>Ga0136615_10000362_pt1 | contig 20870 bp, 15 predicted proteins | sample AntDrymUQ2882206_2_FD_106647 | JGI IMG/M metagenome (GOLD analysis project Ga0136615, IMG submission 106647) | Polar desert sand microbial communities from Dry Valleys, Antarctica - metaG UQ288 (22.06) | ecosystem: Environmental > Terrestrial > Soil > Desert | place: Antarctica: Dry Valley... | reverse complement strand
CCTCGCAGGAGTCGCGCCCTATGCGGGTGACGATCGTGACGAGCGGCTCGACTCCCAAGTGGAGGCGATCCAGAATAAGGCCAAGGGGCTGCTGCGCGACCTGCAGCGCACGCCATCCGATGCCGAACCCCTGCCCGCTGTCCACGATCTCGACTCCTACCTGGCAAACCGCGCGCGGGAGCAGGCCACCTGGCATCGGGCCAAGATTCACGAGCACGAGCAGGCAGCGGCACGCATCCGTTCTGCCGAGCTCGCGGCCACGTTGATTGCTGCCCTGCTCGCCGCCGTCGGCAGCGCCGTTGATGCCGGCGGGCTACCCGTCTGGATCGGCGTCGCAACCACGCTGAGCGCAGCATTGGCCGCCCATGCCAATGCCACGCAACACGACCGAATCGCCGCCATGTTCGCGGCGACCGCTATGCAACTCGATCTGCTCGTTGAGCGGTTTGCGCGCACCAACGACCCTGCCCTTGGGGCGCAATTCGTCATCGACGTCGAGCACCGCCTCGCCACGCAAAACGAAAGCTGGTTCGGGGTGTTCCCCACCAGGCTATGAACGATGAGCTGGGCCCGGCGCTCGCTGCTGTCTGCAGCTGACTAGCCCCAAGGTGCCATGCCCCCGTCCAGGATGCCGTGAGCTTCCGCAACACGGAGGTCAGTGCGAAAGCCGTATCACGGGCGCTGCGACGTCCCCCCTCGATGAAGCGCTCGCGCTCGTCTTCAGGTCTACTTCGTAAGGTCTGTTAGTCCACCCACGTCGGGCGACCGGGCAAGTCGCTTACGGACGCGTTGATCAGATCGCTCGCTGTGTCTTCCATGGCTTTGAGTAAGGAGGAAGTTGCCAGCATTCGCGAGCGAAGTGGAGTGATTAGTTCATTCAGACGTGGTGCCAAGATGACCGGGGCTATGCGATCAGTGAAGACAGGGCGTAGGCGGGTGTCTCGCATAACTTGAACTATGCGTTCAACGATGCGAACTTGAGATTCGTAGTCCAACCGGAGGTTGGACAGTGCTGCCGCCTGTGTAAGCTTCAACTCTAGACTATTGTGTGGGCTGTAGTCCGAGACCACAGAGAATGCATCCTCGTCGAAGTCGAATGGCTCCAAGAATCGTAGCGCCTGGCCGGGCTGGCCGTTCTCAATAGACCACCAGCTCTTCGCAATAGCTACAGATAGCCGGAAATCGGCAGGCGTTCCTATGTCATCGATCTCGCGGAAGGCCTCGACAACGGATCTCGATCCGGCTGAACCAAAGTAGTTACCGATGGTACGCCTCCGCATGGTCGCCGCTTTCGACATTGAGGCCAGGTCATTAGTCAGCACCGTCTGATAGAGGTGGTCGGATCTCTCCCAGTCGCCGACGTCCTGGTACAGATTCGCAATCGAAAGTAGAAGGCTTGATCGGCGTGCGCGCGGGCAGGCTCGGGCGCGATGGAGCCAAATGCGGACTCGCCCAAGCACGGCCTCCAGCAGCTCAATATCCATCCGATATGGCAAGTAGAACATGCACTGTGTAAGGAACCCCCAACCGTCGTCCTCCTGAGCCTCGAAGTCCTCCGCAGAACGCATTGAAAGGCACTCTCCGAGTCGAGCGCATCCGAAAGCGAGAGCAGGGAGGCCACGGTGGAAATGCTTCCGAGCTTGCTGAAGCAGATTTTCAGCTGTCAGGTCGATACTAAATCGATACTCCGCCCCTCCTGCCCATTGCCAGGAACGATGACCCGCGGGTCGGAGGCGGTGTCTACGACTCAGCGGGACCAAGTTGCCAAAGGTGATGTTTCCGATATCTCTGTCGAGCGCGACCCATTCGCTGTCCGCTCCCACATGTCCGTCGACGACGCAGGCCTCGTGACCGTAGTAGTTTCTAAGTCGCTGTTCGAGCGAGCTCGACGCGGCGCCTATGTCAACTACCGGCCGGGTGGGGCCGTCCGCTGTCGAGGCTAAGGGCTGAACCCGCCTCGTTCCTCGACGCTCGGCGGCGCTGCGAGGCTGAGGCTGGCTGTCCTCCCCCCGATGGGTGAGCCGCTTGGTTGTGCCCGAGCGCGGCACGTTGGTCAGGGCGTGCAGGAGTCCAGTTTCCAGCTTGTCGGGCGTAGTGATGGTAGCTACAGCCAGGCTGGCATTCAGCAGCCGTGACCGAAACGCTAGTTGTCGATCTCCGAAAGCTGAATCGACGAATAGTGCAGCGGGCCCTTGAGTCTCCTCGCCGATGAGAAATATAAGACGCGGGATGCCAGCTTCGCCTGCAATCTCGAACTCCAACTCTGTGTACGAGACGTCAGGGCGGTCCTGAACAAGAGAACCGTACTGGAACCCGGCGATTAAGACATAGATGTCTGCTGCGTAGACCGCGTCGCGACAGGCCTGTGCTGGGAGTTGATCCGCGGCGGGGAAGTAGGCCATGTCGGTAACCGCGTCGCCAGCGCGTGTTGCTGCCGACTCGGCGGCAGCAATAAATGACCAACCTACCGGGAACAGCCGTAGCTCGGACGTGTGGCTCAAGAAGACACGCCTCGGTGACAGACGGTCAGCTGGCACGACGGTCAGCTACCACAACTCATAGGAGCGCGATCGTAGCCTCGATCTCGTGTCACCCCGCCAACGATACAGAATCCCTGGTGGTGTCACATGCCATCCATCATTGTCGAAGCGACGGAGACTAGCCTAGGCAGTTCCGTACTTGGGGGAGAGATGCTGGTCCCCTTCCAGCACTGCTCTATATGGCCGCCGATGTAGCCCCAGACCTGTGAGCACGGCCATGGTGGCCGCCACCGCGAACTCACCCAGCGACTCGTCATCGAGGGAAAATGCCTGGTCACTGATGGCGGGGCGCGGGCAATCCGAGTACAGCTGCCACACTGCCTGCCTCCACCGCCTTGAACACCAGTCTCGTAGCGGCTTTGACGGTGGCGCCACGTCTGCCGGTCCTGCCGGCGGGCCGGCCGGTTCTTCCCGCCGCGGCCCGCGCGACTGCCCGTTCGACGTCTAGGAGCAGACGAGCGACGTTCGCTGCGGCGACCGCGCCCAGCTCGGCTTTTGGACCCTGCAACACCACACGCAACGCTGTGGTCATCGCGCCCTCCTCGTTTGCGGCGCCCATCGTCGCATGACCGGCAGACAAGGATGAACGGGGTCGCCCCCGGCGACCCCGGAAGCGGGCCGGAAATGTAGAACTCCAGCGCACCTGAGGGCACGGCAGGGTACGAGCCGAGGACGCCTCCCACCTTCCCCGCACGAACGATAGAAGCCGCGCGCAGTGGCCCATAAGCGTCTGACCAGCAGAAACGCCCCTCTGAGGAGGGGCGTCTAGTGAAGCGGATCTGACGGGATTTGAACCCGCGACCTTCACCTTGACAGAGTTCCCGCAAACCAGCCTTGACCTGCGCTTCTACCTCTCTGGACGTAGCCGGAGCGTAAGAAGCACCCCAGTGCACTGCAGGGCATCCGGTTGTACACAGGTACTCGCCAGTATCCTCGGCGGCCGGCCTACGCTGCCGCTCATGCCGATGAAGGTCAGCGAGGTCGTCAAGCTTCTCGAACGCGACGGCGGGACCCTCAAGCGGACCTCCGGCTCCCACCGGCTGAACCGCGCCAGTTCTTCGGAGGCTCTGGTGTGCCCTGGTTCGGCGGATGGGGTTCATGCGGGCCGTGGGGGCGGGTCCGCTTGAGTGCCACCCCGGCGGTGTCGGCCGCTTGACGAACACCCCCGAGTGGGTAGCAGGCGCGAGCCCGTGGCCAAGGGCTCATGCGCCGGTGTAGCTGAAGGCGGCCCACACCTCAGGATGCTGGAACGGCCGGTGTGCCAGCCAGCCCTCCTTGTTGCCCGGCTCGGGATAGAGGCCGGGCTGGTGAGCCTGGAGCTCTGCATGCGTACTCGTGCGCAGCCAGGACTGCGCAGTGGCGAAGGCCCTGACCGGTGCGGCCCCGTTCAGCCACTCCTCGTAGAAGCGCAGCACCAGGTACACCGCGGCCCTGTCAGCCACCTTCCACTGGGTGGCGATGACGCCCGCCACACCGATCTGCAGCAAGCCGGACGGCAGCGTAACCACCTCGTCCAGCAGGTCCAGGTCCGGCACGTTCGTCTCGCATGCGGACAGCACAGCAAGACGCTGCCGACCTGCCGGACGGGCGATCAGGTCACGCAAGGCCACGCGCCCGTCCGCGAGCAGCAGGGCGCTGTCCAGCGGCCGGTCGACGTCCGCATGCCCGTGGCAGGCGAAGTGCCACACGGAGTGGCCGTCGAGCGAGCGCAGCACCTCCTCGCGGCTGGCCTCAGGGAGCACCGTGCTGTGGTCGTCGCCGAACAGGACGCTGACGCGGCGGCTCTCCGCCGTGCTGTAGGACAGGCGCGGTAGGCCCTCGGCCTCGGGGACATCGATCGCCAGGACGCGGTAGGGGACGGGGACCTCTGCGGTCAGGGCCTCCGCCCGGGCGAGCACTCGCGCGTTCGGTGCGTACCGAATGACGAGGTGGTCGGCTGCGTAGCGCAAGGCTCCACCACGCCCCCCCGTCTCAGCGGCATGCAGCGGCAGCAGACCCAAGGCCCCGGCGGGTATGAGGGTCACCAGCGACCCCGCCGGCAAGGCCTCGACCAGCGGACCCATCACGGCGGTCCACAACCAGGTGAGCGCATCCTGCGGCGCGCCAAGCTCGCTACGCGAATCAGCTGAAGCGCGAACCATGTAGTTGCGGGCTTGCACGGCCAACGCGTCGGCTGTGAGGTCGGGCAGCCGCACCACCTGTGGATCGTGTTCGCGGGTGACGATGAGAGCGAACCCCCCCGCTTCGGCCGCGGCCAGGTACACGAGTGGCCCGGTGACTGCTGCGGCCTGGAGGTCGGCGTAGCGGGGACGTTGCAACAGATCCTCGAAGCCCGCGACCTGGCTGAGCTCGCGCACGACGTCGTCGTACTCCGCCCTCGCCTGTTCGAGTCCCGAAGTGAAACGCCCTTTGTAGCTCCGCCCCTCCATCACGATGGGTGGACCAGGCGCTGCCGGCCGGTCGTTGAGGTACTGCGCCCGTTCCTCCTCGTCGAGGCGGGCCGACGCCGCGGCGAACCGTGCCGACAGTCTCGCGGTCGTGGCGTCGTCGACCAGCCGCTGCACGGTCAGGCGCTCGCGCTGCACAACGTTCGAGAGCAGCAGTGCCCGGCCCAGCTCCACCGCGACCGCGGCGTCACGAGCTCGCTTCGCCTCGATCAACCAGTAGCCTGCCTCCGCCGCGAGTCCCTGCCATCCGCCCGCGAGGCGTTCCCTGTCGGGCCTGAACACCCGCCGCTGGATCTCCTCAGGGATGATCGACACCGAGTGCCAGTAGGCGTCCGCCGCAAGCTGGACGCGTTCGCCGCGCACGGCCCAGTCGACCCAGTTCGCGGCGACCCGTGCGGCCGACGTCAGCGAGAGGAGCCGCGTCGTCTGGAGGGCCTGGCGGTAGGCGCGGGCGATCTCGTCGTCGCCGACGCGGTCTGGAGGCTCTTGCAGCGCTCCTGCCAGGGTCTCCCAGGCCAGGCCGGAAAGCGCTGGGTCGGTTCCCTGGATCACCTCACGGCACAGCGCCTCGGCCTCCCGCAGGTCGGCTTCCGCAGTGGGAGGCCCCCACATTGCTCGTTCCGTCAGCACGCTCGCCAGGGTGAGGTTGAGCTGGACACGATGCTGCACCGGCCACCGCGCCATCAGCCGTTGGGCGACGCGTGCGTGGTCAATTGCTTCCTCGATCGCGGGCAGGTCCCCGTCGGGGTGGCCGAGCAGTCCGCTCAGCCGGATGTGAGCCTCCGCGGCCAGCGGCGAGGACGGCTCCGTGGCGCGTAGCGCCTCACGGAGTGACCCGAGGGCCTCATCGGCGTGGCGATCAGCGACGGGATCGTCGGCCATCCCGGCGCAACGCAGGTGGTAGTCCGCGGCGTCCAGGTGTGCGCGAGCGAGGGCTACCGAGTTGGAAGGCGCCAGCTCGGCCGCTTGCAGCTGCAGCTCGACAGCCTGGCGGTAGCCGTCGAGGTCGTCGGTGTGCTGCGCCTTCGCGCTCATCGCCTGGGTCAGCTCTTGAGCCGCGTCGACCAGCAACCACCGCTCGCGAGGAGGCTCATGGAACACCTGCTGCAGGAGTCGGACTGCCTCGTCGAGTCGTTGTGAGCTGGTGGTCAGCGACGACTGCTGGGTGAGCGCCCGGGCGAGGTTGATCGTGGCCGCGGCACGCCGGTCACCGGTCACTGCGGGGTCACGCAGGACCCGGCGGCAGTCCCGGATGAGGCGTTCCTCCTGGCCCAGCTCCCGCGGTTGCAGGGGGCGCTGCACCTGCAGGAGCGTCCCTGCATCCAGGAGGCGGTGGAACCTCCCCACGAAGGCGCTCCCGACGACCACTCCGACGATGGCCGCGAAGCGAGGGTCGAGACCCAGCAGACGGGCAGCGGCGGCTGCGGCGGCGACGCCCGGGGACACCGCCCAGACCGCGGCGACGCCCCACAGCGAGACGGGGTGGGGGTAGGTAGCGGCCCAGTTCACCCTCGCGTAGGCGAGCGACCCCAGCAGTTGGGGCAGGCAGATGACGACGGCCAAAGAGGTCGAGGCCGCGCCGCTGAAGCCCCACCACGCCAACACCGTCCTGGCGACAAGGGTCAGGACCACCCAGGTCATCACCAGGGCGGCCACGAACACCCGTTTCGTGCGCTGCTTGCCCGCCATGCCCACCGCTCTTCCCCGCCGCCGGCCGCCGCTGTCGAACCGTCTCATTCGTGATTGCGTGCTCTGCTAGAAACGGAGTATGGGGGACGACACGGACGCCGCAGCCAGCCGTATGGCGCACGACGGGGCCGGGGAGGAGGCCGGTTCCGCGGAGCCGATCGAGTATGTCCACGGCACGGAGCCCGGGCTCGCGGAACGGGCTGCCCGCACCTCCGAGGTCGAGCTGCACCCTCCGGGTCGGGTCGAGGAGATCATCGTCACGGGCCCATGCCCGGCCTGCGGCGACACCACGTTCCACGTGGAACCGCTCTTCCTGTATCGCGGTGCGACGGCCCGCGGTCGTGACGTCGTCGTGGAGGTCATCTGCGCCTGCGGCGTCGCCCACCCGGGAGCGCCCCAGGGCGAGGACGGCTGCGGACGCAGCTGGGTGCTGTCCGTGCTGGTCCCTGGGTGAAGCTGCCCCAGGTACGGCCGGGGCCAGCCGGCACCGCGGAGAGCCGCCGGCATGCCGAGGAGGTGCAGGCGCTGCTGCGCAGCGAGGTGACGCGCGTGCGCCACCAGGCAGAGCAGTGGCGCAACGGGTTGGCCGCCCTCCTCACGCTGATCACGACAGTGTCGGTGGTCAAGGGACGCGACAGCATCGCGGGCTTGACCGGTCCGTTCCAGGTCGCTGTCGGCGCGGCGCTGCTGGCCGGTCTCGTACTTGCCGCGTGCGGGACCTACGTAGGCATGCGAGCGGCCTACGGCCTGCCCATCAGGCAGGCGCTGGGCAGCGCCAAAGACTTGCGCGACTACCAGCGCCGTTCCGCTACCCACAGCGCTCGCGACCTGCGATGGGCCATCAGTCTGCTGTTCGCCACGCTGGTTGCGGTGGTGGCCGCCGTGGGGCTCACCTGGTACGGCCCGAGCGCTGCGGAGGCGCCCGTCGAGGCCCGCACCAGGACGGGACAGCGCCACTGCGGGACGCTCACTGAACTGGCCGACGATGTCCTGGTCATCAGCACTGACCAGACCGTGAGGATCGCTGTCCGGGAGCTGGAGTCCCTCAGCGTAGTCCGCAGCTGTGGCTCATGACCGGCCATGTGGAGTTTGTGCTGCCTGTGAACCCCCCGGGGGTGAGGTGCGTGTGTTGCACCAGGAAGCATGGTTTGCGAGCTCTGCAGAGCGCTGTACTGGAGGGGTCCCAGGGTGTTCGAGGCATGGTTGACGGCGATGCTGGTGTTGCTGCCGGTCTTCGCCCTGCAGAACCTGTTCGTGTGGAAGATGCCGCCGATGCTGTTGGCACGGATGGGTCCCGAGCGTGCGACACGTCTGGTTGCAGACTTCCTCCAGGGTCTGGAGGAGGGCCGTGTCGGCTTCCCCTCCGGCTTCTTCTCTGTCGACAAGGTGGAGGGGGGGCGGATCGTGGCGACGGAGATGGTGAGTTGGCCGACGAGCATGCTCTCGCTGGCCAAGCGCATCATCAGGCTCTCGCTGATCTTCGGGCCCATTGGAGCGATCGTGGCGATTGCACTGATCGTCACCTTGGGTTTGTTCATCGGGCTCGCGGTCGTGATCGTGGAGTTCCTCGCGAAGTTGTTCCTGCGCTCGCGCATCACCGCCAGCGTGGTGGCAGTGCCGGGCACGGTGAACTCCGAGGTGGTCTTCACAACCCGGGGTCCCAGCGCGCACCTCCTTCGTCAGCGCATCGAGCAGGCCTTCGACGTGCCGAAGCTGCCGGACGACGTCCGCTTCCGCGCGCTGGGTCCCAGCATCGATTCGCAGCGACAGAGTCCCGTCAATGTCTGAACGGGAGCCACTCATCGAGGTGTCGGACGAGACGAGCGCCACGGAACTGGCGGCGCTGCGCGAAGATTTCTCACAGGTGCTGCCCCACCTCGTCGCTGCGCTCAAGCGCGACGAGGCCGTGACGGGGTTGCTCGAGCGCTTGCGAGCGGCGGAGAAGCAGTTGGAGACACGTCATGTGCACCCCTTGGTGCTCGGCGTGGTCAAGCTCCTCCACCGCGTCCAGCAGCTCGCACCGCAGACCAGCGAGCTGCACAGCGTGGAGATCGAGCTGCTGCAGATCCTGGCCGCGCAGGGCCTCGAGGAGTTCGGGAAGGCGGGCGAGCGCTTCGACCCGGCCCGTCATCGACCCTTGACGGGCGCCCTCGACGACGGCGCGGGCGTGGTGCGCGAGCTGTACAGCAGCGGGTTCGAGATCGCCGGTCAGGTTGTGGTCAGAGCGGATGTCGGGGTCGCCAGCGCCGAGCGGGAGGTCGTGAGATGAGCGAGCGGGTTGTGGGGATCGACCTGGGCACCACGAACTCTGTGGTGGCGTTCGTGAACGACACGGGAGTGGCAGAGGCCATACCCGACGAGGATGGCGCCCGGATCACGCCGTCCGCGGTGCAGCTCCAGGCAGATGGCGACCCCGTCGTCGGCGCGCTGGCCCGCCAGATGGCGGTCGTCGAGCCGGACCGGGTGGCGCAGGCGTTCAAGCGCGGGATGGGTGAACGCACCTTCCTGCCCGACGAGCGGGCCTTCACGGTTGACGGCAAGACCTGGTCGCCGGAGGAGCTGTCGGCGGTGGTCCTGAAGAAGCTGCGCCAGGTGGCGGAACGCCACTTCGGCGAGTCCGTCACGAAGGCCGTCATCACCGTGCCCGCCTACTTCGGCGACGCCGAGCGAAAGGCCACGATCGCGGCCGGCGAGATCGCTGGTCTGGACGTCCTGAGCATCATCAACGAGCCCACGGCCGCTGCGATCGCTCACGGGCTGGACAGCGGCGGCGAGACGGGCCTCGTCCTGGTCTTCGATCTCGGCGGCGGCACCCTCGACGTCACGGTGATGGAAGTGAGTACGGGCGGCGCGCTGAACGTTCGCAGCACGGGAGGCGACCACCAGTTCGGCGGAGTCGACTTCGACCAGATGATTTTGGACCGCATGGACGAGACCGTGCGGGATGAGGCCGGCGCTGCCCTGTCGGAGAACCCCTACGCGCTGCAGGACGCGAAGGCCAAGGCGGAGGAGATCAAGAAGGAACTGTCCACCAAGGCCAGCTCGACGCGGCCGCTGACGGGTGCGGGGCGGCCGGTCATGTTCACGCTGACCCGCGGCGAGTTCGAGCAGATGCTGGCGGACCACCTCGCCGAGATCGACGACCACGTCCTGCATGCCATCGAGGAGGCGGGTCTGACCCCCCAGCAGATCGACACCGTGCTGATGGTCGGCGGCTCCGCGCGCATCCCCGCGTTTCGCGAGCGGCTCCAGAAGCTGGTCGGCAAGGAGCCGCAGTTCACCAGGAATCTCGACGAAGACGTGGCCCGCGGCGCGGCGCTCATGGCGGCCAAGACCTCGAACACCGCCGACCCACGCTCGCAGCTCGCGAGGATGCCCGCACCGGTGGACGTCGCCTCACACGGGCTGGGCGTCACGACGTCGCGCTCCCAAAATCCCGTTGACCTCTACAACAGCCTCCTGATCCCGGCCGGCACGCCGGTGCCAGCAAGACAGGAGGAGACGTTCCTCACAATGCACGACGGCCAGCGCCAGCTCCTGCTGACCCTCAACGAGGGCGACAGCGACGACCTCGACCTCGTCCAGGAACTTGGCGAGTCCGTCGGCGACTTCCGCAAGCCGGTCGGGCGGAACCACCCCGTGCGGGTCGTGGTGGAGTACACGGATCAGCAGCTCATCCGGGCCTCGGCCTTCGATGGCGAGACCAGCGAGTTCCTCTGCAACATCGAGGTCAAGCCCGAGGGCGTGATCGATGACGAGGCGAAGCGGCAGGCGATGCGGTACCTGTCCAAGATCGACGTGGGCTAACGGCCATGTCCATCGACTGGATCGACCAGAAGGAGCCGCAGTCGCGGTCCTACGACGACCTGCTGGCGTACTTCGGTGTAACCCCACCACCTGATGACACGGTGCTCGGCGAGCACATCGGCCGCAAGCGCCGGAAGTGGCGCAGCTACGAGAGCGGACGGAACAAGAAGAAGGGCCGCCCCCAGGCCACGCGGGTGCTCGAACGCATCCAGCAGATCGCGGAAGCCCTACAGCGGAATGTCCCGCTCCCTGACGAAGCCGTCATCTTCGACGACGAGCAGCTGTCGGCCACGCTGGTGCCCCTGGATGAGCTGTGGGAACACATCGACGGCCTCTTGCAGCAGGGTGATCTGGACGGTGCGCTCGACGTCGCACGCCAGGGCAGGGCGGCGTACCAGGACTCGTGGATCCCCCTTGCCGTCTACGGGTACGCGATTCACGTCGGCGTCGAGGCCGGCCAGATCGCCCAGCCCGCGCTCATCGCCGACGGGCTGCGCAGCCTGGAGGAAGCGCTGCGCCAGGAGCCAGGCCAGCAGGTGCTCTGGGAGTCGACCGGCTCGCTGCTGGACGGCCTCGGACGCGACGACGAGCTCGTCGACCTGGCGAGGCGGGCGACCGGAGCCCTCGGCGCCGCGCCGCCGTCCCTCGTCGGCCGCAGGGCCAAGGTGCTGCTGCGTAAGGGCGATGTCGAAGAGGGGTTGAAGGATGCCGTGCGCAGCTTCAGTGGCGCGCCCGACGACCTCGCCCTGCGGGGTGTCGTCACTGAGGCCATCGTGACTCACGCCCTGCTGCCGATGCTGCCGCTCAACAGCGGCAGGCAGCTCCAGCGCTACACCGAGGCGGTGACAGTGGCGGCATGGTGCGCGTACGGCGTTCCCGAGGCCGAGAACCTGGTGCGACCCCATAGGCTGTGGGCGGCCAAGGCGGGCACCCGCCTGTTCGCGGGCAGCGACGGGATGCGCACGCTGCTCGCCGTCTGCACGCTGTTCCTGTCACTGCTGCCGCACAATATCCTGTCGGCGAAGCCAGCCTGGAAGATTCTGCACAACGGTCCCGAGGAGGGCTGGCGCTTCCGGCAGGTGATGGGGTCCAGCAGCGTGATAGAGGCCCATCTGGGCCGGATGAGGCAGTTCCCGTGGAGTGCAGCGATCGAGGCAACGATGTAAAGGACTCAACGGCTAATGGTTAGCCGCGCCTCGACCAGGCCGTCTTCGCCGAGCTGCACGTCGAGCGTGAACCGGTCGCCCACAGTGGAATGGTCCGCCCGGAGCGTGGCGATGCGCCGGGCCTGGGACAGCAGCGGGCCGTTGCCCTCGTAGAGATGTACCCGCGGTGCGGCATCGGCTCGCACGGGTTGCAACCTGATCCGACGCCTCGCCGGGACGGACTCGTCCTGATCCACCAGCAGGCGCAGGTAGGGGCCGGAGCGGCCGTCGGCCTCGATGCCGATGCCGACCGCCGCGATCTCTGAGGGCATCGGGAGGGCGGTGGCACACCCCCGAGCCACGTCGTCCGGGTCCGTTCTGACCGCGCCTGCCCGCAGGACGCTGGGCAACCGGTCCTTCAGCAGTGCAGCGAAGCTCGCTCCCCGTATGAGGATCTGCTCGACTTGTGCGGGCTTGAGCGTCGCGCGATCGAGGGTCTCCAGAACGATGTCACCAGCAAACCCCAGCCACTGTGGGTGAAGTGTCCCGCCGTGAGCCAGGAGGCGAACCCCCGGTCCGGCGGTGAAGGCGAGCACGCTGAGTGCGTCCGCCTGCGCGTCGATCCACAGGCCGGGACCGGCATCGAGCGCACCTGATCGCTGCCGGGCTGCCAGCCCCGCACGGGTGGCGTTGACCAACTCGACCTTGAGGAAGCTCGCCTCGATCGCCGCATCGCGCAGTCGTTGCCGCTCCTGGTGCCCTGTGACGCTCGGCACGGCCAGCACCGCATGCCACGCACCTGCGGCGAGCTCGTCAGCGATCTCTCGGAACAGCATGGTGCCAAATGGCGCCGATACGAAGCGGGCACGGGTCACTCCCCCCGAGCTCCAGCGCACCAGCGGCGAACCGAGATCGATCCCGACCTGCCCTGTCCCGCTACCTCGGCGCTCGCTCACGTCGGAGCCACCCTACGCTGCCCATGCCGTAACCGGAGCGCAAAAAGCACGCCGGAGTACATCAGTGCAAGCCGGGAGACGCCAGCGCAAGGCCTCGATCCACGAGGCTCCACCGGGGCGCCAGGCGGGCGTGGCAATCTCTCGTCTCTCGAAGGATGGGCAACACCGGGGTATGGATGCGGGCGCAGCTGATCGGCGACCGGAGGCGAGATCTCAGGACCACCAGCCAGTCTTGGCAAGGGCGGTGCGGTCCAGACGCTCCTGGGGAACTCGTAGGCCGGATCGTAGGCGAGTGGCGACACCCTCTGGAAAGGCGAGCCGTCCTGCGGCCATCACTGCTGCGCGCTGTTCCTTCGGGCCGGCAGTCAGGTCCTCGCCGGATGGGGCGGCGGCGGCAAGGGCCGACCACAGCCGGTCTGCCGGTCTGGCATCGAACCCCGCGCTGGTGGCGACGTCAAGGAAGGCTGCCGCGGCCGAAACCCCGGCGATATCGATGTCGCCCGCATACTCGAGGCAGGTGGCCGACACGCCCACGAGTTCGTGGAGCATCGTGAGGTCGGGGATGAAGCTTGCGGCCTGGTCGCCGCCGCCGAACACGAGGGCGGCGTAGCCCGGCTGCGATGCGGCATGCAGCGCCCGCCAGGCCGAGTCGAATGTCGCTTTGTTCTCCAGCACGAGCACAGGCCCGGAAGTCGTGAGACAGGCGATCCTGATGCTGCCGACGGGCGCGTCGCAGCCGAGTGTGTCGTATGTGAGCCGCCCGGGTGCGAAGAGCGGGCCGGCCAGCAGCGAAGACAGCACCTTCTCATCTCCAAAGATCTGGAGTGAGCGCTCCTCGCGACAGATCCGGTCGACCGTACGCCCCGTCGTACCGAGCAGCCATCGGTTGATTGTGACGAGCGCAACGCGGAGCCGCTGTGGTGGTCGCGCGGTGCGGATCCATCCCGCCGCCCAGCCCAGCGCGGGAACCCAAGGCTCTGTCGACGGATCCAGGGTTCGGGTCGGGGGCCGGTGATTGCCGGGTAGGACGATACGCGTCGGCAGCGGTGGGAGGGCGAGGTCCCACCGTGACCCGGAGCGCGGCGGCAGGATCACCGTTCCCTCGGTGGCCAGTAGGTCAAGGGCGGCAGCCATCCGCAGCCGTGCGCCCGTGCTGGCGGCCCAACCCGGATCAGCCGCCGCCCAGGCGCGCAAGATCATATTGAGGTCGAGGCTCGCCTTTCCCGTCTCCACGAGCGCCGTCGCGAACGCCTCGACGATATCGAGGGGAGGTCGGGCTACCTCTCCTGTCACGAGTTGTCGCTCGTGCCATGGAACCTAGAGCGGTCGCGGACGACCACCGTGCTCATCAACGGCCATGTGCTCGCTTCGCCGGCATCACCGTCGGCGGCCGCGGTCCACTCGACCGGTGAGACGAAGAGCGTGCCGTTCCGCAGGAGGGGCTGGAGCCGGTCGTCTGCGAGACCGGCGGGCACGATGACGTTGGCGGTCTCGCGTCGCGACACGCGGAGCTGCACAAGGGCGGGGAACACCGTCAGCGCGCCGAGATCACGGATGCCGGTGAGGGCGACGAGCTGTACGTCGAGCCCGTCGGCTACGTCGCGCGCCAGGCGGAGGAACTCCGGCTTGGTCACCTTGGCGAACGGGTTGTCCAGCAGCAATGTTGTGGAACGGTGTCCGCGCGCGGCCGCCCGCCGCGACGCGAGCAGCGACGCGAGCAGGAGTGCGACGGTAACCCCCTCCCCGCCCGAGGTCTCCAGGGCAAGGTGGTCGACCGGCTTGTGCTCAGGGTCGAGCGGGTCCGATGGGATCAAGATGCGCGCGCCTAAACTGCGGCGTCGCTGCCTCGAGGAGCTGGTGGACCACGCTGTCCCCGTCGAAGGAGCGCGGCCGAGCGTCGGGTCGTTCCGGATCGAACCAGCCCCGCAGCACAGCCGCGATGGCTGCCTTTCGCTCGTCGATGCGCAGGTCGCGGCCGCCGATCTTGAGCAGGTCCAGCCCGGACCAGCGGCCCATCGCCGGGGTCGATGGAAGCCGGGACTCGCGCACCGTGCGCTTCACGTCTCGCAGCAGGCTCGCCACGGTGGCGTGGACCGTGTCTACGAGAGCTCCGATGCGAGCATCGAACTGCTCAACGTGATGCCGGACCGAGTCGCGGCGCTGCGCGAGATCGCGGTGGTGCTGGCCCACGAGCGTGGCCAACTCCCGGCCAGGGGCGGACCGCAGCAACTGGACGACATGGTCGCCTTTCACCACGTCCTCGGGCGCGTCGCGCAGCAGCGCCTCCGTCATCTCCAGCGCATCACCCGCCCGCTCCTGCCGTTCGGTCAGGTTGCGCACGAGCGCCTCGACGTCTTGGTCCACCTTGGTGAGTAGGCGGCCTGCTAGGGCGCGGTCCGCCGCGAGGCTGGCGAGCGGGTCGTGCCAAACCTCGGGACCACCCAGCGTCGCAAGCAGGTCGCGGGCCTGGGGGGACATCCACACATCCTCAGCGAGTCCCCGGTCCGCCAGGTCGAGCGGGGGGACGAGCCGTCCGCCGACCGCGAGCTGTTTCAGCGAGCCCGCGACCTGCTGGAGCGAGCCATCCAAGAGCTCGACCCGTCCCTCCGTAGCCTTCCCCACCTCTGCCGCGACGGCGAGGTGTTGCTCGGACGCGGCGCGTGCCTCCACTGCCGCGTCGCGGGCCGCCTGCAAGCGTTCGGATATGACCTCAGCCTCAGCGAGGATCGCGGTGCGTTCCATCTCGTCCAGTTCGCCGCCCCGGCGCAGCGCCTGCGACTCGTCCTTGGCCTGGCCAACCTCGCGCTCGCGCTGTCGGTGTGTCGCCTGCAGCTCGCCGACCTGGCGGTCAGCGTGCTCCGTGCGCATCCGTGCCTCCGCGGCGTCACGCTCATAGGCCTCCGCTGGGCGGGCAGGGTCACCGGCGACCCGCGCTGCGGCGGCGTGTCGGGCATCGGCAAATGGTTCGAGTTGGCCGTTGATCCGCGTGATTTCCTCCTGCGCGTAGTTCAGGTCGGCCCGCAGCTCCGGATCCGTTACCGCACCATTCCACACCCGTTCGAGGTGCTCCCCGCGCTGCGTCAGCAGCTCGCGGTCGGCGGCGGCGTCGCGCGGTTCGACACCGTCCCCGTTCCGGACGACGAGATCGGCGAGCGCCTTGAGCCGCGACCGCGCGGCCGTGAGCGGGCCAATGTCGCCGGCAAGCTCACGCGCGCGCCGTTCTTCGCTGCTCCGCCGCTTCCCGGCCGCGTCGGCCTCAGTCGCTGACGCGCGCATGCGGGTCTCGCTATCGCCCCGCTCTCGCTCTGTCACGTTCGCCTGTTCGTCCACGCGCTCGAGCTGGGCGGGTACCCCGGCGATGTGGTCAAGCCGCCGCACCAACGCCTCTCGCTGGCGTCGCCGATCGAGGGCGGTGTCCCGATCCCCGGCGGCCCGGTCCCGCTCGTTCGCGTGGTCCGCGATGCCGGCAGCCAAGGCGACACGCTCGTCGCCGGCGGCCCTCGCGAGCCGTTCGAGCCGCTCGACCTCGTCAGAGCGGGCCTCGACACCGCGGGTACCGATGTCGGCGCTCCAGGCGCGCAGCCCGGTGCGGAGGTCCACGGCTTCCTCGATCCGCCCCGCGAGCTCCCCGACCTCGTCTTGGCGTTGATCCGCGTCGCCGCGCCGCTCCGCGGTGGTCGCTTCACCGGCCGTTGCGGACCAGAACGCCTCGTCCGGCAGGACCACCACCTGGTCACCCTGGTTCGCAGGGGCGTCGAAAGAGCCAGCGCCACCGACGACGATCGGGCCGTCCAGCTCCCTCCGGGTGTCGGCGATGAGGCCGACAACGGCGTCGAGGTCTTCGGGAACGTTGACGACGATGCCGTCAGCGAGGCCCGGGTGCGCGAGGGCGTACTTTTCCGCCACGTCACCGGGCAGCTCCGCGAGGTACCGCCAACCGGGTCGGGCGCCCAGCCGCTGCGCCTGCACCCGCGCGCACAGCCGCTCGACATCTGGTCGGGGCGGTAGCAGGCGAGACTCCTCGAGCCACGCGGCAGCGCGGGCTGCACCCGCAGCCTTGATCGCCGCAGCACCGTGACGCGCCTGCACCTCCCGCACCACGGTGGAGAGATGATCGACAAGCGCGTCGGCATGATCGTCGAGGGTGACAGGGTCGATCTCGACGAGCCCCGAGGAGGCGACGCGGGTGATCAGCCCGTCGGTCACCTCCACGGCGCGCGCGAACTCATTGTGTGCCTGGTCGACCGCCGCCTCCGTGCGGACCGCCTCGGCCGCGAGTTGCCGGTCACGTACGGCCAGAGAGGAAAGCGCCGCTTCCGCAGTGCGCCGGTCTTGCTCGTGGGCGGCGGCCGACTGCTCGGCCTCGATCGTCTCGCTCCGAGCGCGCGCCGCCGCGTCCGTCGGATTCTCGTCCCGTGTCAGGTCCCCGGCGGCGACGGCCTCCGCGAGTTGCACCCTCAGCCGTGCGCGTTCCGCCGACAGCCCCGCCAGCCGTTCCTGGAGCGTGCCGAGCCGCCCGAATGCCTCGGCCCTGGCCTCCTCCGCCTTCGCCCTGTCGCCCTCCGCGGCGTCGGCACGCGCGGCCGCCTCGTCGCGCTGCTCGGCCAGCAGGGTCATGTCTGTCTTCAGACGGCCGTCAAGTGCCTGAACTGCCGAGGACAGCGCCTGGCGGTGCGGCTCGGCCTCTTCGGCTTTCTCCCGCAGGGACTGCTCGACCGCTTCGATGCGGGCCATAGCGGTGCGGTGGCGGCACAGCCAGGCGGCAGCTTGAGCGATCCGCTCCGCGTTGTGGTCCTGGTCGCGCTGCCGCTGCGCGGCCAGGATGTCCTCCTCGGCGCCGCGGGCGCGCAGCTCGGCCACCTGAACGCGCGCAAGCGCGGCCTTGACGCGCAGCTCGTCGTAGGTCGAGCGGGCCGCGCTCACCCGTTGCTCAAGGCCCGTCCGCTCGCGCTTGCGGCGCTCCACGGCCTCGGCGCCTTCACGCCGTCCGGCGTGCAGCCGGTCGCGGGTGGCAAGCAGTTCGTCGACGGCCTGGTCGCGCAAGATGACGCATTCGTTGAGCAGCGTCATCCGCTCCGCGAGCGTCTCGGCCTCGGCGGCGAGCCGTTCCAGGAGCATTGCGCGCCTGCGGTCTAGCACCATCCCATCGGCGTCAGCCGCCATCGCGGCCAGATTCTGCTTGAGCGCTGCGATCTCGGACGGGTCGCTGACCGTGGCGACCAGGCTGTTGAGAAACGCACGCGAGGAGGCGTACGTGAAGACTTGGTCGGCCGCGCCCTCGTCCTCGTTCATGCGCAGCAGGAAGCGGCGGACGTAGTCGACGTCGACGCCGAGGCCGCGCAGGTGCTGCTCCCAGTTGCGCTTGACGGTCTCGACGGTGACCTGGGCGGCCGGCACCTCCTCGCGCATCCGCAACAGCCAGGTGCGCAGCTCCCGGTGGTCGAGGAGGCGTCCGCTGTGGGCGCGCAGCCCGAGCCGTCGCAGGGTGAGCTGTGGTACGACGCTGCGCGCGGACCAGAAGAACTCCTCCGCTGGTTCCGAGCCGGGCGACCCCGCCGGCTTGTGCAGGCAGGCGCCGACCAGCAGGCGGTTGTCGGCGGCGGGCAGCAGCGCGCCCTCCGGGGTCGGAGGTTCCACCTCGACGACGATGTGCGTCGGGTCGCCGCCGGGAACCAGGTGCTCCAGCCGCTTCTCCTCGCCCTCCTTGCCCTGCCGCCGCTGCGCGCGACGAGGAAGGAACTCGTCGGTGCCGGTGACGAAGACGTGGAAGATCGCGCCCAGCAGGGTCGACTTCCCGCCGCCGTTCTCCAGGCCGACGACGAGGTGCTCCGCACGCCGATCACCGCGCAGGTCGAGGGTGAGGTCGGGATAGGCGACCTTCTGCCGGACGCGCAGATTCACGACACGGACACCGGTGATCGGCCCCATCTCAGCCCTCCCGCCTAGCGGCATGGCGGCGGAGGGCGACAAACATCGGGTCGAGCAGCAGGTCGCGGTAGTGGTGCAGCAGCCGTCGACGTGGCCGATAGCGCTTGTCCGCGCCGCCCTTTGATGGGGTCGTGTCGATCAGCCAGCCTTGCTCGTGCAGGAACGACAGCACGTCATAGACCACCTTCGTGGTGGTATTGCGCGCGATGCGCTTGGCGGTGGGAGCATCGGGCGGCAGCTGCAGCCAGTGCCACCACAGCGGGTGGTCGTCGGGCTCGCCGCTCGGATCCTCCGACTCCGCCTCGCGCTGTTCGCAGAAGTCCCGGACGAATTGTTCGAGGTCGCGGACGGCGACGGTGGTGAGCACAGTCGTTGGGTCGGACAGCAGGTCGTCGAGGTCGGCGGCGGAGGGGGCCATGTACGCCAGCAGTGCGACTATCACGAGCGCTCGGGACGCTCGCTCGGACGCGCTCGTGAACGCGGTGCGGTTCCAGGGCAGGTCGGTGGACCGGCGCGGCCAGGCCCAGGGGCTGTTCTCTGCCGCCCGGACCACGACGCCGACGGCGGGATCGGCGTTGGCCACACTGAGTCCCACGCCCTCCAGCAGCCCGTCGAAGGCAAGGCGGAAGGATGCATCCGCCAAGTACCGGTCGACGAGCCGCGCGTAGTCCGCCGCATCACCGCTGCCGCTCGCGTTCCCCGGACTGGCTGACACGTCGAGTGCTAGCGTCAGCAGCCTCCCAGCATCCACGTGCGCGTTCACATCCGCGCCTCCCGTGTGGCTTGGGGAATGACGATCAGGTCGTCTCCGATCACCGGCCCACCGGGCGGCAGCGGGTTCCCGGGCGCGACCACTGTCCGTCCCGCTGCCTGTCCGGCCGCGCTGTGGCCGTAGGCCATGGCGACGGTGACCGCCACGGCCCATGGCAGCGCTTGGGCGACCCCCGGACTATCGTCTCGGCGGGCGGAGGCCGCGAGCAGTTCCGACAGCGAGGTCGGCCGAGTCACCTCCGCAAGCAGTTCGCCGACGGCGGCAAGCAGCGCCGGGCTGAGCGGGTCGTCGTCGTCCCGTTGCTCGCCCAGGAGGAACGGGTCCCGGTCGACCTCGCCCTGCGGGGTCCGGGCGGTCGGAGTCGAGACCTGAACGAGCCGGCCCAGCTGCAGCACCTGCGGTGGTCGCGGGCCGAACAGGGCCGCCAGCGGACCCTCGAGCACCTCTGTGGCTTCGGCAGGCGGGAGGTTGAGCAGCGGCTCCAGTAGTTGTGCCTGCGGATTGATCGTGACGCGGCGGTAGGTGAACAGCTGGCGATCCTGCTCACGCTCGAACCGGCGGCGGGTCCCCAGCGACACCGTTTGCAACTCTCCGAGCGCTCCAACCAGCTCACGCAGCGCGGCTTGGATCCGCTGGAGGCGAAGCAGGTGTGGAGCACCGTGGTGCGTGTGCTCTGCGACCGCCTCCGCGAACCGCTCCTCGGCGCGGACCTGCTCCGTCACGGTTGCGAGCACGTCGTCGAGGCGGGGGATCACCTCCGCCGTGTAGTCCACGTCGCGGACGTTGTGTCCGATGCGGCGCAGTAGCCCCTCAAGATCACCGCGCAATGCCTGCACGCTCACGATCCGCCGGTCGACCGATGTCAGGACCTCGTCGTACTCCTCACGCTCGAGCATCCGCTGCGATCGGTAACGCTCCGCCGCGGCACGGTCCGACGGGTCGAACTCGTAGAGGTTCTGGAAGAGGTTGATCGCTTCCGCGGTGGGTCGCAGGGTCGGGTGCGCGTCCTCTGCGCCGACCTCGCGCACGAAGCGGAACGACTGTTCGGGGTGCTCGACCGCCGTCGCCGACCCGTGGAGGTACCGGTCGCGCAGCCGCAGGCGGCGGTCGCGGGCGTTCGTCAGCACGCCGACGACCGCCTCCGCTACCTCTCGATGCACAGCGAGGTCATCATTGGGACGCTCCAGAGCCACGAGCCCCGTCAACTCGTCGACGATCTGGACCTCCGTCCGCCCGCCGGTCAGTCGGTCGTTCTCAATGAGCAGATGCAGAGCCCCGAGCAGGTGGGTCAGCAGGTCGTACCCATTCCAGTCCGGATGTGCGCTGCCCAGAGCGTGGAGCCGGACCAGCATGGCATTGAGCATGCCGAGGGTCCGGCGCTGGCGAGGTTGCCAGTTGGCCAGGAAGCCCCTCAGCGTCTCGCTCAACGGCAGCGTTGACCGCGTCGGGGGTGACTTCGTCTGGCTCATGCGGGGGAGGCTATGCGGCGGGTGCGACATGAGAACGGACGTAGGGAAGGCTTCAGGTGAGGCGGTGACGTCGTGATTCACCTTGGCCAAGGGCTTCATCGTTGCAAGGCTGAGCGG
>Ga0136615_10000361_pt1 | contig 20888 bp, 19 predicted proteins | sample AntDrymUQ2882206_2_FD_106647 | JGI IMG/M metagenome (GOLD analysis project Ga0136615, IMG submission 106647) | Polar desert sand microbial communities from Dry Valleys, Antarctica - metaG UQ288 (22.06) | ecosystem: Environmental > Terrestrial > Soil > Desert | place: Antarctica: Dry Valley... | reverse complement strand
TTATTTACGGCCACTACGACGTTCAGGGCGTCGATCCGATCGGAGACTGGACCTCGGATCCCTTTGCACCCGAGGTAAGAGACGGGCGCATCTATGCGCGCGGGGCCTCCGACGACAAGGGCAACTTCCTGCCGCTGCTCCATGTTGCTTGCGAGCTCGCCCGAAATCAAGAGCTGCCCGTCAACGTGCGCGTGGTCGTCGAGGGCGAGGAGGAGGCGGGCGGTGCCACCGTAGATGACTGGTTCCAGAACGACGAGCGCGGCGCGGACGCGGCGATCGTTTTCGATTCGGGAATGGTCAATGAAGACACTCCTGCGATCACCATCAGTGTCCGAGGCATCGTCTCGGTGCGGGTGACCGTGCGAACTGCCCGCCGGAACCTTCACTCGGGGATGTATGGGGGCTCGGTCCTCAATGCAATTCATGTGCTGCAAACGATGCTTGCCGGCGCGCTGCCAGATCCGTCGGGCCGCCTCCCGGAGGAGTTGCGCGAGGGCGCAGTCCCGCTCTCGGACGAGGAGATCGCGTCGTGGGAGGCCCTGCCCCCGGGCGAGGTCGTGCTGTCAGAGGCCGGGGGGCGGCCTCTCGATAAGCGCTCGGGAGCCGAGTACTACCTCCGCAACGGATCCGACTCCTCGCTCGACGTCAACGGGATCTACGGCGGCGATCCCGACAACGCACGCACGATCGTGCCGGCGATCGCGCGCGCCAACCTCACGATGCGCTTGGCGCCCGGCCAGGACCCTGCGGTGATGGCAGCGCGCCTCGAGCGCTTGCTGCGTTCGGGAGCACCTGCGGGGGCCGAAGTCGAGCTCGCCATGAATGCGGCGGCGCCGGCATTGTTCGACTCTGCCTCTGAGGCGCTGGTGCGCGGGCGGGAGGCCATCGCGGCAGCCACCGGCAAATCGGTGGCGCTGGTGCGCTCGGGAGGATCGATCCCGATACTGGCCCTGTTCGCCGAACGCAAGATGCAGACCATCGTCTCGGGCTTCGCCCTGTCCGGGGACCAGATCCACGCGCCCGATGAGAGCTACCGCGTCGACAGCCTCCGGCTCGGCGAACGCGCCTCGCACGAGCTCTACTCGACCCTGGCGAACCTGGAACCTTCGTGAATGCGAACCGCGCGGCCGGCCACGAGGGTCGGGGCGAAACCACCCAGGCATCAAGCGCGCTCGGCGCGCTGCTGGATACGGAATCGGTACTCGGACGCGCATAGCGCGATTCACTACTTCGTTAGCGAGGGGCCCGGTTCCTCTTGCGGCGCAGAGCAACGGCCGACAGCGCCTCCAGCACCACTCGGTGGGCGGCCATTGCGGTGATGCCGGCGTGGTCGTAGGGCGGTGACACCTCGACGACCTCCATGCCGGCCAAGTCCTTCTCCAGCGCCACGCGCCTGACCGCCCGCAGCAGCTCCCGGGTCGCCATGCCCCCGGGCTCGGGAGTGCCGGTTCCCGGGGCAAAGGCGGGGTCGAGAACGTCGATGTCGACGGATAAAAAGAGGGCCGAGGCATCGGAGATCTCCTCGAGCACGTCGTCCATCACGTTTTCGATGCCTCGCTCGATCACCTCCTCCATACGGTGCCAGCGCACCCCCGCAGAATGTGCCCACTCGAACTCTTCGGGGAAGGGCCAGTACCCGCGCAGGCCCACCTGCACGAGTCGCTCTCCGGGAATGACGCCGTCGTCGACGAGGTGGCGGAAGGGAGTGCCGTGCGACCACTTGACGTCCCAGATCTCGGTAGCGGTGTCGGCATGGGTATCGAACTGAACGACTGCGACGTCGGGATTGTGGGCGGCGACTGCGGCGATGTCGGGGTAGGCGATGGAGTGGTCCCCGCCGAGCACGACCGTGGTCGGCCCCGCACCCAGTACGGCCGAGACCGTGGCACGCAGCGCCTCGAGGCTCGCAACACCGTTCCCCGGAAAGACTGCGGAGTCGCCGTGATCGACGATCACCAGTTCGGAAAAGGGGTCGACCGAGAGGTCCATGTGCCACGCCGCAGGCTCGCCGCCTCCGTCGACTGCGAGACGGATCTCACGGGGGCCAAAGCGGGTACCGGGGCGGTGCGAGACCATGTCGTCGATCGGAGCCCCCACAATCGCGATGTCGGCCGTTCCGAGCTCGGCCACATCGAGGACGAGAGGGACCTTCTGGAAGGTGGGGCCTCCGGAGTAGGCGGGCTCTGAGGGGCGATTGACGAGCACGATCTCATCTTGTCAGGGCCGGTCCCAGCAGCATGGATTTCGGCCTTCCGGCCGGGCCGGCTCCCTCAGTAGCCAAGTAGTGGATCGCGCGTTGTGAGCGCCTGAGCTCCGATTTCGTCGCACTCAGAGGGCGTTCGCGCGCGATTGAGTCGGTGGCTGATGTCCAGAGAACGGATTACAGTCCGGTCGTGGCCACCCTGGTGACTCTTCACGCACATCCCGACGACGAGGCGATCTCCTGTGGAGGAACGATTGCCAAAGCCGTGGCCGAGGGGCATCGCGTCGTGCTGGTGGTCGCCACCAAGGGCGAGAACGGTGAGGTGGTCGAGGGCTTCCTTCGGCCCGGCGAGTCCCTCGCCGAACGCCGGGCGAAGGAACAGGAGGAGGCGTGCCGCATCCTCGGGATCGCCCGGCTCGAATGGCTCGATTACGTCGACTCGGGGATGATGGGGACGCCACAGAACGACGCCCCCGAGTCCTTCTGGAGCGCCGACGTCGAAGCCGCTGCCGCCCGCCTGGCGGCGATCCTCGAGGACGAGAACGCCGACATCCTCACCCACTACGACCCGGCCGGAACGTACGGCCACCCTGATCACATCCAGTGCCACCGGGTCGGCCTGAGGGCGGCGGAGCTGGCGGGAACAGCGCGCCTCTATGAATCGGTGGTGAACCGAGACAACATCAAGGAAAACCTGTCCCGGCTCTCCGAGGAAGAGCTCCTAAGAGTCCAGGAGGGCGGTCTCGATCCCGCCGAGCTCGACGAGCTGGGCGTGTCCGCATCCGAGATCACGACCGCGGTGGACGTACGCGATCACCTCGGTCTCAAGCGCTCGGCGATGGCGGCCCACGCGAGCCAGATCGCAGATACGTCCTTCTTTCTCGCCATGCCGCCCCAGTTGTTCGAGCAGTCCTTCGGCACCGAGTGGTTCATCCGCCGGGCTGCGGGGGAAAGGACCGAAACCAGCTTGTTCGAAGGAATATGACGTGGAAGAGATGACAACTCAGGAAACGAGGGAGTTCTTGCGCGCCGGTACGCGTACCGGCAAGCTCGCCACCGTCTCCGCCGACGGCAGCCCTCACGTAGCTCCGATCTGGTTCGAGCTCGACGACGACGGCAACCTTTTCTTCACCACGGGTGCGAGAACGGTCAAAGGGCGCAACCTGAGGCGCGAGCCGCGACTGTCACTGTGCGTGGACGACGAGAACCCGCCGTTTGCGCACGTTGTCCTGCTCGGGGTTGCCGAGATCTCCGAGGACCGAGACGCGCTTCTGAAGTGGGCAACTCGCGTCGGCGGCCGCTACATGGGCGTGGACCAGGCGGAGGAATTCGGTCTTCGTAACGCGGTCGAGGGGGAGCTGCTCGTGCGGGTGACGCCGAGCAAGATCGTCGCCCTGCGCAACATCGCAGACTAGAGGCGCAGCCCGTAACGCTCCGGGAACTATCATCGGCGATGATCAGGCGATGACTGCTCGCACCGGCGCTCGCCTCGCCTGGATGACCTTCGGGCTCGTCGCCGTCTCCTTCGTGGGCAGCCTGATTGCGTTCGGCTTTGCCGCTCAGACCGCCGCGGGCCCAAGTAGAGAGCTCGCCGAGGGCGGTGCGCTCCTCGCCATGATGTTCTCCTTTCCCGTCGTCGGGGTGCTGGTCGCAGCGCGCGAGCCGGACAACCCGATCGGCTGGCTGCTCCTTGCGATCGGCCTGGTGTGGGAGGTCTGGGGGGGTGTGGCCGGAATCTACGTCATCTGGGGATTCGACGTCGACCCAGGATCCCTGCCGCGGCCCGACCTGGTCGCTGCGCTCACGTCTTCTGTCTGGGTCCCGGGGCTGGGGCTGATCGGAACCTTCCTCATACTGTTGTTCCCGGACGGACGTCTTCCAACGCCACGCTGGAGACCCGTTGCGTGGCTCTGCGGGCTCGTGCTGCTGCTCCTGACCGTCCTGCTCCCACTCGCACCCGTCCCTCTGAACGAGCTCGGAGATGACTCCCTTCCGCCCGTCGCCAATCCTCTGGGGGTGGAGGCGCTGGGGTCCTTCTTCGACGGGCCCCTCTCCGCCTTGCTCCTACTGCTCCCGCTGTGCATACTGGCGTGCGCGGTCAGCCTGATCCGCCGCTTTCGTCGCTCCCGTGGCCACGAGCGACTCCAGCTGAAGTGGCTGGCCTCCGGGGCGGGAGCTGTTGCGGCTCTCTTCCTCTTCTCCATAGTGGCCTCGTTCCTCACGACGTCCCCGACGAGATCCGCGGAGGAGCCTGGCTGGCTGACCGTCATGGACCGAATTTCGTTGTTCTCGTTCCTGCTCATTCCAGCGGCGGTGGGGGTCGCGATCCTGCGCCACAGGCTCTACGACATCGACGTGATCATCAACCGAGCGCTGGTGTACGGCGGGCTCACGGCCGTGCTGGCACTCGTCTATGTCGCGGGAGTAGTGGGCGTCGGCGGAACTCTGCGCGAGGTGAGTGGGCAGGAAAGCAACAGTCTTGCGGTGGCCGCATCGACCCTTGCGGTTGCCGGCTTGTTCCGCCCTGCGCGGGGCCGCATCCAGGCATTAATCGACCGGCGCTTCTACCGCAGCCGTTACGACGCGGCCCGCACCGTCGAGGAGTTCTCTCGCCGCGTGCGCGACGAGGTCACGCTCGACACGGTGACCTCAGATCTCCTGATGGCGGTGAACGAGACCGTCCAGCCGGAGCATGCGTCGCTGTGGCTGCGCAGCGGAACGCTCTGAGGGCCATGGGTCTGTGAGGTGGCCACCGGGTATCATCTGCTACGGCCCGAGGAAACGCCCCCTCAGGACTCGGACAAACCCCAGCGTGCGAGGTCAGCAGCTCTTCGAGCTTGTCGAAGCCGTCCGTCCAACCGTTCCGGTGAAGCACAAAGGCGAGCCTCGGTCTTAAACGGTCCCTGAGTGAATACGACTTCCGTCGACTCGCTGAGATCCCGGAAGGAGAGGTTACAGGGTCTCGACGTCATCGGGATGGGCTCCTCCCATCTGAAGGTGTAGGCAGACGGGTGGGTGGGTCGACCTCGCGGAACTCCCTAGTCCGATGGAAGGCGTCGCTCTCCGGCGGGCTGCATCTCGATCCGGAAACTCTCCTCGTTGCTATTATCGCCAGCATCAAGAACCCATTTCTATGGTTCCGACCATCCCGCCTTCGTAATGGCCTGGCTCGTGACAGCCGTACAGAACCTCGCCGGGCTGGGTGAACGTCCACGTCAAGCTCTTCGTTGCGCCCGGCTCGATCTCGATCTGGTTGGCACCCGCACCCATCTGCTCACCACCCGACATCTCGGCGGCGTGCTCCTGCTGGTAGCTCTCGTCACCGAGCACGAACTCGTGGACATTTTTCCCGTCGTTAGTGACGACGAATGTAATGGTCTCGCCCGGCTGAACCTCCAGCGTTTCCGGATCGAACTCAAGCGAGTCGAGAGCCGAGATTTCGACCATGAGACCGACTTCGGACTGATTCCCCGGTTCACCGAAGGCGAAGCCCTTTTCCCCCATGTCCATCGCATGGTCACCATGCTCAGACTCCTGAGGCGACTGGGTGGTCGGATCACCGGGACCGCAAGCCGACACCAGCACCATGAGTGTGAAGCCAATCGGTACGAGTTTCCGCATGAGTCCGCGCTTCGTTTCCTTAGAGGCGGTGGTGTCTTCGGCCCCGATGTCACGCACAGACGATCTGGAGCGGCACTCCGTCGTCCGAGCACATTTCCTCATGGTAGGTATCTCAGGGGATCTTGTGGCACCCCGCCGACCCTGATCTCGAAATGAAGATGGTCGCCCGTAGACTGGCCGGTCGAACCACAGGTGGCAATCACTTCACCTTGGGAGACGGCTTGTCCGCTACTAACGCTGAGCGTCGAGTTGTGCGCATACAGACTCGCGAATCCAGCGCCATGGTCGATGACGACGTGATACCCGTAGCCGCCGTCATACGTGGCGGCAACGACCGAGCCGGACTTGGAGGCTCGGATAGTGTCGCCTGTGACGCAGTCGATGTCGATACCCGAGTGGGTTCCACCCCACCTAGACCCAAAGCCCGAGGTGATGGCGCCGTTGATCGGCCACGCGAAATCCGAAACTCCCCCCGGGGCAGGAGGGGCGGATGCTGAGACAGGAGGGGCGGATGCAGGGGCTTTGGCATCAAGTTGCTGAGCAATCTCCTCGCTTCGCGCTTGGATGGCGGCGGCTTCCTCACGTGAGGACTCGATCTCGTCACGAACATCGGCCAGTTTGGCGGTCTGCGCCTGACGAAGTTCCTTCAGATGCTGCGCCTGACGCTCCTGCTCCTCACTGGCCTGGAGAGCCTGGGCAAGGATCACTTCCAGTTCGGCTCTATCCGCGTCGAGCTCCACCTCGAGCCGGCGAGTCTTTACCATGATCTGGATGCGGTCCTGCGTGGCCGCGCTCGAGTACTCCAGCAAGGAGTTGAGTTCATCGATGCTAGCGGCGCTCAACAGCAACCCGAGCTCGGCTGCGGGTCCGTTCCTATAAAGCGACTCGGCGACGTCTTCCACTCGCTGCCGTACACGTCGATAGATGTGCTCCTTGCGCGCTAGATCTCGTTCCAGAAACGCGATCTTCACGTGTGCTCGTGTGGCTAGCTCGCGCGAAACCTCGAGCGCCTCGGCAACCGCCGCGGCCTGGTTGTCGATCGAAGCGATCTGTTCCTCTATGGAATCGGCCTCGGCCTGTATGCGTGCGATATCAGCGCGCGCGGCGTCGAGGCGATCATGCAGATCGTCGTGCTCTACCGCCACCTGGGCGCGACCGGAAGTCGCCATGACACCTAAGGACGTAACCGCTAGCATCATCGCGGCCAAGCGGGTGAACAGAAGGCGAACCTTCGCTAGCTTGCCTTCCGTCCGTTAATTCCCTCACGCTTGCGCTCTACGAGAACGCGCAGAGACTCAAGCTCCTGTTGATCGCGCCGGGTATTGACGCGCGCCGCCTCCAGGATAAGCCCGATTACTCCGCTCAAGGCGAGCACACCGATAAGAACTTCCATTCGCCTCCTCCGTTGCCGAAACCGCGTCACGAAACTGACGAGGGGATCAGCAGCGGAGAGGCATCACCATCCGAAAGGACGAGGCGTCGAACGCTACAGCTTGGAGGATAACGCGCCGCACCTGCCCGATCTCAGAGGCCTCTTGACTCCTCCTACGGTCGAGCGCGGTCAAAACGAGCCCCAGGAAAGCGACCAAAAGGATTATGGGGAGCCGGTCTACAAGGCCAAGCCCGTCCGAGTCAGAGTCGTGGTGGACCCCTGCGAGGTGAATCCCGCAGACGAAAATGAATATCAAGAGGAGCACCAGGAAGGCACCGCGCACCCACGGAGAACGCCGTATCAAAGCCCGAAAGCACATTCGAGTGACTATACCTAGTCGCCCCGCCTAGACCAGTGCCACCGGCCGATCAGCCCTTCCCCGCCCGGCGGAGCCTCAATGAGTTACTCACTACGCTGACCGACGAAAACGCCATCGCGGCGCCGGCTATGACGGGGTTGAGCAGCCCGAACACCGCCAGCGGGATCGCCGCGGTGTTGTAACCGAACGCCCACGCAAGGTTCTGGTAGATGATGCGGAGTGTCCTGCGCGCCAGCTTGATTGCGGTGACCACGCCATCTAGCTCCCCGGAGATCAGCGTAATGTCCGACGACTCGATCGCCACGTCGGTGCCGGTACCAATGGCGATGCCCAAGTCGGCCTGGACCAGAGCCGGAGCGTCGTTGATGCCGTCGCCTACCATCGCGACCACTTTGCCACCGGCTTGCAGCCGCCGGATCTCGCTCACCTTGTCCTCGGGAAGCACCTCGGCGAGCACTCGGTCGATGCCGGCTTCCTTCGCGATCGCTTCGGCGGTCCGCGCGTTATCGCCGGTGATCATGGCGACCTCGAGGCCCATGCCGTGAAGCTCAGTCACGACCCGCCTGGCTTCCTTTTTCAGCGTGTCGGCCACCCCCAGCACCCCTCGGACGTTCCCGTCCCACCCGGCGAACACGGCGGTGCGACCGGATGTCTCGATCTCGGCTGCGCGGGACTCCAACTCGTCGGGAATCCGAAGTCCATTCTCGCCCACGAGCTTGCGTCTGCCGATGAAGACCGTCCGTCCGGCAATGCGCGCCCGCACTCCATGACCGGCGACTGCGGCGAAGTCCTCCACGTCCGTGCCGAATGAATCCTGCGTCTTCGCCCCCTCGACGATTGCTCGCGCAATCGGGTGCTCGGAAGAGACTTCGGCCGCCGCGGCCAGCATCAGAACCTCATCTGGGTCCTCGCCGGAGGCCGCGTGGATATCGGTGAGCGACATCTCGCCGCGTGTGAGGGTGCCGGTCTTGTCGAAGACGACCACCTGAATGCGTCGAGAGCCCTCCAACACCTCCCCACCTTTGATCAGCACTCCCATGTCCGCGCCGCGACCGGTGCCAACCATGATGGCGGTCGGAGTAGCGAGTCCGAGCGCGCATGGGCAGGCGATGATGAGGACCGCGACCGCGGCGATCAGCCCGGCGGTGGGGTCGCCGGCGAAGACCCACCAGCCCACGAAGGTAGCGAGGGCAACCACGATCACGACGGGGACGAACACGCCGGAGACGCGATCGGCGAGCCGCTGGACCGGTGCCTTGCTGCCCTGAGCGTCTTGGACGAGCCGCACTATCTGGGCGAGCGCAGTGTCTCTTCCAACCCCGGTAGCCCGAACGATAAGAACACCGTTGGTGTTGAGCGTCGCTCCCGCGACTGTGTCGCCCACCTTTTTCTCAACTGGGACCGACTCACCTGTGAGCATCGACTCGTCGACCGCCGAGTAACCGGAGTCGACGCGGCCGTCCACGGGGATCTTCTCGCCCGGTCGGACCCGCACCATGTCGCCCACCTTGACCTCGTCCACCGGCACGATGCGCTCTTGGCCGTCTACGAGCACGCGCGCCTCCTTGGCGCCCAGCTCGAGCAGCTTTTTGATCGCGCTCGAGGCTCGCCCTTTAGTCCGAGCTTCGAAGTAACGGCCCAGGATTATGAAGGCGATGATGAGGGCAGCGGTATCGAAGTACAGATCGCCTCCCGCTAAGAGCTCGTAGGTTGAGTAGAAGAAAGCGGCGAGCGTCCCGATGGCGATCAACGTATCCATGTTGGCGGTGAGGGCGCGCGCCCTTTCTGTGGCGGTCTTGATGAAAGGCCAACCGGCCACGAACTGCACCGGGATGGTCAGCACAAACGCGCTCCAGCGCGCCCACGATTCCTCCATGTAGAACAGGCTGAGGATTAGCACGACGAGCCCGAGCGGCCAGCTCAGCAGCACCCGTCGCCACCACACGCGCTGGTCGCGTTCATGAACACCCTCGGTCTCGACGGACTGTGAGTCGAGGGGCGAGATCCGGTAGCCGATCCTCTCGATCGCGTCCTCGAGCTTCTCGATGCTCACCGCCTCCGGGCGGTAGAGGACGGTAGCGTGGTTCCCAGCGAAGTTGACCCGCGCTTCGTCGACTCCAGCCTGGCGAGCAAGTGTTTTCTCAACGCGCGCCGCGCAGGAGGCGCAGGTCATGCCTTCGACGTTCAACTCGATCTGCTCGGCCACACCCATGTCTTCATGCCCTCGGGTTGCGGCCTCGTGCACTCGTTCCGTGTGCTTCAACTCGCAGATACCTCCTCGAATGACTCGACGGCGTAACCCTGAGCCTCGATGAGACCCACAAGCTCGCCGACGTCAGTCACCTCGGAGTCGTAATCGACCGTCACATGCTTGGTTGAAAGATCGACTTGGGCCCGCTGCACTCCTTTTGCCCTGGAGGCCGCTCCCTCGATCGCGGCCTTACAATGGTCGCAGTGGACGCTTGGAACAGAGACTCTTGTAGTCGTCACGACTCAGACCTCCTACTCTTGTTGTCGTTTCTATGACTTCACGAGGCGTTCGACCGCCGCCGTTGCCTCGCGGATCATGTCCTTTCCATCCTCGGTTTGATTCATAACGCAGTGGCGGATGTGATCTTCGAGCAGCCCCACCGCGACCTTCTTCAATGCATTGCTGGCCGCGCTTATCTGGGTGAGAATGTCGATGCAATACTTGTCGTTTTCCACCATCCGCTGCAGGCCCCGCACCTGGCCCTCTATGCGGCGCAAGCGACCTAGCAGCTGTTCCTTGTCGTCGTAGTAGCCCCTCATTCTTCCTCCGTCTCTCTGGGACACTTGATTGACAATCTACCCTGGAGGGGTATGGTATGTCAAATAGCAACCTCAAGGAGACTGGTGCAAAGGAGGATCGCGGTGGACCGAGTCCCAGAGCCGTTGGAGGGCCCCTTGGCCGCCTGCGTCGCAAGCCTCACACTGTTCGCCGGCGCGCTGTCTACCTACTGGGGAATCGCGATTCGGTTCGCCATCCACAGACCCGGAGCCCCCCCACAAGGAGAAGTGCGATGACTGCCGAAACGAAAGCCATCGTCCTCGACACACGGGGATTGAACTGGGCGACCGAGAAGAACCTCGTGGAGGCGGTGCTCGGCAGGCGCCCCGGAGTGGTCGAGGTGGAAGCCAACCCGGTAGCGCAAAGCGCGAACGTCGTCTATGACCCCGGCCGGACGTCTGTTGTGGAACTCCGCGACTGGGTCGAGAAGTGCGGGCTTCACTGCGCGGGCCAGTCGGTCCCCAATCACATCTGCGATCCGATGCTCGACGAAGGAGGGCCCGAACCCCACGGGGCCTCGCCAGAAGGGGCGTCGCCACACGAGGCGATGGGCCACGGCGCGATGTCGATGGACGACATGGTCAAAGACATGCGCAACCGCTTCGTCATCGCCGCGATCTTCTCCTTACCGATACTGCTGTGGTCACCGATAGGGCGCGACGTATTGGGGTTCGAAGTGGCCGCCCCGTTCGGGCTGCGCGATGACGTGTGGATGCTGCTCTTGAGCCTGCCGGTGATCTTCTACTCGTCGTCCATCTTCTTCGACGGAGCCGTCAGGGCCTTGAAGGCCCGGACCCTTGACATGATGGTTCTCGTCGCGGTCGCGATCGGAGCGGGCTGGCTGTACTCGCTGGGAGTGACCCTGACGGGAGGCGGCGAGGTCTTCTACGAGGCCGCGACCGTGCTCGCAGCGTTCGTCCTGCTCGGCCACTGGTTCGAGATGCGAGCCCGGGGCGGAGCCAACGATGCGATCAGGAGCCTTCTGGATCTCGCGCCTCCGAAGGCGCTGGTTCTGCGCTCTGGCGAAGCCGTAGAAGTGCCCACCTCGGAGATCGTCGTCGGCGATCTTCTGCTGGTGCGTCCTGGAGCCAAGGTTCCCGTGGACGGACTCGTCGAGGAGGGGGAGAGCGAAGTAGATGAGTCAATGGTCACGGGCGAGAGCCTGCCGGTTTCCAAGCGAGCGGGCTCCGAGATGATCGGCGCCACCATCAACAGGAACGGCACCCTGCGCGTGCGCGCGACCAAGGTGGGGGCCGACACCGCTCTCGCCCAAATCGTGAAGCTCGTGCAGGAGGCGCAAAACTCGAAGGCCCCGGGGCAGAAGCTTGCTGATCGGGCCGCGTTCTGGCTCGTGTTCGTCGCGCTGCTCGGCGGCGGTGCGACCTTCCTGACGTGGACGCTGGTGGGGCGCGAGGCGACCGAGGCTCTGCTTTTCGCCATCACCGTCGTGGTGATCACCTGTCCCGACGCGTTGGGGCTCGCGACGCCCACCGCCATCATGGTGGGCACCGGACTCGGCGCCAAACGCGGCATTCTGTTCAAGAATGCGCTCGCACTCGAGAACGCGGCCCGGATCGATACTGTGGTAATGGACAAGACGGGAACCCTCACCAAGGGCGAACCGCAAGTCGCATCTATCACAACCGATGGATTCGATGAGAAACAGCTGTTGCGTCTGGTCGCAGCGGTTGAGCGCGAATCCGAGCACCCGCTTGCCGAGGCGATCGTCGAGGAAGCGGATGCGAGGGATGCAGGAAGAGCGAGAGCGCAGGGTTTCGAGAGCGTTCCGGGTCACGGTGCCATCGCCACGGTCGAGAACCGACGCGTGGTAGTCGGTAACCCCCGCTTGTTGACGCGCGAGGACATCAGCTTGAACGAACTCGGTACCAAACGCGATGAACTGGCAGCGACTGGTCACACCGTCGTGTGTGTTGCCGTCGACGGCAGCGCCGTCGGGCTAATCGCGATCGCGGACGCGACCCGCCCGACGTCCGCGCAGTCCGTGCGTTCGCTCCGCGAGGCCGATATCGAAGTTGTGATGCTGACCGGCGACAACGAGGCGACGGCCCGCAGGATCGCGGCCGAGCTCGGCATAGAGAGTGTCATCGCCGAAGTCCTGCCTCAGGACAAGTCAGCCAAGGTCACCGAACTGCAGCGGGGCGGCAAGCGAGTGGCCATGGTGGGAGACGGCGTCAACGACGCTCCTGCGCTAGCTCAGGCCGACCTCGGGATCGCGATCGGAGCCGGTACCGATGTTGCCATCGAGACCGCCGACGTCGTCTTGATGCGATCGGATCCCTTGGACGTAGCCACCGCCTTCGCCATCGGGAGGGGAACGCTGAGAAAGATGCGTCAGAACCTCGGCTGGGCCATCGGCTACAACGCCATCGCGCTCCCAATTGCCGCGGGTGTGTTCGAGCCCGCGTTCGGGCTCGTGCTGCGACCCGAGATCGCGGCCATATCCATGTCTGGATCAAGCTTCCTCGTAGCCGTGAACGCCCTGCTGTTAAAAAGGCTGCGGTTGCCGGCCGTTCGCCCCGTAGCCCCCAGTCCACCCCCAACGCGATCTGATGAGGTTGTCGCAGAAGCCGCGTGACGATGATATGAGTTCTTGGCCTCGCCGGTACAGCGGGTCACCCAGCACACGGTATGCCAGGGCCGTTCCTCGGTAGAAAACTGTCCAACGATGGAGGCCCCCGCAAAAACTGTGCGCTCGTCGGGATCAACGATGCAGGCATTCAGTCAGGAGTGCACGGTCGGTTCGTCGAGACTCAAAACCTCCCCTTACGAGGAACGCAACCCCTGCGACAAACGGGAGTGAATTTGATCAGGCGCGCGGATGCAACCCAGCTAGAGTTACCGCAACGAGCCGGCGGACCGCGGTCTTGGACGGCAGGCCGCTGACTGCTGTGAGTGCGTGGAGGCAGTAGCTCACGAGCTCATCCGGCGGGACATCGCCCCGGACATTGCCGCTCTCTTGTCCCTCGGTCATGAGGTCTCGGATCATGCGACGGAGCTGCTTATCCGCCAGCGCGACCTCCCCGCCTCGATGCATGAGTGCCGCCAGTTCGGTGTCGTGGTGCCCACGGGACTCATGGGAGATGAGAGCATAGGCCTCGAGCACTGCTTCGAGTCGCTCTCGGGTGTAGCCGGTTTGGTCTCGGACTTCGGCGAGATAGTCGAGGTGGGCTGTGATCTGACGTTCATGCCAGGCGTGAAGGATCGCCTCGACGCCTGGGAAGTATTTGTAGAGGGTCGCGCGCCCGATGCCAGTCTCCTCGGCGATTTGCGACATAGTTACCGACCGCAGCCCGTGCTCGCCCACCAGCGCGACAGTCGCCTCCAGGATCGCTTCGTGCACCTCGCGGCGGTGCGTCTCGATCGTCTCATTCCACAGCTTCGGCATCACCCCGAGTATGACATACTGTCTGGAAGTGAGGCACTCTGGATTGACATAGACAGTCTGTATCGTAAACTGACCACCGCAGTGTTACCGACGGAGGAGGACTTGCACATGGCTGACCCGCTGCCCGGCAACTCCGGCGACGGCCCTCGCCTGGGCCCCGGCCGGGCATCGCCGCCCCGCACGCCGCGCTGGGTGAAGGTCTTGGGGATCATCGGCGCCGTGGTGGTCGCGGCGTTCGTCATCTTGCTGATCGCCGGCGGGGAGCACGGGCCGAGTCGCCACTTACCGGGGGGCGGCAACCCCGGGGGACACACATCGCCTGTGCTGCACAGTCCGCAGAACCTGGTCTAGCAGTCGTGGTCATGGCGCCCCGCCTTCGCAAGTTCGCGCTCAGCGCGCATCTCACGTTCTCGGTCGGGTGGATCGGCGCCGTCCTTGCCTACCTAGCCCTCGGTGTCGGCGCTGTGACCAGCCAGGATGTCCAGACCGTACGTGCCGCCTGGATCGCGATGGAGCTGATCGGCTGGTTCGTCGTTGTTCCCTTGGCCCTCGCCTCGCTGCTCTCCGGGCTTGTCATGGCACTCGGTACCAAGTGGGGCCTGTTCCGGCATTACTGGGTCCTGTTCTCGTTCGCGCTGACCGTCCTTGCCACCGTAGTGTTGCTTTTACACATGCCCACCGTCAGCTTGATTGCGGAAGAAGCGCAAAAGGCAGAAGGTGCCAGTCTCGACGGGCTTGGGGGCGACCTCCTCCATCCCGGGATCGGCCTTTTGGTATTGCTCGTGATCCAGGTGCTCAATCTGTACAAGCCGCCGGGAATGACCCGCTACGGGTGGCGTAAGCATCAGGAGCGGCGGGCGTTGTCGCAGTCGTAGATGCAGCGAAGCCCCCTTAGCCTCCCGGCCCACATCGCCTGAGAACCGGTAAGCGCGGGGTCGCCGAGTCGCTTAACCGCACGATCGAGGATTCCCTCTATCGCCACCATCGCGCTCACAGCGACGGCTGGCGCCGGCAGGCTGTCCCCCAGGCCGCCTGAGCCCTTCGCCAGATCGAGGGCCCGGCGAGCTTCTTCCTGATCCACGTCTGGGGTCAACTTTGGTTGTCAAGGGGCCTGATGGATGCTGTCGGCCCCCTTCTTGCCGCCCGATGGATGCTTCCCCCGGAGTTTTGTCCTACCATTTAGCCAAATCCCGCCCCCTTAGCTCAGACGGCAGAGCGTCTCCATGGTAAGGAGAAGGTCCACGGTTCGATTCCGTGAGGGGGCTCCCGACAGCCGAATACGAGGCGGCGTAGCTCAGAGGCAGAGCAGGCGGCTCATAATCGCCGAGTCGGTGGTTCGAGTCCACCCGCCGCTACTCCCGGCACCATTCAACTCGGCGTCCCCGGTTGTCGATAAGGGGACATGGCTTCCTTGTTCTGTTCCCGCTGCTCGAGCACGGTCGAAGACAAGGACGGCTACTGCCTCCTCGGCCACCCCTTGCCCGCGACAGCCGAAGAGTCGCCGATGGCGGATATCCGCCGCGAGGTCGACGACGCCTTCGGGGGCCAGATTCAGGGCCTCGAGCTTATCCTCGCGCCGGTGGCAGCCAATAACGCAAGCCCTCCGGAGCCGTCGCCCGGCCGTCCCTCTCTCTATCCGTCCCCGGACGACCCCATAACGGCGTTCGCGCCCCCTCCCCGCATGGACTGGGGCCCGGCTCAGACCCGTCTGCGCCGGCTGCTGCAGCGTGCTCCCCGGTCCGAGGACTAACCCAGAGCGCCCCATTGGCGCAGTCGTGGCGCCTGCGAGAGCCCCGATATACTGCCTCCTCCAACCATCAGCAGGAGGATGAGCCGTGGCCAGCGATCGGCGCGTGCACGTAACGCTCGAGTGCACCAACTGCAGACGCCGGAACTACATAACGGAGAAAAACCGGCACAACAATCGGGAGCGAATAGAGCTCAAGAAGTATTGCCGTTGGTGCACTGGGCACACGGCACACCGAGAAACCCGCTGATCCTCCTCTTCTGTCCCTCCATTCTCCGAAAAGGCTAAAAAAACCTTCGCGCAACGCTTGAGTCCCGGGCCGTCCGCGCCGATGTTAGAGATGCCTTCTGATGGATGCCCCCACCGTCGGAAGTTGAGGGAAGGCCCCCGGCCGTTCGCCGGGGGCCTTTCGAATCCGGGGGCCGAATTGAGGATCCCGGGCGAAAGAAAAAGCCCCCGTTCCCGGAGGCCTTTTCTGACTGCGTGTTGAAGAGGAGTGGCTTAGAAGTCCATGCCCCCTGGATCGGGCATCGCCGGACCCGAAGACTTCTCGGGCTTGTCGGCGATGATCGCCTCGGTCGTGAGAAACAGGGCTGCGATCGATGCCGCGTTCTGCAGCGCAGAGCGGGTCACCTTGGTGGCGTCCACCACTCCGGCCTTGAACAGATCGCCGTACTCACCGGTGGCTGCGTTGAGTCCCTCTCCAGGACCCATGGTTCGGATCTTCTCGACCACGACGCCACCTTCAAGCCCCGCGTTGCGGGAGATGACCTTGAGCGGCTCCTCGAGCGCCCGGCGCACGATGGCCACGCCGGTCATCTCGTCCGAGCTCAGCTCGAGCTTGTCGAGAACCTCCTGGGCGTGCAGCAGGGTCACACCACCGCCGGCGACGATACCCTCTTCGACGGCCGCCTTGGTGGTCTGGACTGCGTCCTCGATACGGTGCTTCTTCTCCTTGAGCTCGACCTCGGTGGCGGCGCCCACCTTGATGACGCCGACTCCACCGGCGAGCTTCGCGAGCCGCTCTTGCAGCTTCTCGCGGTCGTAGTCAGAGTCCGAACGGTCGATCTCAGCCTTGATCTGATTGACGCGCCCGGTGATCTCGTCGGCGCTGCCGCCGCCCTCGACCACGGTTGTGTCGTCCTTGGTGACGACGATCTTGCGGGCAGTGCCCAGCATGTCGAGGCCGACGGACTCAAGCTTGAGACCGACCTCTTCGGAGATGACCTGACCGCCCGTGAGGATGGCGATGTCGCCGAGCATGGCCTTTCTACGGTCGCCGAAGCCGGGAGCCTTGACGGCGGCGGCCTTGAAGGTGCCGCGGATCTTGTTGACCACTATCGTCGCCAGAGCCTCACCGTCGAGGTCCTCGGACACGATAAGAAGCGACTTCCCGGCCTGCATGACCTTCTCGAGCACCGGGAGCATGTCCTTGATCGCGGAGATCTTCTGGTTCGCAATCAAGATGTAGGGCTCGTCGAGCACGGCCTCCATGCGCTCGGCGTCGGTCACGAAATAGGGGGAGATGTAGCCCTTGTCGAAGCGCATCCCCTCGACCAGCTCGAGCTCGAGCCCGAACGTGTTCGACTCCTCGACCGTGATGACGCCGTCCTTTCCGACCTTGTCCATCGCCTCGGCGATGGTCTCGCCGATCTCGGCGTCGTTGTTGGCGGAGATCGCCGCCACCTGCGCGATCTGCTCGCGGCTATCCACGTCGCGAGCGGTGGACCTGATCGAGTCGACGGCCGACTGAACAGCCTTCTCGATGCCGCGCTTGATCGCGATCGGGTTGGCGCCCGCAGCTACGTTGCGAAGGCCCTCGTGGACCATCGCCTGAGCAAGGACCGTCGCGGTCGTGGTGCCGTCTCCGGCTACGTCGTCGGTCTTCTTGGCGACCTCTTTGACGAGCTCGGCACCGATCCTCTCGTAGGGATCCTCGAGCTCGATCTCCTTGGCGATGGAGACGCCATCGTTGGTGATCGTGGGAGCGCCCCACTTCTTCTCGAGCACGACGTTGCGGCCTCGGGGGCCGAGCGTCACCTTCACCGCTTCGGCGAGCTGGTTCATGCCTCGCTCGAGGGCACGACGCGCCTCTTCTTCAAACGCCAAAATCTTCGGCATTGGCTACCTCCTTGGAAAGTTCGTCCCGGTCTCGTCCCGGGCTGTAAGCACTCAACGTTCGAGAGTGCTAACGATAACCGGCGGGAGGCATGCTGGCAAATGGGAGCCGGTTCTTGGGGGGGCCCAGCAAGCGTCCCGGAATTCCCCGGAGACGGTCAGAAGGGGATACCGGCGACCACTCCGGCCGCTGCCAACAGCAGGAGCGCCCCCGCGTTGAGGGCACTCGGCAGCCGGGTGGCGCCGGCCTGCTGCAGCCTGTCGACCACGACAGCCCCTTGCTCGGGATCGAGCGCCCTCAGCGAGGCCAGCACCGAGATGCCTCGTGCGGCCCCGAACGGCGCACACAGCGCAGCCCCCCACAGCGGGCTACCGCCGGCCAGGGCAGCGACCGCAACCGCAGCCAGGGTGCCGAAGGAGAGAAACGTGAAGAAGCCCGCTCCGAGTCCCAGTCCGTAAAGAAGGGAAGAGACGGCCGGCGAATAGAAGGTGCGCCACCAGTCGGGGACCTGGCGCCGGCGACTGGGGACCGGCATCGGAAGACCTACCGCCTCGCGCAGGAAGTAGAGGATGGCGACCGCCGCCACGACAGTGGGGGCCGCGCGGAGCCACGGAGCTCCCAACGCGGCCCCCACCGATCCCAGTACCAGGCCGAGGGCGGCCGCCGTCAGCGCGGCCCCCAGTACGTGCAGAGCCACGGCTCTCCAGTAGCGCAAGCTGCGGCCCCCGTGAACCGCGGGGGAGATGGTCTCGGCCATCGAAAGGCCTCAGGGATCGAACGCGGTGGACAGGCCAGCCACAACCGCGGCTGCGACTGCGGCGGCGGCCAGTAGCGGGCTCATCAACAGCGAACCTCTGTGTCGCGATAGGCGATGCAGAACACCTTGCGCCCCTTGTGGCAGTAGCCGGTCACCGAGGCATCTCCGTTTATGCGCGTGTCCGAGTACGAGCAGCAGTCGTAGATGCGGCGGATCCTGCCCTTACAACAGCGCGACCAGCCACCTCCGTAACGGGGGTTTCCGGTGGACGGGTACTTCTTGGGCACGACCTCCTGGCAGACACGGCGGCGAGTTTGGGCGCGCGAGGTGTAGATGTCTCCTCGATCGTCCACCGGGTATCCGTGACGGGGATGCACCGGATAGCCGAATCGATCGACGCGGGTGTGAGGCGCGAAGGGATGGGGGCAGGAGTTGGTCGTGTAGGTGTGTCCGCAGACGTGATAGGCGGCCGCCCGCTGGGGGCTGAGGGCTACCGCCACCAGAGGTCCGCCTACGAGGGCGACGAAGCCGGTCCCCAAACGGCCGATCAGCGATCGCCGAGTCGTCCTGCTCGCAAGCGCCACTGAAGCCGATTCAAGCGTCATCTAGCTCGTCTCCAACTCCTTCTGGGCCTGCGTCGACCGCCGCTGGGCGGTTTGCACCAGGCCCTCGAATTGCTCCATGTTGTTAACCGTCGCCTTGGCCCGGACCGCGCCGAGCTCGTCGAGCGCCACGACATAGGGCGTCCCCGGAACGGCATACGCGCGCATCGCCTCCGAGGAGGCCGTCACCGGCGCACGCGTCCTGGTGGCTACGTATGCCCTCACCTCTTTGTCCTCGGAGGAGGCGTCGGCAATCACCAGCGGTGACAGGGCATGGCTGTGGGCGACGGACTCGAGCGACGGGAGCACCTCTTCACACACGAGGCAGCCGGTGGAGACGAACAGCAGCAGCTGCGCACGCCCCGGCCCCCCGATCGTCAACGGACGGCCGTCGAGGCTCGTGGCTTCGAGAGCAGGCGGAGCCTCTCCCAGGGGCGGCCCCTCGGAGTCGATCTCCAGGGCACCGCGCGGCCCGAGCCTGAGATGAAGTGTGCCGATCTGACGGGCCAGCGCGACAACGATCACGCACAGCATCACCACGAGCAGCCACAGGAGCCCGTACGAGACCGCCCACCAGCCGTGCAACGTGGCGTCCACCTCCGTAGCGACACATCGAATGGGCTGCAGTGTCGTGGCCTGGGGTCCGGGAAGCGTCTCGACACCGCATAGTTTCGCGATCTGGAAGGCTATCGCGGTCAGGCCCTTGCCCAGTACCCACTTCGTCCGGGTCGCGCTCGAGGCCGCGGGGGCAGAAGCGAACCGTGGACATTCACCCACGGAAATCTGTGGGTAGAAGCGAACCGCGGACATTTGCCACCGCCGGGCGCAACGGGGTGGCCGTCCCAGCGGCCCCGGTGGCTCCCGGCTCGAGGCTGGGCGATAGCATGCGACCGCCATGATTCTGTCGCTCTCCCAGATCTGCGCCGCTCTACTCGCCGGGGTCTTCGCCTGGGCGTCGGCCGCCAAGGCATTGCGGCCGGGGGCGTGGCGGCAGGCGCTCGATCGCTACGGCCTGAGCCCGGCCCTCCGAGTTCCGGCGGGGCCCGGCGTACCTCTAGCGGAGGCCGTGGTTGCCGGCTTGCTCGTCGCCGGTTTGCTCCCGGCGGGCGCCGCGTTGGCGCTTGCTCTCGTGGCAGCGTTCTCACTGGTGTTGGCGCGCCTCGGCACCCAGGGTAAGAGCCGTGTGCCGTGCGGCTGTTTCGGCCGGGTTACCGACCGCTCCCTGCGCCTGCTCCTCGCCCGTAACGCGATCCTGGCCGCCCTGGCGGCTACCGTTCTGGCGGTGAAGCCGCAGGGCTGGCCGTCATGGCAGGGCCGGGCACCGCTCGCCTCAGAGGCGCTACCCGCAGTCCTCGTGCTCCTCGGGCTTGCGTTATCCGCGTGGACCGGGCTCAGAACCCTAGCGGCGTTGCGAGGACGAGGACGCACGTGAGGCCGAGACTCGTGGCGCCGCCGCTGGTCCTGATTCTGGTTGCCCTTCCCGTGCTCCTGGCTCTGGCATCACATCGCGATGTGCGCGACGACAACGACGTCAAGGGCCGGCTCGACCTCCGCAAGGTCTCGACCTACGGGCGCCCTCGGGTGTGGCACCTCGAGACCTACGATGGCTGGACCAGCCGTCGAATATGGGACCGCGGCTATTTGCTCGTTCACCTCGACACGCTCGCCGGGGAGCGTTTCGATTACTACGCTCTGGTGTCCTCCAATGGGAAGGGCATGGAGAGCGCCCTCTTTCGGGATCGGGCGAGAAAGGCCGACTACAGAATTGCAACGCTGCGAGCATGGCGCTCGAGCCGTCGCGGGGTCAAGGTGAAGCTTCCGCTCGGAAAGATCCAAATCGCAGAGGGTCGCAGCTTCTTTCGCTGGCAGATCA
>Ga0136615_10000358_pt1 | contig 20925 bp, 17 predicted proteins | sample AntDrymUQ2882206_2_FD_106647 | JGI IMG/M metagenome (GOLD analysis project Ga0136615, IMG submission 106647) | Polar desert sand microbial communities from Dry Valleys, Antarctica - metaG UQ288 (22.06) | ecosystem: Environmental > Terrestrial > Soil > Desert | place: Antarctica: Dry Valley... | reverse complement strand
GCGGCAGCGTCTACGCCTGAGTGCTCTTCGGCAGCTGCGCTTCGCGGGCGGAGCGGCCGTTGCCGGTCGTGGATCTTGCCCCGGAGCCTTCGTTGGGGGGAGGGAGCTCCGGACGTGGCTCGCGACCCTATCGGTACACCCCCCGTAGGAGGAAAGGGCTTCCGTACCGAACGTTTCGGCCAATCACTTGTGCCCCAACTACAAAGGCGCCCTTAGGCTTGGGGGATGGTTCTGGAGAAAAATGCCCGTGTGCGCGAGAGTGCTGTGAGAGCGGTGAGTCGCAGCTTGACTACTCTTCTCGATTCGCTTCCTCGAGCCCGGGATTTCTTGGCTGGCGGATGGAGCCCGGATCGCGACGCCATGCACACTCAGATCCTGGCGGCCCGCGAAGACGGTGGGATGGAGCTTGTGCGAGCAGAGCGACGCCTCCTCTTGCTCGGTATCGCAGGCGCAGACCTGACCGGTGAGCTGCAGCTCGAGGAGGTGGGACCGGCTCTAGCAGACCTCGCCGATGCTTGTATCGGGGCGGCTCTGCTCCAAGCACAGGCACCCGCTTCGTTGGGTGTAATCGCTATGGGCAAGCTCGGGGCGCGCGAGCTCAATTACGTATCGGACATTGACGTGATGTTCGTTTCAGAGGACGATCCACGGGAGGCCGCGAGCGCGGCGACGAGGACAATCGAGGCTTTGAGCGCGGTGACCCCCCAAGGTAGGGCCTACTTGGTGGACGTCAATCTGCGTCCTGAAGGGCGCAGCGGTGCGCTGACACGGACGCTCGAAAGCTATCTCGAGTACTACCGTCGGTGGGCGCAGCCTTGGGAGTTCCAAGCCCTTATCAAGGCTCGCGCCTTGGGGGGTAAGGATGCCGTTGGCCAGCAGCTCGTGGATGAGACCCGCGCCTTGGTGTACCCGTCCAGCATTCCGGTGGAAAGGATCGCGGCGGTTCGCTCCATAAAGGAGCGAGTAGAGAGTCAGGCGCGGCGTGCACGCGCTCGGGGAACGAGTTCCCGTCCTTCCGATGTAAAGCTCGATTGGGGAGGAATCCGGGATATCGAGTTCTGTGTGCAGCTTCTGCAACTCGTGCACGGTGGGCTCGACGAGTCGGTCCGTAGTGCCGCAACCCTTGACGCTGCCCGTGCTTTGGCGGCCGGTGGGTACCTGGCCGAAGAGGACGAAGCGGGTCTCTCGGTCGCCTATCGGTGGCTCAGGGCGATCGAGCACCGGCTTCAACTCAGGAACGAACGAAGAGTCGTGCGGCTGCCTCAAAAGGAGAGGGAAAAGGAGATCCTGGCGCACGCTATGGGATACGAGGATTCGCCCACCTCGTGGGCCTATGAGCGTTTCGAAGCGGCTCACCACAGGGTTCTGCTGGATGTGAGGAGCCGTTTCGAAAAGCTGTTCTACCGACCGATGATCGAGTCCCTGTCAGAGCCCGGCGCCGGACGCTTGTCTCCCGCAGCTCTGAGCGAACGGCTGCGACTGTTGGGCTTTCGCGATACCAAGCGCGCGGCCCAAACCTTGCATGGGCTGGTATCGGGCACTTCCCGCAAGGCCAAGTTGTTCCGGGTTCTAGCTCCTCCGTTCATGCGCTCGCTGGCATCGACGCCGTTGCCGGACGTGGGGTTGCTTTCTTTCTTGAGCCTCGGAGATGCGCTGGGAGAGCGTCTCGATGTCTTGGGAGCCTTACGCGACAACCCTCCCGGCCTGCACCTGCTTGCGCATATTCTGGGGAGCGGTCGCGTGGCCGGGGAAATGCTCGGTCACGTTCCGGAGCAGCTCGCGCTGATCGCCGACCAGAGGATCACCTTCCCTCAGGGAGGCCGGGAGCGGCTCATCAAGGAAGCGGCGGCGTCGCTGAATTGGAGGGAGCCGGAACGCCGTTGGGACGGACTCAGGCGCTACAAGCGCCGACGGCTACTGGAGATCATGATCGCCGACATCATCGGAGAGGCGGATGCGCGTACCACCGGCGCTGCCCTTACAGAGCTGGCGGAGGCTTGCATCGCGGCCGCGCTGGGGGATGAGCACCCGCCGTTTGCCGTCATCGCCATGGGCAAGCTCGGGGGCCGTGAGCTCGGCTATTCATCTGACATCGACGTGATGTTCGTTCACGACGGCGACTTCCGAATGGCAGAGAGTCTCGCCGAGAGGCTGCTCGGGACACTCGGAGAGGTGACCGCAGAGGGCCGCGTCTTTGCCGTCGATGCGAGGCTGCGGCCTGAGGGCAAAGCGGGTCCGCTGACTCGTTCCTTGGTTTCCTACGAGAAGTACTTCGAGCGCTGGGCTAAGCCGTGGGAGTTCCTGGCTTTGGTCAAGGCGCGCTATGTAGCCGGCGATAGAGAGCTTGCAGAGAGTCTGCTGCGGACAATTCTCGCCTACGCTTTCCCCTCGCGGCTAGAGAATAGATCCATCGACGAGATTCGACATCTCAAGGCACGTATGGAACGAGAGCTGATCCCGAGAGGAACGAGCGCGCGGTACAACCTGAAGTTCGGACCCGGAGGAATGACCGATGTGGAGTTTGCATGTCAGATTATCCAGATTGCCCACGGCCATGACCATTCCGAGTTGCGTGTTAGCTCCACTTGGGAGTCGCTGCATGCCGCGCGCAGCGCCCGCCTGGTTTCGGAGGAGTCGGCGAGCCGGCTCCAAGAGACGTACGAGTTCCTTTATAGTCTGCGTAACCGCATGTTTCTGATGAGTGGGCTCAGTCGCGACACTCTGCCCACAAAACCTGAGGAGCTAGAGGCTTTGGGAGTGGCCATGGGGTTCAAGGATCAGCCTCGCCAACGCCTCGAGGAGCACTATCTGAGGCTCACGCGTCGGGCACGCAAGGTGGCCGAGCCTCTCATCTACGGCTAGCGCCTTGCCGAGTGGTCGTCAGATGCTGTATAGCGACATTTGACGACCACTCGGCGAAGAGGTTCTCTCTAAATATCGTAGTAGAGGTAGAACTCCCATGGATGGGGGCGCAGCCTCAGCTCGTCGACCTCGTGCACCCTCTTGTAGTCGATCCAGTGTGAGATGACGTCGTCGGTGAATACTCCTCCTTCGAGAAGGAAGTCGTGATCGTCCTCGAGAGCGTCGAGCGCTTGCTCCAAGGAACCCGGTACCTGAGGCACCTCCAGCAGCTCCTCGGGAGGAAGCTCGTAAAGATCCTTGTCGAGGGGATCGACCGGCTCGGTTTTGTTGCGAACCCCGTCTAGACCCGCCATGAGCAGCGCGGAGAAGGCGAGGAACGGGTTGCAGGATGCGTCGGGGCAGCGGAATTCGATGCGCTTTGACTTGGGAGACTTCGAGTAGAGCGGTATCCGAACCGCGGCCGATCTGTTCCGCTGTGAGTAGACGAGATTGACCGGCGCCTCGTAACCCGGGACCAGTCGCTTGTAGGAGTTCGTCGTCGGTGCGCACAACGCCAGCAAGGCCGGCGCGTGCGCCAAGAGTCCTCCGATGTAGTGGCGGGCGGTGTCGGAAAGTTGTGCATAGCCGAGCTCGTCCCAGAAGAGAGGCTCGTCGTCGCGCCACAGCGACTGGTGCACGTGCATCCCCGAGCCGTTGTCCTGAAAGATGGGCTTGGGCATGAAGGTAGCGGTCTTGCCGTTGCGCCTGGCGATGTTCTTGACCACGTACTTGTAGAGCATGAGCCTGTCTGCCATGGTCAACAGAGGCGCAAAGCCCATATCGATCTCTGCCTGGCCCGCCGTACCGACCTCGTGGTGATGGACCTCGACCGGTATTCCGAGCTCGCGCAGTGTCAGGACCATCTCCGAGCGGAGATCCTGATAGTGATCCATCGGCGGCACGGGGAAATAGCCTTCTTTGTAGCGAGGCTTGTAGCCGAGGTTCTTGCCGTCCTCTTTCGCCCCCGAGTTCCACACGCCCTCGACTGCGTCGATGTGGTAGAAGCCCTGATGCTGATTTTGGTCGAAGCGGATCGAGTCAAAAATATAGAACTCGGCTTCGGGCCCGAAGTAGGCGGTGTCGGCCACCCCCGTTCCCTTCAGGTACTCCTCTGCCTTCTTGGCGACGTAGCGAGGGTCGCGCGAATAGAACTCTCCCGTAAGAGGGTCCTTGACGAACGAGTGCACGATCATGGTCGGGTACTTGGCGAACGGGTCCATGACCGCGGTTTCGGGGTCGGGCACGAGGATCATGTCCGACTCCTGTATCTCCTGGAAGCCGCGGATCGAGGAGCCGTCGAACCCGAACCCCTCCTCGAAGACCTCCTCTCCGACCTCGTCGAAGGGGACCGTGAAGTGCTGCATCAGACCGGGCAGATCGGAAAAGCGGACATCAAGGAATGAAGCTTCGTTTTTCTTTCCGAGTCTCAGGACATCCGACGCGCTGGTTGCCATTGGGCCCTCCTCCAGTGTGGCGCTCTCGCTGAAGACAATGGTTCACCCTAGAGGGTGGTGGTTGCAAGCCCGTTTCGCCCTTGTTACGCCCACGTTACGGAGCTGGTCGGCCGCGGGCGGACCTAATGGACGAGGCCCCTCCGGAACCCCTCCGCAACCGCTTCGGTCCGGTCTTTTACATCGAGCTTGCGGAAGACCTGCTTCAGATAGGACTTGACGGTCTCCTCCGATACGTGAATGCGTTCTGCGACTCCCTTGGTGGAATGGCCGTGGGTGAGCTCTTGCAGAACCTCCAACTCTCGGTCGGAGAGCACATTTGGGTCCCGGTTGCTGATCCGCCCGAAGATGCCGTCGGTGACATTGGGGTCGAGCACCGAACGTCCGTTCACCACCTCGTACAGCGTCTGCAAGACGAATTCGCGCGTCGAGGATTTGGAGACGTAGGCGTCGGCTCCAGCCTTTACCGCTTCCGCGACGGTGCCGGGGTCGGTGAACATCGTGATGATCACGACCCTCGTCTCCGGCGAGTGTTCCTTGATCTGCCTGGTTGCTTCGATCCCATTGATGCCGTTGCCGAGGGACACATCCATCAACACGATGTCGATCCCTTCTTGCTTCACCTTTTCCACGGCCGTGGCGCCATCTGCAACGGCCTCGACAAGCTCGAGATCATCGGAGAGGGACAGCATCGCCTGAAGCCCTTGTGAAACGAGCAAGTGATCGTCGGCTATCAGAATGCGCGTGGCCATTTCCTCTTCTCTCGACCCGGCGTTACCGGCCAACTCCGCCGGGGAGAATTGCTTCCACGCGCGTTCCGCGGCCAATGCCGCTGTGGAAGGAGACGTGTCCTCCCACGCGTGCGGCGCGCTCCTTCATCAAGCGCACCCCGACGTGATCAATCCCTGCATCTACCTCCGGGTTGAAGCCCGGACCATCGTCTTCCACCACGATATGAACCAGGCCATCCTCGTGATCGGTCATTTTCACGATAACCGGGGCGCCGCCTCCATGCTTCATGGCGTTCACCACACCTTCTTGAAGGATCTGGAAGGCTGCTAGGGCCACGGGGATCGGAGGCTCGTTGGAAATTTTCCCCTCCAGGAGGATTTCGGTGCCCCACAGGGTAGTCATCTGATCGGCGAATTTCTCGATCGTGGCCATCAGACCTCCCTCTTCTACTGAGGATCGGCGGAGGTCGACGAGGGAATCTCGCAAGCTCTTGATCGCTTCGTTGAGGGCATCTTGCGCCGACTGCATCGCGATAGCGGCAGAATCTGTTCTCTTGGTAGCGAGAAACTCTGCCGCATTGCCCGTGCTGTATGAGGCTGCGGCCAGCATTTGCAGACTGGAATCGTGGATGTCTCCCGCAATGCGCTTTCGTTCGTTCTCTCGCTCTTGAAACACTTTCTCGGTCGCCTGCAAGAGCTCATGCTGCTGTTTCCGAATGCGCTCCGACAACTCTTGCTGCGTGCGAGCTCCAATGAGGCTGATGCGGGCGAAGATGGTCGGTATGAGGATGGCCGCGGCCGCGGCCGCTCCCAACGGCAGCACCTCGTAGGCGAGCGCCGTCACCACTCCAAGGGCCGACAGCAGCACATAAGACATCAGGAAGCCGGCAACGGGGTCCGGCAGCATGCGCCGTAGCGCCTGCCCGAAGCGCACTTCGCCGTCGAAGTGAATGGCGAGTGATACGAGCGAGAGATTTACGAGAACGTGAGTGGCGGCGGCCGCCGCAATGCCGGCGATTATGAAGAACCCGCTGACGTCGGACCGAAACAGCATGTCGTCGGCGGGATCGCGAAAAACGGATAGGAGAGCCGATGTCGCACCAGAGGCAAGCATGAGCTGAGCTCGGTTGAAGGCCGCGCGCGAGAGAGGAATCTCGCGCCGAAACTCCCGAAGGTCGATTGCTCCGAGACCGGCGATCGTCATGGCGATCCACGGCGGAAAGAGCAGGGCAACGGCTAGAAGAATGGGTATGCCGAGCATGACCTCGGCGTTGTAGCCGAGTGACACCGGCAAGAGATCCACAGCCATCAGCAAGATGATCCAGAACAACAGGGCCCCGAGCGAGATGGGAGCCGGGTCCGAAGCCAGCTGGCTTGCCAGGATGGCGGCCGTCAAGCAAACCACCGCCCAGCAGTAGACCCGTGTGCTCTGACGCATCGTCTGATCTCCCGAAAATCGGCTTCTGCGCGATGGGAGGAGGGGTTATTTAGGCCCCTCCCCCATCACTTAGTCACAGTTGCCGACACCTCTACCAGCGCCATTGTGCGCCGGCGGTGTAAAAGAGCGCCGTGAGGGCACTCGCAAGAGCGACAAGCCTAATTTTCACGCGGACCTCCCTTCAGTGGGGTCGAAGGTATGAGGTGAACTCCAGCCCGAAGGCCGCCGCTTCGCTCTTACGGTGTTGTGTTCTCTCTTCGCTCCTTCTCCGCTGTCCGATCCGCTGATCTGGGGTGACCCCCAGGGTGGAGAACTCTACTCGTCATCAGGCGCAGGCGCAACGCCCCCACCACCCTTGGAGGTCCCGCTACCCCCCGAGCGAGTGAATTTTTAGCCCCATTTGGGGGAGGCGAGGAGTCCCTTGGTTCGCCTTTACTGGTTCGTGACCGGGGACACCGTCAAAGGATGGCAATGGGAGATAAGAACAGCAGTGTATTGATAGCTGAGCCGCGGGGGGGTTGGCACGACTCCCTGTCGCGGGCGCTGCCTGGAGGCGGTTCCGAGGTAGTGGCGGCCCACGGAGCGGCGGAGGCGGTGACGGTGGGCCGCTCCCTGCAGCCCGAGCTTGCCCTCGTGGACCTCGGGTTGAGTCACGACTGTTCGCTGGTAGCGGACCTGCTCGCCGCCTGCCCCGAGACCAAGATCGTGGCGGTGTTCGACTCTGCAGAGGGCTTTCCGGACGGTCTGAGTGACGTGATGGCGCTGGGCGCCGTCGCCGTAGTCGAAAGGACGACGCTCGCCACCGACCTCTTTCCGGTTCTGGGCACCCGGGCCTCGGGTCCGCTCGGCTCCCTGGACCCGGCCGCCGTACCGACCGATCGCTACATCGATCTCAGAAACCGGCACGACCAACAGCGCCGCGTCACCAGCCGAGCCCTGTGCGCAGCCCTCGAAGCGCGTGATTTCGCGACCGGGCAACACCAGAATCGCGTCACCCGCCTAGCGACTTCCTGCATGCGCCTGATTGATGCTCCGCGGGCAGTTTCCGACGAGGTCGTGTACGGCTTCATGCTTCACGACGTCGGCAAGATCGGGGTGCCCGATTACATCCTGCTCAAGCCCGGGCCGCTCGATTACTGGGAGTTCGAGATGATGCGAGCTCATCCTAAGCTGGGCCTCCAGATCGCCGAACCGGGAGGGTTCTCGCAGGAGACACTTGACGTGATCCTCAACCACCACGAGCGCTGGGACGGCTTCGGATACCCTCGAGGACTCAGTAGTGACGAGATCCCGCTCGCGGCCCGCGTATTCTCCGTCGCCGACGCCTACGACGCGATGACCTCGGATCGCCCCTATCGCTCCGCCATGAGCCCGGGCGATGCGCTCCACATCATTCGCTCGGGCTCGGGCTGCGCCTTCGATCCAGAAGTGGTCGACTCATTTCTCAACCTCGAATGTTGGGTTCCCCCGGCGTAGGCTTGGGTGGCAACGGCTAGACGGCCGAGACGCGGGCGCGGCCCCGGCGTGCGGCCCTTGCGCCACCCTCCCGGCCCCGGCGGTGCGCACTTTGCGGGTTGACGGTTCCTGCCTCGATCTGCCACCCTTTCCCAGGAAGATTCCCTTCTCTGAGGCCGAGGTAATGTATTGGTGGCAGATCGCCGTCTCGAGCAGCTCCAAGTCGAGCTGCAACGAATACCGGGAGTGCGCAGCGCCCGGGTCGTAGGAGACGAGCTGCCCACCGAGATTCACATCATTGCTTCCCCCGAACGCACCGCCAAGCAACTGGTGCGCGACGTGCAGTCGCTGGCCACGGCCGGCTTCGAGATGCCGATCGACCACCGCATCGTGTCGGTGGTTCAGTTGCGTGAGGTCACCTCCGAGGCTCCCACCGAGCAGAGGCCCAGGCCGCTCCCCACGGCTGAGGGGCGACCGGAGGGGCGCCCGATCCTGGAGCGGGTGGTCCAAGCCGACAAGGGTGACCAAGGATGGGTGAAGGTAGCCCTCCAGTGGCCCGACGGAACCGTCACCGAGGGCGTAGGCGAGTCGGGGATGTCTCGTAATGCGCGCGCCCGGGGTGCGGCCGCCGCCCTCCTCCACGCCCTGCGGCCGGCGCTCGACGCCAGGGGCGCTCGGCTCGATGTCGAGCATGTCTCCTGCCAGTTGGTAGGTGCGGCCGAGACCGTGATGGTGCGGGCGACCTATTACCATTCCGGAGCCTCGGCGCCGCTGGTGGGCATTGCGCTGGTCCATGACGACGCCGCCGGGGCCGCAGTGCGCGCGCTGCTGCACGCCTTCAACCGCAGGCTGCACGGGACCTAGCGGGCTTCGGGCCCGGCCGCTGGGGGCGGCGCAGGCCGTGGGGTGTCGAAGGGAGCTGTTTCCAATCGACTACCTGATTCGGTGGTTTTCGGGAACTGTGCACGATCTCACCGCCGGGAAACGGACCGGCCCTTCTCGGGAATTCGATCGCCCAAGTTGGGCCTGTCGGTACCGAACCGGTACCTGGTCTCCTAAGTCGGGGGTTTGGCTGCTGGGCGGGGTCGGCTCATGCTCACCGCAAACCGGCGAGCATGCGGCGGTAGACGAGCAGGAATATGCCCCCTACGAGCAGCAGGTCCCCGAGACTCAAGACCTCACCCAGGCGAGGCAGCGGAATCACGTCGCCCAGCCACGGGAGCACCGTCGAGGGAGTCATCAGCTCGTGCTCGAAGCTGGCTTGGCTGGGTGTGTGTGCTACTCCGGCCAGATCGGCGGCGGTTCCCGAGACAGGCATGGCCCGGTTGGCTCCGATGACGACGACGTTGAGCAGCAGACCAGCAGCCATCAATCCGATGCCCGGCAGTTTCCTGTTGACGACGAAGAAGCCGACGAGAAGGAGATTCGAGGCCAACACCACCCCCACGGAGGCGGCATCCGATAGCTCGAGCCACAGCGCGGGGGCGATCTGGAGAACGAGCGCAGCCCACAACAGGGCGAGCCACGCAAGCCGGGTTGCGGCCAGAGACTCGAGCGAGCCGCCGCGTGCCTTTCCGGCCAGGGCGGCGGCCGCTCCGGCGACCAGCAGGGTCAGCACGCGGGTTCCGGGCCGGGGAGTGAGGAGCGCGCAGCGCGCGTTTGGGTACGGATCCGGTATTGGGCCGCGCGTTGCCCTCGTTCGAGTACCTCGACGGAGACAGAGCGGAGGGCGGAAGGCATCCGTCCTCCAGGATACGAGGCCCCTCGGTGGCGTCGCTTAACCTGGAGCCATGCCCCCCAAACCCCCGATCTCCCCGGTCAATCCGGAGTGGCGCACGCAGGTCATAGCGATCGGTTCCGGCAAAGGCGGAGTCGGCAAGTCGACCACGACGGTCAACATTGCCGCCGCCCTCGCTCGGCAGGGTCATTCGGTGGGTCTCCTCGACGCCGACGTGTGGGGCTTCTCGATCCCCCGCATGCTGGGGCTGAGCGGGCAGCCCAAGGCGGCCGACGGCCTGATCCAGCCCCCCGAGGTCTTCGGAGTCAAGGTCATCTCGATCGGACTGTTCACGAACGAGGACAACCCGGTCGTGTGGCGCGGCCCCATGCTCCACAAGGCCCTTCAACAGTTCCTCGAGGACGTCGCCTGGGACGACCCCGACTATCTGCTCGTCGATCTGCCGCCGGGCACCGGTGACGTCTCGATCTCGATTGCCCAGTTCCTGCCCGGTGCCTCGATGATCGTCGTGACCACGCCCCAGGCGGCGGCCGAACTGGTGGCGCAGAGGGCCGGATTCATGGCCGAGAAGAGCGGCCTGCGCGTCTCGGGAGTGATCGAGAACATGTCCTACTTCAGAGGCGACGACGGCAAGCGCTATCCGATCTTCGGGGCCGGCGGGGGCCGAAGCCTCGCAGATCGCCTCGGGGTGCCCTTGCTGGCGGAGATCCCACTCGAGCCGAGGCTCCGAGAGCTCGCCGACCAAGGATCGGCAATGGTCGTGTCGGAGCCCGGCTCCGAGTCCGCCCAGGCTTTGGAGGGGGCTGCCAAGGAGCTGGTCAACCTGCTTCCAGCCCGGCCTCGGCCGGTCCCTCGCATCTCGTTGCCTGTGGGCCCGGGCTGAATGACGGCATCCACGAACGATGTCGAGGTCGTCCACAGGATCGGAGGTTCGGTCGATGAGGTGGGGGCCGAGGCGAGGGCAGCGATGCTGGCGAGCAGATCGCTCAAAGCGGAGGCAAAGCTGTGGGGCCTAGACCTCGCCGTTCGCTGTTGCGACCTCACCACCTTGGAGGGCGCCGACTCCCCGGCGAGCGTTCGGCAGCTCGCCTCCAAGGCGATGCGTCCGGCCCCCTTGGATCACTCCATCCCTCACGTGGCTGCGCTTTGTATCTATCCCCGGCTCGTCCCCGCAGCGGTGGAGGCGCTCAAAGGGTCGGCAGTTGCGGTCGCGTCGGTAGCAACCGCCTTCCCCTCCGGCCAGTCCGCCCTCGAGCTGCGCGTGGCGGAGATCGAACGCGCGCACGCAGAGGGGGCCTCAGAGATCGACTCGGTGATCAGCCGGGGGGCGTTGCTGGCCGGCGACGATACCGGCGTCTACGAGGAGGTGGTCGCCGCCAAGAAGGCCTGCGGAGACGCTCATCTCAAGGTCATCCTGGAGACGGGCGAGCTCGGCTCCTACGACCGCGTGCGGCGCGCCTCACTCATCGCCATGGCGGCGGGCGCCGACTTCATCAAGACCTCCACCGGCAAGATCGCGCCGGCCGCGACGTTGCCGGTTGCCCTGGTCATGGCGGAGGCGATACGTGACTTCGCCGATTTCTCCGGGCGTCGGGTCGGGCTCAAGGTCGCAGGTGGTATCCGCAGCGCCAAAGACGCCCTGCGCTACCTCGTTCTGGTGCACGAGACACTGGGCACGGAGTGGCTCACGCCGGAGCGTTTTCGTATCGGCGCCTCGTCGCTGCTCAACGACCTCCTGATGCAGATGGACAAGCAGCGCTCGAAGACCTATTCCGACTCCGACCGCTACACGGTGGCATGACCTCTCCTGTCTGGGACTACGCTCCGGCGCCCGAGTCCTCCGATGTCGTGTCTCTCAGGGACACGTACGGGCTTTATATCGGCGGCCGCTTCGTCGAGCCCGCCTCCGGCTCCTATTTCAAGACCATCAACCCGGCCACCGAGGAGGTTCTGGCGGCAGTGCCCGAGGCCTCCACCGAAGACGTGGATGCGGGTGTGGTCGCGGCTCAGGAGGGCCTCGAGAGGTGGACATCGGCCGGCGCGCCCGCCCGGGGGAAGTACCTGTTCCGCATCGCCCGCATCATGCAGGAGCGCTCAAGAGAGCTCGCCGTGCTCGAGACCATGAACGGCGGAAAACCCATCAGGGAAAGCCGCGACGTCGACATCCCTCTGGCTGCGGCCCACTTCTTCTATTACGCCGGCTGGGCCGACAAGCTCGAGTACGCATTCGCGGCGCGCCGGGTGGAGCCCGTCGGGGTGTGCGCGCAAATCATCCCGTGGAACTTCCCACTGCTGATGCTGGCGTGGAAGATCGCACCGGCCCTGGCGGCCGGCAACACGGTGGTGCTGAAGCCGGCCGAGACGACTCCGCTCACCGCCCTGCTGTTCGCCGAGATCTGCGAGCAGGCAGCCCTTCCGGCAGGAGTCGTGAACATCGTGACCGGGGGTCCTGAGACAGGGACTGCCCTAGTCGCGCATCCTCGCGTCGACAAGGTCGCCTTCACGGGGTCAACCGAGGTCGGCAAGGGCATACAGAGGGCCCTGGCGGGCACGGGGACGCGCCTGACCCTGGAGCTTGGCGGGAAGGCCGCCAACATCGTTTTCGAGGACGCCTCGCTCGATCAGGCGATCGAAGGCGTGGTCAACGGCATCTTCTTCAACCAGGGTCACGTTTGCTGTGCCGGCTCCCGCCTATTGGTCCAAGAGCCCGTCGCCGAGCGCCTCCTCTCCAAACTCAAGCGGCGCCTGGAGACGCTGCGACTCGGGGACCCCCTCGACAAGAACACCGATATCGGCGCCATCAACTCGAGAGCGCAGCTGGAACGGATCAAGAACTTGGTCGGGATCGGCGTGGAAGAGGGGGCCGAGCTCTATCAGGTGGACTGCGAGCTCCCCGCGCGCGGCTTCTGGTTCCCTCCGACCGTGTTCACCGGGGTGTCGCAGTCACATCGCATCGCTCGCGAGGAGATCTTTGGCCCCGTCCTCTCGGTCATGAGCTTCCGCACCGAGTCGGAGGCCGTGGCCAGGGCCAACAACACTCCCTATGGCCTGTCGGCCGGCGTGTGGACGGAGAAGGGATCACGCATCCTGTGGATGGCCGACCGGCTCCGGGCGGGTGTCGTCTGGGCCAATACCTTCAATCGCTTCGACCCGGCCAGCCCCTTTGGCGGCTACAAGGAGTCGGGCTTCGGGCGGGAGGGAGGCCGTCACGGCCTCGAGCCCTATGTGCGGCTGAGCTAGAGGTGGATACGCGACTCGAAGTCAACAAGACCTACAAGCTCTATGTCGGGGGCAGGTTCTCGCGTTCGGAATCCGGCCGCAGCTATGCGGTTTCTGGTCCCACAGGAGGGTTCTTGGCCAACGCCGCGCGCGCTTCTCGCAAGGACCTGCGCGACGCGGTCGTCGCCGCCCGCAAGGTGGCCGGCTCGTGGGCGGGTCTCAGCGCCTACAACCGGGGGCAAGTGCTTTACCGGGTGGCAGAGATGATGGAGGCACGGCGCGACGAGCTCATCGATGAGGTGTCTGCGGCGGAGGGCGGGGAGGGCGCCTCCCAACAGGTCGAGGAGGCCGTCGACTGTTGGGTCTACTACGCCGGCTGGACCGACAAGATCTCGCAGGTGACCGGGGCGCTCAACCCCGTGGCCGGCCCTTACTTCAACCTGACGGCCCCCGAGCCCATCGGCATCATCGGCATAGTCGCGCCGGAGACCGGTTCCCTTCTCGGACTGGTCGAGCGGCTCGCCCCGGCGCTGTGCGGGGGCAATGCGGTCGTGTTGGCTTGCTCACAGGCCCATCCGCATCCGGCGATCGCCCTTGCCGAGTGCCTTCACACGTCGGACGTGCCTGCCGGCGTGGTGAACCTGCTCACCGGCTTCAAGGACGAGCTTGTGCCCGTACTCGCCTCCCATGGCGACGTCGATGCGCTCGATGTATCGGGAGTTGCCCCCGACGCCGCGGCCGACGTCGAAGCAGCCGCAGCCTCGAACGTCAAGCGGATCGTGCGACCCGGCCCCCCGTTGGGTCCCTACGAGGTCACCGCTTTCATGGAGATGAAGACGGTGTGGCACCCGAAGGGGGCCTGAGCCGCGTCTCCACAACAACCAAAGTAGTGAAACGCGCGCAGCGCGCGAGCGAATACCGATTGAGATCGCCCCGTATCTGAGAGCGCGCACGCGCGTTTGAGCACCTCAGGCAAGGCGGGCGCAGACACCCCTCAGCAGCCGCTCGAGGCGGGCCGCGGCCCGGCGGCCGGCCTCGGCCACCTCCTCGTGGGCCAGAGGCTCAGAAGAGATCCCGGCCGCCGGGTTGGTGACCACCGACACCCCAAGCACCCCGGCCCCCAGGTAGCGGGCCACGATCGCCTCGTGGACCGTCGACATGCCGACCAGGTCCGCGCCCACCCCCGCAAGCATGCGCACCTCGGCCGGGGTTTCGTAGGTGGGGCCGGACAGGCCTGCGTAGACACCCTCATGGAGGGCGGGGTCCACCTCGAAGGCGGCGGCGCGCAAGTCCTTGTTGTAGACCTCGGTGAGATCCAAGAAGCGCGGGCCCCGTCCGTCGTGCGGCCCCGTCAGGGGGTTCTGGCCGGTGAGGTTCAAGTGGTCCGAGATGAGGCAGGGGGCGCCGACTTCCAGAGCCGGGTTGATGCCTCCGGCGGCGTTGGTCAGAACGATTACCTCGCACCCGGCTTCGACGGCGAGGCGAACCGGGGTCGTGACCACCGCCGGCGGGTGGCCCTCGTAGAGATGCACCCGCCCGGCAAATACGAGCGAATCGATACCCGAAACCGACCCTGCGTAGAGGCTGCCCTCGTGCCCTGCGATGCCCGAACTGGGCATGCCCTCGATGGCTGAGTAGGGGATCGGTTGGGCTTGGGTGAGCGAGCGTCCCAGGTCGGAGAGCCCCGAGCCGAGCACCACGGCTACCCGCCAAGTGCTGGATCCGGTGGCGGCCTCGATTGGGCCGGTCACGGCCCGCGCCTCGAGCCCGGTGCTACCGCCGGCCGCGACCAGCTGGATCCGGTGGCGGCCTCGATTGCCTCGGTCAAGGCCCGATCCGCTCGAGCAACAGCCTCGCAGGTTCGCACGGCTCCGCTGCGATGTCGACCGCCCCCTCGAGCGCCTGCAGCGCGGCCGCAAAACGCTCGCCATCGTCCGCCCGGAGCTCCAGCAGCGGCTCGGACTCGCTGACCTCGTCGCCGGGTTTCTTGAGGCAGACGACGCCGGCGCCGGGACTGACGGGGTGTTCCTTGCGTGCCCGACCGGCTCCCAGCCGCCATGCGCACACTCCCACGGCGCGAGCGTCGAGTCTGGTCACGAAGCCGTCCGCGCCCGCCTCGAATACCATTCGCTCGGGGGCCTCCGGCAGGGGGGCATCGGGATCGCCGCCCTGGGCCAAGACCATAGCTTGAAACCTCTCGAGCGCGGCCCCCGATCTCACTGCGGCGCGTGGATCCCCTTCGATCCCGGCGAGCACGAGCATGACCTCGGCCAGCGCGTAGGTGAGCTCGGCCACGTCGTCGGGGCCGCTGCCCGCCAAGATCTCCAGGGACTCCGTAACCTCGAGGGCGTTGCCCGCCGTCCTGCCGAGCGGCGTATCCATGTTGGTGAGCAGGGCCACCGTCTTTACTCCGTGAGCCTCGCCCAACGAGACCATCGTCTCGGCAAGCGCACGTGCCTGCGAGACATCGGGCAGGAACGCTCCCGAGCCGACTTTGACGTCCAACACGAGGGCCGAGGCACCCTCGGCAATCTTCTTGGACATGATCGAGGACGCGATCAACGGGATCGATTCGACCGTACCGGTGACGTCGCGCAGGGCGTAGAGCTTCTTGTCCGCAGGCGCCAGCTTGGGCCCCGCGGCGCAGATCACGCAGCCCTCGCGCGCCAGCACCGACAACATCTCGGCCGAGGCCAGCTCGGCCCTGAAGCCTGGGATCGTCTCGAGCTTGTCGAGCGTGCCCCCGGTATGCCCGAGCCCTCGGCCCGACAGCATGGGAACAGCAGCGCCGCAGGCTGCAACTATGGGCGCCAGCGGCAGCGAGATCTTGTCGCCCACCCCTCCGGTGGAATGCTTGTCGACCGTGGGCACGGTGATAGAGGACAAATCGAGGCGCTCGCCGGAGTCGATCATCGCCGCGGTCCACTGCGCCAGCTCGTGATCGGCCATGCCCCGCCACACGATCGCCATGAGCAGGGCGGAGGCCTGCTCGTGAGCGACCTCTTCGGCGGTGTATGCGCTCACGAACCAACGGATCTGCTCGTCCGTGAGCGCGCCTCCGTCGCGCTTGGTGCGAATGAGGTCTACCGCGTGGAAGCTCATGAACGCTGTTCGAGGTCCGCGGAGGAGAACGAGCGGGGCAACAGCTCTGCCAGCTTCAAGGGTCCATCCGAGGACTGGACGAGCAGCTCTTCTCCGCCCGCCTCGAGCAGAAGCTGGCGGCAGCGGCCACACGGCATCAGGGCTTCGCCCCGGCCGTCGACGCAAACTACGGCCACGAGACGACCGCCGCCGGAGCCATGCAGCGCCGAGACCAACCCGCACTCGGCGCAAAGCCCAAGGCCGTAGGACGCGTTCTCGACGTTGCAGGCGCTCAGGATGCGGCCGTCGTCGACCAGGCCGGCGGCCCCCACGGGGAAGTGCGAGTAGGGGGCATAGGCGCGGTCCGAAGCCTCGATCGCCGCGGCCCGCAGCTCGCCCCAGTCGATCTCTTCTTGTCGCGATCCTCCAGCGGATCGCTCGTTTGTTTCCGGCACGGTCAGGTGGCGGCGCCCTCATAGGCGCGGCCCGCAGCGGCCGGGGGTTGGACCCGGCCGACGAAGCCGGCGATGGCGATGATCGTGATCACGTAGGGGATCATGCGGATGAACTCCTCCGGCAGCAGGGAGATCACGGGGGCGTCCTGGAGCCGCAGCGGAATGGCCTGAGCGATCCCGAACAGGAGGGCCCCCGCCATGAGCCGCAACGGCTGCCAGTTGCCCAGGATCAGGGCCGCCAAGGCGATGAACCCAAGGCCCTGTGTCTGGCCCTCGCGAAAGAGCCCATTGATCTCGATCGCGAGGAAGGCTCCCGCAAGGCCCGCCAGGGCGCCGGATATCGCCACTCCCGCGTAACGCAACGGCCAGATCCTTACCCCCAGGGAGCTTGCTGCCTCGGGGTTCTCACCGGCGGAGCGAAGGCGCAGTCCGAAGCGTGTCCGGTTGAGCACGAACAGGGCGGGCATCGTCATCAAGAACGCTACCAAGACCACCGGCGACATGCCTTTGAACGCCTGCCCCAGTCCCAGGGGAAGAGACGACAACAGCGGGATGTTGATCGTGGCGAAGTCGGGGATTCCGGGGTCGGACTGGGTCGCCTGGCCGAAGAAGAGCTGGGACAGGAAGCGGGCCAGGCCGATCGCGACCACGTTGATCACCACGCCCGAAACGATGTGATCGACCTTGAAGGTCACCGTGGCGAGCGCGTGAACGAGTGAGAACAGGAGTCCCGCGGCAGCTCCCGTCACGAGCCCTGCGACGGGGCCGTAGGCGATCGTGCCCCACGCACCCATGACGGTGCCGACGACCATCATGCCTTCGAGCCCGATGTTGACGATGCCGGAGCGCTCGCTGAACAGTCCGCCGAGGCCGGTCAGATAGATGATCGTGAAGTAGCGCAGTCCCAGGGCGATGGCGGCGCCCAGGTCGATAAGGGGCATCAGCTAGCCGCCTGACCGAGCTGAGCTTGCCTGCGCCGGGCGAGAGCGCGGCTCACGAGCTCGTAGGCGACCACGACCGACAAAATCAGGATTCCTTGCAGGATGATGAGGATCTCGATCGGCAGCTCCGTCAGAATGGCGAGCCCGTCCTGGCCTCTGAGCAACATGCCGAAGAGGATGGCCGCCAAGGGGATGCCGGCGGGGTGATTGCGACCCAGGAATGCGACCGCGATCCCGCTGAAGCCGAGCCCGGTTTCATAGTTCGATCCGAGGTAGCCGGTGTCTCCGAGGATGTGGTTTAGGCCGACGAGTCCCGCCAGGGCACCCGAGATCAGGAAGATCTTGATCTGGGTTCCTCCGATCGAGACCCCCCCGGCTTCGGCAGAGCCCGGGGAAGACCCGACCGCGCGTACTTCGTAGCCGAGCCGGGTCCGAAACATCATGAACCACACGGTCACGCACACCACCAGTGCGATCGGAAACAACCACGTGAGGTGGACGATCGAGTCGGGGATGACGTCCTCAATGCCCAATGATGTCGCTAGGTTGGGGACCAGGGCCGACGCCGGGAAGTCCTCGGTTCTAAGGTCTGTGGTCGTCACGTCCGAACGCAGAGGGTGGAGTATCAGCCAAGCCACCAAGCTGACCGCGATGCCGTTCATCATGATCGTTGTGACGACCTCGTGGGCTCCGGTCTTGACCTTGAGCACAGCCGGCACCGCGGCCCACAGCATGGCTCCTGTCATCGCCGCCACAATCACCAGCGGCAGCAGGAGCACCGTCGGCAGCCCACTCAGGGTGAGGGCTGCAGCAGCGGCCGCGGCCATTCCCACGATGTACTGTCCCTCGACGCCGATGTTGAAGAGGCCCGCCTTGAACGCGACCGCGACCGCCAGTCCCGAGTAGATCAGCGGAGTGGCGTTCTCGAGCACGATCGCGAAGTCCTGGGGGCGCGAGGTACCAAATGCCCACACCGTGCGGTACACAAATAATGGGTCCTCCCCGTAGGCGATGACGATCACGGCGCCGATCAAAGCCGCGAACGCGAACGCGCCGGCCAGGGCGATCAACTGGGCGACCAGGAAGTCGATCCACTCGGGCCTGATCCGCGGCTGCGTTGCAGCCTCGGTGGCCATCAGCTCGCCTCCCGTTCGGCTTGCCTGCCCCCGGTCATGCCGATGCCTAACTTCTCCGGGGGGTCCTGCGGAGAGTACTCACCTGTGATCCGGCCTTCGTAGATCGTTACGATTCGATCCGAGAGCTCGTAAATCTCGTCCAGCTCGGCCGATATCAGCAGCACCGCACGCCCGGCTTCCTTCTGCTCGAGGATCTGCTTCCACACGAACTCGATCGCCCCCACGTCCAGACCTCGCGTCGGTTGCTGCGCGATCAGTAACCGGGGGTCGTCCTCCAGCTCTCTCGCCAGGATCAGCTTCTGCTGGTTTCCTCCCGACAGCGTGGACGCCTCGTTGCCGATGCTGCGGGCGCGCACGTCGAACTCCTTGATGAGCCTCGTCGCCAGCTCCTTGATCCTCTTGATGGCAAGGACTCCCCAGCCGCCCAGGTACTGCGGGCGCGACTGCTGGCCGAGTACCGAGTTCTCCCATAGGGTCATGCTCAGCACCAGGCCTCGCTCGTGGCGGTCCTCGGGCACGAAGGCGCAGCCGAGGCGGCGATTCTGTCTGACCGATCGTCCGGTTATGTCTTTTCCATCCAGAGTGATTCGTCCCGAGTCGGGCGGCCGCAGTCCTATCAGCACCTCCGCAAGCTCGCCCTGTCCGTTGCCCTCGACCCCGGCAACGCCGAGGATCTCGCCGGCCCCCACCCGGAGATCGATGTCGTGCAGCTTGCCGGCGAGGTTCAGGCCCTCTACCTGGAGCAGTGGCGGCCCGGCATCGACGGCGGGTTTCTCGAGGCGGAACAGCACCTCGCGGCCGACCATCATTTCCGCGAGCTTTTCCTTGCTCGTTTTCTGAGGAGTGGTCTCGCCCACGACCTTGCCCCTCCGCAACACCGTGATGCGATCGGCGATGGCGAGCACCTCGTCGAGCTTGTGAGAGATGAACACGATCGTCTTGCCGTTGTCCTTCAGGGCGCGGAGGTTGGCGAACAGGTCCTTGGTTTCCGCCGGCGTGAGCACCGCGGTGGGCTCGTCGAGGATGAGCACGTCCACCCCCCGGAACAGTGCCTTCAGGATCTCGACGCGTTGCTGCTCTCCCACCGAGAGGTCGTCGATCCTGCGACGTGCGTCGACCTTGAACCCGTAGCCTTCGGCCTGCTCTTCGATACGCTTGACTGCGCGATCGAGATCGACCAAAGGGCCTCCCTCGGCGCCGAGGATGATGTTCTCGGCCACCGTGAAGCGATCGACCAGCACGAAGTGCTGGTGCACCATGCCGACCCCGAGTGCAAGAGCAGCGCGCGGCGAGTTGATCTTGACCTCCTTGCCACGCACCTCGATGTGGCCTCCATCGGGTGGGTAGAGGCCGTAGAGCACCCTCATCAAGGTCGACTTGCCGGCGCCGTTCTCCCCGATCAGCGCGTGGATCTCGCCCTTCTGGAGAGTGAGATCGACGGCGTCGTTGGCAACGACCCCGGGGAAGCGTTTCGTGACTTGGTGAAGCGCGATGAGCGGGGCGCCGGAGCGCCCCGCGTCGTCTTTCGTCATCGGCTCGGCCACGTCGGGCCGCCTAGCCCTCGGGCTCGGTGGGCACCTTAATCTCGCCGCTCACGATCTGCTTCTTGTAGTCCTCGAGTTTCTTCTGGATGTCCTTGGACAGGAGCTGTTCGTTGTCGTTGAATTCATTGACCGCGTAGCCCACACCCTGCTCGGCGAGGCCGAAGACCTGTGTCCCCGGCTTGAACGAACCCTCTGCGACCTGCTGGATGGCATCGTGTACCGCGGTATCGACGCGTTTCAGCATCGAGGTCAGGATTAGCTTTTGCTGTTCGGGGCTGGCGGTCAGAGATTGATCTGAGTCGACTCCGATGGCGAGCTTGTTCTGGGACACGGCGGCCTTGAACAGGCCTGAGCCGGATAGCCCGGCGGCGTGGTAGACGATGTCGGCGCCACCGTCGTACATCGAGTTCGACAGCGCCTCGCCCTTGGTCGGGTCGACGAACGCCTGAGTGGTGTCGCCGATGTACTCGACGAGGATCTCGATGTCGGGATTGACCGCCTTGGCGCCGGCCGCGTACCCGGCCTCGAACTTCTCGATCAGTCCGGTGCCCTGTTGCCCGCCGAGAAAGCCGATGGTACCGGCCTCGCTCTTGAGCGCGGCCGCAGCGCCCACCAAGAAGCTGCCCTCGTTCTCCTTGAAGGTCAGGTTGGAGACGTTCTCGCACGGCTTGTCGAGGCAGGCAAAGCCGTCGACGATCGCGAAGTTCGTCTCGGGGAAGTCGGGGGCGACCTTCTGGATGCCCTCCGAGAAGGCGAAGCCCACCGGAACCACCAGGTCGGCGCCCTGCTCGGCGAGGTTCACGGCATTGTCGTCGCGGTTCGAGCCGGACTGGTT
>Ga0136615_10000357_pt1 | contig 20929 bp, 17 predicted proteins | sample AntDrymUQ2882206_2_FD_106647 | JGI IMG/M metagenome (GOLD analysis project Ga0136615, IMG submission 106647) | Polar desert sand microbial communities from Dry Valleys, Antarctica - metaG UQ288 (22.06) | ecosystem: Environmental > Terrestrial > Soil > Desert | place: Antarctica: Dry Valley... | reverse complement strand
TGTGGCGCTGAGATGGCAGTAGTCGAGGTCCGGAACCTGCACAAGCACTTCGGTGCCGGCAAGGTGCACGCGATCGACGGGATCGACCTGTCGACCGAGGAGGGCGAGTACCTCGTGCTGCTGGGGCCGTCCGGCTGCGGCAAGACGACGCTGCTGCGCACGATCGCCGGGCTCGAGGAGCCGACCGAGGGTGACGTCCTCATCGCCGGGCAGGTCGTCACCGGGCTGCCGCCGCGAGCTCGCAAGATCGCGATGGTGTTCCAGAGCTACGCGCTGTACCCGCACAAGTCGGTGCTGGCCAACATCGTCTTCCCGCTGCGGGCGAGCGGGATGGAGCGGGGGCCGCGCGACGAGCGCGCTCGCTGGGCGGCCGGGCTGCTGGACATCGAGCACCTGATGGACCGCAAGCCGCGCGAGCTCTCCGGCGGGGAGCGGCAGCGGGTGGCGCTGGCCAGGGCGCTGGTCCGCGAGCCCACCGTCTTCCTGCTCGACGAGCCGCTGTCGAACCTGGACGCCAAGCTGCGGACCTCGGCCCGCGACGAGCTCAAACGCTTCCAGGAGGAGATCGGCACGACGACGATCTACGTCACCCACGACCAGACCGAGGCAATGGGCCTCGGCGATCGCATCGCGGTGATGTCCGACGGGAAGATCCGCCAGATCGGGCCGCCGGTGGAGGTCTACGACGACCCGGCGGACACGTTCGTCGCCACGTTCATCGGCTCACCCCCGATGAACCTCGTCACCCGCGGTTCGACGTTCGTCGGGTTCCGGCCCGAGCACCTGCTGCCGGTGGAGATCGTGTCCGGTGAGCGGGTGACGATGACGCTGGACGTGCAGCGGATGGAGTACCTGTCCGGCGACCGGCACGTCTACGGCGAGGTGACGATCGGCGACGCGCCGTCGCGGGTGATCGCCAGACTCCCCGCGACCGTCACCACTCCGATCGCCGCCGGCGAGAAGCACGACTTCGCTGTCCCGGCCGCCAAGCTGCGCTTCTTCGACGTGGAGACCGGCCTGCGCAGCGAGCCGGTCCGGCTCGGGAGCTGAGCCATGGCGGCAGGTCTGACGCGGCAACGGCGCAAGCTGGCCGACAACGACGGCGTGCTGGCGTGGGCCTTCCTCGCGCCATCGGTGGTCTACATCCTCGCCCTGGTCGGCCTGCCTTTCATCCTCGCGATCGCGTTCAGCTTCTCCGATGTCACCGGCGGGGACCCCACCTTCGACTGGGTCGGGTTCGCGAACTTCTCGGCCATCTTCGACGACCCCGTCTTCTGGGCGTCGCTGCGCAACACCTTCGTCTTCACGGTGATCTCGATGGTGCTCATCGTGATCTTCGGCAAGATTCTGGCGAACATCCTGATCGCGGACTTCCGCGGCAAGTGGGTGGTCCGCTTCCTGGTGCTGCTGCCGTGGACCACGCCGGTGGCGCTGTCCTCGATCGCCTGGCTGTGGCTGCTTGACTCGGTGTTCTCGCCCATCGACTACGTGCTGCGCGCGCTCGGCCTGATCGAGAACAACGTGTACTGGCTGGGCCAGCCCGGGCTGGCGATCGGCTCGGTCATCGCGGTGCACGTATGGCGGCTCGTCCCGCTGGCCGCGGTGATCATGCTGGCCGGGATGCTGGCGATCCCGAAGGACGTCCAGGAGCAGGCCGCGGTGGACGGGGCGGGGTTCTGGCGGCGGATGTTCGAGGTCACCATCCCGCTGACCGCGCCGGTGATCGCCATCGCGGCCCTGTTCGGCGCGATCTTCACCTTCACCGACATGACGGTGGTGCAGGTGCTGACCAGGGGCGGCCCGAACAACGAGACCCAGGTCCTGACCAGCTGGGCGTACTTCAGAGGCATCGAGGGCAGCGACATCGGGCAGGGCGCGGCCATTGCGCTGTTCCTGTTCCCGCTGCTGCTGGCGGCCGCCATCGCAATCCTGCGCGCGGTGCGGCGGATGGAGGTGAGCTGAGCGGTGACGACACTGGAGATCACCGACGCGCAGCGCCGCTCCATCGCCCGGCGGCACCGATTCGGCCGAATCGGGCTGTACGTGCTCGCGATCGGTGCCGCGCTGGTCGCCGCTGGGCCGTTCGTCTGGGGCGTCATCACGACGTTCAAGCAGGACCGCGACCTGTACCGCCGCCGCAACAATCCCTTCGTCTTCAACGAGACGCCGACCACCGAGCACGTGCGGGTGTTGTTCGAGGAGACCGGATTCGCGAAGTTCGCCCTGAACACGCTGTGGGTCGGGCTGCTCGTCGTCGCGATAACGCTGGCGCTCAGCCTGCCGGCCGCGTACAGCCTCGCCCGGCTGGACCGGCCGTGGGCCGGGCCGATGGGCATCGCGATCTTCTTCGTCTACCTGGTGCCGCCGACGCTGCTGTTCCTGTCGCTGTCACGCATCGTGGTGGCGCTGGGCCTGCAGGACTCGACCTGGTCTCTCGTGCTGATCTATCCGACGATCACCATCCCGGTGTCGGTGTGGCTGCTGATCGGGTTCCTCAAGACGCTGCCTCGCGACATCGAGGAGCAGGCGATGGTCGACGGATACAGCCGGCTCGGCGCGCTCGGCCGGGTGGTCGTCCCGCTGGTCGCGCCGGGGATCGTCGCGGTCGTGGTGTTCGCGTTCACGCTCACCGCGAGCGAGTTCATCTACGCGCTGGCGTTCATCTCGCCCAGCGACGCCAAGACGATCAGCACCGGGGTTCCGACCGAGCTGGTCCGCGGCGACGTGTTCTTCTGGCAGTCGCTTCAGGCGGCGACGGTGCTGGTGGCGGTGCCGATCGCGTTCGTGTTCAACATCTTCCTCAACCGCTTCATCAGCGGCTTCACCCAGGGCGCGGTCAAAGGCTGATGTCGGCCTAGAGAAACCCCTGACCGGGGTACCCCCATTCGCACGCTGCGCATACGATGAATGACCGAGAGTGAGGAGTGACTTCGTGGTCTCCAGTCCGCTGGAGCGAGGCGTCACGGCGATGCTCGAAGGCGCCGGCAACCAGATGTGGGGCTTCACACCGAGGCTGATGGCGCCCGCAGTGCGTCAGCTCGGCCCGTTGGGCGCGTTGCGTTGGTTCGCGGCGAACATGCCGCGCTACCTGTTGACGCTCAGGGCGTACGGCGGGCTGCGCACCCATCTGATCGGTGCGGTCATCTCGCTGCTGAACGGCTGCCCCTACTGCACGCACGGCGAGGCCTACGCGTTCCAGCTGATCTACCTGCGCGAGCGTGGCCGGCTGTTCCCGCTCGACGAGCACGAGCTGGGCCAGTTGTGCGGGCAGCCGTCGGCGTTCGTCCGCCGCCGCCTGGTCGAAGCGCTGGAGCTGGCCGGCCTGCAGAGCGAGGTGCCGGTGCTGGACAGGGTGATCGAGCTGACCGTCGGCCCGGACCAGCGGCCGAGCGAGCCCGAGGAGATCCGGCTGGCACACCTGGTCCGCATGCTCAGCAGGATGAATGCGATCGGCATGAGCAACCGCATGCCCAAGGCTCCTGGCGAGGCGATGGACCCGGTCAACAAGGACGGCGCACTGAAGCTGCGCTACGTCGGGCTGCGCGGCGCGCCGTGCACCTGAGGGCGCCGCTCAGCCGGTGAGCTCGGCGGGCAGCGCGATCACGTCGACCATCGCGCCGTTGCGCAGCACGGTGACCGGAAGCGGCGTGCCGATCGCCTCCCCGAAGAGCTGGCGCTGGATGCCCTGGGCGTCGCGCACCGGTCGGCGGCCGACATCGAGCACCAGGTCACCGGGGCGCAGGCCCGCCTTCTCGGCGGGACTGCCCGGCACCACCTCGACCAGCCGCATCGCATCCTTGCGGCCGTAGCGGTCGGCGACCGTCGACGGCACCGGTGCCGGAGTGCCCACGACGCCGAGGTAGGCCCGGCGCACCCGGCCGTCGGCGAGCAGGGTGGCGATGATCCGCCGCGTCGTGGAGTTCACCGGAACGGCGAGGCCGACACCGAAACCGGCGACCGCGGTGTTGATGCCCACCACATAGCCGTTGGCGTCGGCGAGCGCGCCGCCGGAGTTGCCGGGGTTGAGCGCCGCGTCGGTCTGGATGACGTCCTCCACCACCCGGCCGGCCCGCCCGCTGCGCACCGGCAGCGAGCGGCCAAGCGCGCTGACGACGCCGGCCGTCACGGACCCGGCGAGGCCGAGCGGGTTGCCGACGGCGACCACGAGCTGGCCGACCACGAGCTCGTCGGCGTCACCGAGCTGCACGGCGGACGGGGTGGCGTCGCGGGCGCGGAGCACCGCGAGATCCGACAGCGGATCGACGCCCACTACGTCCACGGCCGTCTCCGTGCCGTCGCCGAAGGCGGCCTGGCCGTACCCGGAACGGGCCACCACGTGCGCGTTGGTCAGCAGCAGGCCGTCGTCAGTGAACACCACCGCCGAACCGCTGCCTTGGCCGATCCGCAGGCTTGCGACGTGCGGCGTCACCGCCGCCGCCACCGTGCTCACGGTCCGCGAGTAGGAATCCATCTCGGCCACACCGACCACCGCCCAGACAATTACACCGTTGCAAGGAGCTAACGGTCTAGCCGCCGAAGGTGTTCCGGATCGGCAGCATCGCCTGGTTGCCAGCTCAAGCCCGGCCCGCCCCACCCGTTGCGCCGCAGCGCCCTGCGGGCCTCGCGGGCGTTGCGGCCGACCAGCCGATCGACGTAGAGCACGCCGTCGAGGTGGTCCATCTCGTGCTGCATGCAGCGGGCCAGGAAGCCGTGCGCCTCCACCTCGACCGGCTGACCGTGCTCGTCGACGCCCACGGCCCTTGCCCAGTCCGCCCGCCCGGTCGGGAACTGCTCGCCGGGCAGCGACAGGCAGCCCTCCCAGTCCGCCTCCGGGTCCGGCATGATCTCCGGGACCGGCGAGGTCTCCATCACCGGGTTGACCATCACGCCCCGCGCACGCACGCCGGCCACCTCGTCGGGGCAGTCGTAGACGAACACCCGCAACGGCACGCCGATCTGGTTGGCCGCCAGCCCGACGCCGTGCGCCGCCGCCATCGTGTCGAACAGGTCGACGACCAAGCCGGCCAGCTCGTCGCCGAACTCGGTCACCGGTTCGGTCGGAGCCCGTAGTACGGGGTCGCCGAGAATCCGGATCGGGCGAACCGCCATGGTGGGTAACCGTATCGGGCCTTGCTGAGGCCGACCGGCCTCCGGGCGAGTCCTGACAGCGCCGACGCGGGCGTCCGTGGTTCAATGTGCGGCGAATGACATGCTTGTGATTCAGTGTGCGCGCACAGTAGGCGAGGAGGGTGATGGACTCCGCTGAGGTCGTCGCAGGCCTCGCCCACGACGGCGAGATCTTGAACCGGCGCGAGCGCGAGATCTTGGTCTTCGAGGCCCAGTGGTGGAAGTACGCCGGGGCGAAGGAACAGGCCGTTCGCGAGCTGTTCGACATGTCGGCCACGCGCTACTACCAGCTGCTCAACGCGCTGATCGACAAGCCGGCGGCCTTGATGGTCGACCCGCTGCTGGTCAAGCGGCTGCGCCGGCTGCGCTCAAGCCGGCAACGGCGCACTGCGGCGCGTCGGCTCGGCATCGAACCCGGGTGACGCGAGACTGATCACCGGGCCTGCACGACCGGCGAGGGACGGAGGCTAAGGGGTGGCCTTGATAGAGCCCGACCCCGCGGGTAGCGGCTTACCCGCGATGCGGATCGCGGGTTTCGCGCTGCTCGGGGTCGCCGCTGTGGCCACCGTGATCGGCCTCGGCACGTTGGCCACCGAAGGCAACAGCACGGCCGCGCCGACGAGCTCGGCCAGCGTCACCGCAACGACCGAAACCTCCAGCTCGACACCGCCGGTCACCACGACCACGGCGCCGCTCACGACCACTGCCGCCCCCGTCGCCCCGCCGCCTGCCCCGCCGCCTGCCCCGGTGCGAGCGCCGCTGCGGGTATACAACAACAGCACGATCCCCGGCCTGGCGAACCGGGCGGCAGAAGACTTCCGGTCGGCCGGTTGGCCGGTCGAGGAGGTCGGCAACTACCCCGGCGGGATCATCCCCACCAGCACGGTCTACTTCCGCCCGGGCAGCGGCGAGGAGGTCGCGGCGCGCCAGCTCGGCTCTGAGTTCGGGCTTCGCGTCGAGCCGCGGTTCGCCGGGCTGGGCGACGCGAGCCCGGGCCTGATCGTGATCGTCACCAACGACTATCAGCGCCGGTAGGGATGGTCCGACGCCGCGATCCGTAGCGACGGGCGGGAGTCGCCGGTCCTGATCGGCGCCGGCCGGGGCCGCGCCCGCTCCTTGCCGGAGGAGACGTCCCTGGCGTGGTGCAGGACTGCGAGCAGTGCGTCGCGCACCGAGAGCCGGTCCCTGGCATCGAAGGTGATCACCGGGATCTGCTCACGGATCGCCAGCGCCCACCGGACGTCGGCGAGATCGTGGGCGAGCGTGCCGTCGAACAGGTTCAGCGCCACCACGAACGGCAGCTCGATCTTCTCGAAGTAGTCGATCGCCGGGTAGCAGGAGTCCAGCCGGCGGGTGTCGCAGATGACCAGCGCACCGAGCGCGCCGAGGCTCAGGTCCGGCCACATGAACCCGAAGCGGTCCTGGCCGGGCGTGCCGAAGAGGTAGAGCTTGAGGCTCGGGTCGATGGTGATGCATCCGAGGTCCAGCGCGACCGTCGTGGTCGTCTTCTCCGGTACGGCTCCAGTGCGGTCGATCTCCGCGGCGACCGAGGTCATGACGGCCTCGGTGGTGAGCGGCGTGATCTCCGAGATCGCCCCGACCGTGGTCGTCTTGCCCACGCCGAACCCACCGGCTATGACGATCTTGACCGGTACGGGGGCGCGTCGGCCCTCGCCGCCGGCGACGGGCTGCGCCCGCTCAGGAGATCGCTTGGAGTCCACGGATCACCTTCTCGATGGTCTCGACGTCGGAGGCCAGGCCGACTTCCGGCCGGAGTACAGCCAGGTGTCCCAGCGCAACCAGGTCTCCAACGAGGACCCGCACGACGCCGATGTGCAGTCCCAGCCGGGCAGCGGTCTCGGCCACCGACAGCGGCGCGTCGCACAGCTCGACGATGTCGCGTTTCTCGTACGCGAGCCCCTCGCGGGTGGCTTGGCCCAGCTCCGTCGTCACGACCTGCGCCTCGATCTCCAGCGCCACACCCGTCGAGGACACCCGGCCGCCGGTGAGCAGGTACGGGCGCAGCGCGCCGTGATCAGGCGTCTGCTGGTACTCGTGCGGTGCCGGCTGCTGCGGCGGTGGCGGCTGCTCGGCGCCGGGCAGGTACGGGCGCACCCTGGCCGCGCCAGGCTGGTCCGGGTTGTCGGGCGGATTGCCGGTCATGGCGGATCAGAGTCCGACGATGTTCTTGAGCTCCTCGACGAGCTGCGGTGTGAGCACCGCGCCCGCACGGTTGGTGAACTGCGCCATCTCGTAGGCGATGTTGCCCAGGTTGGCGGACTTGGCGGCGAGCACGCCGAGCGCAGATCCGGCGCTGATCGTGCTGACCAGCATGTACCCGCGATCCAGGTCGATGATGGTCTTGATCGGCTCGCCGAGGTCGTAGCAGCGCGCCGCGCCGTTGGCGAGGCTCATGATCGCGCAGGTGATGGCGGCGAGTCGGTCCGCGCTGGCTTGGTCCAGCGCCGAGGACATCGCCATCAGCAACCCGTCGGAGGACACCGCGATCGCCTCGATCACACCAGGGGTCTCCGACGCGAACCGGTTCAGCAGCCAGTTGAAGCTCTGCGCATCGTCACTGATGTGTTGGGCTGGAGCAGTCATCGTCCACCCTCCTTCTGCGTCGTCAGTGTCGACTGCGGTGTCTCCGCGGACGGCGTCGACGCGCCTGTACCGGTTCCCTCGGCGAAGCCGTCGAGGAAGGCGTTGAGTGTGTCGCGCTCGGAGGTCGGGTCGAGCGTGCGAGCCGCCGCCGGGCTGGTGAGCCGGCTCGGCGCGGCCGGGAAGGTCGCGGCCTGGCGGTCACCGCCGCGCAGGGCTGCGGCCAGGTGGGCGCCGGGTACGCGGCGGGTCAGCCCGTTGCGGTCCTCATCGGCCGCCGGCTCCTGGATCTGCGGTGCCGGCCTCGGGGTGCTCGGGGTGCTCAGGACGTCATCACGGGTGGCCCTGGCGGCTCCGGCCTCGAACTCATCGATGGCGGCGCGGGCGGCGGCCGGGTCGCGCTCCGGTGGCCGTTCGGTCGAGCGGGTCGACCCGACGTCGAAGAGCTGCGCGCTGGGCACGCGCCGGGTCAGGCCGCCGCGTTGCATCGGCGCGACGGGTGCCTCGGCGGGCGGCGGGACGGCGATCGGCGGTCGGGGCGGTTGCGCCGGAGCTGAAGGGATCGGGGCGGGCGGGGTCGGCTGGGACGGGGCCGGACGTGGTGCGACCGAAGGTGGTGCCGCCGGAGGCGGCCCAGCGGCAGGCGGTGGCGCGGCCGCTCGCGGTGGGGTAGGACGCGGCGCGGTCATCGGTGGTGGTGATGGTGCCGCGATCGGGGGTTGAGGTCCGGCCGCCGGCGCTGCGGGCCGCGGTCCGGGCAGCGGCGGCCGTTGCGGCGGACCACTGGGGCCCGGCCCCAAGGCCGGCAGCGGCATCGTCGGGGGTACGGCGAGCGCCTGGCTGTCGAACGCGCCGGCCAGCGTCGCCTGCTGCTCGACGGAGAACCAGGGGAAGCTCGTCATCGGTTGGGCGTTGGGTGGCGGGTCGGAGCCGAAGCCGGCGAAGGCCGCAGCCGGCGGCAGTATCGCCGCGTAGGACGGCTCGGGCGGTGCCGGGGCAGCGACGCCGCCGACGAGCAGGCTGATGGGGATGTCCACCAGCGCTGTCACGCCGCGGCCCGAGGTGGGTGCCAGCCGCACCGACAAGCCGTGCCGGCGCGACAGCCGCCCGACCACGAAGAGCCCGAGCACACTGGTCGGCACGATGTCCAGGCGCTCGCGTTCGACGAGCCGGCGGTTCTCCTGGGCGAGCTGCTCGGGGGGCATACCGATGCCGTGGTCGATGACGCTGATCCGGCAGTGGTCGGTGTCGATGTGCGCCCGCACCGTGACCGGCGAGCCGGGCGGGGAGAACGAGGTGGCGTTCTCCAGCAGCTCGGCCAGCAGCAACGCGAGGTCGGAGACCAGGTTGGCTGACACCGTCACGTTCGTGATGTCGCCGAGCTGCACCTCCTGGAAGCCCTCGATCTCGCTCAGCGCCGAGCGGATGACGGTGGCCAGCGCGAGCGGCTCGGCGCCGTAGCTCTCCTCCGCCGCACCCGCCACGACCAGCAGGCTGTACGCGGTGCGTCGCAGGCGGGCCGACACGTGGTCGATGCGGTACAGCCCGGCGAGCAGGTCGGGGTCGGTCTCGTTGCGCTCGAGATCCTCGATCATGCTCAGCTGGCGGCCGACGAGGTTCTGGGTGCGCCGCCCGACGCTGGCGAACATCGTCGCGACGTTGCGCCGGCTGATCAGCTGGCGTTCCAGCAGCAACGCGGCGGTCGCCTGGACCCGGTTGAACGCCACGGCGAGCTCGCCGATCTCGTCCTGCGAACCGATGTCGATCGCGGCGAGGCGCGGGGTCTCCCGCTCTGGGCTCTCGTCGTCGGAGACGCGGACCAGCTCGGCGTTCGCGAGGTCGGCCACTGCCGTTGCCGCCCGGGACAGCCGGCGCAGCGGGCGGGCGATCGACCGGCTCACCGCCACGATCAGGGCGATGACCAGAGCGAACAGGATGACGGCGACCGCGCCGACCACGATGGCGGCGATGGTCGCGTTGGCTGCCGCGCTGCCCGCCTGTGCGTTGATTTGCTGCGCGATCCGGTCCTGCACCAGCCGTCGCAGGGTGCTCTGCGCCTCGAACGCGCCGACCGCGATGGTGGCCAGCTCGACCGGGTCGGGCGCGGTGAGCTCACCGCGCAGCAGCTGGTTCACCCGGAACGTCGCCTGGCTGGTGTCCACGGTACGGAACAGGTCGGCCTCGACCTGGGCGGCCAGCTGCAGGAACGCCTCGGTGTGCAGCCGCTGCGCCGCCGTCGCCTCCGCCAGCAGGGCGCGTCCGGTGTTGGCGTCCACTGTGCTGACGACGAAGGCGGCGCCGACCGCGCTGCCGGCCTCGTTGGAACGCAGCAACGCGTTCAGCCCACCGACCTGGCGGCCACCGGCGGCGTCGGCCTCCTGCTGGGTGAGCAACCCCAGCGAGGAGAGCACGCCGTTGATCGCCTCGGTGTAGACCTGGAACACCGCCCGCGGCTGCGCTGTCCTGGACAGCACGCCGGGGCGCAGCTGGCTCAGGCCGTCGACCTTGGTGAGGGCGGCGCTGAGATCTCCGGTGGCCCGGCGGCCGAGGTCGGTCTGCAGCTCGACGGTGCGGTCGCGGACCGCCTGCGACGCCTGCAGCACCGGGCTGCGGCTGGCGCCGGGGGTGGCCAGGTAACCGACCTGCAGCAGGCGCTCGCGTTGCAGGTCCTGGACCAGCGCGGCCGCCGCCCTGGCGGTGTCGGCCGCGGTCGCCGTGCTCGACGCGGTGCGGGCGTCGGTGGCGCGATCGGCCACGAAGGGCACGATCAGGACCACAACCATGATCAACGGGACCATGAGGAGCAGGCTGAGCTTCTGCCGGACGCTCAGCCGGCCGAGGATCATCGCGGCCTACCGTTCATCGTCGCCCCGATCCCGCCGGCTGGGGGCTCTCAGCCCGCGCCCGACGTGGATGAGCTCGGCGTTGGTCAGCAGCTCGCGGGCGTCGACCAGGTCGCGCTCCACCGGGTAGACGGCCTCCGGCGCACCGCTGACCTGCTCGTCGATCGGAAGGTCGACCGGCTCGCTCTCCGGCGTGCGTGACGTCTCAGGCGCCGGCAGCCGCAGCCACAGGATGCCCGTGGTGAGCAGTGCCGCGACGATCAGCGCGGCCAACGCCTGCGTGCGCTGCACGGAGACCGCGTCCTCGCGTGACACCAGCAGCTTGTCGAGCTCGTCGAGCGTCACCGTGCTCAGTGAGAGCCCGGCCCGCCGCACCTCGGACCTGGTCGCCGCCGTGCCCGCGGGGTCGGACCGGGTCACCGGTGGGTCGACCAGCACCGCGCTCGGCGCCAGCGCCCTGACCGGGGCGCCGAAGGCATCCAGCGGGCCGAGCATGCTCTGCCCCAGCGTGCGGCTGGCGGTCACGTCGAAGCTCTTGCGCAGCCCGGCGTCCAGGGCCACGAAGGACCGCGACAGCCGGTCCTTCGCGGCGGTGACCTGCACCGGTTCGGCGGCTGCCGGCGCCGCTGCGCCCGGCTCGGTCGGCCTTGCCGGCGCGACGATCAGCGGGAGGTCCGCTACCCGGCCGGCGTCGACCAGCATCGGTGGCAGCCGGAGCAACGCCGTGTCCATCAGGTAGTAGGTGTCGATCCGCGGGTCGAGGATCAGCCGTGACTCGTCGCCCACCTTGATCGCGAGGTTGACCAGCAGGTCGACACTCTCGCTATAGGTGTTGAACGCCTCCCTGCCCGCGGGTACGGCACGCCCGATCACGCCCTCGATCTGGGTGCGCAGGCTCGCCCAGCGCTCCTGCACGCGCAGCGCCGAACCCTGGGTGCGATCCACGTCGGCGACGGCTGTGACCGCGTTGCGCACCTTGCCGACGTCGACGGGCTGGCCGCGCACCGCGGCGGCCTGGGCCTCGTCTAGCGAGGTCAGCAGGCCGATCAGTGGTCGCAAGTAGACCACGCCGCTGCGCTCGTCCCCGATGACCGTCTGCTCGTCACCGGTGCTCGCCCAGAACCGCCAGAACAACAGCGACAGCGGCAGCAGCAGGGCGCCAATGAGCACGAACGCGGCAACGACCCGGAACCTTCGGGCTCGCGCGTGCCGGCGGGTGTCCGGGGCGGCCTGGCGCACGGTCATGACTGGTTGCCCCCCTCCGACATCGGCGACCGCGGCTGCTGCCCCGGCCATTCGGTGCCGTCGTAGTGCCGGCCGGGCGCTCGGGGCGGGGTGGCCGTCGGGTCGTACTCGAAGCGCGGCCGCGGCGCGCGCGCGTTCAGGTCGCCGCCCATGGAGCCGGCTGCGCCGCGGGCGGAACCCGGTCTTTGGGTCGCAGGCACGAGTGGTTGCTCCCCTGCGCCGTTGCTCTGGCGGCCCTGCTGGCCGCTCTGTTGGCCGCCCTGTTGGCCGCTCAGCGGACTACCGGGGTAGGCGTGCTCGTAGGCAGACTCGCCGTGCTGCGACAGGTCGAGCCCGAGCACCTCGTCCTGCGGCTCGACCCGGCTACGCAGCAGGCGGGTGAGGAACGCGCCCAGGACCCCGGTGATCACGAACGAGTAGGCGATCACCGCCAGCACGGCGATGGCCTGCAGGCCGAGCTGGGCGTAGCCCCCGCCGTAGAACAGGCCGTCGGCTCCGGCCGGGTTGACCTCCCGGGTGGCGAACAGCCCGACCGCCAGTGACCCGACCACGCCGCCGACCAGGTGCACGGCCACCACGTCCAGCGAGTCGTCGACGCGCAGCAGCAGCTTCAGGCCAACGGCGAACGCGCAGATCGAGCCGGCCAGCAGGCCAACGGCGATCGCGCCGATCGGGCTGACGTAGCCGGCGGCCGGGGTGATGGCGACCAGGCCGACCACCGCGCCGGAGACCGCACCGAGCGAGGTGCACTTGCCGTAGCGCAGCTTCTCGACGGCAATCCAGGCGAGCAACCCCGCCGAGGCCGCAACGTGGGTGTTGACCAGCGCGGTTCCGGCGACCTCGTCGGCCTTGAGCTGGGAGCCCGCGTTGAACCCGAACCAGCCGAACCACAGCAACCCGGTGCCGAGCATGACCAGCGGCAGGTTGTGCCCGGGCATCGCGTCGTCCGGCCAGCCGCGCCGCCGACCGAGCACGATCGCCATGACCAGTGCCGCGGCACCCGCGTTGGCGTGCACCACGGTGCCGCCGGCGAAGTCCAGCGCACCCATCTGATTGGCCCAGCCGTCCGGGGAGAACACCCAGTGCGCGATGGGGGCGTAGACCAGCAGGGTCCACAGCGGGATGAAGGCGACGAAGGCCCCGAAGCGCCAGCGGTCGGCGGTCGCGCCGGTGATCAGCGCGGCGGTGAGCACCGCGAACATCATCTGAAAGGCGACGAACACGATCGGCGGGATGATCTGGGTGTCCTCGCCGGTGAAGCCGGGGACCGGCTCGTTCATGTTGTTCAGGCCGGCGAAGTGGACGTCTCCGATGAGCGTGCTGCCCGAACCGAAGGCCAGCGAGTAACCGATGATCACCCAGACGGTGCTCACCAGGGCGATCGTCGCGAAGTTCTGCATCAGCATGCCCAGGACGTTCTTCGCCCGGACCAGCCCGCCATAGAAGATGGCGATGGCCGGGGTCATCAGCAGCACCAAACACGCGCTCGCCAAAACCCACGCGGTCGCGCCAGCGTCAACCTGCACCTCAGGCTCCCCACCGGCCTATCGGGCCCCGGAGGCCCTTGACCTCAGTAGACACGTCTGAACGCTCTGTAACCATCCTCGGCTTGAAGAACGCGGGGGAGTGTACACATACCACCGGTATGGGTGATGGCGCGAGGCATTCTCCGAACAGACCGTGCACACACGGTGATCTGCAGTGATCGAACTCGCGATCGGGTGATGGCGGCCTCGATCAGCTGGAGCGCCGCGTCTCGGCATAGCCGGCGAGCTGGGCCACCTGCAGCCGGTCAAGCGACGGGCCGACCGCACGGCGGGCGGCGGCGAGCTGGGCGGCGGTGACCTCGGAGGCCTGCAGCGACTCCCGCATCGCGGTCAGTGCCGCCTCGCGGAGCAGGGCGACGCAGTCGGCGGCTGAGTAGCCCTCCAGCTCGGCGGCGAGCGCGGTGAGGTCGACGTCTGGGGCGAGCGGGATGTTGCGGGCCGCGGTCCGCAGGATGTCTGCGCGGCCCTGCGCGTCCGGCGGCGGCACGTACACCAGCCGCTCCAGCCGGCCGGGCCGCAGCAGCGCGGGGTCGACCAGCTCCGGGCGGTTGGTTGCGCCGAGGATGACGACGTCGCGCAGCGGCTCGACGCCGTCCAGCTCGGTGAGCAGCGCCGCGACGACGCGGTCGGCCACCCCGGAGTCTGCGGACTGGCCGCGCCGCGGCGCGAGCGCGTCGAGCTCGTCGAAGAACAGCAGCGCCGGCGCGGCGTCCTCGGCCCGGCGGAACAGCTCCCGCACCGCCCGCTCGGACTCCCCGACGTACTTGTCCAGCAGCTCGGCGCCCTTGACGGAGAAGACGTTCAGCTGGCCGGTACCGGCCAGCGCGCGGACCAGGTACGTCTTCCCGCCGCCGGGCGGCCCGTAGAGCAGCACGCCGCGCGGGGCGTCCACCCCGAGGCGAGCGAAGGAGTCCGGGTACTGCAGCGGCCAGAGCACGGCCTCGGTCAGCGCCTGCTTGACCTCGGTCATGTCGCCGACGTCGTCAAGGCTCAGGCCACCGGTACGCAGCGTCTGGGTGTCCGACATCGAGGTCGGGCGGATGGTCGCCACCGCGTCGACCAGGTCCTCCTGCGTGATCCGCGGGTCGTCGTCGCCCTCGCCGCCGTCGGAGTTGCCACGGTGCCGCAGTGCGGCCCGCACGGCGGCCTCGCGGCGCAGCGCGATCAGGTCGGCCGCCACGAAGCCGGGGGTGCGCTCGATGACCGGGTCGAGGTCGACCTCGGCGGCTACGGGCACCTCCAGCAGCAGCCGACGGAGCAGCTCGCCGCGGGTGCGGGTGTCCGGCAGCGGCAGCCGCAGCTCACGGTCGATCAGGTCGGGGTCGCGCAGCCGGGGGTCCACGCTCTCGGGCCGGGCGGTGGTGGCGACCAGCGCCACCCCCGGCGTGTTCACCGCGGCGCGCAGCGCGTCAAGCGTCAGGGTGGCCAGTGGCGGCGGGTCGGTGGCCGGCAGCAGCGCCTCGACGTCGGACACCAGCAGCACGACGGGTTCGCCGTCCTGCGCGATCGTGCGGGCCTCGCCGAGGACGTCCTGCACCCGCTGCGCCGCGGTACCCGGTTCCAGTGCGGCCGCGCTCGGCGCGCCCAGCTCGACGACCCAGGCGCCGACGGCTGCGCTCACGCTGCGCACCAGGGTGGACTTGCCCACCCCCTCCGGACCGGACACGAGCGCCGCCAGCCGGGCCCGGCCGCCGAGGCGCACCAGCAGCTCGGGGCGGGTGAAGGTCAGCTCCAGCCATTCGGTCAACGTCCGCGCCGCGTCGCCGTGCCCGATCAGCGCCTCGACCGGGACGGCCTGCTGCTCCGGCTCGGACTGGGCCTGCGGTGCCAGAGTCGCTCGCGGTGCGGCCAACCCGGTGGCGAGCGTGGTGTTCGGTGCTTGCCCCGACGTCCTGGCCGGCGTGCTGGCCAGCGCCGGCCCGGTCTGCGCCCCGCCCCGCCAGCCCACGACGCTGGACGGTCCGATCGCGACGGCGCCGGGCGGGTCGGTGCTGGCCACGGTCAGCAGCTCGTTCGTCCACGTGGTGCCGATGGCAGCGGCCAGCTTGCGGCGCGCGGCGGACAGGTCGGTGCCCGGCGGAGGGGCGAGGTCCTGCGGCAGGAGCGACACGGCGTCCCCGGCCGTGACGACCTTGCCGATCAGCGCGAGCCGCAGCGTCTCGGGTGTGAGCGCGGTGCTGGCCAGGCGCGAGCCGGTCAGCCGCACCGCGCGGGCCGGCGCGACGTCGACCGGCTCGACGACCACCGCGGAACCGTCGGTCAGGCCGGTGTTGGACATCGTCACGTCGTCCAGCCAGGCGAAGCCGGGTGCGGCGTTCTCGGCGGCCCCGGCGGCGAGTGCGACCGTCACCCGCGACCCGGTCAGCCGTACGCCCTCCCACTGCTGCAGCGCCAGCGCCTCCAGCACCTCCGGGTGCAGGCGGACCACCCCGCGGCGGGCGTCGATCGGCGAGGTGGTCAGCCGGGCGTTGAGCGTGATGCCGCGGTTCTCCTGGGTCACGGGAGCACCCTAGGGCTGGCGGGTTCAGCGGCGGCGGGCGCTGCGCAGTCCGAGCCGACGCCAGCTGCGGCGGGGCATGCCGTTTCCGGGACTGGCGGCTCCGTTGCCCGCGACGCCGCTGCCCGCGACGCCGCTGCCCGCGACGCCGCTGCCCGCGACGCCGCTGCCCGACGGCTGGTCGCGACGCAGCCTCGTGCGGCGCGCGGTGGTCCCGGCACGCCTCGGGTCGGCGATGCGCCGCCGCCGGGGCGGCCGCAGCCCCAGCCGCCGGGCCGAGCGCGCCCGTACCACGGCCCGTCGCTGGCGCAGCGGCACTCCCCAGGCCTCCGGGTGGCGCGCGAGCCAGCGGTAGCGGTAGATCGTGTACGGCAGCAACGCGAGGTAGCAGCCGGCCATCAGCGCCAGCGCGAGGAACGGCTCGGTGATCACCACCGCGGCGGCAAGGGCAACACCGACGAGCAGCGGGACCAGCAGGCTCGGCGACACCCGGACCGACTTCAGCGACAGGGTGGGCAGCCGGCTGACCATTCCGGCACCGACCAGCAGCGTCCAGATCCCGACGGTCATCGGCGCCGACCACCAGCCGGGGCCGACGTAGAGCTCCAGGTACAGCGGCAACCCGATGGTCAGGGCACCGGCCGGAGCGGGGATGCCGACGAAGAACTCCTTCGCGTACGGCCGCTCCTCGTCCTCGTCGTCGGTCAACGTGTTGAACCGGGCCAGTCGCAGCGCGGTGCACACGGCGTACACCAGGGCGGTCACCCAACCGAGCTGGTAGCCCTCCAGCCGCCAGACGTACATCACCAGCGCGGGCGCGACCCCGAAGGCCACACAGTCGGCGAGGGAGTCGAGCTCGGCGCCGAGCTTGCTGGTGGCGTCGAGCAGCCGGGCGATCCGGCCGTCGAGCGCGTCGAGCAGCGCCGCGACGCCGCCGGCCGCCACCGAGAGGTCGAAGCGGCCGATCAGCGCGAACTGCACCGCCGACAGCCCTGAGCACAACGCCAGCACCGTGATCGCGTTCGGCAGCAGGTGAACCGGGCGCCGGTAGGCGGCCATGCTCGGCATCTGGGGCACCGCTCAGCCCTCCCGACGGTGCTCGCCGGGCAGCTCGGCGAGCACCGTCTCCCCGCCGATAGCCCGCTGACCAGTGGAGACGAGCAACCGGCTGCCCGCGGGCAGGTACGTGTCCACGCGGGATCCGAACCGGATCAACCCGTAGGTCTCGCCGGCCGCGACCTCGTCGCCTGGCCGGACCTGGCAGACGATCCGGCGGGCCAGCAGCCCCGCGATCTGCATGACGGCCAGCAGGTGCCCGCCGTCGGAGCACTCGATGACAAGGCCGAGTCGCTCGTTGTCCTCGCTGGCCTTGTCCAGGTCGGCGGACAGGAACGTGCCGGCGCGGTACTTGAGGCCGAGGACCCTGCCGTCTGCGGGGATGCGCTGGACGTGCACGTCGAGCACCGACAGGAACACGCTGACCCGCGGCATCGGCCGCGCAGGCAGGCCGAGCTCGGCGGGTGGCAGCGCGTCGCCGACGGTGCTCACGAGGCCGTCAGCCGGAGAGACCACCACGCCGGCGCGTTGCGGCGTGACCCGTCGCGGCGCTCGGAAGAACGCGGCGACGCCGGCAGTGGCAGCCAGACCGAGGATCGTGCCGCGGCCGGTGAGGGCGCGGGTCAGGGCGGCGGCTGCGGCCACGACGGCGATCACCGGCCGTCCGCCGGGATGCATCGGGGGGATCGCCTCGCGGACGAGTCCGGCGATGTGCGCCAGCCTGTTGGTGGGCGGCTCGAGCATGGGGTGGGTCGTCCTCCTGCGGTGGCGGCCGGTCGGGCCGCAGCGGCGAGCGTACGTCCCGGCGCGGCCGCGCCCGCAACCTGCGGACGAACCTGCGGACAAAAAGAGGCCGGGGCCGCTATCCCCCGAGACAGCGACCCCGGCCGTGAAACCGCTCGTCCGCTCCCCAGCGACAAGCGGCAGGTCCGTGGCAACGGGTTCCCGTTGCCAGAAGAAGTATCCGCCTGTACTCGCCCTGTAGTCCAGTTCGCTGGAGAAGTAGCCAGATGACTAGGACCGTTCGGACGAGCACTCATCTGACTTGACGTATCGGCTGCGGCAAATGTTGCACCGTCTGGCTGTGATTTGGATCACACCCGGTCAGCCGTCAAGTAGCCAGACGTCGACCTCGGTGCCTTCCGGTGCGTGGGTGACGTGCTCTGGCAGCACGATAAGACAGTCGGCCCGGGCCAGCGAAGACAGCAAATGCGATGCCGGCCCACCGACCACCTGGACGATGCCGTTGACCGCGTCGAGCTGGCCCCGGCGGAACTGACGGCGCCCGGCAGGGGAGTCCAGCGGTTCCGCCAAACGGACGGGAACCGATGGTCGATCCGGGTGCGGGTGCCCGTATGCCCTGCGCAGCGCTGGGCGCAGGAAGACCTCGAAGGAAACCTGCGAGCTCACGGGGTTGCCCGGCAAGGTCACGATCGGCTGGCCCCCCATGTCGTCCAGCCGCCCGGCGCCCTGCGGTCCGCCCGGCTGCATGGCCACCCTGACGAACTCCACGCCGTGGTCGGTCAGGGCGTCCTTGACGACCTCGTATGCGCCCGCGCTCACCCCTCCGGAGGTGACGACGAGGTCCACCCCGCCGGCAACGTCGGCCAGCTCCGCGATCCGCTGCGACAGCACGCTGGTGAACGCCTCGACGTCGTCCGGGACGAACCGCAGCAGCTCGGCGCGGCCGCCGGCCTCGCGCACCGCGGCCGTCAGCATCAACCCGTTGGACTCGTAGATCTGGCCGTGCTGCAGCGGCGTGCCGGGAGCCACCAGCTCCGAGCCGGTGGACAGCACCAGCACCGAAGGCGCCCGGCGGACCGGCAGCGTCGCCGCGCCCACCGCGGCGGCCAGCCCGAGCTGTGGCGCGCCGAGGACGGTGCCGGCAGGCAGGATCCTCGCGCCCACATCGGCGTCCTCGCCTGCGAAGCGAACGTTCTCCGCCGGCAGCGGCGCGTGCCGGATCTGCACCTTCTCGGTGCCGCCGTTCGTGCGCTCCACCTGGACGACGGCGTCGGCGTGCGGGGGCATCGGCGCCCCGGTCATGATCCGGTGCGCGGTACCCGGCTCCAGCGGCGGCGCGTCGATCCGACCTGCCGGGATGTCGTGCGCCACCGGCAGCTCGACCGGCGAGGCGTCGCTCGCGCCGGCCACTTCGGCGGCCCGCACCGCGTAGCCGTCCATCGCGGAGTTGTCGAACGGCGGTAGCGGCAGCGGGGCGTGCAGGTCGCTCGCGAGCACCGCGCCCAGCGCGTCGGACAGCGGCCGCTGCTCGATCGGCGTGCGGGGCAGCAGGGCCGCCACGACGGCCTGATGTTCCTCCACGGATCGCAGGCTCGGGGGGGTCACAACCGCATCCTGCCGGTTGCTCCGCGGGCCCGCTGCGTCGTCCTGCGTGACCGAACCGCCGGAGTACTTTGGATGGCGCAGTCCGTAGCAACAGGAGGATGGCGTGGCTCAGGGCACGGTCATCCGGGCGGGATGGTCGCAGCCAGGCGGAGGCAGTTCGCAGGCTCTGAGTTTCGGCACTCGTGCGGCGTAACTCCCACTCAGCGGAAGTTCTGTCACATGAGTGGCGGCGGGGTGTGGTCGGCGGAACCCACCATGGTGGGGGCCAGCTTGCACTCGCAGGCATCGAGTGCCAAACTCGGTACTGGCACTCGGCCTGTCCGAGTGCCAGGTCGGGACGGTGAGGCCGGCGCAGGGTTGCCGGTCGTCCGTCGCGGGCACCGAGCCTGGCCACGCACGTGTCATCCCAATCGGAGGACCACACCGCAATGGCCAAAATGATCGCGTTCGACGAGGAAGCACGTCGCGCGCTCGAGCGCGGCATGAACACCCTCGCCGACGCCGTCAAGGTGACGCTCGGCCCACGCGGCCGCAACGTCGTGCTCGAGAAGAAGTGGGGCGCGCCGACCATCACCAACGACGGCGTCTCGATCGCCAAGGAGATCGAGCTCGAGGACCCGTACGAGAAGATCGGGGCCGAGCTCGTCAAGGAAGTTGCCAAGAAGACAGACGACATCGCAGGTGACGGCACCACCACCGCCACCGTGCTGGCGCAGGCACTGGTCCGCGAGGGCCTACGTAACGTCGCAGCCGGCGCCAACCCGATGGCGCTCAAGCGGGGCATCGAGAAGGCCGTTGAGGCCGTCGCCCAGCAGCTGCTGAAGACCGCTAAGGAGGTCGAGACCAAGGAGCAGATCGCGGCTACCGCGTCCATCTCCGCGGCCGACACCCAGATCGGCGAGCTCATCGCCGAGGCGATGGACAAGGTCGGCAAGGAAGGCGTCATCACCGTCGAGGAGAGCCAGACCTTCGGGCTTGAGCTCGAGCTCACCGAGGGCATGCGCTTCGACAAGGGCTACATCTCGCCGTACTTCGTCACCGACCCGGAGCGGATGGAGGCCGAGCTCGAGGACGCCTACGTCCTGCTGGTCGCTTCCAAGATCACCACGGTGAAGGACCTGCTGCCGCTGCTGGAGAAGATCATGCAGTCCGGCAAGCCGCTGGCGATCGTCGCCGAGGACGTCGAGGGCGAGGCCCTGGCCACGCTGATCGTGAACAAGGTGCGCGGCACCTTCAAGTCGGTCGCCGTCAAGGCACCCGGCTTCGGTGACCGTCGCGAGCAGATGCTGACCGACATGGCCATCCTCACCGGTGGCGAGGTCATCAGCGAGAAGATCGGCCTCAAGCTCGAGAACGCCGACCTGTCGCTGCTCGGCAGCGCCCGCAAGGTCGTCGTCACCAAGGACGAGACAACCATCGTCGACGGTGCCGGCGACGCCGACCAGATCGCCGGCCGGGTCAACCAGATCCGGTCCGAGATCGAGCGGAGCGACTCCGACTACGACCGCGAGAAGCTGCAGGAGCGGCTGGCCAAGCTGGCTGGCGGCGTTGCCGTCATCAAGGCGGGCGCGGCGACCGAGGTCGAGCTCAAGGAGCGCAAGCACCGCATCGAGGACGCCGTTCGCAACGCGAAGGCGGCCGTCGAGGAGGGCATCGTGCCCGGC
>Ga0136615_10000356_pt1 | contig 20932 bp, 19 predicted proteins | sample AntDrymUQ2882206_2_FD_106647 | JGI IMG/M metagenome (GOLD analysis project Ga0136615, IMG submission 106647) | Polar desert sand microbial communities from Dry Valleys, Antarctica - metaG UQ288 (22.06) | ecosystem: Environmental > Terrestrial > Soil > Desert | place: Antarctica: Dry Valley... | reverse complement strand
GGGGAGGAGCGCAGGCCGATCGTTGATCGGCCGAGCACCGCACCCATCCAAGCCCCGGGGGAGGAGCGCAGGCCGATCGTTGATCGGCCGAGCACCGCACCCATCCAATTTACGGCCGGTTAAGTCGGTCCACCTAGAACTGACGACATGAACGAGAGCCGCTTCTCCCGCACCCTGCCCACCGTGCTCGCCGGCGTTCTCGGTGGCCTAGCGGTAGTCGTCGTCGGCGCGCTGCTGATCTCGACCAACGTGATCGAGACAGGGACGAGGACCGAGGTGGTGCGCGATGCCTCCCCGACGGTCGGGCAGACGCAGCCCGTCTCCCGCCCTGAGGACGGCCAGCGCTCCGTCGCCGACATCTACAAGCGCGAGGGTCGTGGTGTCGTGTTCGTCCAGACGTCCGGCGCCACGAGTGAGTCCGACTCGCCCTTCGGTCTGCCCAACCAGGGCGGCACCGCGACGGGCTCGGGCTTCGTGGTCGACGACGACGGGACGATCTTGACCAACGCGCACGTCGTCGAGGGTTCGGACGACGTCCAGATCCGTGTCGCGGAGGACGGCGACTTCATCGACGCCAAGGTTGCCGGGCGCGACCCGTCGAGCGACCTGGCTGTCCTCGAGGTCGACCCTGAGGACGCGGACCTCACCCCGCTGCCGCTGGGCGACTCCTCGAAGGTCGCGGTTGGCGACCCGGTGATCGCGATCGGCAATCCCTTCGGCCTCACCCGCACCGTCACCACCGGCATCGCATCAGCGCTGCAGCGCAGCATCGAAGCCCCGAACGGCTTCACGATTCCCGATGTGATCCAGACGGATGCATCGATCAACCCGGGCAACTCAGGTGGTCCGCTGCTGGACGCCGACGGAGACGTGATCGGCATCAACTCCCAGATCGCGACCGGCGGCTCCTCGCAGGGGTCGGTCGGGATCGGGTTCGCGGTCCCGATCAACACCGCCAAGAAGCTGTTGCCAGCGCTGGCGAAGGGCAACGACATCGAGCGTTCCTACCTCGGCGTCAGGATGGCGCCGGTCACCGACCAGATCGCCGATGAGCTCAGGCTAGCTGCTGACAGCGGCGCCCTAGTCCAGGCTGTCGTCAGCGGCGGCCCGGCGGACGAAGCCGGCCTGACGGCCGGCAACGGTCGCTCCGGCTCTGGCGGCGACCTGATCGTCAAGGTGGACGGCGAGACGATCCGAACACCCGACGACGTGTCGGCCGCGATCGCCGATGACCAGCCCGGTGACACGGTTGAGATCGAGTACTTCGACGGCGAAGACCGCAAGACGGCCGACGTCAAGCTCGGGAAGCGGCCCGCCCAGGCATTGCGGCAGCCGAGCCAGTCGTTGCCGGACGGCGGCGGCCTGCCGAACCTGCCCGATCTCCCCTGACCGGGCGGCGCGGACCGCCCATCCGCGCCATTCGTGTCTAGGCGTGCGACCCTTATGGGCGTGAAGACGAAGGTCAAGGTCTGCGGCATCACCGATCTGGGGGACGCGCACCTGGCCGTGGACCTCGGTGCGTGGGCGCTTGGCCTGATTCTCTGGCAAGGCAGCCCCCGGGTCTGTCCACCCGAGCGCGCTGAGGAGATCAGCGCGACACTGCGGCGCCGGGTCGAGATTGCGGGCGTGTTCGTGAACGCGACACTCGAGGAGGTGGCACTGGCAGCCGATCGCTACTGGCTGTCGCTGCTGCAGCTGCACGGAGACGAAGGCCCCGCCTACTGCCGTGAGGCGGCGCGTCGCACCGGCGCGCGTGTGATCAAGGCCGCCCGTGTCAAGGACTCCTCCTCGGTTCGGAGCCTGGGTGCCTTCCACGTCGACTTCCACCTACTCGATGCCTACGTTCCGGCTCAGCGGGGTGGCACCGGCGAGACGTTCGAGTGGGACCTGACAAAGGACGCCGGGAGGATCGCGCCCGTGATTCTTTCCGGGGGGATACGGCCGGACAACGTCAGCGCCGCGATCTCGTCAGTCGCCCCGTACGCCGTCGACACCGCCAGCGGCACCGAGGCCACGCCGGGACGCAAGGATGCAACACTCCTGCGCGCCTTCTTCGATGCCATTCGCGCCACGGAGCCCGCACCCGAGCCCAAACGGGAAGACGACACGGCGGAGCGGGCGGCGTCGGCGTGAGCCGGGCGACCTCCGCGCGCGAACGGGAGTTCGGCCCCTACGGCGGTCGATTCGTGCCCGAGACGCTGGTCCCAGCGCTCGACGAGCTCGAGCTTGCCTGGATCGAGGCTGGGACAGACGACGGCTTCACGGCCGAGCTGGCCGCGTTGCTGCGCGACTACGTCGGGCGGCCGACACCGCTCTACCGCGCGCGGCGGCTGTCGGAGGTCATGGGCACGACGGTCTACCTGAAGCGCGAGGACCTCAACCACACCGGAGCGCACAAGATCAACAACGCGCTCGGGCAGTCGCTGCTGGCGCGACGGATGGGCAAGCGCCGAGTGATTGCCGAGACGGGCGCGGGCCAGCACGGTGTCGCGACCGCGACCGCGTGCGCGCTGCTCGATCTCGAGTGCATCGTCTACATGGGCGCCGAGGACATGCGCCGGCAGCGGCCCAACGTTGAGCGGATGGAGCTGCTCGGCGCAAGCGTCGTGTCGGTGGATGCAGGAGAGCGCACGCTGAAGGAGGCCGTCAGCGCCGCGATTCGCGATTGGGTCGCGAACGTCTCGACGACCCACTACGCGATCGGCTCGGCCGTCGGGCCAGCGCCTTACCCGGGGCTGGTGCGCGACCTGCAGCGATTGATCGGCGAGGAGACGCGCGAGCAGATCCAGGCCACCGAGGGGCGCCTGCCCGATCGCGTGGTCGCATGTGTCGGTGGCGGCTCCAATGCGATCGGCGCGTTTGTCCCCTTCATCCACGACCGCGACGTCGAGCTGATCGGCGTCGAGGCGGCGGGCGAGGGGCTCGACACGGGCCGTCACTCCGCGCCGCTCACCACCGGTGCCCGAGGGATCCTTCACGGCGCTCTGTCCGCCGTGCTCCAAGACGACGACGGGCAGGTCGTGCCCGCCCATTCGATCTCGGCGGGCCTGGACTATCCGGGATCCGGCCCAGAGCATGCCTGGTTGCGCGACGAGGGAAGAGTCCGCTACGTCGCCGTCGAGGATGACGACGCAGTGGCCGCCTTCCGCCAGATGGCCCAACTCGAAGGCATCATTCCGGCGCTTGAGCCCTCCCACGCCCTGGCGTGGATGGTCGCCAATCCGGGCACCGGGCTCGACGTCCTCGTGCTCTCGGGACGCGGTGACAAGGACCTGGCCGAGGTGCTCGCTTGGTGAGTGCACCCACCGCGACCGCCGACCGCATCGCCGATGCCTTCGCCGGCCACGGCAAGCGGGCGGCGCTGATGCCCTACCTGATGGGCGGTCACACCGGGCTAGACGGCTCGCGTGCGGCCGCGGTCGCCGCGGCGAGCGCCGGGGCCGATCTGCTCGAGCTGGGGGTTCCGTTCTCAGATCCTCTCGCCGATGGACCGACGATCCACGAGGCCGGCACCAGAGCGCTCGCGGCCGGGGTAACGCCCGACGACGTGCTGTCGATCTGCGCGGACGTGGCCGACCGGCTGCCGGTGCTGCTGATGGTCTACGCCAACATCGTTCTAAGCGTCGGCGGCGCGACGTATGCCCGCCGCGCCGCCGACGCGGGCGCGGCCGGCCTGATCGTGCCCGATTTGCCTCACGACGAGGCCGGCGAGCTGCGAGAGGCATGCGACGTGGCGCGACTGGCCCTGATCCCCCTCGTCGCTCCGACCACGACCGCCGAGCGGTTGGCTGCGATCGGCTCCGATGCGCGCGGCTTCGTCTACACGGTCTCGCTGGTAGGCACGACCGGTGAGCGCAGCCAGCTTCCGCCAGAGCTTCCCGCGATGATCGAACGGGTTCGCGCGACCACGACATTGCCGGTCGCCGTCGGCTTCGGCATCGCGACGCCCGCTCACGCCCGCGCGGTGGGCGAGGTGGCCGACGGCGTGATCGTTGGCACGCGCGTCGTGCGGGCGGCGCAGGAGGGCGGGGCGCAGGCAGTCGGCGCGCTCGTGCGGGAGCTCGCGCAAGCCCTCCGCAGAGCGTGAAGGGCGCTGACCCGCTGCTAGGGTCCACCGCCATGACCGGGCCCAAGGCGGACGACGCAGGTGCGGCCGACCGGGACAGTCAGGCGCACGGCACGTCCAGGCCTCCCCGCCGCTCCGCTCGCACGAAGGCCGTCGAGGCCGTCGCGACCAGGTACTTCGACGCGCTGGTGGCGCGTGACACGCCGGCGATGGCTGCCTTCTGGCATGCCGAGGGGGTCGAGGATCAGGTCCCGACCGGAATCCTGCGCGGGCCCGAGGGCGTCAAGGGGTTCTTTGACGAGCTGTTCGCGGCCCTGCCGGATATGGAGTACACGGTCGATCGCATCACGGCCGGGCCGGAGACCGCGGCGGTGCAGTGGCGCGGCCGCGGGACCTTCGACGGGGGGCCCTTTGCGGGCGTCGAGCCGACGGGGCGGACGATCGAGCTGCGCGGGGTCGACGTGCTCGAGGTCGATGGTGACGGAGCGATCACGCGCAACACCGTGTACTTCGACGGCGCGGCGTTCGCTCGTGGAGCCGGGATGCTGCCCTCGGACGGCAGCGCGGCGGATCGTGCGATGAAGACCGCCTTCAACGGCGTCACGAAGCTCCGCAAGGTCGTGGAGGGATTGCGGTGATCGTGCTCGTCGCCCTCACCATCGGGCTGGTCTTCTGGGTAGTCGCCTGGGCGCTTGGCGGCATTGCCGTCGAGGCATTCCTGTTCACGATGCTGATCACTTTCATGGCCGCTGCGGCCCAGCAGGCGCTGCCGTTCGTGCAGCGGCTGATGAGCGGAGCGCCGAAGCCGCCCCGCGATCGCTAGCGCCTCCTCGCGCTAGCCGAAGAAGGTCTCGGCGACGAGATACTCGTCTTCGGGCACGGTGCGTAGCTCGGCTACAGCATCCCGCAGCCCGACCAGCTCGATCCTGCTGCCCTTCAACGCGGGCATGCTGCCCCATTGGTTCGCCTGGGCGGCGTCGGACGCAGCGATGCCCAGCCGCGTGGCGAGCACGCGATCGAACGAGGTGGGTGTCCCGCCGCGCTGGACATGGCCCAGCACGGTGACGCGTGTCTCGAAGCCCGTGCGTTGCTCGATCTCGGGACCGAGCCGCTGGCCGATGCCGCCAAGCCGCTCATGGCCGAACTCGTCCCGCTCCGCGGCGATCGTCTCCATCGTGCCCGCGCGCGGGATCGCGCCCTCGGCGACGACGACGATCGAGAAGTAGCGCCCGCGCGCGTGGCGGCGGCGGATCAGCTCGCAGACCTGCTCGACGTCGAAGTGGCGCTCGGGGATCAAGATTGCGTCGGCGCCGCCGGCCAGCCCGGAGTGCAGCGCTATCCAGCCGGCGTGGCGGCCCATGACCTCGACGACGAGGATCCGGTTGTGACTTTCGGCGGTCGTGTGGAGGCGATCGATCGCCTCGGTCGCGATCTGCACGGCGGTGTCGAAGCCGAAGGTCTGGTCGGTGGCGCCGAGGTCGTTGTCGATTGTCTTCGGTACGCCGAGGACCGGCAGACCGTGCTCGCCGTGCAGCCGCGCCGCGGCGCCGAGCGTGTCCTCACCGCCGATCGCGATCAGCCCGTCGACGGCGAGCTGCTCGAGGTTGGCCGCGATCTGCTCGGGGCCGCCCTCGCGTTTGAAGGGGTTGGTGCGTGAGGTGCGCAGGATCGTGCCGCCACGAGGGAGGATCCCCGCGGTCGAGTCGACGGTCAGCTCGTCCCAGTCGGCCTCGAGCGGCCCGCGCCAGCCATCGCGAAAGCCCGTGATGATGTGTCCATGGACGCCGATGCCCCGCCGGACGATCGCTCGGATGGCAGCGTTGAGGCCCGGGCAGTCGCCACCACCTGTGAGCACGCCTACACGCACGGCGCGCACCTTAGCCCGGAACTCAAGGAGAGAGTAGGCAGACTGCCATACCTACCATTCTGGGGTGGGGTTGTGGTGTGGGGTTGGACGTACGGTCGCTCGGACCGCCCGAAAGTTAGGTTCCTGTTTACCTGCGTTGGCAGGTGGCGCGGACCGTTCACTTGCGCTTAGTATGGCGCCAGTCTCGGTGATCCTAGAGGAGGGAACGTTTTGCGAGTACGGTGGATGGCAACCCTCTGTTGCCTTGTTGGTGTCAGCGCGGGAGTGACCGCGTGTGGTGGCGACGACGAAGGTGGTGGGGGTGGAGTCGCAGCGGGCGAGACCCTGAACATCTATTCGAGCCTCCCGCTCCAGGGTGCTCAGCGGCTTCAGACGATCGCCCTCAACCAGGGCATTCAGCTCGCCCTCGATCAGGCCGGTGGGAAGGCGGGCAGCTTCAAGATCAAGTTCGAGAAGCTGGACGACTCGAGCGCTCAGTCCGGCACGTGGACGCCGGAGGCGACCTCGGCGAACGCGCGAGAAGTCGCGACTGACGAGAAGGCAGTCGCCTACATCGGTGAGTTCAACTCCGGTGCGTCGGCGATCTCGATGCCGATTCTCAATGAGATCCCGATCGCCCAGGTCTCGCCGGCGAACACCGCGGTTGGTCTCACCTCGGATGAGGCGGGGGCCGACGCGGGTGAACCGGACAAGTACTACCCGTCGGGTGAACGTCACTACGCACGGATCGTCCCGAAGGACACGATCCAGGGTGCGGCGCTAGCGACGGTCATGAAGGAGGACGGCTGCAAGACGGTTGGCATCCTCAACGACAAGGAGGTCTACGGCCAGGGCCTGGCGACCAACGTCGAAGAGGCCGCCAAGACCCAGGGCTTGACGGTCTCCGGCAACGAAGGCATCGACCCGAAGGCGGCGAACTTCCGTTCGCAGGCTGCCGGTCTGAAGAGCGACAACGTCGACTGCTTCGTGTTTTCCGGCGTGACGCCAAACGGCGCCGTCCAGCTGTTCAAGGACGTATCAGCGGCAATCCCGGACGCCAAGCTCTACGGACCCGATGGAGTCTCCAACCCGGAGTTCTTCGTGCCCAAGGAAGGCGGCGTGCCGGTCGACGTGGCCAAGAAGACCACCGTCACCGTCGCGACGCTCGAGCCGGGGTCCTACCCGCCGGAGGGGCAGAGGTTCTTCGACGAGTACAAGAAGAAGTACAAGGTCAAGAACGTCGACCCCTACGCCGTCTACGGCTACGAGGCGATGAGCCTCGTGCTCGACGCGATCAAGCGTGCCGGCGATCAGGGTGGCGACAAGCAGGCCGTGATCGACGCGATCTTCGCGACCAAGGGTCGGGAGAGCGTTCTCGGTACGTACGACATCGACGAGAACGGTGACACGACGATCACCGACTACGGCGTCTACAAGATCGTCAACGGCGAGCTCGTGTTCGACAAGACCGTCAAGGCCGAGGCCGGCTAAGACCGACGGCTCGCGGAGAGCATTCTCGGGGGCGGGCCACGGGCCCGCCCCCGAGGCGTCCTCCCTCTTAACAGCGACGGGATCTCGACATGGAAGCCAATACGGCACGAATGCCAATTCAGACGGGCCCGCTCGACAGCGTCAAGACGTTTCTTGAGCGCTACGGGCTGATCGCGCTGCTGTTCATCATGCCGGTCGCATACGGCATCCAGGACCTGAGCGACGACGGGAACCTGGCCCGGCTCGGAAACAACCTCGTCGACGGCCTGTCCAACGGCGCCGTCTGGGCGATGATCGCTCTCGGGTACACACTCGTCTACGGCATCATCGAGCTGATCAACTTCGCCCACGGCGACGTCTTCATGATCGGCTCGCTGATCGCGGTCGGCATGTTCGGGACCCTCGGACTTACCGCCTCGTCCGGAGCGGCCTCTGTGGCCCCCGCCATCGTGGTGATCCTCGCCGTCTGTATGGTCGGCGCGGGTCTGCTGAACGTGATGATCGAGCGGGTCGCTTACAGACCCCTGCGCAATGCTCCCAGGCTCGCGCCGCTGATCACCGCGATCGGCTTCTCCTTCGTCTTGCAGAACGTTGGCATCCTGTGGATCGGCGGCTCGCCGCGCAGCTCGCCCGACGTGATCAGGTCCCAGAGCTCGGTGTTCGAGCCCTTCGGCGTGACCATCACGCAGGGCGATCTGATCTCCCTGGGCGCCACGATCCCGCTCGTGTTCCTGCTGGTCGCGTTCATCCAGCGCAGCCGGATGGGCAAGGCGATGCGTGCGACCGCTCAGGACCCGGAGGCGGCGCGCCTGATGGGCATCAACGTCGACACCACGATCTCCATCACCTTCCTGCTCGGCGGCGCGATGGCCGGCGCCGCGGGGATCATCTTTGCCCTCTACCAGACGACGGTTCAGTTCCTCTCTGGCTTTCAGGCGGGCCTGATCGCGTTCACGGCAGCGGTGATGGGCGGCATCGGCAACCTTCAGGGAGCTGTGCTCGGTGGTTTCATCATCGGCATCATCCAGCAGATTTCCGACAACCGGATAGGTGGCGAGTGGACGCCCGCGATCGTCTTCGCGTTCCTCGTGGCGATCATGGTGTTCAAGCCACAGGGACTGATTGGTGAGGAGACGAGGGAGGCGGGATGAGCGAGGCGTCGAACACCCGCAGCCGCTCCGCGTTACCGGTGGCCTTCCTCAAGGCTCACCCGAACGTCGCGATCGCGGTCGTGGTCGGGATCGCCGCTGTGCTCTTCCCGTACTTCTTTGAGCCCGCAGCGAAGCCGGTCCAGGTGATGACCGAGGCGCTCGCCTACGTCATGATGGCGCTCGGACTCAACCTGATCGTCGGCTTCGCCGGCCTGCTCGATCTCGGCTACGTCGCCTTCTTCGCGCTCGGGGCCTTCAGCATGGGCTGGTTTGGGTCGGGGTTCTTCTCGGGGGCGGCAGGGGGCGAAGGGCTGCACGTCTTCGTGACGGGCGTTGCGGCCAACCTGCCGGGCATTCACTTCAACTTCCTACTCATCGTGGTGGTGGCGGTGATCATCACCACGGTCGCGGGAATGCTGATCGGCATTCCGACGCTGCGGCTGCGCGGCGACTACATCGCCATCGTGACGCTGGCGTTCGGCGAGATCGTCGGCCGTATCGCCATCAACGGTGACGGGATCGGTCTGCCGGGCGAGGCGACGCTCACAGCCGGTCGGAAGGGCATCACGCCGGTCGACAAGATCACGCTGCCGTTCCTGGAGACGTTCGAGGCGTTGGATTTGAGGCCCTGGTACTACCTCGCCCTCGTGCTGTGCCTGATCGTTCTGGTCGTCAACTTCATGTTGCGCGACTCGCGTCTGGGCCGCGCGTGGATCGCACTGCGCGAAGACGAGGTCGCGGCGGTCAGCATGGGCGTCCCGCTCGTCAAGACGAAGCTGCTCGCCTACGGCACGGGGGCAGCGTTCGGCGGCGTGGCGGGGGCGTTCCTCGCGTCGTTTCAAAGCACGGTCAATGCTGACCAGTTCCTGTTCCAGCTATCGATCCTCATCCTCTCGATGGTGATCCTCGGCGGGCTCGGTTCGATCTGGGGGACCGTGCTGGGGGCGACGACGCTCGCCGTCATCAACTTCTACCTGATCCCAAAGGTCTTCAACGAGGTTCCGAGCAAGGTCGGTTTGAACTTCGACTTGACCGAGATCAACTTCGGCATCTTCGGCTTCCTGATGGTGATCATGATGGTGCTGCGGCCCGAGGGGCTGATACCCGAGCGACGGCGCAAGGCGGAGCTCACCGAGGGCATCGGTGCCGGCGCCACGACGGGCGTTGGCGGCGAAGAGGTTCGCGAGGCGCGGGCATGAGCGCCGACTCGGCGAGCGAGCATGGGGCGGCTGCTCCGACACCCGCCGCCTCAAACGGCCCGCCTTTGCTCCAGGCAACGGATGTGACGAAGGCATTCGGCGGACTGGTCGCGGTCTCCCGGGTCGACTTTCAGATCCCGGAGCGGTCGATCGTCTCGATCATCGGTCCCAACGGTGCGGGCAAGACGACGTTCTTCAACATGCTGACGGGGCTCTATAAGCCGACGTCGGGCCGGATCACGCTGGCGGGCAAGGACATCACGGGCCGTCGTCCGGACAAGATCATTGCCGATGGCATGGCCCGCACGTTTCAGAACATCCGGCTGTTCGGCACGATGACCGCGCTGGAGAACGTGATGATCGGCCAGCACGGTCGCATGAAGGCCGGGTTGTTCGGCTCGATCTTCAGGGCGCCGTGGGTGCGTAAGGAAGAGCGCAAGGTCCGCGAGCGCGGCCGCGAGGAGCTGGCCTACGTGGGACTCAAGCCCGACGCGTTCGATCAGGTCGCGATCAACCTCTCCTACGGCGACCAGCGCCGCGTGGAGATCGCTCGCGCACTCGCGTCGGACCCGAAGCTGTTGCTGCTGGACGAGCCGACCGCGGGCATGAACCCCCAGGAGTCCGCCGGTCTGACGGGGTTCATGCGCAAGCTGCGCGACGAGCGGGGCCTGACGATCCTGCTGATCGAGCACGACATGCAGGTCGTCATGGATGTGTCCGAGGACATCACCGTCCTTGACCACGGCGAGAAGATCGCCGAGGGCGGCCCGCAGGAGGTCCGCAACGACCAGCGCGTCATCGAGGCATATCTCGGCAAGCAGGAGGAGAAGGGCTGATGGCGATGCTCGAGGTCGAAGACCTGCACACCTTCTACGGGAACATCGAGGCCCTGAAGGGCGTCTCGCTGTCGGTCGAAGAGGGGGAGTGCGTGACGCTGATCGGCTCCAACGGGGCTGGCAAGTCGACGACCCTGCGGTCGATCTCAGGCTTGACCCCAGCTCGCAGCGGATCGATCCGCTTTCAGGACAAGGAGATCGCCGAGACCCCTCCCCAGGAGATCGTCTCGCTGGGCATCTCCCAGTCACCCGAGGGCCGCAAGTGCTTCGCGCGCATGACCGTGCGCGAGAACCTCGAGCTCGGGGCCTTCCTGCGCAACGACACGCAGGGCATCCAAGACGACCTCGCCCGCGTGTTCGAGCTGTTCCCGCGCCTGGAGGAGCGTGAGAAGCAGAAGGCCGGGACGATGTCCGGCGGGGAGCAGCAGATGCTCGCGATCGGCCGCGCCCTGATGGCACAGCCCAAGCTGCTGCTGCTCGACGAGCCCTCGATGGGCATCGCGCCGATCCTCGTGCAGCGGATCTACGAGACGATCGCCGAGATCAACCGCGGCGGCACGACGATCCTGCTCGTCGAGCAGAGCGCGAGCTACGCGTTGGCGGTCTCCCAGCGCGGGTACGTGTTGGAGACAGGTCGCGTGGCGCTGACCGAGGACAGCGCCTCGCTGCGGGAGAACCCTGAGGTCCAGAAGGCATACTTGGGTGTATGACGATCTACTTGGCGGCAATCGGAGCGAAGGCGCTCTGGCTCACATACGGCTGGCTGATCTCCTCGATCGCCAGCGCCTACATCTCCGACCGCAAGGGCTTTGGTGAGAAGGTCGGACTCGCGAGCGGGCTGCTGACCAGCGTTGCGGGGCTGATCTTCTGGCTCGTCTACCCCGCCAAGCCCGAATCGCGCTGGAAGCTACAGGGCATCTACGGCCGCAAGGGCAAGACAGTCGCCGAGGCGCGCGCCGAACGCGAAGCAGCCGACGCCAAGGGCTCCTAGCTCGGCGACCGACTGACCGTGCGACAGCCGGCTTCCTACCGCTTCCCGGTCGCTGAGCGCAGAGCCGCCTCGAGCTGCGGCTGGCGAAACCGGTAGCCCAGCTCGGTGAGGCGCCTGGGCACGGCGCGCACACCCTCGGTGACGAGCATCGCCATCTCGCCGTAGAAGGCCTGCACCGCCAGCGCCGGAACCGGCGCGAACGCCGGCCGTCTCAACACTCGCCCGAGCGTCTTGGACAGCTCGGCGTTGGTGACGGGCTCGGGTGAGGTCAAGTTGATGGGTCCCGCCGCGGCTGTCGCGTCGAGGCAGAAGGTCAGGGCGCCGATGACGTCCTCGACGTGCACCCAGGGGACGTACTGCTTGCCGCCGGCGATTGGGCCTCCAACCCCGAGTTTGAAGGGGGGCAACATCTTCTCCAGCGCCCCGCCGGACTCCGACAGGACGACACCGGTACGCGTAACGGCCACCCGTAATCCCAGCTCCTCGGCGGCGCGGGCCTCGGCCTCCCAGGCGAGGCATACCCTGGCCAGGAAATCGTCGCCGGCGGGCATCGACTCGTCCACGACCGTGTCACCGTGGGGCCCGTAGAAGTTCACCCCCGACTGGGAGATGAGCACCGACGGACGCCGCGCCGCAGGCAGCTCGCGCAACCCGGCGACCAGGTTGCGGGTGGACAGCTCGCGGGAGTCGTTGATCTCGCGCTTGGCGTCGTCGGTCCAGCGCTGTGAGATCGGCTCGCCCAGCAGGTGGATGACACCGTCCATGTCGTCCAGCGCCGCCGCCGGTGCGGACACGCCCTTTGGGTCCCTCCAGGTGAACGCCTGCACCGAGCTCCCGAGGATCTCGCTCGCACGCCCGCAGTCGCGCGTGAGCGCTACGACGGTGTCGCCGCGCCGCTCGAGGGCCTTCACCAGCTCGCGCCCGAGCGTGCCGGTTGCTCCGCTGACAGCGACCTTCATTGGCAAACGCTCCAAACTAGGTGGGAATCGAGAGCTCGACGGGGGCGGCGACAGGCGCGCGATGTTATTCCGTGCGCGACCCCCGCTACGCCGAGGAGTGTTCTACCGACGGCTCCGTGTCGGCCGTTCGCCGCCCGTTTGCGTGGAGTCGTCCCGCATCGACCCGTCGTCACACATCGCCCTGTAGTTGAGGGGCCGTGCCGCCGACCAGCCGTCACGGGTGTCCTGGGCCCGATCGGCGTCCTCGCTCTCACCGAACGGCCGCCCCCGTAGCTCGCGCACTACGGCTTCGATCAACGGCTGGTCGTCGCGAACGTCCCCGTCGGTGACCGCGTTGATCACGGTGCGCTTGCGTTCGAGCAACGTTGCCATCGTCTCGTCGATCGTGTCCGGCGCGAGCAGATACCAGGCGGTGACCGCGCTCTCCTGGCCGATGCGGTGCAGCCGGTCCTCGGCTTGATCGTGACGGGCGGGCGTCCAATCCAGCTCGAGAAAGGCGACGTTCGACGCCCGCGTGAGTGTCAGGCCCTGCGATGCGGCACGCATCGAGCAGACGAGCAGTCGCGGCCCGTCCTCGGCCTGGAAGGCGTCGACGGCCGCGCGTCGCTGAACGCTCGAGTCGGCGCCCAGGATGTGCAGGCAGCCCCGGAAGCGCTCGACAAGTGCGCGCTGGGTCGCGATGTGCTCGGCGAAGACGACCAGCGGCTCGCCTGAGACGAGGAAGTCCGAGATCCAGGCCGCGGCGGTAGAGAGCTTGCCCGCGACGGCGAGCCGGCGCAGCTGGTTGAGGCGCACGAGCTGTTCGGCTCGCATCGCGGCAGCGATTCTGGCGTCGAGTGTGCGCAGGTCGAGCGGCAGTGTCTGCAGCCAGGCGATCACGTCGGTCTCGGCGAGGCGGTACTCGCGCTCGTTGGTGAGCTCGACGGGGACCGTCTCGTGGCGCTTGGAGGGCAGCTGGGGCAGGACCTGTTGCTTGGTCCGCCGCACGTAGCAGCGCGCGCGCAGGTTCCAGTGCAGGCGATCGTCGCTCGCGGCGGACCGGAACCGGCGCGCCAGCCGTGCGCCGCTCCCGAACTCCTTCAAACGGCCGAGGATGCGCAGCTGGGAGATCAGCTCCTCAGGACGGTTGAGGATCGGCGTGCCGGTGAGCGCAAGGCGCAGGGCCCCGTCCGGCAGCCTGCGCGCGAGCGCCATCGCGACCTTCGTGCGCCGTGCCTGCGGATTCTTGACGTAGTGGGACTCGTCGAGCACCAACGCCGCCGCCTCGAGCCGCTCGAGCTCGCTGGAATGGGCCTCGAGGATGTCGTAGTTGAGCACGAGGATCTCCGCGGTGCGCGCTGCGTCGGTCCAGGCAGTCCGCGTGCGCCCCTCGAGCACGGCGACGGATCGGTGGGGCAGCCACCGTCGTGCCTCGCGCTCCCAGATCAGCTTCATGCTGGCCGGGCAGACGACGACCGTCGGGAAGGCGTCGTCTGCCTCGATCGTGGCGAGCGCCTGGACGGTCTTGCCCAGGCCCTGCTCGTCGGCGATGAACGTGCGCCGGCGATCGAGCGCGTAGCGCACACCCGCGCGCTGGAAAGGCAGCAGCTCGCCTCCGAGCTCGAGACCGAGCCCATCGAGCTTCGCATCCTCGGCGTAGGAGAGCGCGACGGTCGCCGACGCCCGCTCGTGCTCATCGAGCAGCTCCTCCAGCAACTCGCGGGCGCGCTGGTCGACCTCGACCTGCGGGTGGTTGGCGATGAAGTGCCGAACCGGCTCGGCAATCGCTGCGTCCGCGGGCACTCCGGTCGCCCACCGCCGCTTCATGTTGAAGAACCGCCCGCTGCGCTCGATCGGGTGCTGCTCGGGAAGCAGCTTGAACGCCTTGTCGGGCGCGGGATCCCAACGGGTCGTGAGGACGAACTCCGGCTCGCCGTCGGGGTCTAGCTCGAGCGAGAGATCGGCCGGGGCCGGCCGCTCGCCGAGCTCGAGCATCCGCGCGCACGCGCGGGCGAGATCGTCGAGGTCGACCCCTTCGAGCGCCGTGAGCCTGCGTGCGTTCAGCGCGGAGAAGGCAAACAGCGGCCGGTCGGGTGCGCTGTCGATGCGCTCGGCTCCCGGGAGCTCGGGCGCGTCCCCCGCGATCGTCCGCAGGATGAACGCCCCGGCGCCGTGGAGCTCGGTCACGGTGACGAGCGCCCGCCAGCGGTCGGCATCCTGCAGCCACGCGTCGACCTCTGCCGAACGCTCGAGGACGGGGAACCGGTCGAGCAGCGCGGCGACGTGCTTCGCAATTCGCGGGTCGGTGGGCACACGCCAGTGCTTGCGCTGCCAGTCGAACCAGCGGCGCGGAAGCTCCTTTACGGCCGCATTCAGCTCGGCGTCGAGCGGGAACGAGAACACGAGCTCGTCGCCGCGGCGGTCATCGTGGCGCAGCCAGACCTCGCCGCTCCGACGCTCCACATCGATGTCGGGCAGATCGGGCACGACGGACAAAGGTAGTCCGCCTCGTCCATCGGCACCGCTGACCTCCGTGGGTCGCTTCGTAGGTCGGCACGGCGACCCGGCCGCGAGCCCCGGCGCCGGGCGGCTTGCGAGGATGGGGTCGTGGCTACAGAAGACCCGCCCCGCGAGCTCTACCTGATCGACGGCAACAGCCTCGTCTACCGGGCGTTCTTCGCGCTTCCGGAGTCGATCGCGACCTCACGCGGGCAGCCCACCAACGCGATCTTCGGCTTTGCCTCGATGCTCGTGAAGCTGATGACCGAGTACGGCCAGAAGCCGACGATCGTCGCGTGGGACGCGGGCCTGTCCGGCCGTGAGGATGCCTATCCCGAGTACAAGGCTCAACGTGTGTCACGCCCGGACCTGCTGCGCGAGCAGTGGCCCAGCTTCGAGCCGCTCGTCGACGCCTTCGGCTACGTCAACGTCAAGTCAGAGGGCTACGAGGCCGACGACGTGATCGCCACGATTGCGCGCCGCGCCCGCGAGCGCGGCCTGGAGGTCACCGTCGTGACCGGCGATCGTGACATCTTCCAGCTGATCGAGGATCCCCCGTCGCCGGGGGAAGGCAGGGTGCGGGTGATGGCCACCGGCCGCGGCATCACCGACACCAAGATCTATGACCGCCAGGCTGTGATCGATCGCTACGGGCTCCCACCTGAGCTGATCCCCGACTTCTACGGGCTGAAGGGTGACTCGTCGGACAACATTCCCGGCGTTCCGGGCATCGGCGACAAGACCGCCGCGGATCTGCTGCGACGCTTCGGGGACCTCGAGACCGTGCTCGCGAGTGTCGACGAGATCTCCGGCGCCAAGCGCAAGCAGAACTTGATCGAGCACGCCGACGATGCTCGCGTCTCCAAGCTGCTCGCGACCGTTCAGCGCGAGATCCCGGTGGAGATCGATCTCGAGCGGGCCATGGGACAAACGCCCGACCGTTCGCGCCTACGCGAGACGTTCCGCGAGTTTGAGCTACGCGACCCGCTGCGTCGCCTCGAGGAGGCGTTTGAGTCCGACGAGGAGGCCGCGCCGCGCCCGAGTCCGCAGCAGAAGCTGGAGGCCAGGGCGAGGACCGTCAAGGTCGCCGACCTCTCCACACTCGAGGGCGACCTCGCCGCACTTGCCGCCGCGCGCCCGACGCCCCCCGAAGACCAGCTGCCCGGGATGGGAGACGAGGATGATGGCTTGCGGTTCGCTGCGTACACTGGGGGCGACGTGGTCGCGGGGCGGGCGGCCGGAGGTTTCGGCGAGCTGCTCGACTGCTGGGGCGGTCGGCCAGTCGTAGCCCACGACTGGAAGGAGCTCGCGTCCGCCGAGGACCCGACGAAGGCGCCACCGTTGGAGCACGACACGCTCGTCGCCGCCTACTTGCTCGATCCGGCTCGGCGCGGCTATCCGCTCGCCGACCTCGCCGAGGAGGCCGGGCTGGAGGCGATCGTGACGGGAGGTGGAGAGGACGCCGAGCTGGCGGAGCGGGCGGTGCTCATCCGCGCGCTCGCGCAGCGCCAGCGACGGCGGCTCGACGAGGAGGGGCTGACTGCGCTGCTGAATGAGATCGAGCTGCCGCTCGTTGACGTGCTGGTCGAGATGGAACGCGTCGGGGTCAAGCTCGACGTCGCCCAGGTGCGCACGATCGCCGAGCGGATAAAGGGCGAGGCCGCCCAGCTCGAGCGGGAGATTTGGGAGCTGGCGGGTGAGGAGTTCACGATCGGATCGCCGCAGCAGCTCGGGACGATCCTGTTCGAGCGGCTCGGCCTGTCGCGCAAGCGCCGCGGCAAGACCGGCTTCTCCACCGACGCGCGCGTCCTGCAGGCGATCCGCTCCGAGCACGAGATCATCCCGAAGATCGAGACCTGGCGGGAGCTGACGAAGCTCGCCTCGACCTACCTCGACGCCTTCCCGCTGCTGCTCGGAGACGACGGGCGGCTGCGCACGACCTTCAACCAAACCGCGGCCGCCACCGGGCGCTTGTCGAGCACCAACCCCAACCTCCAGAACATCCCGATCCGCACCGAGCGGGGCCGCGAGATCCGTGCCTGCTTCGTCGCGGAGCCCGGCCACAAGCTGATCTCGGCCGACTACTCGCAGGTCGAGCTGCGCCTGCTCGCCCACATCGCCGACGAGGAGGTGCTGAAAGCGGTCTTCCGTGCGGGCGAAGACGTGCACACGGCGACCGCCGAGCAGATCCTCGGCGGCGCGCCCGACCCGGGCACGCGCTCGAAGGCGAAGATGGTCAACTACGGGATCGTCTACGGCCTGTCCGCGTTCGGTCTTGCCGACCGGCTGCAGATCCCCCAGGGAGAGGCGCAGGAGTTCATCGACGCCTACCTCGAGCGTTTCCCCGCCGTCAAGGCGTTCATCGACAGGACGATCGCCGACGTGACGACCGAGGGCTACGCGGCGACCGCGTTCGGCCGCATCCGCCGGGTCCCGGAGTTGCGCTCCCGCAACCGTCAGACGCGTCAGCTCGGCGAGCGCCTGGCGGTCAACATGGTGCTCCAGGGCACTGCCGCCGACATCATGAAGGTGGCGATGATCAACTGCCGTGGGGCCCTGCGAGAGGCGGGCCTGCAGACGCGAACCGTGCTTCAGATTCACGACGAGCTGTTGTTCGAGGCGCCGGACGTCGAGGTCGAGCGGGCCTCGGAACTGGTCGCGCGCGAGATGTCGGCCGCCTTCGAGATGGATCCACAGCTCGAGGTGGACGTGTCCGCGGGCGCCAACTGGCTCGAGGCCAAGTAGCAGCAGTGGAGAACTGGCTGCCGATCCTCGCGACGGTCCTCGCCGGCGCCCTGGTGGCGCTGCAGGCCCCGATCAACTCGATGCTCGGTCGGACAATCGGCACGTTCGCGGCCTCGACGGTGTCCTTTGCGATCGGCCTGCTCGTGCTGATCGCTATCGCCCTCGTCGCCGGCGGCTTCGGCAGGACAGGGGCGGCCGTCGAGCTGCCCTGGTACTACCTGCTGGGTGGCGTGCTGGGAGCGGCCTACGTGACGACGGTGCTGGTGGCGGTGCGGTCGCTCGGCGCCGGAGGTGTGACGGCCGCGACGATCGCCGGCCAGCTCACGATGTCGGTGCTGGTTGACCGAGCAGGGTTGCTCGGACTGGAGGAGCGGGCCCTGACGACGCAGCGCATCGCGGGAATCGTGTTGCTGGCGGCGGGTACGTTCCTAATCGTGCGTGAGTAGGGGTCCATGCCCTAGGTTTTCGCGTCAGCAAGGAGAGTTTCTGTCTACAGAGGGGAGATTCATGAAGGTGATCGGAGTCGGCTTCGGCCGCAGCGGAACGATGTCGCTCAAGCAGGCGCTGGGAGAGCTGGGCGCCGGGCCCTGCTTTCACATGATCGACCTGATCCAGGACCCGTCGAAGGTCGGTCCGTGGCACGCGGCGGTCTTCGAGGGGGAGATGGACTGGGACGCGATGTTCGACGGCTTCGAGTCGACGATCGACTGGCCCGGCTGCACGCTCTGGCGTGACCTGATCGACGCCTTCCCCGAGGCGAAGGTGCTGCTCAACTACCGCGACTTCGACGCTTTCTACCGCAGCCTCGAGACGACCGTCTACGCGCTGCGCAAGGCCGCCAAGGAGGGAACGCTCGAGCCCGACGCGAGCAGGCCGCAGCCGGTGCCGGAGCTGTGGGAGATCATCGACGAGCTGATCTTTGCGCGCGACCTGCAGGGGAGCATCGAGGACAGGGAGCGCGTCCGAGAGATCTGCGAGCAGCGGCTCGAGGAGATCCAGAGCACGGTGCCCGCCGACCGCCTGACGGTGTGGAAGCTCGGTGACGGGTGGGGCCCACTCTGCGAGATGCTCGACGTCCACGAGCCCGAGCACGAGTTCCCGCACCTGCATGAGGCGGCCGAGTTTCGCGCGAAGTTCGGGCTGCCGGCGCTGGCTTAGGTACGGACGCTGCGGTTGGTCGAGTGGCCTGGAGCCACCGCCGCTGCCGGCGTGGCGCGCCGGCTCGCTGGATCCAGGCTCTCAAGCCGCGACGCGCTGAGGTGCGCCCGCGGCGACGCTCGGGTTGGCTCGCTTGGCGAACGCCGGTGGCGCGATCCTCAAGTAGTGACCGAAGCCCCATTCGGCGAATGACCGGTGCCGCATCGAGGCGACCAGGCCCTTCAGTGCCAGCGGGCGCAGGTGCGGCAAGAGCTGCTGCGTGCGCAACATCCAGCGGTACTTCCACTCGTGTGCGTCACTGAAGGCGCCGTAGTTGCGCAAGGCCTGCTCGCGCGGGCGTGTCCCGGCAACCACCGAGCGCAGCTCGCGGCCGGCGGCGATGCCGAAGTAGAACGCCGTGCGGATTCCCTCGGCGGTCAGCGGCAGGCAGTGTCCGGCCGAGTCACCAACGAAGAAAATGCCGTCCTCGATCGCAGGCCGCAGCTTGTGCGGGATCCAGTTCCCTTGGTAGCTCGCCGCCTTCGAGCCGAGATCCTCGGCCAGCTTCACGGTCCTATCCTTGACGTGAAAGCGTGGATCGAAGGAGCCGACGCCGATCCGCAGCTCGTCCTCGGCGGGGAAAGTCCAGCCGTAGCCGGCGGGGACGTAGCGCTTGTCTATCCAGATCGCGAGGTCGTCGCTCGAGCCGGCGGGATGGACCTCCAGGCCGCGCGACAGAGGCGCGTCGGGGGGCTGGTAGCGCTCGGCGGCGAGCACGCGCCTCCAGCCAAGGCAGTCGATCACCAGCGGAGCCGACACGGCGCCGCGATCGGTGTGTACGGTGAACCCCGCGCGTCGCTCGACCGTGGCGGTCTCGAACTCGCAGTCGGACTGCTCGAACATCAACCGGCACAGATCGGCGTAGTCGAAGGTCGAGAAGGTCCATGGCAGCGGCCAGCGGGCAGTGTCCTGGGGCGTGTGGACGACGAGCTCGTCAAAGGTCTGACGGTGCGCCGGCATCAGATCGAGCACCTCGAGCCAGCCGGTCGGCATCGCGCACGCGGATGTCTGGCGCTCGCCGACCTCGTAACGGTCGATCATCAGCACACGTGGGGCGTCTCCATCGGCTCGGGTGACCCCGGCGAGCTCCCGGGCGATCGTGAGGCCCGCGAAGCTCGCTCCGCAGATCAGGACGTCGTAGTCGCCGGAGATCGGGCCGCGCTCGGCGCCGCGTTTGGTGCGTCGGATCGGCATCGAGGCTGAGAGTACCCGTAGAGCGGTGCGCGCTAGGCTTCACGGCTCTGTGAACGAATCTACGACCATCACCCCGCCCAAGCCTGTGGAGGGCTCCGACGGCCTCCTGATCGAGGTCGACGGCCAGATCGTCCCCAACTACGACGTGACGCTCGTTCTCTTCGACGAAGGCGACGTCGTATCCGGCAAGGTCGTGCGTATCGACCAGGACGAGGTCCTCGTCGACATCGGATACAAGAGCGAAGGCGTCATCCTCTCCAACGAGCTCTCGATCCGTAAGACGGTCGATCCTTCCGACGAGGTCGAGATCGGCGAAGAGGTCGATGCACTCGTTCTCACCAAGGAAGACCCGGACGGCCGCCTGCTGCTGTCCAAGAAGCGTGCCCGTTTCGAGAAGGCTTGGCGCCGTATCGAGGCGGCCGCCGAGTCCGGGGAGCCCGTCGAAGGCACCGTTATCGAGGTCGTCAAGGGCGGTCTGATAATCGACCTCGGCGTGCGTGGCTTCCTGCCCGCGTCGCTGGTCGACATCCGCCGCGTCCAGAACCTCGACGAGTTCCTGCACGGCAAGATCGAGTGCAAGGTCATCGAGCTCAACCGCTCACGCAACAACGTGGTGCTCTCACGCCGTGCGGTGCTCGAGGAGGAGCGCAAGGAGGTTCGTCAACAGATCCTCGACCGGCTGCAGCCCGGCCTGGTGGTCGAGGGGTCGATCTCGAACATCGTCGACTTCGGCGCGTTCGTCGACCTCGACGGGATCGACGGTCTGATTCACATCTCCG
>Ga0136615_10000355_pt1 | contig 20956 bp, 21 predicted proteins | sample AntDrymUQ2882206_2_FD_106647 | JGI IMG/M metagenome (GOLD analysis project Ga0136615, IMG submission 106647) | Polar desert sand microbial communities from Dry Valleys, Antarctica - metaG UQ288 (22.06) | ecosystem: Environmental > Terrestrial > Soil > Desert | place: Antarctica: Dry Valley... | reverse complement strand
CCGGACTGGTAGGCACCACCAGCTTGGCCGTAGAAGCACCGAGCGCGGCTTTGTGTTTGCTAACCGGTCACAAACGACATCATCCAGCGGAAGAATTTGTCGTTTGTGACCGGTTGCCTCCCTTCCGAAGACGCGTCGTAGTCAGCCGTTGCGCCGTCGGGCAGACTTCCAACGTGCATCTCGGCCAGACCATCCCGGCTCTTCCGGTGCGGGACATGTCCGCCGGGGTGGCCTGTTATCGCGACCAGTTCGGGTTCACGGTCCGGCACCAGGCCGGCGGATTCGCCGTACTGCTCCGCGACGAGGCCGAGATCCATCTGTGGGAATCCAGCGATGTCACCTGGGAGCAGCGCGATTCGATCGAACGACCGGTCCGATCCGGCGCCGAGTCGTTTCTCGCCGGGACGGCGAGCTGCCGTATCCAGGTTGACGAGGTCGACGCGTTGTACGCAGAGCTTCGTGCAGCCGGTGTGTTACATCAGGTATCGGTCGCTGGTTTCGGCGACACCGACTTCGGGACCCGAGAATTCGCGACGCTGGACGTGGATGGCAATCTCATTACGTTCTACACCTGGGTCACGCCTCGCAGTTGACGCACGGATGTCACGATCGGAGATGCCCGGCGAGGACCTCAGCGGCTCGGTCGGCATCGTCCTGACTGGTCGATACGTGGAAGGACAGCCGCAGTCGGCCGGCCCGTACCGATCCCACGATCCCTGCCGCAGTCATGAGATCCGGGACCTTGTCGTCGGCCACGACGGAGACGACCGCAGAGTTGGCCGACGGCAGACCGACGGCGGCCCGGAAGCGCTCGGCCAGTCCGAGTGCGTGGGCGTGCAACGCGGCGGGGCCGACCTCGGTGAGCAGCTCGAGTGCCGGCGCGGCACCGACCCAGGAATGCCAGGCCGGCGAGACATCGAATCGTCGGGCGTCGGCGGCCAGCCGCAGTGGAGTCCCGTAGATGCTGGACCAGCGGTCCTCGCCGGCGTACCAACCTGCGTTGTTCGGCACCAGCTCGTCGCGTAGGTCTGGCTGCACGGTGAAGAAGCTCGTTCCGCGCGGAGCGAGTAGCCACTTGTAGCCACCGCAGACGGTGTAGGCAAACCGGCTGGCCTCGATCGGCAGCCATCCCACGGCTTGGGTGGTGTCGAGCAAGATCCGGGTATCCGTCGCTTCGCAGGCAGCCCGAAGGGCTGCCAGGTCGGCGACCCGGCCGTCGGCGGACTGGACCGCGGAGACCGACACCAGGGTGGTGTCAGCGCTCACCGCGTCCGCGAGACGATCCAGCGGTGCCTCGCGAACTGTCACGCCCCGACTGGCTTGGGCGTGGAACGGAAACAGGATGCTGGTGAAGTCGCCTGCAGCGGTGAGCACCTCGCTGCCCGACGGCAACGAGGCGGCGACCAACCCGGCGAACACCGAAACCTGGCTGCTGACCGCCACCGAGGACGGATGAATCCCAACCAGCTCGCCGAACGAGGCGCGCGCTGATTCCAGCACGTCGTCGTAGTCGAGGGGGTTCGCGGTCCCGCGCCGCCAGTCCTGCAGCGCAGTCTGGAGCGCCAGCCAGCTGCGCCGTGGCGGCAGTCCCATGGTCGTGGTGTTGAGGTAGATCACCTCAGCGTCGAATTCCTTGCGGGCCCGGACCAGTCGGTCTCGGTCAGCGGTGCTCAATTCAGCCGGCGCGCTTGCCATCGATGGAGTCTGACCAACAGCGGAAGCGGGCGTCATGTCACCAACAGTCCTAGGTGGATGCTTGATGCGCTAGGGCCTGTCTCCAACGAAGGCTCATAGTTCTGCTTTGATTCAGTCGCGGCACGAGGAGAGGAGCCGAATGGATCCTCGACGGCTGCTGATCTTCCGAGAGGTCGCCCGGCGCGGTTCGTTGTCGGCCGCCGCGGCCGCGCTGGGCTGGACCCAACCCGCCGTCGGCCAGCACGTACACCGGCTCGAACGTGACCTCGGTCTTGCTCTTGCCCTCCGCTCCACCCGGGGCATCACGTTGACCGACGCCGGAACCGCCCTGCTCGCTCACGCCGACGCCGTCGCCGCGCGGTTGAACGCCGCCGACGATGACATGCTCAGCCTGACGACATTGCGTGCTGGCCGGCTGCGCCTGGCCGCGTTCCCTTCGGCCTGCGCACTGCTGATCCCCCAGGCCCTGGTCAGTCTGGCCCGACAGGCTCCCGAACTGGACGTACGGTTGACCGAACTCGAGCCGCCCGAGGCCCGGGCACTCGTTCTCGCCGGTGACGCCGATCTGGCTGTCACCTTCGACTACGCGCCCCGCACGGCCGTCCACGCAGCCCCAGTATTCCTGCGGTCGCTCGAGACCGGTCCCGAACCCGCCGCCGACCCCGATCAGCACCGCGACGTGATTGCCGTACCCCTGCTGGATGACCCCGTACGCGCCGTCCTGCCCACGGCTCATCCGCTGGCCCGTCGTGGCGATCCCGGAACGGCCATCGAGCTGTCCCAACTCGCAACCCAGCCGTGGATCGCCGGCTGCGAGCGCTGCCGAACACATCTCGTCAACGCGGCGGCTGCCGCCGGATTTTCCCCCGACATCCGGCACAGCACCGATGACTACGTCGTGGTCCAGAACCTGGTCGCCGCGGGGTTGGGCATCGCCTTGCTGCCGCGGCTCGCGCTGACTGCCGCCCCCAACCCGCGAGTCCGGGCGGTGGCCTTGTCCGACAATCCGATTCGCCAGATCCGGTTGATCGCTCGTCAGGAGATGGCCGGCACGCCCGCTGTTCGGGCTGCGCTACGCGCCCTGCAATCAAGTGCAGCCGAGATGGAAGGCGTCGGGCCGTCGATGCGTTAGCACTCGGGCAGTTACAGTGCCAGTTGTCCACCGTGCACCGAGGAGCCCCACGAACGTGCCCACTTATCAGTACGCCTGCACCGATCCGGCCTGTGATCACCGCTTCGAGCAGTTCCAGAGTTTCACCGACGCTGCGCTGACCGACTGCCCAGTCTGTTCGAGCCGACTGCGCAAGGTGTACGGGTCGGTCGGGGTCGTGTTCAAGGGTTCGGGGTTCTACCGCAACGACTCTCGGGCCGAGAGCAACGGGGCGAAGAAGAAGAACGGCGACTCGGAGTCCAAGTCGTCCTCGGACTCGTCCGCGTCCTCGGATTCGTCGTCTGACTCCGCGTCGAAGAGCAAGGACATGTCGTCCGGAAGCGATTCTTCCGGCACCGGCGGGACGTCGGACACATCGACATCGCCGAAGAGCACCGAAAAGTCGGCTGCCAAGTCGGGTACATCGGCGTCGAGTTCGTCGCAGTAGTTCCGGCGCCGGGCCAGCGTTCGCCGCGCTCCACAGGCCGCGATCCCGGTTTCCACAATCTTTCGGTGGAGCCTGTGTGGAGCGCGGGCGGCTCCTAGCCTCGCTGGATGCCCCTGCGGTCAGCCCCGTTCTTGTCCGCACTTGCGCTGTCCCCCCGATGGCTGAGCGCTCGACGGCTCCTGGCCGCACTCCTGGCCGCCGCCGCGCTGGTGCTCGCGGTTGCACCGGTGGGTCCGACGACGCCGACCGCGAGCGCGACCGTGGAGCCGGCGACAGTCGTCCTGATAGCGGCGCGCGACCTCACGGCTGGCCTCCCGATCGGACCGGACGACCTACGTTCAGCGGAGCGTATGACGGCCCAACTGCCTGATGGCGCTTTGATTCCTGGCGTGGACGTCGTCGGACGGGTGATGACCGGCTCGGTTCGTCGAGGCGAGGTCATCACCGATCTGCGCCTCCTGGGACCGGGCCTGTCGGGCAGTCTCGGAGCCGGTGTGGTCGCCAGTCCAGTGCGGCTGGTCGATCTCGAGGTCGCCGCTCTGCTGCGACCGGGCGATCGGGTGGACATTCTGGCTGCCACGGACGACGCCGCCACGGCCACCATCGTCGCCGCCGGCGTTGTCGTCCTAGCAGTTCCGCTCGCCGAATCCGACGATCCCGGAGGCGCCCGACCCATCGGCCTGGTCGTCGTGGCCGTCGATCGGGACACGGCCAGCCGGCTCGCCGCCGCCGCGGCGTCGAGCATCCTCACGGCTACACTTCTGCCCCCGTAGCCATCGGAACTCGCCCCGCCGGCCGGGTGCGAAGGGGAGTACCGCATGAAGGGTTTCAAGGACTTTCTGCTTCGCGGCAATGTCGTGGAGCTTGCCGTCGCCGTTGTCATCGGCGCTGCTTTCACGGCGTTGGTCAGCTCGTTCACCAGCTCCTTCCTCACTCCGCTGATCGGCTTGCTGGGTGGCGGCGGCGACGCCGGCGGCACGGCGACAGTCGACGGTCAGGTCTTCACCTGGGGCGCCTTTATCGGCGCAATCATCACCTTCGTTCTGACCGCGGCGGTGATCTATTTCGCGGTCGTGCTGCCCATGAAGAAGATCGCTGAGCTGCGCGCCCGTGGGGAAGAGGCCGGGCCGACCGCTTCGACCGATGTCGAACTGCTCACCGAGATCCGCGACCTGCTTCGCAGCAGCGCCGGAATGGCCGCCGCGCCCGCTCCGTCGGTGGGCGCCCACGGCGAACGGCTTCCACCACAGGTCTAGTCGGCACCAGGGACCGGCGTCGCACCGAAACCGATCCCGCTCATCCGGTCACCTGATCAGCCGAGAAGCTCGTCCACGTAACACCATCGCCAGGCCTCGCCGGGCTCCGCACTGCGCATCACCGGATGCCGGCGCTCGATGTGGTGCTCGTCGGCATGCCGCAGCGGGGAGGAGTCACAGCAGCCGAGGTACCCGCAGGTCAGGCACATCCGCAGGTGTACCCAGTCTCGCCGGCCGACTTCGAGGCACCCCGTGCAACCCTCGGCTTGCGGCGGAATGCCCAGTGCCAGCGCAGCACGCAGATGCGCGCATCCATCGGCGCGGGCTGCGGTGAGCTCGTCGGAACGCTCGGCGCTGTTCATCTCGGCGACCCGGTCGAGAACAGTCTCCTCGACGTCGAGCGCGCCGAGCACCGTACGCAAGATGTCGTCCGGGACCTCGCCGCTGTCTCTGGCGACAAGCACTTCGGCGCGTTCGGCGTCGATCATCTGCGCCCGCAGCCGCGCATAAACCGCACTCGGCGTTTCCGACGTCGCCCCGAGACGCTCCCACACGGCGTCGGCGCGGTCGAGTCCACGGCGGCGAAGCCGGTCCACCACATCCGGTGGCTCGTCGCCGGTCAGTAGCCGATCGAGTTCGGCCAGGCCCTGCCGAGCGGCTCGCTGGAACAGTGCGGCCTCGGCAAGGGTGTCTTCGGCGCGATCCGGGCCGGCCAGTTCGAGGCGCCGAACCAGCCAGGGCAGCGTCGATCCCTGTAGCAGCAGGGTTCCGGCGGTGACCACCAGAGCGATGAGGATCAGCGTCTCCCGTTGTGGCGTCTCCGGAGGGAGAACGAAGACGGCGGCCAACGTCACCACACCCCGCATTCCGGTCCAACTGATCAAGGCCGGCACACGCCAGGACGGGGCCGGATCGTTGCGCGCCACCCGCGGAACGAGCCGAGATGCGTACGTGACCGGAAAGACCCAGACAACGCGCAGCACGATGACGGCGCCCAGAACTATGAGAGCGACCAGCAGGACGCGGCCCAACCCGATGTCACTGTCGGCAAGATCGTCGACGATGGTCCTGGCCTGCAAACCGATCAGCAGGAAAACCGAATTCTCCAGGACGAATTGGGCCGTGGCCCAGTTCGCCTGCTCCAGGACACGCGATTCCGCCGTCAGCATCACCGGAGCCTTGTGCCCCAGCAACAGACCGGTGACCACGACCGCCAGGACGCCGGAGGAACCGATCTCCTCGGCGAGCAGATAGGAGATGAACGGCGTCAGGAAGGAGATCGTGATGTCGGTCAACAGATCGCGGACCCGCTGGCGGATGAAACCGATGGCTTTGGCCACGAGCACTCCGACGGCCAGTCCGCCGACGACTGACACGGCGAAACTACCGAGAACGCCGCCGACGCTGACACTGCCGGCCAGCGCGGCGACCGCCGTACGAAGACAGACCAACGCAGTCGCATCGTTGACCAGGCTCTCGCCCTCCAAGATGGTGACGATTCGTCGCGGCATGCCGACCCGCCGCGCGATCGCCGTGGCTGCTACCGCATCCGGTGGAGCGACCACCGCGCCGAGGGCGAATGCGGCTGCCGGCGGGATCGGCAGCAGCGCCCAGGCCAGCAGTCCGATTCCGACGGTGTTGAACAGAACCAGGCCCACCGACAACAAAGCGATCGGGCGCAGATTCGCCCGGAAGTCGATCAGCGAGGTCTTGACCGCCGCCGCGTAGAGCAACGGCGGAAGCAGTCCGATCAGGACGAGGTCCGGCGTGATCCGCACCGGGCCGATGACCGGTAGGAAGGACGCGGCGATCCCCAGTACGACGAGCAACAACGGTGCGGGTACGCCGTAGCGACGGGCCACTCCCCCGATTGCTGCCACCGCCGCAAGAAACGCGACCAGACCGATGGCTGTCTCCACCGCACGGAGTCTGCCAGCGGCGGTACTCCGGCCTGACCGCCACATCGGGGATCTCGGGGTCATCCGGCGCCGCGATCACCCCGACAACCCGAACTCGCGGGCCCGCGTAAGGAGCGCCGGTTAACCCGCAAAGTCGATGCCGGCCGGCACGGCGGTCAGTCGGCGCGGACTCCGCCTTCGCCGAGGGAGCAGGCCGCGAAACTTGCTGGCGTACGGCCAGCGAACTGCTGGAAGTCCCGGATGAGGTGCGCGTGATCGTAGTAGCCGCTGCGCTGGGCGATCTCTGACCAGCCGTAGGTTCCCGACGCGGCCAGCGAGCAGGCCCCCTGGAAACGCAGGATCCGGGCGAAAAGCTTCGGCGGAACTCCGACGTGGTCGTTGAACTTTGCGATGAGATACCGGCGACTACATCCGAGTTCGTCGGTCAGTGAGCCGATGTCGAGATTGCCACCCGTTGCGTGCATTCGGGCCAGCGCCCACTCGAGTACCGCTGGCGGACCCGGCCCTTCGGCGAGTCGGTCGATCAGGAACCGCTCGACGATGGCAAAGCGACCCGGCCAATCGCTGACCTCGAGAATCTGCTCGCGAAGTGCAGCCACGATCGCTCCAACGGCATCACCGATGGGCACGACCCGGCCCGTGACCTCCCGCATCGGAAGGCCCAGCAACCGTCGTGCCCCCACCGGAGTCAGTCCGACCTCCAACCCACGCTGCGAACCATGCGAGTCCACGACGGCGTACCCGTCGTGAAGGCCAGCAACGAAACCGTCGTCGTGATCGGTGAACCGCTGTTCGGTCGACAGCCGGACACCCAGTGCGGGGCCTAGATTGATGATGAGCGGCACTTCGACTCCGGCGGCCTCGATCCGCCGAGTGAACGAGGTGGTCTGCTCGTCGTACCCGCAGTACCGGATGACGTACGCACGCAGTCGTGGCTGCGGCTGCGCGTGGACCATCTCCCAGCGGTCGACTCCGTCGTCGTGTCGTACAACGCGGATCGGGCTCCGTAGCGCCAGGGTCACGCCTTCGGAGCCTAGGCCGGCGGCTGATGCAGGCCGAAGCTCGAACCCTGGTCATCGGTGCAGGTCTGGAAGCGTCCGAACCTCGCCGCCTGCTCCTCGTCCTCCCCGGAGGTGAAGTCGCCGATGTCACCGCCGAGCTCGCGCACCTGGTCCAGAGCTGCGGACAGGTCGCTTACCCGGAAGAAGAGGTACGGGCTGGCGCCGGGGTCGTCGCCGTGCAGCCCGCCGGGGATGTTGGGGGTTTCGATCGTTGCACCGGCCTTCTCGTCGGCGAACTCCCAGCCGAACAACTGTCCATAGAACGCGCGCGCATTGTCGGTGTCGGCCACGCCGATCTCGAAGAAACTCAGGGATCCATCCATGTCGGCAACGCTAGAGCCCGGCAGCCGGCTGCGGATTGGACGAATGTGACCGACTCAGGGCGGCCCTGAGTCGGATCATTCGACTCAGGGGCGCCCTCAGTCGATAGGTTCGTTGTACATCCCTCATCGGCCGGGGCGAGCTGTTACTCCCAATGCGGGGGGCGTTCGCGGAGCAGTCGCTCGTCGTCCTCACTGAGCCGGTCCACCTCGACTGGACGCTCACCCCAGCCGACATCGAGCTCCTCGATCTGCTTGTCCGGCGAGTGCGTGGCCGGAGGCACCGCCTGGGGCTCGTCCTGTTTCGAGTCAGATTCTGCCGAGCCGGCGCCAGCCTTCTCATGCACGGCACATGACTCTAGGCGGCCCGGTTCGGATGGCAGGTCGTAGCCTGGCCCGCGTGGTAGCCAAAACAGACGCCTTCCTCGCCAACGACTCGGTGGTCGAGGTTGGCAACGGGATGCTGTCTGGTCCCGATGTCGTCGCAGTGGCGCGCACCGGCGCAAGGGTGCAGCTCACCGGCGCTGCCCTGGCTGCCATCACCGACGCGCGGACGGCAGTGGATCGACTGGCTGCCGCGGCCACACCGGTGTACGGCGTGTCCACCGGCTTCGGCGCGCTGGCCACGTCGCACATTCCACCGCATCGCCGGGCGGATCTGCAGCGCTCGCTGATCCGCTCTCATGCTGCGAGCACAGGTGCGGAGGTCGACCGCGAAATCGTCCGGGCGCTGATGCTCCTGCGGCTGCGGACCTTGGCCAGTGGACGAACCGGGGTACGACCGGAGACGGCCACCGCTTTGGCCGCTCTACTGAACGCCGGCATCACCCCGGTCGTCGGCGAGTACGGGTCACTGGGCTGTTCCGGTGACCTTGCCCCGCTCGCGCACATGGCGTTGGCGCTGATGGGCGAAGGCAACGTTCGCGATGGCCAGGGTAGGGCGCTGGCGGCCGGCCAGGCGCTGGCTGCCGCCGGGCTGACCGCCGTCACGCTCGCCGAGAAGGAGGGCCTTGCGCTGATCAACGGCACCGACGGCATGCTGGGAATGCTGTTGCTGACCGCCCACGACCTGCGTGCGCTATTGGTGGCTGCTGACATCTCCGCGGCAATGAGTGTGGAAGCCCTGCTGGGCACGAACCGGGTCTACGCCGAGGACTTGCAGGCGCTGCGACCGCATCCGGGGCAGGCGGTCTCAGCAGCCAACCTCCGTGCGCTGCTTGATGGATCCGAGATCATCGCCTCTCATCAGGTCGACCCGGCGAACTGCCCGCTCGTGCAGGACGCGTACTCGTTGCGCTGCGCCCCTCAGGTCGCCGGCGCGGTACGCGACACCCTGGCACATGCCCAGGCGGTGGCGGATCGCGAGTTGGTGAGCGTGATCGACAACCCGGTTCTGTTGCCCGATGGACGAGTCGAGTCCAACGGCAACTTCCACGGCGCACCAGTCGGCTACGTGCTGGACTTTCTCGCTGTCGCCGTCGCCGATCTCGCCTCGATCAGCGAACGACGTACCGATCGGCTCCTGGACCCGGCCCGCAGTCACGGGTTACCACCCTTCCTGGCCGGGGACCCGGGTGTGGACTCCGGACACATGATCGGGCAGTACTCCGCAGCAGGCATCGTCAGCGAACTCAAGCGGCTGGCCGCGCCGGCTAGCGTGGATTCGATTCCCTCCAGTGCCATGCAGGAGGACCACGTCTCGATGGGATGGGCGGCCGGACTCAAACTCCGCCGTGCCATCGACGGACTTCGGCGGGTGTTGGCCATCGAGATCCTCACCGCTGCACGGGCATTGGACTTTCGGGCGCCATTGAGGCCGGCCCCGGCGACAGCTGCTGCCCGAACTGCGGTACGGACGCGCGTCGAGGGCCCAGGACCGGACCGCTTTCTGGCCCCGGAGATCGAGGCGGTGGTCGAGTTGCTCGCATCCGGTGCGCTGATCGAAGCCGTCGAGGCCGTCGCCGGGTCGCTGCGATGACGCATTTCTCTCCTGAGGAGAGTCCGTCGTCGAAACATTTCTCCTCCGCGGAGGGAAGTGCGTCGTCAAAACATTCCTCCTCCGCGGAGGGAAGTGCGTCGTCGAAACATTCCTCCTCCGCGGAGGGAAGTGCGTCGTCGGTGCGGCCGATGAACAACCCGGCGAGTTTCGTGTCGATGTGGTCCGATCTTGCCGAGGTAGGGCGCTCGCCGGCATCCGGCGGCTACCGCCGCTTCGCGCTGACTCCCGAGGACGGCCAGCTGCGGGAGTGGTTCACGCAGGAAGCGGACCGGCGGGGCCTGGATCTCACCGTCGACCGGGCCGGCAACATGTGGGCCTGGTTGGGCAATCCGGATTCCGACGGCCCGGGGATCGCCACCGGCTCGCACCTCGACTCGGTCCCAGAGGGCGGCGCATTCGATGGTCCCCTGGGGGTGGTCTCAGCGTTCGCGGCGTTGGATCTGCTCTCGTTGCAAGGCGTCACGCTGAGTCGCCCGATCGGAGTGGCCTGCTTCGTCGATGAGGAGGGCGCCCGCTTCGGCGTGGCCTGCAGTGGGTCGCGCGTACTCACCGGTGCACTCGACCCCGACCGGGCCCGGGCACTCACCGACTCCGACGGGATGAGCTACGCCGACGCGATGGCGTGGGCCGGGCGCGCTCCGCATCTGCTGGGCGCCGATCCAGAGGCCTTGAAGAGGGTCGACACCTTCGTCGAATTGCATGTCGAACAAGGGCGCCGACTGATTGATCTCAAGGCGCCGGTGGGGGTGGCGAGCGAGATCTGGCCGCATGGTCGATGGCGCTTCGCCTTCACGGGCCGAGCCGACCACGCCGGCACGACCGCCATGTCGGATCGCGCTGACCCGATGCTGACCTATGCCATGACTGTGCTGGCCGCCAACAAGCAAGCACGCGGCCACGGCGCTCGAGCGACCTTCGGTCGAGTGAGCGTGGCGCCCAACGGGACCAACGCCATTCCGTCGCAGGTCACCGCATGGCTCGACGCTCGCGCCGAGGCGCCGGACACCCTCGATGCGCTGCTGGCCGAGGTGAGCCGGCAAGCCACCGAGCGAGCCGAGCGGGACGGTACGAGCCTCGAGGTCACGGTGGAATCCTCGACCGGTCTGGTCAGCTTCGACCTGCCGTTGCGCCACCGGTTGGCAGCCGTCCTCGGCGGCGCCCCGGTGCTGCCCACCGGGGCCGGACACGACGCTGGAGTCCTCTCGGCGGCGGGGATCCGAACGGCGATGCTCTTCGTCCGCAATCCCACCGGCATCTCGCATTCACCCGACGAGCACGCCGAACTCGGGGACTGCGCCGCCGGAGTCCGGGCGCTGGCCGAGGTACTTCGGGAACTCGCTACCTGACCACGATCGGTCACCCGGTCCAGTGGCAGACTTTTCAGGGTGCCTGAAGGTCATACCCTGCATGGCTTGGCGAGGGATCAGACGCAGCGCTTCGCAGGGAAGCCGGTTCGGGTGAGCAGCCCACAGGGCACCTTTGCGGCCGGCGCGGCATTGGTCGACGGCCGGGTCCTGGACGTGGTGACCGCGCACGGCAAGCATCTCTTCGCGGCCTTCGGCGAACAGATCGTGCACGTTCACCTGGGACTGTTCGGTAAGTACACGGCCGGAACCGGCGATCCACCCGCCCCCCGAGGCGCGCTGCGGATGCGCTGGGTCGTCGACGATTATTGGACCGACCTCCGCGGGGCGACTGCCTGCGAGGTACTCACCCCGCTCGAAGTCGGTGTGATCCTCGCCCGGCTCGGACCGGACCCGTTGCGGCCCAGGCCCAACGGCCGTGCCGCCTACGCTCGGATCGCCCGCAGCCGGGCACCGATCGCAGGGCTGCTGATGGATCAGACCGTGCTGTCCGGCGTCGGAAACGTCTACCGCGCCGAGATCCTGTTCCGGCACCGGATCGCGCCGTACCTCCCCGGCCGGGAACTCACCGAGGACCGCTGGGTTGCGCTGTGGACAGATCTGGTCAGGCTGATGCGAGCCGGCTTGCGTACTGGCCGGATCGTCACCACGCGGCCACTCGATCGCTCCCGCCAAAGTGGGTATGTCCGCAGCGAGGACGCGCACTACGTGTACCGACGTACCGGCCTGCCGTGCCGCGTCTGCCGTACTCCGATAGCGATGAAGCTGTTACAGGCCCAAACGCTGTACTGGTTTCCGACCTGTCAGTCCTGACGAGCCGGGGTACGACGAAGCACGCTGGGCAGGAATCGCGCCCCGGGTCCCAATGCGGCCACCGCGTCGTTCGGGTTGCTCAGCGCACAGCGCTTCAGCGACAGACAACCGCAGCCGATGCACGAGGTCAGCCCGTCCCGGAGTCGGGTCAAGCCCGCGATCTGCTCGTCCAGTCGAGCCTGCCAGGACCGTGAGAGCCGAGCCCAATCCGCGCGCGTCGGTGACCGCTGCGCGGGAAGGGTGGACAGCGCGTCACGGATCTCGTCGAGGGACAGTCCGACGTTCTGCGCCGCACGGATGAAGGCAAGTCGGCGCAGCACTGCCCGCTCGTATCGGCGTTGCCCACCGCCCGTACGGGTGGAGGCGATCAGGCCTTCGCTCTCGTAGTACCGCAACGCCGAGGGGGCGAGCCCAGCCCGATGGGCGAGCTCCCCGATCGGCAGCAATTCGGAGCTGTTCACGTTGGGCAACTTCTTGACATGAAGTTCACTTTAACTTGCATTCTCGATCCATGACAACTTCTCCCCACCCCGCAGCGCCTCGGGTCGCCCTGGTGACCGGCGGATCTCGCGGACTCGGCCGGGCCCTGACCATCGAGCTGCTCGGCAGTGGCTGGCACGTCGTCACCGATGGCCGCGACCCCGATGCCCTCGCCGACCTCGGTGACCAAGCATCGAACCCGGAGGCGCTGTTCACGGTTCCTGGTGACGTTGCCGACCCCGGACACCGCGCCACCCTGATCGCCAGGGCCGCGAGCCTTGGCGGAGTCGACCTGCTGGTCAACAACGCATCGCTGCTGGGCCCGAGTCCACAACCGGCACTCGCTGACTACCCGATCGACACGCTCGAGGAGGTGTACGCCGTCAATCTGTTTGCCCCGCTGGCGCTCACCCAAGCGGCTCTGCCGCATCTCGAACGCCGTTCCGGACGCATTCTCAACATCTCCTCGGATGCCGCGGTCGAGCCGTACGAGGGCTGGGGTGGTTACGGCTCGTCGAAGGCCGCACTCGACCAACTCACCAATGTGCTGGCCACGGAGAATCCAGGACTGCGGATCTACTCCCTCGATCCCGGCGACATGCGGACCGACATGCACGCACAGGCATTTCCTGATGAGGACATCTCTGACCGCCCGGAACCCGAAACCGTGCTGCCGGCCCTCATCCGGCTGATCGAGGGCGATCGGCCCAGCGGCCGATACCGTGCGGCCGCCCTGCTCCCCCAGGTGGCGGGTCAGCAGTGAGCTCTGTGCTCGCTCCTCATCCGGTCACCGGCTTCACCCTGCCGGACAACAGCGTGGCCACCGAGCCCGCGGAGTACCGGGGGCTGCAACGCGACGGGATTCGGCTGCTGGTCGCGGAACCCGGGGGGATCTCCCATTCCCGTTTCCCCGAGCTGCCCGATCTGCTCGCGCCTGGTGATCTGTTGGTGATCAATACTTCGCCGACCCTGCCGGCTGCACTCGATGCCGATCTCGGCAACGGCGAGCGCAGGCCACTGCATGTCTCCACTCCCCTGGACAACGGAGACTGGGTGGTCGAGGTCCGGCTGGCCGACAACTCCGGACCGGAACGCGGAATGACCGCTGGTGCGCGCGTGCGAATCCCGGGTGGTCCTAGCTTGCGGCTGCTGTCGGCCTATCCCGATGCCTCGGCTCGAGGCAGCCGGCTGTGGCGGGCGGCCGTACCCGCCGGGATCAGCCACGGTCCCTACCTGCGTCGGTACGGCCGACCGATCACCTACGGCTACCAACCGCGGCGCTTCGCGTTGTCGGACTACCAGACGGTGTACGCCCTGGACAATCAGTCTGAACCGGTCGGCAGCGCCGAGATGGCAAGCGCCGGAAGACCCTTCACCACTCAGATGCTGACCCGGGCACTGTCCCGTGGCATCGCCGTCGCACCCATCGTCCTGCACGCCGGAGTCGCCAGCCCCGAATCGTACGAGCCTCCGATGCCTGAGCGGTTCGCGGTGCCCGCAGGAACCGGTCGGCTCGTCGAGGCGACCCGGGCTGCTGGGCGACGCGTCGTGGCCGTGGGCACGACCGTCGTACGGGCGCTGGAGACCGCCGCCCGACCCAACGGCCAGGTACCGGCCACGCAGGGGTGGACCGACCTCGTGCTGGGTCCGAACCGCCGACCCCGAGTGGTCAATGGCCTGATCAGCGGACTGCACGAGCCGCAGGCCAGTCACCTGCTGCTGCTCGAGGCAGTCGCCGGACCGAAGCTGGTCGGCGATGCCTACGCCGCCGCCGTCGCCGAGCGCTACCTCTGGCATGAGTTCGGAGATTCGATGCTGTTCCTACCCTGATCCATCTTCTTCCCTTGAAGCTCCACCTGCCGGAATCTGGTTGGTATCGTCGCTGCCATGCGAACGACCATTGACCGGCTCGGCCGCTTGGTAATCCCCAAATCCATCCGGGACGAGCTAGGCCTGGCCGGGGGCGGAGAGGTCGACATCACTCTTCGCAATGGTCGGGCGGAGCTCGAACCTGTACTGCCCGGAATGCTTCTCGTGGAACGGGACGGTTTCCTGGCGGCCGAGTTGGAGGCCGACGATCTCCCTCCGCTGCAGGCGACCGACGTGCGAGACCTGCTGGACTCCGTCCGGCGATGACGCCCGACACCTCAGTCATCGTCGCCGCGTTCGGGCGGTGGCATGCCAGCCACGATGTGGCCCGTGAGGCAGTCCGCTCCAGCGACCGGCTGATCGGGCACGTCGCGGTGGAAGCCTTCTCCGTGCTCACCCGGCTCCCAGCACCCCGACGTGCGCCACCTCGACTGGTTCATGAGTTCTTGGATCATCATTGGCCGGGTACCTGGCTGTCCCTGGACGGACAGGGCTACCGGCAGCTTCTCGATTTCGCGGCGAGTGGTCAGGCGATCGGCGGAGCAGTCTACGACGCGCTGATCGCGGTCGCCGCACGAGAACACGGACAGACCATCGTGAGCCTCGACGAGCGAGCGGTCCGTACCTATCAGGCCTTCGCCGCGCCCTACCAACTGCTCTGACGCCCGACCTGCGATCTGGCACCTCCGGCCCCCATCGCCACCCATGAATGACGTCGGTGTGCTGTTCCTCGTCGGAAAGGCTTCTGCCCGCCGACAGAGCCGGTGAATAGCATCGTCGGGTGCCCACCGTTGTACTGACCGGGATCGGACTGCTGGCGACGCAGTCCGCCGAGTACGGTGATCTTCGCGACGCGGCGCTGGTGATCGAGGGCGCCCGGATTGCCTGGGTGGGGCCGGTCGGCTCCGCGCCTGCAGCGGACGAACAGGTCGACCTCGGAGGGCGTTGCGTCCTACCGGGTTTCGTCGACAGTCACGCCCACTTGGTGTTCGCCGGAGACCGCGCTGCGGAATTCAGCGCCCGAATGACCGGAGCGCCGTACACCGCCGGGGGCATCCGGACGACGGTGATGGCCACCCGCGCCGCCGGGGACGAGCTGCTCACCACCCGGGTGGCAGCGCTGACCTCGGAGATGCAGGCGGCGGGTATCACGACGTACGAGATCAAGTCCGGGTACGGGCTGACGGTCCGCGATGAGGCTCGATCCCTGCAAGTGGCAGGACAATTCACCTCCGAGACGACGTTTCTTGGAGCCCACGTCGTCGCACCCGAGTACGCCCACGCTCCCGCCGAGTACGTGGATCTGGTCTGCGGGGACATGCTCACCGCGTGCGCACCGTACGCCCGCTGGATCGATGTCTTCTGTGAGGAAGGAGCCTTCGACGCCGACGCCGGCCGCGCCATCCTGCTGGCCGGCGCACGTGCCGGTCTCGGTGCCCGCGTTCATGCCAATCAGCTCCGGCCTGGTCCCGGCGTTCAACTCGCCTGCGAGATGGGCGCGGCCAGTGCCGATCACTGCACGCATCTGTCCACGGCGGACATCGATGCACTTGCTGGCGCCGACACGGTTGCAACGCTGTTGCCCGGCGCTGAGTTCAGCACCCGCTCGGACTATCCCGATGCGCGCCGCCTTCTCGACGCCGGAGTGACCGTTGCCCTTGCCACCGACTGCAATCCCGGGTCGTCGTACACGACGAGCATGGCCTTCTGCATCGCGTTGGCCGTAAGGGAGATGGGCATGAGTCCGACCGAGGCGGTTCACGCGGCCACGGTCGGTGGCGCAATGGCCTTGCGACGCAACGACGTTGGAAGCGTCACGCCGGGCGCTCGAGCCGATCTGATAGCCCTCGATGCTCCGAGTCCGATTCATCTGGCTTATCGGCCGGGTGTGCCGCTGGTCTCCGGGGTCTGGAAGGACGGCCGGGGCCTGCGTGCACTTTCAACAGTTGACTAGCTTCGGTAACGGACCGATAACGTGGTGATCATGAGTTCCCGTCGCACCGCATCACGCTGGTGATCGCTCTCATCGCTGCTTCGGAACCACTTTCGTGGTCCCCCTGACCGCTTCCTCCCCGGCATCCACGGCCGAGGCCGCTCTGGGTAAGACGGTGACGACCGACTACACCTTGCTGCGACGCGCTCCGCGTTCGTAGGTGATCGGCAGCGCGTACCGCGACTGGACGGTGGACGTCGGCGGCGAACCAGTCCTGCTCGGCCACCCCGTACATCATGCCTACCTTTCCATCGATGGGATGCGCCCAGTCCTGGTACTTCCTGCCCCGCGGCTGCCTCCCCTACGACCTTCCCTGAGCCGTGATCAGCAGGGCGAACTGTCCGTCGAAGTGTCGGGCCTGTCCGGCCTAGGCCTGCCAGCCCAGGGCCTGTTCGCCCACCGTGAGGACCAGGTACCAGATCGCTCCAGCCACTAGCGGAACGACGAGGACGAGGTAGGAGCCGGCCCGAGCCAGACGCAGGCCGTACCAGGCCAGCGCCAGCCAGATGATCCAGAGAATGAGGATGGCCCACGCCGGCGCGACCAGACCGGAGGCCAGGTAGAAGACCCCGACCGCCAACATCCCGGCTGCTGCGATGAGTGCGGCGGCGATCCGGAGCCTGCGGTTGTCCCGACGCCGCAGCCCATTAGACGTGGTCATGGCGGCATTGTGGCGAATCCGGACGACGCACGCGAGGGGTCAGCGGCGGAACGCCTTGCGGTGATGGACACTGCGACCCATGACCGCACCCGACGAATTCCTGGCCGCCCGCGACTTCCTGCTCGACCATCGCGAGGACTACGCCGCAGCGGTGGACGGATTCACCTGGCCGCAACCGGATGAGTTCAATTGGGCGTTGGACCATTTCGACATCATCGAACGCAACGCCCGCGCGCTGTGGCTGGTGCACGAGGACGGCAGCGAGGAGAGGCTCACCTTCGGTGAGCTGACCGCGCGGTCCAACCAGATGGCCAATCTGCTGCGCGATCTCGGTGTACGGCGCGGCGACCGGCTGTTGCTCATGTTGGGCAACGTCACCCCGCTCTGGGTGACGATGCTGGCCGCCACCAAGCTCGGCGCCGTGCTCATCCCCAGCAGCACGCTGCTCGGTCCGGAGGAACTCGCCGATCGCCTCGAACGTGGTGCGGTACGGGTGGTCGTGACCAGCAGCGAACTCACCTCGACCCTGGCCGGGCTTGCGCCGGTTGATGTGAGAATCGCCGTCGGGCCGCCGGTCGAGGGCTGGACGTCCTACGACGAGTCTGTCGCGGCGCAACCGGCCGACTTCTCACCGGATCACCCGACGCCGGCTAGCGACCCGCTGTTCCTGTACTTCACCTCCGGGACGACGAGTCGGCCCAAGCTGGTCGAGCACTCGCACGCCAGCTATCCGATCGGGCACCTGTCGACAATGTTCTGGATGGGGGTGCAGCCCGGTGACATCCACCTGAACGTCAGCTCGCCGGGTTGGGGCAAGCACGCATGGAGCAATTTCTTCGGCCCGTGGAACGCCGGGGCCACCGTGTTCATGGTCAACCAGCCCCGCTTCGATGCCGTTGGACTGCTGGACGCGATCGCGCGCGCCGGAGTGACGACGTTCTGTGCGCCGCCCACCGTGTGGCGGATGCTGGTGCAGCAGGACCTTGCCGCACACCAGGTCTCGCTGCGCGAGGTGATCGGCGCGGGCGAACCGCTCAACGCCGAGATCATCGACCAGGTCCGGGCCGCTTGGGGACTGACCATCCGGGACGGCTTCGGGCAGACCGAGACGACCGCCCTCGTGGGCAACTCCCCCGGACAACCGGTCAAGGACGGGTCTATGGGGAGACCCCTTCCTGGCTACGACGTAGTGCTTCTCGATCCGGAGGGCAACCCGGCGCAGGAAGGCGAGATCTGCCTGACCCTCGACCCGCGACCGCTCGGGCTGATGAACGGCTACCGCGACTCCGCCGAGCGGACCGCCGAGGTCATGGCCGGTGGCTACTACCGGACCGGTGACGTCGCCGCCCGCGACGAGGACGGCTACATCACCTATGTCGGTCGCGCCGACGACGTCTTCAAGGCCTCGGACTACCGGATCAGCCCGTTCGAGCTGGAGAGCGTGCTCATCGAGCACCCCGCCGTCGCCGAGGCCGCGGTCGTGCCGTCGCCCGATCCGGTACGTCTGGCCGTACCCAAGGCCTTCGTCGTCCTCGTCGCTGGTCGTCAGCCCGACGCCGAGACCGCCCGGGACATCCTCGACTACTGCCGCGGGCGGCTGGCTCCGTTCAAGCGGATCCGGCGGATCGAGTTCGCCGAGCTACCCAAGACGATCAGTGGCAAGATCCGCCGGGTGGAGTTACGGGGCACCGAAGGAAGCCGGGATCTGACCGAAGGACGCCGTACGGGCGAGTTCTGGGAGGAGGACCCGGGCCCGGACGCGAAGTCCTGATCAGCTCCGCCGGAACCGCCCGACCTCCGTACGACGACACTGCCGCCTGGCATGCGTTGGCCGCGCTAGGTGGCCCCTACCTGCCGTGGTCGCCGGGCGCCATGCGCCCGGCTGGCCTGGTGACGGTGCTCAACGAGATGTGGTTCCCGTAGCCCGGCGCTGATCGTCGAACTCGGAAGCGGCGTGAGCATCGTCGTGCTGGCCCGACTCCTTGCTGAGCTGGGGTCCGGCCACCTCCTGGCGGTCGAGCACGATGAGGCCTGGGCGTCCCGGGTGCAGCGCATGCCCGTTACCCAGCGTTGGGCGCGCTAGCGAACCGGCTGGCGCCCGGGGCAAGGATCGTGCTCGACGATGTCGAGCGAGCCGGTGAGCAGGCGGTGCTCTTACGCTGGCAGCAGGAGCACGGGCTCGACTCCGTACACCCTCGGTGCGGGTCGGGGGATCCTGGTGCCGGCCGAGGACCCGGTCGCTCTGGCGAAGGCCATCGACGCTGTTCTGGACGGCTCGACCAGGCCGGACCCGCGCCCGGGCCGGGCCTATGCCCGCCAGTTCAGCATGGTGACGACTGCTGCGTCCTACGCCCGCGTCTACCAGTCGGTCCGGCAATCGGTCCAGGCCTCAGGGAGCCATAACCCGGGGACTGGCAGGCCGGCCAAACAGGTCTGGTCCTGAGCGGAGCCGTGTTCGTCTCACCTGATGCGCGGACATCTGCGGGCTCAGTGCGACAAACGCGCGCGCGAGCGCGGCAGTTGGCATCGGACCGTCTGGGTGGGTCAGCGGGGTGGTGCTGCCTGCGCTGGGACCTTCCAGTGGCCGACCAGGTCCCGATAGAGCGGGGACCGGGTCAGCAGATCGTCGTGCTCACCGACCATCGCGCTCACTCCGTCGAGCACCAGGATGCGTTGGGCCCGAACTGCCGAGCTCATCCGGTGCGCGATCACGATCAAGGTGCCAGGCCGGTCTGCGAAAGCGTGCTCCACCCGGGCCTCGGCGACCGGATCGAGATGGCAGGTGGCCTCGTCCAGTATCACCACGGGGGCGGCGCAGACGTAGGCCCGTACGAGCGTGAGGAGTTGTCGTTCGCCGGCCGACAGCGGTGCGGGGTCGATCTCGGCGGCGAATCCACCGAGCCGGGTCACGAGCGCTTCGGCGCCCAGCAGGTGCACCGCCTCGTGGAGATCGGCGTCGCTGACATCCGGGCGCAGGTACGAGAGGTTCTCGTGCAACGTACCGGCGAACACATAGGCCTCTTGTGGAATCAGCACGCGCTGGGCCGCCAACTCCCGTGCTGATCGGCCGAGCAGTCCGATGCCGCCGATGCTCACCTGCCCGGCCCGGGGTTCCAGCAGACCGGTCATCAGCCCGGCTAGGGTGGACTTGCCGGCCCCGCTGGGCCCGACGATGGCCAGGTGATCGCCTTGCCGGATGGTCAGGTCCAGGTCCCGTACGACCGGCGCGGCCGATGCGCCGTAGCCGAAGGTGATCCCGGAGAGGGCCACGTCGTAGCCGCCGGCCGAGTCCCCGTCAGTGCCCGCGGCTGTCGATGCGCCGTCGGAACTCTCCTCACCGGCGCCGCCGGTCTCGACGATGCGTCGCAGGGTCACCATCAGCCACAGTCCCGGGCCGCTGAGCCCGTCGACCAGCGTCTGTAAGGCCGGCTGCAGACCCTGCAGGACATAGGTGGCCGCGCCGAGCAGCACACCGGTGGTCGCGCCCTGATCGAGCAGCCACGAACCGAAGCCGAGGATGAGGATGAGCGGCACCCAGCCGCCGAAGGCGACGGTGAGCGTCGCGAAGGCGGTGAGCCGACTGACCGCCGTCGTAGCAGTACGCGCGTTGTCGATGTGACTGCCGACCGAGGCGTGCGCCAACTCCTGCCCGCCGCATGCGGCAATGTCGCGCAGGCCGGCACCGACGGTTGCGGCCGTCTCCGCGATGTTTTCATCGGCCAGGATCGAAGCGCGCTGTTGGTTCGCCAGCCGCTGCAGCAGGAGGGTGAACAGGACTAGTGCCACGGCCAGTGGGGGAAGTACGAGCGGCAGTACGGCCGGAGCCAGGGCGACCAGCCCGATCAGTGCGCCGACGGTGACGACCACGAACTGCTGCACGACGATGAGCACCGCGGCGTAGGCCTCCCGCACGATCTCGACCTGCTGG
>Ga0136615_10000354_pt1 | contig 20957 bp, 20 predicted proteins | sample AntDrymUQ2882206_2_FD_106647 | JGI IMG/M metagenome (GOLD analysis project Ga0136615, IMG submission 106647) | Polar desert sand microbial communities from Dry Valleys, Antarctica - metaG UQ288 (22.06) | ecosystem: Environmental > Terrestrial > Soil > Desert | place: Antarctica: Dry Valley... | reverse complement strand
TCTCCATTGATTGGTAGCGGTATCAATCAGTGAGATCATCCGACATCATGCAGGTTCCCTTACCGTGTTTTTATCTAACTGGCTGATAATACAGTCATATTTGTGGGGATACCTCAGGGTCAAACTCATCTTTTATCGCAAATCTGCAGTGGCACCCCGCGCGCTCACCGACCGCGTGATGGTCTCCTCGGCCACGCGCACCTCGCCTTCGAACTATAAACATATCAAGATAACTACATATATCAGCCGCAACCTGGGTCGGTCAATACGGTGGTCCTCGCGCGACTAGAAAGTACCGGCGAAAGATCGTCGGGGCATCACGAAGCTATCACCTATTCATCACGGCTCCGAGGCGGGCTTGTGACCGGTCAGCAAGGATCAACGGTTCTCCGTTGGCGCTTTTCTAGGTGTTAACTCACCATCCACCAGGCGACTAACCATACCGATAAGCCGTGCAAACTGATCTTTGCAGTCCCGGCAAGCAGGACAGATCTCCAGGTGTTGATCCAGGCTCGTTTGTTCGGACAGGTCAAGCTCTCTGTCCAGCGCGTCGGACAGCAGCCGGGAAGAGCCTTTACACGACAGCATCGCTTTGACCCCTTGCCGCCTGGAACCAGTGGATCTCAAGGCATCTGCGCAGCGACATGCGCGCCCGGTACAACAGGACACCCAGATGATTGCGGGTGATGGCGATCAGTCCACAGACTTCCTCACTGTCCATGCCGAACATCTCGCGGAGCATGAATACCCTCGCGGTCAGCGGTGGCAGCCTGGTCAGGCATAGTTCCATGACCTGCATAAAGTCCTGTTGCTCGATCTCCGCCGGTGCCTGACTCCAGGTGGACGGCTTCGCGCGCCACATCCCCTCTTGGTCGAACAGCGCCTCCAGATCTTCGATATTGGTTTCCTGCTGGAGAGCGGAAGCCGGGATAGGGTCACGACGGCGCTGGCGCAGCGCGTCCACGATCCTGAACTTGAGAATGCCGATGAGCCAGGTCTTGAGCTTGGCGCGGCCCTCGAAGTTGGCCTGCCCCTGCATGGCGGCAAGCAGGGTTTCCTGCACGACGTCTTCGGCCACGTCGTCATCGCGCAACTGCAGTCGCGCGATGCGCAGCAGGTCTTCGCGGTGAACATGAATCTCAAGCGCGAAGTCTGCGTTCATGATGTCTGCAGATCGGCGCGGTAGTGATCGTAGGCCGCCTTGTACTCCATCACCCGTGCGACCTCGTCAACAAAGCTCTCCTGGTATCCGGCGCGCCGCAGCAGGTGAAACCCCAACTCCATGCCGGAGGCGATGCCCCCGGCGGTGACGATGCGACCCGCATCCACCACCCTCGCCCTGCTGACGCGGCAGGAGGGCGCGATCTGTTGCAGACGATCGATGGGAACCATACCCAGATTCGATGCCTCCAGACGATCAGGCTCTTTGCGATTTGTCGCGGCAACTCCATCCAGCAAGCCCATGCTGGCGTAGATCCACGAGCCCGTACAGACGCTGGTCAGCAGGCAATCCCGCGGCAGTGCACTCACGTAGGCATGCAGGTTGGTGTTGTGCATCTCCTGACGCGTGCCCAGGCCGCCTGGAATCAAGAAGGCATCGAGATCGGGTCGGTCGTTAAAGCCGTAATTCGGCAATACGGTGAAGCCCGCCTGTGTCTGGATGGGGCGGAGCGCCTCCGCAACCAGAAACACGTCCAGTTCGGGATCAAAACGCCGCGCCACGGAAAACACGCCATAGGGCGCGGTAAAGTCGAGGACCTCGGCATCCTTGAAGACATAGATTCCTAGCCTGAAGCCTGCTTTCGTTGGTGTCATTGTCGCTCCTTCCCGAAATAGTGCGGGGTGGGTTACGCCCACCCCGCACCAATATCATGGGGCCCAGTTCGGCGTCGATTACTTGTTCAGCCCGGCCCAATTGCTGTTCGCCTTGACGATAAAGCCACGGGCATCCTTGGCGAACGTTGAGTTTAGCTCGGCGTTGAAGTTCATATAGAGCTTGCCGTCCACGATCGTCCAACCGTTAACCGGATCGACCTCGAACAACTTACCGTTCGCGACCCCCCATGAGCAGAAGCCGCCGTACTGCGGAGCGTACTTTTGCGGGTTGGCGGCAAATAGATCGCGGTGCTCTGAGCTGACAAACTGCCATTTCACACCGCCGAATTCGTGCGTGAAGCGGTCGCTGCCCTGAGCGGGTTGCCATCCGTGAAGTAAGAAACCACATCATAGCCCTTGGCGCCAAGGCCGGCATAAAGCGTGTTGTACTCGCCGCCGGTCTGCTTGACGGCCAGTGCAGGTTCGGCAGCACCGAACAACAGCAGCGCGAAAACCGCGAAAGCGGGAGCAGCGATCAGTCTAAGGTGTTTCATGCTCAATCTCCTGGGTTGGATTCCACCTTGTCAGGTGTCACCGGAGGAAGCTCCGGTTAACCATTAGTCGAAACTGAGCGCTTGTTTATTACAGGCCGTAGAGAAGAAATTTCGGGTCCGCGTCCGGAACGCGGGCAAAGGACCTTGGGCACGCCGATTTCAACAACGCCAAGAAAAAGCGGGGGCTTTCGCCCCCTCAAACGGATTCGGCAAGATTTCTTAACGCAGGTCCGCGTCTATCGGCACCGAGGCACCAATCGGACGCCGCAGGCTGGTCAGGAATCCGCTCACCACGTAGGCGCGCTCACTGGGCGCGAAACGCGGCGCGAGCAAGCCGTCGTCGATTTCCCGCGTGACCGCGAAGCGATTGAACGCTGATGGCCGCAGGTATAGACGCGTATTCGGCTGGCCGTCGGAGAAGCCGTTTACGTCGGCCTCCGCGAAGGAAATGGCGCCGTCGCCGTTCTGATCCACTTTGGCGACCTCGTGCGCGAAGGCCAGGAAAAACCTTTCGGCCGTGTCGGAGATTTCCGGACGGAAGGACTTCACCCGCACGAAGACGTCGTAAAGGATCTCGAGGTCCACCGCGCTTGGCACGAAGCGCAGCCGGAACTCGCACTGTCTCGGGTCGGTCGCCTCGGTGCGATCCGGGTCGCGCGGATCGTCGGGGTTGTCGCCATAGGCGATCTTGTCATTGGTGATGCCGCGCGGACCCGAGCCAGGAATTACTGTGCGCAGGTCACGCAGGTTCTCGTACTGGAGCCCAGCCGCATAGGTACCCGGTACACCGCCCGAGAAAATTATCTCGTAATGCGGGAATATCCAGTTGGTGCCGGCGTTGAACTCCCAATAGGAGTGCGCGTCGCTCTGCTGTAGGCCATTGTAGGTACCCATGCTGATCGGATGCGCGATGGTGTTCTTGCCGATATCCGGGAAGCGGTCGCCGGCGGCCGGAAAGCGCGCGGTCTTGCCGTCCACGGTAAAGACATGACCGGGGACATTGTTGCCGTCGCCCCTGGCGGCGATCTCGGCCGCATCCTCCGGGGTCATGCTGCCGAACTGCGCCGTGCCGTCGGCGCCAGGCTCGGCGATGCGCGGAACCGGGATGTCCTGGATCATCCAGCCTTCGTACCACCCCGATTCATTGTTGATTACGAACAGGCCCGAGATATCCGTAAAGATGTCAATGAAGGCGCGCGGGTCGTTCGGGTCGGTCGGCAATCCCGGCTTCGGCTCCAGCGCCAGCCTCACCGCACCGATCGTGGGCAGGCCGCCGTTCGCGGCGTTCGCGCCGGTGGCGATGGCGGTATCGTTGATGCCGGGCACGACGCTCGTAAACACATTCGGCTGGAAGCCCGTGGTATCGAGCAGGTAGAACTGGAAAAGTTGGCTCGGTTGGTCGGCCTCCGAGAAGAGCGTCATGGGTACATAGGTGTGCGGGCGTTTCGCCAGACGAATAAGGCGCCGCTTGAGTGGGCGCGGCAGCGGCTTGATATCACCGCGCTGCGCGAACGTGATGACTTCGAGCCTGCCGTCGCGGCCTTCCGCGGTGGCATTGCTCGCAACGAGCGACCCTCCAAGTGCCGCGATGGACGCCGCGAGCACGGAGTACTTGAGCAAACGCATAGGTTTCATGGAGCATTTCCTGTGGTTGAATTGGGATTGCGCGCGGCCCATCCGGATGCCACCGATCCAATTGAGATAGGTAATTCCAATTCCATGCTAAGAGCGGACATTAAGGGATTGGATAACGGGAATGTAAAGATTTGGTAAAGGGACAAGTGGCATGGGTTCGATGAATCTTGCGCAGCTATATAGGCTAGCTGGCGCGGCCGGTGGGGGCTTGCGAATTATTGCCGAAGAATTGCGATATCTTGCTCACCGCGGTAGGTCACAAGCCCCCGCGGTCGAATGCGGTCGTAATGGGTTAGGGAACGTCTGATTAAGTCAGAGGTTCCTGCGGTACAGGATGTGCCGCCATTTTCGACGGCTGCAAGCCGTTGAAAATGTAGAAAAGCAAAAACCACGCTTTTTGCTTTTCGCGCTCTGAGAAGTCCAGGATGGACTTATTCAGAGCTTCCTTAGTGGGTTACGACCTTGCCTGTTCGCGCCAGCGAGACGGTGTCAGGCCGGTCGCGCGCTTAAAGACGTTGGTGAAATGGCTTTGCGAGCTGAACCCACAGGCCAGCGCGATCTGCGTAAGCGGGTGGTCAGTGGCGCGGAGCAGTTCCTGGGCGCGCGTGATCTTCAGGCGCGTAACCCATGTCCAGGGTGACACGCCAGCGGTGGCCTTGAAACTATGTATAAAGCGCGACGGGCTGAGACAGGCGACGGCGGCCAAGGCGGCGAGACTCAAGTCATCCGCCAGGTGCGCCTCGACATAGTCCTGCACGCGCCGCAAGCGTGCGCCAGCCAGCGCACCGCGCATGCGCACCGCTCGGCGCACGTTGCCCGAGGCCAGCCAGAGCGTGCGCGTCGCCACAGCAATGCCGAGGCTCTCCGTGTAAAGCCTGCCCATCGGCGCGCCCTGAAGAATATGGGCGATCGCCTCGCGGCCCAGCGCCGCGGTGCAGGCGTCGGGCCGCCAGTCCATGACGTCGTCTGGCACGCCGCCCCCGCCTACCACCTCGGCCGCAAGGGCATCGGCACGCGCAGGGTCAAGTTCGAGCACCAGCCCGGGTTGACGCATTTCGGTTCTGAGGCGGAAACTGGTGCCCGCGGGCTGCCACGCGAGGCTATCAGCGGGAATCTCTTGCTCCACCAGCTTGTCAGAGTTGACCGCTTGCGTATGCTTGACTGCGGTCAGGTTGACGTCGATAACATGTGGCACCAGCACGTAAAATATCTCTATCGCACCCGGTGGCACTACGATCAAACGCATGCCAGAGGCCGCGAATTCGTGCACGACCCGCGGCACCCGCGATACTGGTTCGCCGTCGAGCGGCACATCGATAACTTTCTCGGTCATGAGTTGGCCTTCTTCCGGAGTCGCCAGGGCATTAGGGCCTTCTGCCTACTTTTAACACCCTTCCAGCGAGAACAATAGGTCCTCGTTCTCTTCGCCGGGTACGCCGAAGACGTATCGGACTCCTTCCGCCTTAAGACACGTCACCAGCAGATCGGAGACTTTCACGCGTTGCCCCCTGCGGCGTTACGGGATCAGTTTGTTGATGACGGCTATCAATTTCGGTACCGCTTAGTTTGGCCGCCCCTTGCCAGTGTTAGACCTCAGTTTCCAAAGGTCTTCTAGATTTCAAGCGGATGGCTTCCAAACTCACCCTTCGCAACAGGTCCGCGGGCACAACCAGGTGTCCAACCAAGGTATCAGGCCTATGATTTAGTATGCAAGTCCGTTGCGTTTTTGCGGGGCAAATCAAGCATACACCTAAAGGGGATTCTAAGGTTCGAGCACTGAGAAAAGCAACGAATAGTCGGCGCTTCGGTTCCGAACCAATCGCGTCCCGTTTTTAGGGCGCTCACGCACCCCTTCGTGTCGCGCTGGCCGCAATCGCCGCGCCCCGTCGCCACCGGTGATAGCGTTCAGCGAAGCGCAACAGCGCTTGGGGGGCGTGGGCGCGTTTCCATTCACCAGCGGCGAATTTGCTCGCTTCCGCCAGGGTGGGATAGATGTGGATGGTGCCCAAGATCTTGTTGAGGCCGAACTTATGCCGCATGGCGGCAACGTATTCGGCGATGATCTCACCGGCGTGATCGCCCACGATGGTCGCGCCTAAGATCCGATCTTTCCCCGGCGCCGTCAGCACTTTTACCAGCCCGTGCGCTTCCTCCTCGGCGATGGCGCGATCGAGATCCGCCAGTTGGTAAGTCGTCACCTCGTAGGGGATCCCTTGCGCTCTGGCATCCTGCTCGTTGAGCCCGACGCGGGCGACTTCCGGATCGGTGAAGGTGGCCCAGGGGATCACCGAGTAGTCCGCGCGGAATTTCTTGAAACGGCCGAACAACGCGTTGACTGCCGCGTACCACGCCTGATGGGATGCGGTGTGGGTGAACTGATACGGGCCTGCGACGTCGCCGCAGGCATAAACATTGGGGTAGCGGGTTTGCAGGTAAGCGTTGGTCTCTATGGTGCGAGAGGGCGTGAGCGTAATGCCCAGCTCTTCTAACCCATAGCCCTCGGTGTTGGCGATCCGCCCTACGGCCACTAGCACCGCATCGAATTCGATCGCGACTTCCTCCCCATTCTCCTCGCGCTTGCAGATGAGGGTCTTCTGTCCGTTGATAATGCGGCACTCGGCGGCTTTATGGCCCAGGCGCACGTCTATCCCTTCGCTTTCGAAGCGCTCCTTGATCATCGCCCCGATCTCGGGGTCTTCGCGCGGGAGGAGACGTGGCCCTATTTGGGTCACGCGACTGCCGAAACGAGCGAAGGCTTGAGCGAGCTCGCAGCCGATGGGTCCCCCACCCAGGACCGCCAGGCGCGCGGGCAATCGCCGCAGCTCCCACACGGTGTCCGAAGTGAGATAACCCGCTTCTGCAAGACCCGGGATGGAGGGGGCAAACGGCCGACCGCCGGCGGCGATCACGATGCCGCGCGTGGTGAGGGTGCGGCCGTTCACGTGCACGGTGTAGGGTGAGATGATGCGCGCTTCGCCTTGAATGCATTCCACCCCGAGGGAGGTATAGCGCTCGCTCGAGTCGTGGGGTTCCACCGTGCGCACGATGCGCTGAACCCGTTGCATGATCTCGGCAAAGTCGAAATCGGCATGCGCGCCGCGAAACCCAAGCTCCTTCGCCCGCTTGATGTGCGAGAGAAACTTAGCTGAACGCAGCAAGGCCTTGGATGGAACGCAACCGGTGTTGAGACAATCGCCCCCCATCTTGTGTTTTTCGATCAAAGTCACTCTTGCTTTCACCGCGACGGCGATGTAAGCGGCTACCAACCCCGCAGAGCCCGCACCGATCACCACCAAGTTACGATCAAAGCGCTTGGGGCGGGAGAAGCGGCGCAGCACCTTCCGCGCCTTGGCGTATTCGGCCAGCCTCTTGGCGAGCAGCGGAAACAGCCCCAGGAGGACAAAAGAGGCGATGATCCCGGGCGATAAGATCCCTGCGGCAGAATCGATTCTCGCGATCTGCGTGCCCGCGTTGACGTAGACCAAGGTGCCGGCCAGCATCCCGAGCTGGCTCACCCAGCCGAACGTGGTGGTTCTGATCGGCGTCAGTCCCATCACCAGGTTGATCACGAAAAAAGGGAAGGCGGGAACTAGGCGCAGGATGAACAGATAGAAGGCGCCATCTTTTTCGATGCCGGCATTGATAGCTTTCAGCTTGTCGCCGAAGCGGGCCTGCACCGCATCGCGCAACAGGAAGCGAGACGCCAGAAAGGCGAGGGTGGCGCCGATGGTGCTCGCAAAGGATACGATCACCGTGCCCCAAAAGAGATCGAAGATCGCGCCCGCGGCAAGCGTCATGATGGCGGCGCCTGGCAATGACAAGCCGGTTACCGCTACGTATATCGCAAAATAAATCCCTACCGTGCGCAAGGGCTGAGCTTGGTAATAGGCGTCAATACGCGCTTGTTGTGCTTTGAAGAAAGCCAAGCTCAAGTATTGCCCCAGGTCGAAGGCAAAAAAGCCGACCAAGAGCAGAGCGACGCTCAGCAGCAAAAGCAACTTTTTCTTGTTCATAGGTTCACGACCATCGGTTGGTGCAGGTACCGTCTACCGTCATTGCTCCGCTCCGGCGGAACGCGACCTCCCGTCGCTCGCGACGATTTTTTCACAAGCTCTCAAGTGCGCCGGCCCCGGTTGCTAAGCAGAAACGCACCCACTGCGCTGACGGCCGTGAGGGCCAGATCTTCGCCCACCATGGACCAGCGCAGGGGTCTGGCGAGGAAGACTCCGAAGCAACCGCAATTCTCGATCGGGAGTCCTCTAACGAGCGTAGCCGCCGCAAGCGCCGTGTAGCCGATGTGAAAGACGATCGTGGCGAGCACGTTTTGCTTCAGCCTCCGGCCACGCAGAATATTGATCCCGACCCCAAGCTCCAGCAAGGAGATGCCGAGCGCGAACGGCAACAAACCAGGCTCGGGAATGCCGAGCTCATAGGTCGCGATCACCTGAGCAAAACCGCGGTTGTCGAGCAGCTTCCCGATGCCCGTGGCGAGAAACAGCGCGCCCAGAAAAGACCGGATGGCCCAAAGCAAGGTCCGCGTCACCACCGCGCGTGAACGGGTGCAGATCTGAAGTGCCCCTGGCGAGGAGTTCCGGATGCTCTGGGTCCGCTCACTATCGGGGGCCGCAGTGAGGCCGTCGCAAGCGGTCGGGCACGCCGTGCGTTGGCGATGGTCCAGTCGTAGTCGATGAACTCCACCGTGTAGTCTTCGGGGATCGGGTCCGCAACATAGCGGCTGACATAGGCGATCAGACTGGGGGCGTATACGGGGGTGAAGTCCTCGGTATAAAAATTCAGGATCGCGCTCAGATAGACCTTCTTCTCGGCGTGGTCAATGCGCAGGTTACGTTCCTCTGAGAAAAACTTGCGGGTCTCGCGCTCCAGCTCTTGGTGGAGAGTTAGGCCAGTAAAAGGGACCCTCGGGAGGACGGGGCAACCTAGCGCACTACAGTTGAGCGCGAAGTGCACGCGCGGATCCCCGAGCTTGCGGATGACCTCGTTCTCGTAGGCGTACAGTGACAGCTCGGTGCCGCCGATAACGAAGTCCCGCAGCCAAAAGAAGCGGATCTTTCGCCATCCCGCGTGCGTCTCGGGGATCCCCAGCTCGAGCACATTGTACATGGACAGTGCGTTGTAGCTGTTGAGGTAATGGGCTAGGCGTGCCTGCGGACCGGCAAAGTCGCTCCCGGGCGTGTGCGCGACGTAGGCCACGTAGCGGTCCAGCCCCGCCCTGTCATGCGCGAGCGCCGGGAAATCGACTTCACCTCCATCGTTGACGTACTTTTGCAGGACCCGCGCATAAGCCTCAATCGGAGGCTCCGCCTCGAAGTCGTAAGCCGAATCCGGGACCCGTACGAGCGTGCTGCACGCCGATCCGGTGAGCTGCAAGAGCAATAGAAACAGAATCCTTGGGTTCTTCACGCCTGGCCACCGGGATCACGGCTCATCGTGTCGCGCGGCGCCTTTCCGCTCTAGGACTGCCGCTCGGGAGCGTCCCTTGAGGTATTTCAGGGGATAGGTCTGGACAGCGCGCTCGGTGGGAGGGACTTCCCGAATGTCTCCGGCCGCGCTTATTCCGCCCAAGGGATCCCAGATCTTTAGGCCCGCGGGCGTGTTTAGCTTTACGGGCCGCAGGACATAGTCATCTCGCTTGGCGTTGTGCATACACATCGACATCGGCCCATCGGCGGTGGCGACCATAAAAACACAGCCCTCCAGACGCTCGCGTTCTAGCTTGCAGCCATCCATAAAGTTATGCACGACAAACGAGAGCTTGTTGATGCGGCCACGGGACGCCCACAGGTCTTGCCGGGCCAACCACAAGGTCCTGGCGAGCCATTTCGCCCCCCTCCACCACAGTCCCTTGGCCTTGGCAAAGGCCCTCAAGGCGGACAGCACGGCGGCCCGCCGGTTTCTGCGGTCGAACTGCACCTCGGCCGTTTGATTGAGCAAAGGCACGATGAAGCCGGGATCGTCGAGGAAGTCGTAGAGCTGACCGTTGATCTCGAAGGCCATCGCATATTTGTTGCAGCGCGGGTGTCCCACCGCGAGCGTGTCGAAGCACAGGCTCGTTCCCGACCCCTGATGGATTTGCTCGATCACGCTATCCTGAGTGATGAGGACATCACGCTGCCGCAGCACACCGCGGCCGGTGTCGGCCTGCAACTGAAAGGAGATCAGCCTGACCATGTCCGCGTTGCTGCGAAAGAAACGCACCAGCGCGGGGAGCTGGTGGAAATTCCCCGCAAAGACCGTGGTGTTAAACATTACCGACAGCGGCAGGCCTCGCGCTCGCTCGATGTACTTCTGCCGCAGCGCGTTCAGATCCGCTTCCGACCGATAGCCCTTGCGCTGCTGGGTCAGGTCAACGTGGAAGGCTACGTCCACCAAACCCGCCCGGCACAGATCCGAGAGCAGCGTGCGGCTGGCAAGGATCCCGTTGGTGAACAGCGAAGCGCGCATTCCCTTGGCGGTGATCCTGTGGACGATCTGGATCAGATCTTCTTTGGCTCGCAAGGTCGGGTCCCCGCCCGACACCTGGACATCAGTGTTCTCGCCATAATGCGCATAGATGATTTCAATGCGGCGAAAAAGCTCCTCCAGGGGAACATCTCTGACCGCCTCCGAGTGCTCCGACAGATAACACAGGGTGCAATCGAGATTACAGCGCTGCGTGATCTCGAGCGACACACAGCCGATGCTCCACCGCCTGCCCGCGATCTGCGCGGGTGTCCAGCAGCCGATGTCCAGCAGGCGCCCGCGCAGGGCTTCGCGACGCTGGCTGGGCTCCGGCAGGCTCTTGTACGGCGCCCATGCGTGGATCTCTTCGGGGCTCAAATAGTTACCTTCATGATCCTCGGCGGCACCGAGCGGCCCCGCCGGCGCCCTGTCGCGAAGCTCGGGGCTCGTAGGCTCCGCGAGCAGCGAGCGATCATTTCGCCACAGCTCGTTCATCGTCATGTTCCCGGCAACACTAATCTCTGAAATTGTTCAAGGCCCAATCATAATCGACAAACTTGATCTTCGCCTCTTGGCTCCGAATCAGGGTCTGCCCGCCGGGGTCGTCGGTCAGCAGCTCCGCGTACTTGGCGAAAAACTGTTCTCGGGACCGGATCCCTTGGAAACCGCTTGAGAAATCTTCGCGGTACCAGTCGAAGATTTCGGACACCTCAAGGGTATGGGTCGCGCCATCATAGCGATTGCGCGAGCGGTCCGAGAGAAACCGCACGACTTGCTCCTTGAGCTGTACGGCCAAGCGATCGGCGAGGTAGGCTTCCTCGCGCAGCATCGGGCAGCCGATAGACGCGCAGTTAACCGCCATGTGGATGCGAGGTTCGTCATAGACGCCCGGGGCGCGAATGATGCCGTGTTCGATGCCGTCCAAATTCTGCTCTTGGCCCAAGAGTTTGAAGAAGCGCTTTTTCCATGGGTTGTCGATAAACCGTCCGAAATCCCGGATCGACGCGAGATCCGGATAACGCGTGAGGATCAATTCGACGGTGAAGGCGTTGTAAGCGTTAAGGAGAAACGCGAGTTGTTGCGCTTTGCTCCAACGTTCGAACGCCGGTAGCGTCACGGAGGACAACGTACCCAAGTACGCTTTCAGTTCGGTACGTTTGTTTTTGAACTCGGCATAGCGCACCTGAGAGCCGCTGCCGCCGTCGATCAAGACGACGTGCTGCCGTAACAAGTCAGTCCACGCGCGGTGGCTATGATCGAAACTCCCGCCGACGGCGTAGCTGAGAGGCAGCAAGGTGTAAGCTAAAATAGCAAGGAGGCGTTTCATCAACGTACTGGTTAGCGCCTCAAGGAGACAGGCGTAGGTGAGTCGCCGGGCGGCCTTGACGGTGTCTACGGCAATGGCGAAGACTTGCGGTTAGGCGATGACCACAACCGCGATCGATGCCGGTGATCCGTCCGATATCGCCGTTTAAAACCTCTTTATCGTAGTTGTTCACCATTTGAATGATCTTATGCCCCGGCGTGAAGCGTGAACAGAAGCGTTCGACGGCGGCTACGCCCGTAGCATTGAGCCATTCTTCCTACACTCGTACCGGGGCACCCGCGGCTGTGGCTTTGTTTACGGCAACCTGCCCCGTTTTTTGGCTCGCCGTTTCCCCGCTTCCCCCCATTTGAGCCTAGGGGGCTGCCGCTGTCTGCGTTGCGTGATCTTGGTTGCCCGAAACGGTGGCAGAAACCGATCCTAACCCGACCCCATGATGGGGCGCCACTCCAGCTCAAGGCCATATTTTGGTTCGGCCTCGAGTGATTTCCCCAAGAGCACGCATTTGTTGTCTGAATCAGGGAGTTCCCTAAGTGACTGTGTTTTTGTGTCGTAATCACAGAGACCATTCCTATGGTTTAAGGCCGCCGCCTGCATTAGCGAGGGCGCTCGCCGCGACCGCCGGTGCGGTGCGCATCAGTGGTAGCCACCTCTTGATCCAGGCCGCTGGGAATGAAACGGTTGCGGAACTCCAAATGCGCCGGATTGCGCGGCTCCTCTTCGCTGACCAGCCCGCGGTCCGGGTCGCGCGGATCATCCGGGTTGTCTCCATAGATCAGTTTGTCGTTGACCACGCCGGCGGGTCCCGAGCCGGAGATGCCGCCTCAATGGTTTTCGGCGAGCAGCGCGCGGATCATGGCGTCGGTTTCACCGTATTGCCCTTCACCGAAATGGACGTAACGGATCAGGCCCCTGCGGTCACGCAGATAGAACGCGGGCCAATAGCGGTTTTCGAAGCGATTCCAGTTGGCGTAGTCGTTGTCTATCGCGACCGGATGGGCGATCGCGTGCTCGCGCAGGTAGGCGGCGACGTTTTCCGGTTTCTTTTCGTGGTCGAATTCCGGCGTCTGCACTCCGAGGACGACCAGGCCTTCGTTGCGGTAACGGCCGAACCACTGCTTCACTTGCGGCTCGACGTTGCGGCAGTTCCGGCAGCGGTAGGTCCAAAACTCGACCAGCACGACTTTGTCTTTCAGAGCCGTGTCATCCAGCGGCGCGCTATTGAGCCACCGGCCGGATTGGACCGCCGGCATAGGATCGCCCACGTCGACGGCCCGCGCGCCGGTCGCCGTCAGCGCAACAAAAAGCGTAATGAGCGCGCGAACCATAGATGGAGGCTGCTCGGTCAGCGCACGCGCCGCACTACGATACGCGCGACCGGATTGCGCCAATCCCGAACCTCGGGCCGCAGATCGCCGATGCCGTGGATCCCGGCGTGGATATGCACGTAGCCTTCCTCATCGCCTTGCGGTTGCCCTCCGCCCCCAGGCCCGCCACACTCGGCAAAACCGGGTCCGGGGATGGAAGCGCAGAACTCATCATTGCGTTCACTACCCGCATCGTAGGCAGGAGAATCGAGCCTAAGGAGTAGGTTTCCTTTGGGCCCTGCCACACCGTTGATCGCAAAAAAGCCGTCGTTGGTGGGGATCAGCATGGCCGCCACACTCAGGTGGTCGAACGGGCCACCCGTCTCCACGGTGATGGTCACGGAATCACCCGGATCAAGAAGACCACTCGAGGAGACCACCTCCTTGACCTCCGGCAGCCCCGACAGCAGGCTGGTCAAGGGGGCCGTATCTCCTTCTTCGGCCAGAGTCGCCAGTTCCGGGCTGGCTGCATCGCCGGACGTAAAAAGGCTCACTCCCCGGCGATGAGCTGCGACGAGAATGGGGGTAAATTGCTGCCCTCGAGTGAGGTTCGTCACCGTGACCTCGAACCTAAGTCCGTCGTCTGCGTGAGCGAGCGAGCTCGCCGCCGCCACCGCCAGTAGTGCGGTGCGCATCAGTGGTTTGGTTAACGTTTGCATTAGGACGTCTCCTGCGGATGATTGCTTTACGGTTATCGATGGCGCGGCCCGTAATGGCCACCAGCGCGAGAGTACGGGCGAAAGATCATCGGGGCATCACGGAACTATCACGTATTCATCACGGCTCCGAGGCCGGCTGGTGCCTCGACCCCGCTTCCCGAAGCCCATAGGCGCGGCGAGAGATTTTTTAGGGTTCTGTGATAGCTACTTGATACTTGCCGCGTAGCATGCAAAAGTCCTTGGTAGAAATGAAAAGTTCGTACCCTACCTTACCCTCCCGTTGCGGTGCCTCCGCCAGCCCCTACGGGTCTTGCCGACGTGATAGGCCTGATAAGCTTGTGATCGGTGTCTGATAGCGGAGCACCCTAAATATGCAGCGCCGCATCTTGGTTATAGAGGACGAAGAAGATCTCGCCGAGCTCCTCGCGCTCCATCTGCGCGATGTCTGCCAGGAGGTCAAGGTGACCGGTGACGGCGCGCAGGGCCTCGCGATCGCCGAGTCGGGTGATTACGACCTCATCATCCTGGACCTGATGCTGCCCGGTATGCCGGGCCTCGACGTTTGCCGGCGCCTGCGGGCCCAGCCCCGCTACACCCCGATCCTGATGCTGAGCGCCCGCTCCTCGGAGATCGACCGGGTGCTCGGTCTCGAGCTCGGAGCCGATGATTATCTCACCAAGCCCTTCAGCCTTATGGAGTTGAACGCCCGCGTCAAGGCCATCTTTCGCCGCCTGGAGGCGCTGGCGGTAGACGCGCCCGCCCTCGGCAGCGTGGGCGTCGGGGAGCTTCACATCGAGGTAGAGAAACGCCGCGTGACCTTCAAGGGCCGGCCCATCGAGCTGACGCGTCGCGAGTTCGAGCTGCTGCTCCATTTCTGCCGGCATCCTGGGAGGGTGTACACGCGCGCCCAGTTGCTCGATACCGTCTGGGGCTACGGGCACGCGGGCTACGAGCATACGGTCAACTCTCATATCAACCGCCTGCGCGCCAAGATCGAAGAGGATCCTGCCCACCCCTGCTACATCCTCACGGTCTGGGGCGTCGGTTACCGTTTTACCGACGGCGCGGTTGAGGCACAGAGATGTTGAGCACCCTCTATGCCCGGCTCGCACTGGTGCTGTTGGTGCTATTCTTCGGCCTCGGCATCGGGTTCCTGCTGATCACGCGCTTCGTCAGCACTACCTATCAGCAGGAGGTCTCCCAGAAGATGAATCGGGACCTCGCCGCCCATATCGTCGCCGAACACCGGCTTATCGGGAACGACGGCGTTAATCGGCCGGCGCTCCAAGAGGTCTTTCATTATATGATGGTTGTCAATCCCGCCATCGAGGTTTATCTGCTCGATCCGGAGGGCCTTATCCTCGCCGACGCCGCGCCACCCGGGAAGGTCAAACGCCCGGATGTGTCGCTGGCACCCGTACGGGCGTTGTTGAACCCCACCGCCCGGCTGCCCATCCTTGGCGATGACCCGCGAAACCCCGAGGGCCGCAAGGTGTTTTCAGTCGCCCCCGTGGAGGACGCGGGCCGCCTTCGGGGCTACGTCTATGTGATCCTGAGCGGTGAGACCCAGGAGAACACCGCCGAACTTCTTCGCGGCAGCTACATCTTGCAGCTTGGGGCCTGGGCGATCGTGGCCTGTCTGCTTTTTGCCTTGCTCGCGGGGCTCCTGCTTTTCGGTCTCCTCACCCGCCGGCTACGCCACATGACGTCGGCCGTCGCGGCGTTCGAGGCTAGCAACTTCGCCGCGCCGCTCGCCTTTTTGCCGCACCCGGCAGGCCGGGACGAGATCGACCGGCTCGTTACTATCGTCCACGCGATGTCGGCGCGTATCATCGACCAGCTTCGGAAGCTGGCGCAGACCGACACGATGCGCCGTGAGCTCGTGGCCAATGTCTCCCACGACCTGCGCACACCGCTCTCGGCCATGCAGGGGTATCTCGAGACGCTTCTGATCATAGGGGACAGCCTGACAGTCGAAGAGCAACGCCGCTACCTCGAGACCGCCAAGCGGCATTGCGATCGGCTCGAGGTCCTCGTGGGGCACATGTTCGAGCTAGCCAAGCTCGACTCCCGCGAGACCCTGCCGCAGTGCGAACCCCATTCGCTGGGCGAGCTCATGCAGGACGTGGCTCAGAAATACGAGCTCTACGCGCGCGAGCGGGGCGTGCGGATCGAAACCGAGTTGCAGCACGACGCCCCCTTCGTGAATGCCGACATCGCCATGATCGAGCGTGTGTTCGAGAACCTCATCGAGAATGCGCTGCGTTACACCCAGGAAGGCGGCGTCGTGCGGCTAGCCCTCGGTACCGATCGCCGCCGGGTGCAGGTGGCGGTCTCGGACACCGGCTCGGGTATCTCCCCCGAGCGGCTACCTTACATCTTCGACCGCTTCTATCATAGCGAGGACACACCGCCCGAGAAGAGCCGCTCCGCGGGCCTCGGCCTCGCCATCGTCAAGCGCATCCTGGAGCTGCACGGTAGCGCGATCAGCGTGGTGAGCAAGCCCGCGGCCGGGACCACCTTCAGCTTTGACCTTCCACTAACCCGTTAACTTCGCCGCGTCTCAGATCTTCGAGGTTGACGCCTGGCGTTTTAATGATTATTAGAAGTTCGTCAAAGCAGCCGCGGTTACCAGCCTAGGTTCCTGGGCGTCATAAACCAAAACAAGATCGCGGTCATACCAATCGCCAAGGACAATACGGCGGGCGCTCTGGCCTTGGATCTCAAGGAGATGAATCCCCGGACGGTGGGTGTGGCCATGGATAAGCTGGCGCACGCCGTAGTCGATCATGGTTTGTGACACCGTTGCCGGGTCGACGTTCATGATCACGGCCTCTTTTTGGCGGGTCGCCGCACGGCTGCCCTCCCTCAGGTTACTCGCGATGGCCGCCCGTTCCGCGAGCGGTTTTTGCACAAACCCTTGTATCCAACGGGGATCGCGCACCTGCTTGCGGAATGCTTGGTAGTCGATATCTTGCGTACACAACGTATCTCCATGCATTAATAAGGTTTTCTCGCCGTAGAGGTCCAGGATAAACGGGTCCGGGAGCAGCGTGCCGCCGCTGCGGGCCTCGAACTCGGGACCCATGAGAAAATCGCGGTTGCCGTGCATCAGGTACAGCGGCTTTCCCGTCGCGGCGTAGTGCGCGAGCGCTTCTACGACCTGATGATGGGGCGAGGTGGTGTCGTCATCGCCGATCCATGCTTCAAAAAGATCGCCGAGGATATAGAGTGCTTCGGCGTCACGGGCGGGTCCGCTCAAAAGATGGTAAAACAGCGCTAGCTTTTCCGGGCGCTCGGGGCTGAGATGTAAATCGGAAATGAAGAGCGTCGCCATGCTGCTGCCGTGCGAAGAAAACGTCAGTATCGCTAGGCTTGGTTAGTATACCTTTTTTCGGGTACCATCCAAGGCAATGACCGGGGAAAAGATCACTACCCGCTTTGCGCCGAGCGCTACCGGTCTCTTGCATTTAGGAAACGTGCGCACGGCGCTGTTTAACTGGCTTTTCGCCCGCAAGGTGCAAGGCGCCTTTCTCCTGCGCATCGAGGACAGCGATCGGGCACGCGAAAGTGATTTTGCCCTCGACACCCTGATCGAAGATCTGATCTGGTTGGGGCTACAGTGGGATGAGGGTTTCGGCGTTGGCGGGGGAGGGGGGCCTTATCGGCAGTCGGAACGCACTGCCCTCTATGCGCAGTCCTACGAGCAACTCCAAGAGCAGGGTCTGGCCTATCCCTGTTTTTGCTTGCCGGGCGAGCTCGCGCTCGCGCGCAAGGCCCAGCTCGCCGCGGGTCGAGCGCCCCGCTACCCCGGGACCTGCGCCCGCTTGACGGCGGAAGCCGTTATGCGGTTTAGGGCGCAAGGGCAGCAGCCCTCGTTGCGGTTTCGGGTGCCGGCGGGCGCGACGATCGAGTTCGACGACTCGGTGAGGGGTGCTCAGTCGTTTCGCAACGACGACATCGGTGATTTCGTGATCCGGCGATCTGACGGCAGCGCCGCGTTCTTTTTTTGTAACGCCATCGATGACGCCTTGATGGGCGTTACCGATGTCGTACGCGGCGAGGACCACTTGAGCAACACGCCGCGGCAGATCCTGATCCTCGACGCCGTGGCACTCCGGGTCCCGCGTTATGGCCATATCGCCTTGGTCCTCGATGAGGCCGGCCAGCCCTTGTCGAAACGTGCCGGGAGCCTGTCGGTGCATGCGCTCCGGGAGCGCGGTTATCTTCCGGACGCCATCAACAACGCGTTAGCGCGCCTCGGCCACACCTATGACGATCCGGTTTTCTTGGAGATCGAAGACCTGATTGGTGGCTTCTCCTTGTCCCGGCTGAGCCGCGCGCCGGCGCGTTTCAGCCCCGCGCAGTTGGATTTTTGGCAGCGCGAAGCCCTGCATCGGACGCGCGCGGACGATCTTTGGAATTGGATGGGAGAACCGGTGCGGGATCTCGTTCCCGAGGCGGCTCGACAGATGTTTATCGAGGCGATCCGGGCAAATGTACTCCTGCCCGAGGATGCGCTCGCATGGGCCAACATTATTTATCGAGGTCCGGCCGAGCTCTCGCAGCCGGCGTCCCAGGCAATCGCTGATGCGAAGCCTGGGTATTTTCGCGGCGCATCGGAAGCCTTGGCGCGTCATCCGGGCGACTTTCAGAGGTTTATAGCCACGCTCAAGGCCAACGTCGCGGAGAGCGGGAAACGTTTGTTCATGCCGCTGCGAGCGGCGCTGACGGGGCGCGTCGATGGGCCGGAGCTGGCGGCACTCTATGGGCTGCTCGGGGCGGAGCGACTGCGCGCAAGGTTGCAGAGTTATCTGCGTTAAAGAAAATCATGTGCTGGTAATCTATAACACGCTTACCGGCCGGAAGGAAGAATTCCGGCCCCTGGTCACGGGAAAGGTCCGTATGTACGTCTGCGGGATTACCGTCTACGACTATTGCCATCTGGGCCACGCGCGCATGATAGTGGTATTCGATATCGTTGTGCGATACCTCCGCGCACGGGGATATGAAGTGACTTACGTGCGCAATATCACCGATGTCGACGACAAGATCATCAAACGCGCCCGCGAACAGAATGAACCGATCGATGCCGTTACCACGCGCTTCATCGCGTTCATGAACGAGGACGCGGCCGCCTTGGGCGTCATCAAGCCCGATGTCGAGCCGCGCGCGACCCAACACATCAACGAGATGTTGCGCATGATCGAGCGCTTACTGGCGCGCGGGCACGCCTACCAGGCCGCCAACGGCGGCATCTACTATGACGTGAGTAGTTTTAAGAGTTACGGCCGGCTTTCCGGAAAACGGGTAGAGGATCTACGCGCCGGCGCGCGGGTGGAAGTGGACGAGGCCAAGGACGATCCCCTGGATTTCGTGCTTTGGAAGCGCGCCAAGGACGGCGAACCGTCGTGGGGATCCCCGTGGGGACCTGGACGTCCGGGCTGGCATATCGAGTGCTCGGCGATGTCCACCGAGTGTTTAGGCGCGCATTTCGATATCCACGGCGGCGGCCAGGATCTACAGTTTCCCCATCACGAAAACGAAATCGCGCAGTCGGAAGGCGCGACGGGACAGCCCTTCGTCAACGTGTGGATGCATAACGGCTTCGTACGCGTCGATGAAGAAAAAATGTCCAAATCCCTCGGAAATTTCTTCACCGTGCGCGAGGTCTTGGCCAGGTATCACCCGGAAGAGGTGCGGTACTTTTTTTTAGCCAGCCATTATCGAAGTCCCTTGAATTACTCCGAAGAAAACCTCGACCATGCCCGTACCGCGTTCACCCGCTTGTACTTGGCGCTGCGCGATCTTCCGGCCGCCGAGTACCGCTCCGCCAATCCCTACGAGGAGCGCTTCCAAGCGGCCATGGACGATGATTTCAATACGCCCGAGGCCATAGCTGTCTTATTCGACGTAGTGCGTGATATTAACAAGTACCGGGATACCGCTTCTGCTCAAGCGGCCGATGCCGGGGCGGCGTTGCGTCATTTCGCCGGGATGATCGGGCTCTTGGGCTCGGATCCCGAGCATTATTTAAAATGGGGCCCGGCCGGGGCGAAGGCTCCACAGCCGGAGCAGGCCATACTCGCCGACGAAGACATCGAGCGCTTGTTGGAGCAACGGGCGGCGGCGCGAAACCGCCAGGACTGGGCGGAATCGGATCGGATCCGGGCTTACCTGGCCGATCGGGACGTAATTCTGGAGGATAGCGTCACGGGAACCCGGTGGCGGCGGGTATGATTTCCTGCCCTCAAGCGGTCGATTTTCAGCAACGCTACGAATGGTGAATTTACGCGCGGATTGACGTGATCACCGGCCGTGCGTATTATCGCCGTCGCTTTCGCGGGATCTGTCTAGCGGGGCATAGCGCAGCCTGGTAGCGCACCTGCTTTGGGAGCAGGGAGTCGGGGGTTCAAATCCCTCTGCCCCGACCAACCTCGCCGCGCATGGGTTTACATTGGCGAAAGACTCGTCTTGGGATACGCGCCTGTAGCTCAGCCGGATAGAGCATCAGCCTTCTAAGCTGAGGGTCGCAGGTTCGAGTCCTGCCAGGCGCGCCAGTGTGGACTTGGGAAAGGCTTGGTCTGCGGCGGAAGCCCTTCACCAAGTTGCGTACTAAGTCGCCAAGGTCATGGTGGGCGTAGCTCAATGGTAGAGCCCCGGATTGTGGATCCGGCTGTTGTGGGTTCGAGTCCCATCGCTCACCCCATCGCTCGGGCGTGTTGGTGTATATATATATGGGCCGTTAGCTCAGTTGGTAGAGCAGCTGACTCTTAATCAGTAGGTCGTAGGTTCGAGCCCTACACGGCCCACCAATAAAAACAAAACGTTACGTAGTTCGCTTACCTGCGGGCGCTAGCCGTGTAAGCACAGTGTAAGCAGTCGGCCAAACCTGGCACGCTGCCTCGCGCTGGTACAACCCATTTTTGTATCTCTGTAGTGCGACAAAAGCGTTCAAAGCGACAAAAGCCTAAAATCAATGCCTTACGAAAGTCCCTCGGCATAGTGAAATAAGGGGCGGACTCTGTGGGATCCCCACGAATTTAGGCTCAATTTGAGCTCTCCTGGCAGTGTCGCTGTAGGATTCCATGGAGGCTATGGATGGCCGCGATCACATCAGCCAAGCGTAAGCTCACGCGCGGAT
>Ga0136615_10000353_pt1 | contig 20960 bp, 18 predicted proteins | sample AntDrymUQ2882206_2_FD_106647 | JGI IMG/M metagenome (GOLD analysis project Ga0136615, IMG submission 106647) | Polar desert sand microbial communities from Dry Valleys, Antarctica - metaG UQ288 (22.06) | ecosystem: Environmental > Terrestrial > Soil > Desert | place: Antarctica: Dry Valley... | reverse complement strand
TCGCCCTCCGGGCTCGCTCCGCTCAACGCCGGCGCGACCCTCCATCTGCTCAATGATGCTGTGCTTCTTCATAGACATGAGACTCCAGTTCGCTCATGCCTACACAGATCCTCGGACACTCCCGCGGATCACGTTCACCAGCGAGGACCGCGTCCGCGACGTGATCCACAACTTCAACGCCGACGGCTTCGACGCGCTGTACCCGCGCTACAAGGGCGGCCGGCCGCCGAAGTTCACCGTGGCCGAGCGCGAGCAGATCAAGTCGATCGCGCTCGGCCGTCCCGCCGATCACGACCTGCCGTTCTCGACCTGGAGTCTGTCCAAGCTCGCCGACTTCCTGGTCGACAAGGGGGTGGTCGAGGACATCAGCCACGAGGGCCTGCGCGCGCTGCTGCGCGCAGAGGGCGTGTCCTTTCAACGCCTGAAGACGTGGAAGCAGTCCAACGACCCGGACTTCGAGGCCAAGAAGAACCGCGTCCTTGAGGTCTACGCGATCGCCGACGGCAAGGCCACGCCCGGCCCGGGCGATCCCGACGAGGTCATCTGCATGGACGAGTTCGGGCCGCTGAACCTGCAGCCGCACCCCGGCCGCCAGTGGGCCTGCCGAGGCGGCCGCGGCCACGTCCGACGCCGCAGGCGACGCGCGACGTTCACCCGCCCGCACGGCGTCCGGCACCTGTTCTGCGCCTACGACCTGAAGGCCGACAAGCTGTACGGCCACGTCAACGCGCGCAAGCGCCGCGGCGAGTTTCTGACCTTCCTGCGCTACATCCGCTCGCTGCATCCGCCCGACACGCGCATCGCGGTCGTCCTGGACAACTTCAGCCCGCACCTGAGCACCACGACCGACACACGCGTCGGCGACTACGCCGACGCGAACAACATCGAGCTTGTCTACGTGCCCTTCAACGCCAGCTGGCTGAACCGCATCGAGGCACAGTTCACCGGACTGCGCTACTTCGCGCTGGACGCCACCGACCACGCCACCCACGCCGAGCCGAGCCGCGCGATCCGCCGCTACATACTGGCGCAACCGCAACACCCACGACCGCCGCCTGCGCCGCGTCATCGACCGGGCAAACGTTGCCTGACACGGCACTAGGTAGACGCGGCAGGTTGCGATGGGGACGGCGGCTGGCGACCGGGCGCAGGGGGGCCGGTGAGGCGTGGGCCCGCCAGGCCGGAGAGCGCCAAGCCGGAGGGCCGGTGAGGCCGCGGATGGCGCCAGCAGGGGAACCGAGCGGAGCGCGCGTCCGCCCAGGTCCAACCTGGCGCTTAAGTCGCGCTCAGACCGACAACGGCGCCACGCGAACTACCCGGGTTGTCGACAACGGTCAGTTGTCGGAGCCGAGCCGGTCCCAGAGGTACAGCTCGACGCACTCGGTCGCAAGCTCCATGCAGCGCTCGCGCGAGAGGTGCGGCAGGACGGTCTGAAGCGCTTGGTCCTCGGCGACCCCCGCGTCGAACGCCTCCTCACCACGGAAGCCGGCGGCGATCTTCAGCGCCTCGCGACGATTCTCACCCAGACTCTGAAAGACGTTGACGAGGAACTCCCGATTGGCAATCGGATGACCGACCTCAAGCGAGGCGTGCCAGGCCGCAAGCATCGACAGATCATGCTCGTCGAGATCCTGCACGGCCTTCGCGTAGTGCGACGCCAACTCGTTCTCCGGGATCTCGTCAACCCACGCGCGCACCAACTCGCCCAGCAGCTGCCTGCGGGCCTCACGGCCAACGGACTCCGCGATCACGCGGATCGCGTCCTGCGGTTCGATGAAGCACAGCGGCATTGCGACTCCCTGGCCGGGGAAGCGGACAGGAAGCACGGTAGGGGTGGCGTCGGACGGGATGGTTCGGGGGGTGCGGTGGTGGTCGGCGCGTTGCTCGGCGTCGGCCTCGCCAATCCAAATGACGGTTTCAAGGGACCACACGGATCTCGATCAACGCACCGCGCGCGTGACCGCGCGCCCTACGCTTGCGACATAGGGATAGCCGCGCTCGTTCGGAATGCTGATCCGGAACTGCAGCCTGATTCCGGGGCGGTGCACCCGTAGGCGGTATCTGCCTGAGAACGTTCCAGACCGATTCGTTCGCCTGACAGCGAATCTGGTCCACGCGCCTCCGACGGCGCGACCCTCGATGTAGATCAACTTTCCCCTGCGCGGGATGGGCCGGGTTAGGACGCGGCCACGATAAGACACGCGAACTCCGCTTAGCGCGACGCGGAGGATCGCGGCCGCAGCGACGTTCATACGAAGACGAGCTGTCGCGGCGACATTCGGATCCCCAAGGTTCGGCCTGTAACGCACGCTTATTACTCGCGAGCTCGAATGCCGCTTGATCGCGTACCTGAAGGCGCCCCCGGCCCGAGTTCGAACGCTTTTCGTGACGCGGCGTGCCCGCCGAAGAACAGGAGCCTCCACGACATCCAGTCGGGCATTGCCGATCGGCTTTCCGGATGAGGTAGTGAGGCGACCACGAATCACGACAGGCCGCGAATACGACACCGTGGTCGACGCTCGCCGTCGTCCAACGAATGCCGCCGTCAACTTCGCGTCGCCTGTCGCGCCGTCTCCGTTGGGGGTGGCACCTGGGCCTAGGACACCATTGACGATCTGCACAGGACGCGATGCCTGCACCACTTCCCGATTACCAGCTGCGTCCTTTACCCGAAGCGAGAGCGGATACGAGCCGTCGGGAACCTTTCGGGTATCGATTTCAAGGATTCCGTTGCGATCTTGCGCGCATGCCACGAAGCTCGCATAAGCGCACTCTGGTCTGAAATCCTGCGTGGCTACTACAGTTGTCCCAAGGACAGCGGAGACCTCAGCAACGCCGGATTCCTGATCTCGCATCGCGTAGCTGATGTTCCGCGTGCCGGACTGCGCTCCGCCCTCAAGAAGCGATCCTCCATCGACAGTGCCTGTCGGCGCCACGTCCTCCTCGAGTGTCACCTCAGCGCCACGGACCTCGAGGGGATTCGGACTCGCAGGTGTACATCCATCATTCGTACTCCCAGAACACGAGAGCACGAGGACATATGACCCGGTGTCAGCAAGCAGACCTGGGCTGACATACGGCGAGGTGAGCGTAGATCCTCCGGGCGGCCCAAAGATATCCGCGTAGACAGAGCCGGTGCTCCCGCCAGCTGTCGCCGCGACGTAGAGGCCTGAGCCACCGCCGCTGAGTCTGGCGATCATCCATAGACGGACCCGTTGGATTTTGATAGCGCGCTGTGGACCGTCCGGGGGTTCGAGGACGAGCGCAGCCGTGGTCATTCGTTGCATCAAGCCAGCATGGAATCCGAAGCCACCGCCGCTTGCACATTCGTCGTTGGCGAACGTGTTAATCGTGTTGACCCAACTCCACGGGGTTGCGGGCGCGGTGCGCTCGCCGGGGACGTTGCAAGACCGCATGACATAGGTACCACCGTATGCGACATGGGTCTGACTACAGATGATCGCAAGAGAGACGACGATTCCTAAGAGCCCCTTGATCGCGTACCGCACTTTCGTGTACCAGCCTTCCAACTCGAATGGTCAGGGACCGAACTCAGGCGCTGATGCGCTTGGCGCGAATTCGGGCGTCGTGCTGCGCGGCTGCGGGTCAGCGGACGGGGAAGCTGCTGACGACGCAGACCGAGCGAACGTCTTAGGCGTAGCGGGCTTGGCTTGGGCTTTGGATACCGGGCCAAACTCGGGCGTGTGCGGGGTCGGAACTCGACTTGGCACGAACTCCGTCGAAGCCGATGATCGCTTCGCCACACGCGCAGGTGGCACCGCGCTCCAACTCGGTTCACGCCCCTTACCTGGTAGATTCTTTTGCGCAGCCGGGAGGACCTTTTCAATTGCGTCCACCCCCCGCTCCACCCGCCGCCCATCCATCGACCGCTCCACCGTCGCGTAGCTGCCGCTCGCAACCGCCGCCGCCGCGCCGGCGATCGCTGCTGCCTTGCCGGCTGCCGTGGCTTCGACGACCGCTTGGACCTTCGTGATCGAGGTTGCTGCTCGGTCGTGGAGGCCTCCGACCACGATCTCGTAGATGCGCGTGAGGAGGTTGGAGACGTGCTCGGCGCTGTCGGCGGTGGTGGCGGCGATCAGGGGGATCGGCATCACCGCGGCCAGCGGCGCGGAGCTGTCCTGCAAGGTTCGCAGCGTCGCGCGGCAGCCCGGGCAGTTGCGCAGATGTGGCCGCAGGTCGACGAGTTGCTCGGATGTCGCCTCGCCGTCGACCATCGCGGAGATGACCGGCAGCCAGCGCTCGCACTCGGCGCCGGACTCGATGTCGGCGTAGCGCTCCAGGAAGCTGCGCCTGCCCTCGGTCAGGCAGCGGTTGACCTTCGTGTACGACCAGCCGGTCATCACGCCGATGTCGTTGTAGCTGTGACCCTGGGCGCGTAGCCACAGTGCGCGCAGCTCCTGTGGCTTCAGGCGCTGCAACGCCTCGGCGGAGCGACCGATCAGGTCGAACGTCGCCAGCTGCTCGTCAGGCGTCGGCACGGACCGCGCTTGGTGGGCGTCAAGGTCGACGTCCGCGGATCCGACGAGCTTCTGGCGCGAGCGGCGGATGGCGTGCGCCTCGCGCTTGACCACGACGTGCAACCAGCCTGCGGCGCGCTCGGGATCCAGGCGCTCGGCGTGCGCCATGAAGATCTCCAGCGCCCGCTGGTAGGCGTCCTGCGCGTCGTCGGGACAGAGCGAGCATCGCAGCGCGGTACGTAGGAGCGAGTCGGCGTGCGCTGCGATCGTGCGGAGGATGAGCTCCTCGGCTGCGTTGCCGCTCCTCCCTCCGCCCTGCGCGTCGTCCACAGTCGCCACCCCGCTTCTGAGCTCGATCCGGTCCTGTTGCCTCCCCTAGGGAAACCTACGCGGAGCTTCGCCCCCTCTGGCGACGAGAAAGGGCGCAATTTGCGGCAATCTTGGACGGCCTGGGCTCAGTTGATCGGGCTTACGACGCGACCGCGCGCGTGCAACGGCCGGCGCTGCGCCCGGCTCAGCCGAAACGACCGCGCTCCGCGATGCGGGCGAAAGGAGCGGACCTGCGCCACCACCCGCGGTGCACAGCGAAAGGTCACGTCCGGCAGCACGCGCTGCACCATCGAGCGAAGCATCATGGCCTCGGCGATCGCTGGCTCATCGACGACGTAGTGCCCGTCGGCGACGAGCTGCTTGAGGATTTTGACGCGTGGAATCATCTTTATGCCTTCCGTGGCTCCGCGACGTACATCGGCAACACGACGCCAGAGCGGATCAACGCACGCGCCAGACTCGACGGACGTGTGAGAAAAACACCGTCTCAGACGCCGAGGACAGCCGCGATCGGGTCGCGATCGCCCTCGTGCACGACTGCCTGCGAGCCGTACGTCGCGCGCTCGCCAGGCGTCCGTGCGCCCCAGTTGTACAGCGCGAGATCGAGCGCCTCGATCGGCAGCTCGACCGCTTCGGCCAGCGCCTTCGCGCGCCGCTCGAGCAGCACGGTGTCGCCGATCCCGAACACGCGCTTGGCGGCGAGCGTCGTCGCGTCGTCGCCGAACCGCAGCGCGGTCGGCTGGGCGGCCACCACGTCCAGCCGACTCAGCGACACGAGCAGTTCGTAACGCCCGGCGCGTCCAAACCCCGGCAGCGCAAGACGCTCGACGACCCGATCGAAGCGCCGCTGCGGCGTCCATGTCGCCTCTCCTGCGAACGCCGGCTGCTGGCCGCCTGCCCGCTCGGCCCACGCCCGGTACGCGAGCACGGTGCGCTCGCCGCCCGCCGGATCGGACATCTGCGCGCGCGGGCCGCGCGCGACGTCCAGCCGCGGAAGCTCGCCGGAGGCCCACGGCACATGCGCGTCGCGGATCACCGCGAACGGGTCCTCGGCATCCTCCAACGGGCACAGGAATGCCACGAGGAACGCGAGCCACAGCGCCTCCTCGGGATCGTCCATCGTCACGATGTCGGCGTACAGGCCGGGCGGGTCGTCGGCGAACTCCTCCAGGCGAGCGGCCGCGAACGCCAGCTCGCCGGCCAGGCGCTCGGCGTCGGCGGTCGCCTTCAGACCGGGAACGAGCTCGCTGCGGTAGCCGTCGTCGGCGGCCTGCGTGAGCTGGCGCACGCGCACCGCGCTGCTGCGCTCTGTCCGCGTCGCGCCGCCGCTCGCCGAGCGCGCGCGCGAGGAGGCAGACCGTGCCGGCCGTTTGGCGGTCCCGGGCGAGGGGTCGGGCGTGCGGCAGATCGGGCAGTTCTGGACGAACCTGTTGTGGCGGCAGAAGCTGGGTGGCACCACGCTTCAGTCTAGGCCCGTGCGCCGCGCCGCAACCCCGGCAACATCGCCGCGTTCTGGATAGCGTGCACCGTCGCCTGCTCCCGCACACGATTGGCCTCGCGGTGCTCGCCTGCGCCACGGCTGCCGCAGCCGCGCCCACCGCCCAGGCGGCGTGGACGGCGCCGCAGACGCTCGCCCGACCAGCGGCCGAGCAGCTCGCGGCGACCGGCAACGCCACGCAGTCCGAGCTCTTCGCGTGGAAGGTGACGACGCGGCGCCGCGCGCGCACCCCCACCCACACGGGGCCCGCGAGCTTCATCCTCACGCGGCTGCGCCTGCCAGGCGGCACGCTGGCCCACTCGCGCGTGGTCTCGTCCGCGAAGGAGCTTGTCGCCAACCCGGCGGTCGCGCTCGACGCCGCCGGCAACGCGACCGTCGTATGGGCTCAGGCCGGACGCACGATCCGCATCATGGGCGCCCACCGGCGCAGCGGCGCGAGCTTCGGCCTGCCCTTCGAGATCGGCCGCACGACGGCCTTCAACGGCGCGCGGCCGGCGATCGCCGTCGCGTCCGACGGCGATGTCTCCGTCGTGTGGAACGGCGGCCGCCGGATCCAGGTCGCGCGCCGGCCCGGCGGGCGCTGCCGCGCCGAGCGGCCGCGCGGATGCTTCGGCGAGCCGCAGTCGCTCACGCGCGGGTCCGACCACACGATCGCGCTGAGCCGCGGCGGCACCGCCTTCGTGGTGTGGGCGGCGACTGTGCGCCGCAGCCGCGGGCCCGGCAGCGCGCTGCGCCTGGCGATCGCGCCGCGCGGCGAGCTGTTCGGGCCGGCACGGCCCATCCCGAGCCCGGGCGAGGCAAGCCAGCCGTCGATCGCGATCGCGCCCAACGGCAACGCGATCATCGCCTGGCGCGGATCGCTGCCCACCGGCGGCGAGCAGAACGTCGACGCGCCGATCCTCGCATCGCTCAGGACCCCCGCCGGCGTCCTCTCCGCGACGCAGGTCGTCTCGCTGCTGCCGGGATCGGGTCCGCAGGTGCGCACGAACGCCCAGAGCGAGGCGATCCTCGTCTGGAACCAGCGCAACCCGACGCCGCAGAACCCCGACGGACCGGAGGTCGCCGCCAGCGTGCGGCGCGTGCCGGACGCCGGCTTCGGACCGCCCGTCCGGCTCTCCCCCGCCGGCCTCGCGGCCGGTTCGGTCTCGCTCGCCGACAACGCCGCTGGCACCACGATCGCCGTATACAGCGTCGGGCCGCCCCGGAACACGACGCCGCCGGTCGCCGCTGCGCAGGTCATGGCGCCGGGCGCGGGCTTCGGGCCGGCGCAGGTGATCGGCGCGGAGTTCAGCGGCGCGTTCGCGTTCAGCGCAGGCGTGCGGCTGACGGTGGCCAGCGGCGGCAGCGGCGGCAGCGGCGGGCGCACGCTCATCAGCGACCACGCCGGCGGCTGAACCGCGTCTAGCACTAGCTGCGCAGCTGCTCGATCCCGCCGAGGAAGACGTGCGTCGCAAAGCGCGTCGCGCCCTCCACGTCGGGCGGCTCGCGCCGGACCATCGCCACGCCGACCTCGAGCGCCGCGCCGACCATCGCCGCCGCCATGTAGTCGGCGTCGATCGGCGGGACGATGCCGATCTTCATCGCCGTGCGCAGGTCCGCCGCGAGCTCGTCGATGCCGGCGCCGAAGATCGGCTCGTCGAACATCGCCCTGATCGTGCCGCTGTTGCGGCGCATGAGCGCGAACGCCTCGGGATCGTCGGCAAGGAAGCTGAAGTACTCGCGAAACCCGGCAGCGACGAACTCCTCCAGCGAGCCGGCCTGGCGGCGGGCGGCCTGCACGCGCGCACGGACCTTCGCCGCGCTCTGCTCCAGCACCGCCCGGAAGAGCGACTCCTTGTCCGGGAAGTAGTTGTAGAACGTGCCGCTGGCCAGGTCCGTGCGACGGATGACGTCGCGCACCGACGCGCTGCCGAAGCCGACCTCGGCGAACACGGCGCGCGCCGCGTCGAGGATCGCGGCGCGGTTGGCGACCTTCGTCGCCGCGCGCCGCCCGCTGCCCTGCTCGGCCGCGATGCTCATGTCGCACCAAGGTTCGCAGGCGGACCGGCGACAGCGCCAGCGCGCGCCGGCACCGGCAGCGTCAGCCCGGCGGCGACGGCGCGCTCGGCCCCGCGGCGGCGCTCGCGGCGCAGGTCGAACAGGTAGCGGTCGAAGTCGACCTGGATCGTGTGGCGCTTGGAGGCGACGTAGCGCTTTCGCATCCGTGACTGCCCGCGACGTATGTCGGCCTCCATCGCGCTCGGCGTGGGTAGGTGGTACTCGCCGCGCAGGTAGTCGCCGATCCACTCCCCCTGCGCCTCGGCGAGCGGGAAGATCGCGCCGAGCGGCTGCACGAGCCCGACGAACGCGAGGCTCGGGTTGCGCGGCGCGAAGACGCGGCGAAACAGGTCGATGCGGTTGTCGGGCGCAGCGAGGAAGCCGGGATCGAAGAACGGAAACGAGATCCGGTAGCCGGTGCAGTAGATGACGACGTCGGCGTGCACGCGCGTGCCGTCCTCGAACTGCACCCAGTCCGGTCCGAGCTGGGCGATGTTCGGCCGCGGCGTGACCTTGCCGTGGATGATGCGGTCGAGGATCCGCCCCGACACGGTCGGGTGCGCCTCGCCGAAGCGGTGGTCGGGCCGGGGCAGCCCGTAGCGCTCCGGGCGGCCGGTGTGCAGGCGGATGATCAGCTCCGACGTGCGCGCGTGCAGCCAGTGCGGGACGACCGGGAAGGTCGAGATCTGATCCAGCGGCTTGCCGAAGAGGTACTTCGGCACGATCCAGGCCCCGCGACGCGCGGCGAGCTGCGTCGACTTCGCGGCATAGCTGGACTCCACGGCGATGTCCATCGCGCTGTTGCCCATGCCGAGTACGACGACGTCCCGGCCGGCGAGGAGGTCGTTGTCGCGGTAGTCGTGGGCGTGCATCTGGATGCCCTCGAAGCTGTCGCTGCCGGGAAACGCCGGCTCGGGCCAGCGCTTGTCCCAGTGATGGCCGTTGGCGACGAGCAGCATGTCGTATGCGCGCGACTCGCCGTGCTGGTCGGTCAGCAACCACGTGCCGTCGGCGCGCTGTTCGGCGCGCTCGACCGCCGTCTCGAAGCGGATGCGGTCGCGCAGGCCGAAGTGGTCGGCGTAGGCGTCGAAGTACTCCGCGATCTGCGTGTGGTGCGGGAAGTCGGGATAGGACTTCGGCATCGGGAAGTCCGAGTACTCCATGCGCTCGCGCGACGTGTTGATGTGCAGGTCGCGGTAGGCGGCCGACATCCCGTTGCGGTTGCCGAAGACCCAGTTGCCGCCCACACGGTCGGAGGCCTCGAAGCAGTCGAAGTCGATCCCCCGCTGCTGCAGCGCCTTGGCCGCGGCAATGCCGGACGAGCCGGCGCCGATGATCGCGGCTGTGGGGAGCACTGGCATGTGACGGCGTACCTCCCGGACGGTGAACGTGACGCTGGCGTCACTTTACTGCTCCGAGCGGTGGGCGACCGGGTTCAGCGGTGGCCGGCGGCGCGCTGCGCCGCCAGCAGCACGTGCTCCATCTGCTCCCCGAAGGGTCCCGAGCGGCCCGCCGCCAGCCTGCTGCGCGCCGCCTCGAAGCCCAACCAGACGGGATCGCGCGCGGGCTCGGCGGGGAGGTCGTCGCGCTCGACCTCGAGCACGAACGCGCTCACAAGATCGTCGCCGTAGCGGTACTCGGCGATCGGCTCTGCGCCGATCCGGCCGGCCGCGCCGGCCTCCTCGGCGGCCTCGCGGGCGGCGGCCTCGGCCAGCGTCTCACCGCGCTCGCAGCCGCCCTTGGGAAACGTCCAGCGCTCGCCGTTGCTCGTGCGCACGAGCAGGAACTCAAGCCCTCCGGCGGCGCGCGGGCGTACCGGCACCGCGGCGACGATCCGGCGCGCGGCGGGACCCCTCAGGCGGCGGTAGATCTCGCCCAGGCTCGGCATCGTCAGCCGGGCACGGCGCTGCTCGCCCCGCCGCTAGCGGTCGAGCCCGGGCGGCACGCCCGGATCCGTCAGACCGCCGCCGCGCGAGCGGCGCACGGCGTAGACGATCGCCGCGGCGAAGATGACCGACAGCAGGAAGCCCGCGTTGCGGTCGAAGAGCGCGCGGGCGACGATGCCGGCCAGCAGCGAGCCGCCGATGCCGATCGCGATCGTCATCGGGAGGCTCATCGGGTCGCGGCCGGGCAGGGCCAGCCGCGCGAGCGCGCCGACGACGAGCCCGATGAGGCACAGGACGATGAGGTAGACGATGAAATCCATGGGGTTCGTGAACCTACCCCACGGGCAGGGGTCCTACGCCGGTACTCCGGGACCGACGTGCTGCGGCGGCGCACTGGGACCCGTGTCGGCGTCGGTGTCAGCGTCACGGTCGACGCCGAGCGAGCCCAGGTAGCGGTCGACCATCCGCGCGCACTGGCGCCCCTCGTTGATCGCCCAGACGATCAGCGACTGGCCGCGGCGGGCGTCACCGGCCGCGAAGACCCCCTCGACCGACGTTGTGTAGGGCTTGACGGCCTTCGCGTTGCCGCGCTGGTCCTTGGCGATCTCGAGCTTGTCGAGCAGCTCCTGCTCGGGGTGCAGGAAGCCCATCGCGAGCAGGACGAGGTCGGCGCGCAGCTTGCCGTCGGTGCCGGCCACGGGCTTGAATGGTGGCGCCGCCTCGGCCTGAGCGTAGTGCAGCTCGTGCACGCGCCCGGCGTCGTCGCCGACGAAGTGCGTGGTGACGACGGAGTAGTCCTGCTCGCCGACATGCAGCTCGCGGGCCTCCTCCATCGCGTAGGAGAGGCGGAACTTCTGCGGCCACAGCGGCCATGGCGTGCGATCGTCGGGTCGCTCGGGCGGCGGCTCGGGCAGCAGCTCGAACTGTGTGATCGACGCCGCGCCCTCGCGTAGCGAGTTGCCGACGCAGTCGGCGCCCGTGTCGCCACCGCCGATCACGACGACGTGCTTGTCCTTAGCGGTCAGCCCGCGCAGCGCCGGCGGCTCGCAGCCGGTGGCCGTGCCCGTCTGGGTCGCGACCCAGCGGTTGCGGTCGGCGAGGTACCCCATCGCGAAGTGGATGCCGTCGAGCTCGCGGCCCGGGACCGGCAGGTCGCGCGGCGTGCGCGAGCCAGTGGCCAGGACGACGGCGTCGTAGGTGGCGAGCAGCTCGTCGGCAGGCAGGTCGACGCCGACGTCGACCCCGCAGCGCACGTCGACGCCCTCGGCGATCAGCTGCTCGACGCGCCGCTGGACGACCCACTTCTCGATCTTGAAGTCCGGCACGCCGAAGCGGACCAGTCCACCGGCGGACTCGTCGCGCTCGAAGAGCGTCACGCCGTGGCCGGCGCGGCGCAGCTGCTGTGCGGCGGCCATCCCGGCCGGGCCGGCGCCGACGACCGCGACGCTGTGGCCGGACTCGCGCTTGGGCGGCTGCGGCGTGACCCAGCCCTCCTCCCACGCACGGTCGATGATCGCGTTCTCGATCTGCTTGATCGTCACCGCGTCGCCCTCGCGGATCTCCAGCACGCAGGCCGCCTCGCAGGGCGCGGGGCACAGCCGCCCGGTGAACTCGGGGAAGTTGTTCGTGGCGTGCAGCTGGCGGATCGCGTCCTGCCAGCGGTCGCGGTAGACGAGGTCGTTCCAGTCAGGGATGAGGTTCCCCAGCGGGCAGCCGTTGTGGCAGAACGGCACGCCGCACTCCATGCAGCGCGCGCCCTGCTCGGCGAGCTGCTCGTCGGGCCGGCGGACGAGGAACTCCTCGTAGTCGTTGGCGCGCTCGGCCGGGTCGCGGTACGGGACGCCGACGCGCTCGATCTTCAGGAAGGCTCCGACCTCGCCCATCCGAGCTACCTACTCCCCGTCGCCCTGGCGCGTGGGCGGGGCGCCGACGACGTCGACGTCGACCGCCTCGCCCGCGAACTCGTCGGCGCGCGGAGAGCCGCCGTTGGACGCGGCCGCCTCGGCCGCGGCGCGCTCGGCGAGCACGCGCTTGTAGTCGGTCGGGTAGATCTTCACGAAGCGCGCCAGCAGCTCGTCCCACTCGTCGAGCACGCGCTGGCCGACGGGCGAGCCGGTGCGCTCGACGTGCTCGGCGACGAGCGTGCGCAGCTCGATCGCGTCGCCCTCGTCGAGCTCCTCGAGCTGATCGGTCATCTCGGGGTTCATACGGTGTGCGAACGCGCCGTCCTCGTCGAGGACGAAGGCCAGGCCGCCGCTCATGCCGGCCGCGAAGTTACGGCCCGTCGGGCCGAGGACGACGATGCGCCCGCCGGTCATGTACTCGCAGCCGTGATCGCCGACGCCCTCGATGACCGCGCTGGCGCCGGAGTTGCGCACGGCGAAGCGCTCGCCGGCGAGGCCGCGGGCGAACAGCTTGCCGCTCGTCGCGCCATACAGGACGGTGTTGCCGATGATGACGTTGTCCTCGGCGCGGTAGGTCGCGCCGTCGGGCGGCATGATCGCCAGCGTTCCGCCGGACAGGCCCTTGCCGGTGTAGTCGTTGGCGTCGCCGTGCAGCTCGAACTCGACGCCCGGCGCCAGCCAGCCGCCGAACGACTGCCCGGCCGACCCGCGGAAGAGCACGCTGATCGAGCCGTCCGGCAGGCCCTCGGCGCCGCGGCGCCTGGCGATGGTGCTCGACAGGATGCCGCCGACGCAGCGGTTGACGTTGCGGATCTCGCGCTCGATCGCCACCGGCGTGCCGTCGCTCAGCGCGGCCGCGGAGGCGTCGATGAGGTCCCAGTCCAGCGCATCGTCGAGGACCGGCTCCTGCGGACGCACGCGGCGGCGCGGCGCGTCCTCGGGCACGTCGGGCATCGCGAGGATGTTCGTCAGGTCGACGCCGCGCGCCTTCCAGTGCTCGATGGCGTCGTCGTGCACGAGCAGGTCCGAGCGACCGATCAGGTCGTCCATCGAGCGGATGCCGAGCGACGCCATGATCGCGCGGACCTCCTCGGCCACGAAGAAGAAGAAGTTCACGACGTGCTCGGGCGTGCCCTTGAAGCGCTTGCGCAGCTCGGGGTCCTGCGTCGCGATGCCGACCGGGCAGGTGTTGAGGTGGCAGGCGCGCATCATGATGCAGCCGGCCGCGATCAGCGGGGCGGTCGAGAAGCCCATCTCGTCGGCGCCGAGCATCGCGGCGATCGCCACGTCGCGGCCGGTCTTCAGCTGGCCGTCGGTCTGGACGATGATGCGCGAGCGCAGGTCGTTGCGCAGCAGCGTCTGCTGGGTCTCGGCGAGGCCGATCTCCCACGGCACGCCCGCGGCCTGGATCGAGCTCAGCGGCGAGGCGCCGGTGCCGCCGTCGTGGCCGGAGATCAGCACGTGGTCGGCGTTGGCCTTCGCGACGCCGGCGGCGACGGTCCCGACGCCGACCTCGGAGACGAGCTTCACCGAGACGTGCGCGCTCGGGTTGGCGCAGCGCAGGTCGTAGATGAGCTGCTTGAGGTCCTCGATCGAGTAGATGTCGTGATGCGGCGGCGGCGAGATGAGGCCCACGCCGGGCGTCGTGTGGCGCACGCCGCCGATGTAGGCGTCGACCTTGTGGCCGGGCAGCTGGCCGCCCTCGCCGGGCTTGGCGCCCTGGGCCATCTTGATCTGCAGCTGGTCGGAGTTGACGAGGTAGTGGATCGTCACGCCGAAGCGACCGCTGGCGACCTGCTTGATCGCCGAGCGGCGCAGGTCGCCGTTGCCGTCGGGCGTGAAGCGGACCGGGTCCTCGCCGCCCTCGCCGGTGTTCGACTTGCCGCCGAGGCGGTTCATCGCGATCGCGAGCGTCTCGTGCGACTCGCGCGAGATCGAGCCCAGCGACATCGCGCCGGTGGCAAACCGCTTGACGATCTCCTTGGCCTGCTCGACCTCGTCGAGCGCGATCGGCTCGATGCCCGCGGTCTTGAAGCGCATGAGGCCGCGCAGCGTCGCCTTGCGCGAGGCGTCGTCGTTGACGAGCGCGGCGTACTCGTCGTACTTCTGCTGGGAGTTGCCGTTGGGCGAGCGCACCGCGTGCTGCAGCAGCGAGATCGTCTCCGGGTTCCACATGTGGTGCTCGCCGTCGCGGCGCCAGGCGTAGATGCCGCCGACCGGCAGCAGCCGCCCGTGGTCGGTCGGATAGGCCTCGGCGTGGCGGTCGAGCGTCTCGCGCGCGAGGACGTCGATCCCGATCCCGCCGATCCGCGACGCGGTGCCGGTGAAGTGGCGGTCGATCAGGTCCTTCTCCAGGCCGACGGCCTCGAAGATCTGCGCGCCGCAGTAGGACTGCGTCGTCGAGATCCCCATCTTGGAGATCGTCTTCAGCAGCCCCTTGCCGATTGCCTTGACGACGTTGCGCTCGGCCTTGTCGCCGTCGTCGACGCCCACGATCCGGCCCTCGGCGACCATCTCGTCGACGGTGTCGAGCAACAGATAGGGGTTGATCGCCTCGCAGCCGTAGCCGATCAGCGTCGCCATGTGGTGGACCTCGCGGGGCTCGCCGGACTCGAGCACGAGCCCGGTGCGCAGGCGCGTGCCCTCGCGCACGAGGTGCTCGTGGACGGCGGCGACCGCCAGCAGCGAGGGAATCGCCGCATGCCGCGGGCCGACCTGGCGGTCGGAGAGGATCAGGACGGTGACGCCGGCCGCGACCGCGTCGTGGGCGTCATCGCAGAGCTTCGCCAGCGCGGCCTTCATCGCGTCCGGCCCGTCGGCGATCGGCCAGGTGATGTCCAGCGTGTGCGCGCGGAAGATCTCGTCGTGGACCATGCGCAGCGTCTCGAGCTCGTGGTTGCGCAGGATCGGCTGGTCGAGGATGAGCTTGTGGGCGTGCTCGGGCGTCTCGGTGAGCAGGTTCTTCTCGCCGCCGATCGCGGTCGCCAGCGACATGACGATCGACTCGCGGATCGGGTCGATCGGCGGGTTGGTGACCTGCGCGAAGAGCTGCTTGAAGTACGAGAACAGCGGCGGCCTGCGGTCCGACAGGACTGCCAGCGCGTTGTCGTTGCCCATCGAGCCGATCGGCTCGGCGCCCGTGGCCGCCATCGGGGCGATCAGCACGCGCAGGTCCTCCTGCGTGTAGCCGAAGGCCAGCTGACGCAGGCTCGTCGGCTGCAGCCCGGTCATCGTGACGTGCGCCTCGGCGAGGTCGTCGAAGTGGATGGTGTTCTTCTCGAACCACTCGCCGTAGGGGCGCTTGGTCGCGACCTCCCGCTTGACCTCCTCGTCCTCGACGATGCGGTGTCGCTCGAGGTCGACGAGGAAGAGCTTGCCGGGCTGCAGGCGCCCGAGGCGCTTGACCTCCGCGGTCTTGACCGGCAGCAGACCGGCCTCCGAGCCGAGCACGACGAGACCGTCGTGTGTCTCGACCCAGCGCCCGGGGCGCAGGCCGTTGCGGTCGAGCGTCGCGCCGACGATGGAGCCGTTCGTGAACGCGACGGCGGCGGGACCGTCCCACGGCTCCATCAGGCAGGAGTGGAAGGCGTAGAAGCCCTTGAGGTGGTCCGGCAGGTCCTCTCTGTCTTGATAGGCCTCGGGGATCATCATCATGATCGCGTGCGGCAGCGAGCGGCCGGCGAGCATGAGCATCTCGAGCACGTTGTCGAACGTCGCCGTGTCGGAGTTGCCGGGCACGACGATCGGCATGATCTTCTGCAGGTCCAGGCCGAAGAGCTCGGAGGCCATCTGCGACTCGCGCGCGCGCATCCAGTTGACGTTGCCCATCAGCGTGTTGATCTCGCCGTTGTGGGCGATCACGCGGTACGGGTGCGCCAGCGGCCAGCTCGGGAACGTGTTCGTCGAGAAGCGCGAGTGCACGAGCGCCATCGCCGTCGCCATCCGCGGGTGGCTGAGGTCCGGGAAGAAGGCGCGCAGCTGGTCGGGGATCAGCATCCCCTTGTAGACGATCGTGCGCGAGGAGAACGAGGCGATGTAGAGGTCCGGGCCGGCGGCCAGCTCGCAGATGCGGCGGATCACGTAGAGCTTGCGCTCGAAGGCGTCCTGGTTGTTCTCGAAGCCCGGGCCGGCCTCGACGATGAGCTGGCGCATGACGGGCCGCGTCTCGGCGGCGGTCCTGCCGACGTAGTCGAGGTCGACGGGGATGTCGCGCCAGCCGAGCACGCGCTGGCCCTCGACGCGGACGTTGAGCTCCAGCAGCGCCTCGAGCTTCGCGCGCTGCTCGTCGTCGGTCGGCAGGAAGCAGACCGCGACGCCGTACCGGCCGCGCTCGGGCAGCTCGAAGTCGACGACCGCGCGGAAGAAGGCATCGGGCATCTGCAGCAGCATCCCGGCCCCGTCGCCGGTGCGCGGGTCGGCGCCCGTGGCACCGCGGTGCTCGAGGTTCTCGACGGCCTGCAGGCCCCGGTCGACGACGTCGTGCGAGGGCGCGTTGTCGAGGCGTGCGACGAGCGCCACGCCGCATGCGTCGTGCTCGTAGCGGGGGTCGTAGAGGCCGGCGGCCTGTGGCGGCGGGGTCTTCATGCTCATAAGAGTGCCTCCAAGGCGGCGCGCTGGCACTGTGAGGCGGCGGGACAAGGGTAGCAGCGGTACCACGCCGAATTCCAAGCCGTGACTCTCGCTCTGCGACCCGTGACGGTGCTCTCGACGGGCGGCACGATCGCCATGTCCGGGGCGCGCGCGACGCCCGCGCTGGACGCGGACGCGCTGCTGGCAGCAGTGCCGGCACTGGCCGACGTCGCCGGGCTGCAGGCGCGCTCGGTGCGCGGGCTGCCCGGCGCCCACATCGGCACGGCCGACGCGCTGGCGGTCGTCCGCGCCGCGCTGGCCGAGACCGCGGCCGGGCGCGGCGTCGTCATCACGCACGGCACCGACACGCTGGAGGAGACCGCGATGCTCTGCGACGCCGTCCACGGCCGCCCTGAGCCGATCGTGCTGACGGGCGCGATCCGCCCCGCGAGCGCGCCTGGCGCCGACGGTCCCGCCAACCTCGCTGACGCCGTGGCGGTCGCCGGAGCGCTCCAGACCGCGGGGCTCGGCGTCCTCGTCGCCTTCGCCGGCGAGTTGCACGCCGCGCGCGCGGTGCGCAAGGTCTCGTCGATCTCGCCGGCCGCCTTCGGCTCGCCCGCGACCGGCCCGCTGGGCACCGTCGCCGAGCGCCGCGTGCGGATCGCGGCGCGACCGCTGCGCCCGGCCGCGCCGCTGCCCGTGCCTGCCGCCATCGCCGCGCAGGTGCCGATCGTGCCGACCTGGCTCGGCGACGACGGCGCCGGCCTGCGCGCAGCGCTGCGCGACGGCGCCGACGCGATCGTCTTCGTCGCCTTCGGCGCCGGGCATGTCGCGCCGCCGGTGCTCGACGCGCTGCGCGAGGCCGCCCGCGCGGTGCCGGTCGCGCTCACCGTCCGGCCCGAGCGCGGCGTGCTGCTGCACGAGACGTACGGCTTCGCGGGTGCCGAGCACGACCTGCGCCGCAGCGGCGCGCTCGCCGCCGCCGGCCTGTCCCCGCAGGCCGCGCGGATGGTCCTGCTGGCGGGCCTCGGCAGCGGTTGTGACACGGCCGCGCTCGCAGCCGCGCTGGACGTCCAGATCTGAGTCATGCGCCACCCCTGCGCTCACCAGCCGACGCCGCCGTCCCCGACCGGCGACTATCCTCATCCGGCGGCTGCGGGCCGATCCATGCACAGGCAATTTCGCGAGTAGGGACGAGAGTGAAACGCGATCAGCACGGGCACCATGGGCGATGACGGCTCGGACGGAGCCGTTCCGTCCACATCCGAAGGGGTGACCACGACGCCCGACCTCGAGCTCAAGCTGCCGGCCCGCGCGGAGAACGTCGCGGTCATCCGGCACGCCTTCGGCGGCTTCGCCGAAGCCTTGAGCGTGGACGAACAGACCCTCGCCGACATCAAGCTCGCGGTGACCGAGGCCTGCACGAACGTGGTGATCCACGCCTACGAGGACGACGAGTTCGGCGACCTCGAGGTCGACGCGAGCATCGACGACGAGCGCCTGACCGTCGTCATCCGCGACAACGGCCGCGGCATCGTGCCGCGGCCGGACTCTCCCGGCCTCGGTCTCGGGCTGCCGCTGATCGCGACACTTGCCGAGTCGCTGGAGCTCGGCAAGGATCCGGCCGATCACACAGAGGTGCGCATGACGTTTCGTCTCGACGAGGACCGCGGGTCGCAGTGAGCGCCGACCCGGAGCCCGTCTTCAACCAGGCGTGGGTCGGCGTCGCGAGCGGCCCGCTCAGCGCCCCCGTGCTCGGGCGCGTCGTCGGCATGCTCGCCGCGCGCGCGGACTGCCCGATCGACCGGCTCGACGACGCGCTGCTCGTCGCCGACGCGGTCGCTGCGAAGGCCGGATCGTTCAGCGACGACGGTCGCATCTGTGCGCAGGTCGTCGCGCGCCTAGGCTCCGTGGAGCTGCAGATCGGTCCGCTGCACGAGGGGGGCGCGAGCGGGCTCATCGCCTCGGCCGCGCTGCCCGGTGTCGGAAACGTGCTCGAACGGGTAGCGGATGAGCTCGAGCCCCAGGAGGGCGCGGGCGGCGGTGAGTATCTGTTCATCCGGCTGGACTTCCACGCGCAGCGCCCCCCCACGATCGACAGAATGGAAAGCGATGTCACCTGAGTTCGCGATCACCGAGCAGCCGATCGACGCGGAGCGTCACGTGCTCGCGGTGCGCGGCGAGATCGACCTCTTCACCGCGCCGGAGCTCAAGCAGGTGCTCGCCGAGTCGATCGAGGCCGGCCGGATCCGGATCATCGTCGACCTCACCGACACGACGTTCCTGGACTCGACCGCGCTCGGTGTGCTGATCGGCGCGGTCAAGCGGCTGCGCTCGCGCGACGGCGCCCTGGCGATCGTCAACATCGACGACAACATCGCCAAGACCTTCGAGATCACCGGCCTGGATCAGATCTTCACGATCGTGCCGACGCGCGAGGAGGCGATCGGCGCCGTCGATCCCGCGCGCGACACGTCGGGCTGATAGGCCCGGCAGCGAGCCCCGCCGAGCGCCCACGGCCGCTCAACCCTCCAGCAGCTCGAGCACGGCCTCCTCGACCGGACCCTGGATCGCCGTCTGGCCGCGATCAGCGGCGACGAGCTCCAGGGCGATCGTCTGGCCGTCGCGGTAGCGGTCGAACACGCGCGGGTCGATGTAGGACTTGCGCGCGACCGTCGGCGTGTTGCCGAGGTAGAACGCGACCTCCCTGACCGCCCGGACGATCGCACGCTTGCGCCCGGATCGGCTGAGCGCGCGCGGATGCGTCACGGCCAGGCCGACGGCGGCCAGCACGGTCGCGCCCCAGGTGCGGAAGTCCTTGGCCGAGATGTCGCGCCCGGTCGCCGCCTTCAGATAGGCGTTGATGTCCGGCGAGCGCACGTCGCACCAGCGCCCGTCGCGCCTGTAGGCCAGCAGCTCGTCGCCCCCGCTGCGTCGGCGCTTCAACGTGCCGACGATGACGGCGATCTCGGGATCGACGATCGCCTGCACGCGGCGCTTGTGCTCCTTGGCGACGTAGTCGAAGTGGATCGTCTCGCCGTTCAGCGTGACGTGGCTCTTGAGCATCGTCGCCAGCCCGTAGGTCTCGTTCGTGACGGCGTACTCCTCCGAGCCGATCCGGAAGAAGCCGCGGTCGAGCAGGCGAGCGGCGCAGGCGAGCACCTGCTCGCGCGACATGTCGCCCAGCGCGATGTCGTGGTCGACGACCGAGCGCAGCGCCGGCAGGCTGCGCGCGAAGGCCACCATGTCGTCGAACTTCTCCTGGTCGCGGCGCTCGCGCCAGCGCGGGTGGTAGAGGTACTGCTTGCGCCCGCGCGCGTCGATCCCGGTCGCCTGGATGTGGCCGAACGGGTCGGGTGAGATCCAGACGTCCTTCCACGCCGGCGGGATGACGAGCGACGTGATCCGGCCGATCACCTCGGCGTCCGTGATCCGCTCGCCGTTCTCGTCGTGGTAGACGAAGCCCTTGCCGCAGCGCCGGCGTGTATAGCCGGGCGCCCCGAGGTTCGAGCGGCGTAGGCGCCGCGAGCGGCTCGGGGTGGCGGCGGCGGTTGCCATCGGCGCGTGGGTTGGTACCCAGCGCCGCCCGCCGGCCTAACTCTTCGAAGCGGCCTTCTTCGGGGTCGGCTGCTTCGCCGGGGCCTTCTTCGCGGCCGGCTTGCGCGCCGCCGGCGCCCCGTCGTCGTCCTCGCGCGCCTTGACGGCATCGAGGCTGGCCTTCAGGGCCGACATGAGATCGGGCACCTCGCCTTCGTCCTCCTCGGCGGTCGGCTGCACGGCGATCTCCTTGCCCTCCGCCTTGCGCTCGACGAGGGCGAGAACCTCCTCGCGGTAGGTGTCGCGGTACTTGTCGGCATCGAAGGATCCCGCCAGCGAGTCGACGAGCTGCTTGGCGATGTCGAGCTCGCGCGAGTTGACCTCGACGTCCTCGACCGTGCCGATCTCGTCGATCGTGGTCGCGTCGAGAACCTCGTCCGGGTAGACCATCGTCGACATCGCCAGCACGTTCTCGCCCATCGGCCGCACGGCGACGAGCTGCTGCTTGGAGCGGATGACGACGTTGGCGATCGCCACGCGGCCGGTTTCGCGCATCGCCTCCAGCAGCAGCCGGTAGGGCTTGGCGCCGCCCGCTCCGGGCGCGAGGTAGTACGGGTGGTCGAAGTAGATCGGGTCGATCTCGTCGAGCGCGACGAAGTCCTCGATCTCGATCGACTTCGTCTTCTTGGGATCGAGCGCCTCAAGCTCGCCGGGCTCGATG
>Ga0136615_10000352_pt1 | contig 20960 bp, 23 predicted proteins | sample AntDrymUQ2882206_2_FD_106647 | JGI IMG/M metagenome (GOLD analysis project Ga0136615, IMG submission 106647) | Polar desert sand microbial communities from Dry Valleys, Antarctica - metaG UQ288 (22.06) | ecosystem: Environmental > Terrestrial > Soil > Desert | place: Antarctica: Dry Valley... | reverse complement strand
GATCGCGGGGATTGTCGGAACCCACCAGCCGCTCGCGCAGGAGCCGGCCGAGATGGTAGGTGAACCACAGGTCGCTGCGGCAGTCCCCCTTGGGCTCCACCGCCTTGTGATGCCACTGCAACAGCCGCTGGGTCTGGGTGAAGGTGCCGTCCTTCTCGGTGTGCGCGGCCGCCGGCAGTAAGAACACCTCGGTGCCGATATCGGCGGTCCGCAGCTCACCGGTGTCGATCTCCGGAGAGTCCTTCCAGAACGTCGCGCTCTCGATCTCCACCAGGTCACGCACGACCAGCCAGTCGAGCTTGGCCATGGCCAGGCGGTGCATCCGCCCGTTGGCGGAGCCGACGGCAGGGTTCTCGCCGAACAGGAAGTAGCCGTTGACCTTGCCGTCGAGCATGTCCTGCAAGGTCTGATACGTCGAGTGGTCGCCGGAGATGCGCGGCAGGTAGTCGAAGCAGAAATCGTTGTCGGCGGTGGCGGCGTCGCCCCACCAGGCCTTGAGCAGACTCACCAGGTAGGCCGACATGTGGCCCCAGAAGCCCGTGGGCGCCGCGTTGCGCCGCACGTAGTCGGGAAAGTCGGCATAGGCCTGCGCATGCGGCATCGGGATGTAACCGGGCAGCAGGTCGTACAGGGTGGGGATGTCGGTCGACCCCTGGATGCTGGCGTGGCCGCGCAGCGCCATGATGCCGCCGCCTGGCCGGCCGATGTTGCCGAGCAGCAGTTGGATGATCGACGCGGTGCGGATGTACTGCACACCGACGGAGTGCTGGGTCCAGCCGACGGCGTAGCAGAAGGCCCCGGTCCGCTCGCGGCCGGAGTTGTCGCACAGCGCGTCGGCCACCCGCGCGAACAGCTCAGGAGGGACCCCGCACACCTGCTCGACGACTTCGGGGGTGTAGCGCGAGAAGTGGCGCTTGAGGACTTGGTAAACGCAGCGCGGGTGCTGCAGCGTCTCGTCGCGCTCTGGGGGGTCGCCGTGCTCCAGCTTGGCGCCGCCCGCGCCGGTGGTCTCCGCGGCCGAGGTGGCGATCTCCCGGTTGCCCGCTGCCGACCCCGCTGCCATGCCGGCGTACTGCCAGGAACTGATGTCGTAGGACCTGGTGTCAGGGTCCCAGCCGCTGAACAGCCCGTCGAGGTCCTCGGTGTCGACAAAGTCGTCGCGCAGGATCGTGGCGGCGTTGGTGTAGGCGACCACGTACTCGCGGAAGTCGCGTTCGTTGCTCAGGATGTGGTTGACGATGCCCCCGAGGAAGGCGATGTCGCTGCCCGCCCGGATCGGCACGTGCACATCGGCCAGAGCGCTGGTCCGCGTGAAGCGCGGGTCGACGTGGATCACGGTGGCGCCGCGGCGCTGCGCCTCCACCACCCACTGGAAGCCGACGGGGTGGGCCTCGGCCATGTTCGAGCCCTGGATGACGATGACGTCGCTGTTGGCCAGGTCCTGCTGGAAGGTGGTCGCGCCGCCGCGACCGAATGACGTCCCCAGACCGGGGACGGTGGAGCTGTGTCAGATCCGCGCCTGGTTCTCGATCTGGATGGCACCCAACGCCGTCCACAGCTTTTTGATGAGATAGTTCTCCTCGTTGTCCAGCGTCGCGCCGCCGAGGCTGGCCAGCCCCATCGTGCGTCGCAGGGGATTGCCGGCCTCGTCGAGGTCCTGCCAGGTGTCGCGGCGGGTCGCCAATACCCGGTCGGCGATCATTCCCATCGCCTCGTCCAGGGACAGCTCTTCCCATTCCGAGGCGTGGGGGCGGCGGTAGCGCACGCGCTGCTCGCGGCTGGGTCCGGTGACCAGTTGATGAGTAGCCGACCCCTTGGGGCAGAGCTTGCCGCGAGAGATCGGGCTGTCGGGGTCGCCCTCCACGGCGATGACCTCGCCGTCGCGCACGAAGACCTGCTGGCCGCAGCCCACCGCGCAGTACGGGCAGACGGAGCCAACTACCTTGTCGGCGTCGGCGGTGCGCGCGCGCAGCCCGGCGGACTGCGGTGACTGGGCGGCACGACCGCGACCGAGGTGGTCAGCGGTGGTGAGCTGGCGGGCGACCGGCCAGGTGGGCAACAGCTTGCGGATCACCCTGCACCTCCTTGCCGGTCGCGGCACGCAGCGCCACGGGGGCGCATGTCTTACCAGAGTTGCGCCCCGTTCACCGGTGTGCCGAGCACGATCCGGCCACTGCCTGTTCAAGATGTGGCCGCCTGAGCCAGGCGCCGCTGGGACGCTGCGGGCGCCGCGGCCCGTAAATAGAAGGGTTGGTCACACTATCGTGACCAACCCTTCTAGTTGGCGCTCATGTGGCGACAGCGGGAGCGCCCAGGTACTTGACACCGGGAGGCGACAGGTCCCGTCGTCCTGGGGGCGCTTAGACGGTGGACGCCGCCGAGTGCAGCGGGTTGCCGACGCCACGACCGGTCAGGACTGTGAAGCGTTCGCCGCAGTAGCAATCCATCACCAGCTGGATGCCGCGCGGGGTGTTGTGGAGGCTGTGCAGATGGGAGTAGGAGTACAGCTGCGTCACGTCGCAGACAGGGCAGTGTGCAGCAAGCATGAGAACCGCTCCTTGCAGCCGGGCCGAGGCCTCGTCAAACTGATGGTGTAAGGGTCATCCCTTCTGGCACCGCTTACAGTAGCGCCACCGCAGTAAGGAGTCAAGTGGATTTCGACCATTACACGGACTGCACGGTCCAGCTCGCCGTCGACCTGGCCAACGGCGGTGCAGCGGACGGCGGTGCCCGCGATAGCGGCGCGCCAACCCACGACGGCCTGGAGACGGTCGCGGCGCTGCGCACGTTGTTGCGTGAGCACGAGGTAAGCCACCCGGGCAAGATCGGCCGCCAGGATGTGGCCGAGGTACGGGCACTGCGATCGCGGTTGCGCGCGGTATGGCAGGCCGGGACTGCTGAGGAGGCCGCGAACCTGGTCAACGCCATGCTGGCCCAGTCCCAGGCGTTGCCGCAGCTGACCGACCACGACGGCGACGCGTGGCACCTGCACTTCACACCAACCAGTGCACCGCTGGCGATGCGCCTGCAGGCCGAAGCCGGGATGGCCTTGGCGGGTGTCCTGCGCGCCGACGGCTTCGCTCGGCTGCGAACCTGCGCCAGCGACACCTGCTCGGACATCTTCGTCGACGCCTCGCGCAACCGCTCCCGCCGCTACTGCGACCCAGACACCTGCGCCAACCGCGTCAACGTCGCCGCTCACCGTGCCCGGCAGCGGGCCGACGATTAACAGCGCTCATGTGGCCGGCGGCGTTAGCGCATCGGTGAGCGCTCATGGAGCCGGGGCGGCAGGGCACTCACGACTTCGGGTCGCGTCGGCGTGACAGCGTGTCGCGGCGGGTAATCAGCCGCCATGTTCCTCTTCTTCTCCAACCGTCTCGGGTGCCTTGGGTCGCTGCTGGTTTCCGCGATCATCACCGGCCTGCTGATCGTCGCGCTGCAGTCCTGCCGCTGACGCCGTGGCGGGTCCTTGACCTGGGGGACACAAGCCTGGACGCTGGCGGTCAACCGTCGACGTGGAGGTGTGGTGGCTGACCCGGCTCCGCAAGCGGTGGGGGAGGAGTTTCCCCGCGTACCCGCCTATGCCTGGGCCTGGCTGCAGCGCTCCCGCCCCGTGGTGACCGAGGCCGCGCAGCGCCTCACCGGGAGCGCTCCCGCCCCCGGCTTCGTGGAGGATCTGCGTGGGCGCTTTCCCGCCGATGCGTTCATCCGCGACGTCCTCATCGGCGCCATCGCCGACGTGGCGTTCGGTGGCCGGCTGCCCACGCGCCGCCCACTCGGGGCGTCATGGGACCGGGGACTGACCTGGTGGGCCGCGGCCATCGCGGGGACAACGCCTGGCGAGTTCGAGGCCCGCACGGCGACGTCGGGCACGCAGCGTCGGTTGTTCGACGCCGAGGAAACACGCGCCGCCGCGCCGGCGGAATCCGGCAGCGCAGCGCTCATGCAGCCGAAGGCGGTAGCGCACTTGGCGGGCTCGCCGCCGGACAGGGTCGTGTCGGTCGAGCGTCGCATGTTGGTGGGGGCGTTGCGGGACCTGCTGGCCGGCGCTGACGGCGACCAGGTGCCGGTCTCGGCGGTACGTCAGCTACTTGCCACGCTGGAGGCAGGGGTGGAGGGGGCGGCGCAGCGCCGAGGGCAGTAGCGTGGGGCGGTTCCCCCGCCAAAGGTCGCCGCGCTGTCCAACCCTCAACTCACGTTCTGCCCCGACACGCAGGTTCCCGCCTACGGGCGCCTCGTGGTCGCCGACCCCGCTGGCGAGGAGGTTCCCGCCACGGCCATGCAGCGCCTCGGTCTGCCAACCGGCCGCTGCGCCACCGTAGGCATGGCAGTGCTCACTGCCTCGGGCGTCACGCTGCGGTCAGTGCCCGTCCGCTGCATCGAACTCGTCGAAGGCCTGCCTGCCTTGTTGGCAGTGCCGCTGCACGAGGCCCCCGCCTACCGCCGCCCCCCCGACAGCGTGCGGGCGTGGGCGGTGGCCGCCCGGCTTGCGTTGCGTGTCGTTGCGGGGCACCGGCTGGCACCCACACTGCGGCGATCGCCAGGCGGGCCATTGCGGGCGAGCTGGTGCGCCCTGGTAGATGATGATGCGGCCGCGGCGGGGGCCCTTGCCCGCCTGGCGGCCAGCTTCCCGCCCACCGCGCACGCCGTCGCGCTGGACCACAACCGGGTCTGGGACCCCGCCGGCCTGGTGCGCGCGTTCGTCGACGCGGTGGCTGACACGGCTGTCCGCCACGGTGGCCCGCCTCCGAGAGCCGGGCGCCCTCGGGATCGGCTCCTGCCGTGGACCGCTCGCTGGGCAGAGGCGCTCGGCGATCCCGACGACCCGGTGGTCCCGATCCGCGACGACCCCGACGAACTGGTCGCCGCGGTCACCGGCTGGCTCTCGGGCGGGAGTGACTCGGCGGCTGGTGTAACCGAACTGCGTCTTGAGGCGCCTGTGCAGCAGGCCGACCCGTGGCCGCTCCATGTGGCGCTGCGGATGGAGGACGGCTCCCTGCTGCCGGCCGAGCGGGTCTGGGCAGGCGATACGGGTGACACCGATCCGGTGGTGGCGCAGGAGGCGATCCTGCGGGGTTTGGCGCGCTGCGCCCGCGTCTTCGAGCCGGTCGATCGCGGCCTGCGTGAGGCCGAGCCGACCTGCGTCCCGCTGACCGTCGAGGAGGCCTGGACGTTCATCTGCGACGCCGAGCCGCTGTTGCGCGGCAGCGACGTGGTGGTGGTCCTGCCCAGCGACGTCGCCGAGGAGGACCTGCGGCTGCGGTTGCAGCTGGGTGGTGACGAACCGGGCGCTGCCGACGGCGATGAGGTGTTGGACGCCGAGCTGCTTGGCGACGCTCACATGCCTGGCGAGACCGACCTGCGCGACGACACCGAGCTGCCCGACCACGTCGACTACGCCTTCCAGGTCACCATCGGCGATGAGGTGATCGACGACGAGGAGCTTGCGGCCATCGCCGCGGCGCACGCACCGCTGGTCCGCTGGCGCGAGCGCTGGCTACGGGTCGATCCCGAGCAGGTGGGACGGCTGCGAAACCTCGGCCCCAGCGGGCGGTTGGGATTCGCCGATGCGCTGGTCCTGGGTTTGGGTGGGTCCGTTGGCGCGGGCGACGTCGCCGGTCTGCCACTGGACGACACCCGGCCGGGAACACGCGTCGAGGTCGTGGCCCAAGGCCGGCTCGCGAGCCTGCTCGACCGCATCCGAGGGGCCGCCGAGATCCCGGCCGCCGCGCCGACCCCACCTGGCTTCGAGGGCGTACTTCGCCCCTACCAGGGTCGCGGGGTCGCCTGGCTGGCGGGCATGAGCCAGCTCGGCCTCGGCGCGGTCCTCGCCGACGACATGGGGCTGGGCAAGGGCATCCAACTCATCGCCTACCTGCTGAGCCGGTCGGATCCAAGCCCGACGCTGGTGGTCTGCCCGACCTCGGTGGTGGGCAACTGGCAGCGCGAGTTGCGCCGCTTCGCCCCCTCGGTCGCCGTCACCCGCTGGCACGGCACCGACCGCCCGGTGACCGCGGACGAGGCCACCGGCGTGGTGCTGACGACGTACGGGACGCTGCGCCGCGACATCGACGTGTTGGCCACCGTGGACTGGGGGGTGGTCGCCCTCGACGAGGCGCAGCACGTCAAGAACCCGCAGACGGCCGCGGCTCGCGCTGTGCGCCGTTTGCACAGCCAGCAGACGGTGGCGCTGACGGGTACGCCGCTGGAGAACCGGCTGGCCGAGCTGTGGGCACTGCTGGACGCCACCAACCCCGGCCTGCTCGGCAGCCAGGCCGCTTTCGCCCGCCGGTTCGTGACCCCCGTCGAACGCCAGCACGACCCGGCCGCGGCTACCCGGCTGCGACGCCTGGTCGCTCCCTTCCTGCTCCGCCGCGAGAAGACCGATCCGGCGGTGATTACTGATCTGCCGCCGAAGATCGAACGCAACGTCGTCTGCCAGCTCACGCCCGAGCAGGCGTCGCTGTACGCCGAGACGGTCGAGCGGGCGCTGGCATCGCTAAGTGACGCGACACGCATGGAGCGGCGCGGGCGGGTGCTGGCGCTGCTGACCCACCTCAAGCAGATCTGTAACCACCCGGCGCAGTTCCTCGGCCAGAAGGCCCCCGAGCTGCTGGGCCGCTCCGGCAAGTTCGCGGCGTTTCGGGAGATCGTGGGCCAGGTGACCGACGCCGGTGATCGGGTCTTAGTGTTCAGCCAGTACGTGCAGATGGGGCGCCTGCTGGTGACCCAGCTGCAAGCCGACCTCGGCGTGGACGTGCCCTTCCTGCAGGGCAGCACCACCGCGCGTGGCCGGGAGCGGCTCGTAGAGGCCTTTCAGGCGGGGGAGCCGGGGTATCCGGGTGACCCGTCGGGGGCTCCGCCGGTGCTGGTGGTGAGTCTGCGCGCTGGCGGGACTGGTCTGAACCTGACGGCGGCGACCCATGTCGTGCACTACGACCGCTGGTGGAACCCAGCCGTGGAGGATCAGGCGACCGACCGGGTGCACCGCATCGGTCAGCGGCGGACCGTGGAAGTTCACAAGCTCGTCACCGCCGGCACCGTCGAGGAGCGCATCGACGAGCTGCTGACCTCCAAACGGGCGTTGACCGACCGGGTGATCACCGCCGCCGAGTCGTGGATCACCGACCTGGGTGATCACGAGTTGCGCGAGCTCGTCGCCCTGTCGGCCGACGCGAGCATTGGGGAGCTGGACGAAGACGACGAGATGCCGGTGGGGCGACGGCCCGCCGAGGTGTTCGGATGAACAGCCGCTGGGGGCAGCGCTTTGCCGAGCAGTTCGAGCAGGCGCATCCGGGCGCGAGCCAGTCGCGGGTCAAGGGCCGCGCCCTGCTGCGCTCCGGCCGGGTCACCGATGTGCGGGTCAGAACCGGGCTGGCTAGCGCACGGGTGCAGGGATCGCGGGCGACCCCGCTGACGGTCACGCTACGCCTGGCGCCGCTGACCGAGGTGCAGTGGCAGCGCGTCTTGGTCGCACTGGCGGGACAGGTCCGTCACACGGCGCGCCTGTTGGCCGGGCAGGTACCCGAGGGCTTGGAGGCGGAGCTGGAGACGGCGAACGTCTCGCTGTTCGGACCGGTGACCGCCGAGTGCACCGACGGCCGGACCGCCTGCGAGCACATCGCCGCGGTGTGGCTCGCGGCCGCCGAGCGCATCGCCGCGGACCCGTTTGAGTTGCTGCGGCTGCGCGGCCGTGGGCGGGAACGCCTGCTGGCCGAGACCGCGGGTGTGCGCAGCCGCGGTGGCGCCGGGGCGCCGGAGCCCGGCGTCGATCCTGCAACATTGGATCCCCAGCGTTGGACGCGAGCGTCGACCGACCCACTGTCGCTGGAGCTGGGCCTGGAGCCGGAACCGCGCACACCGGCGGGCCCTCTGCGCCTACTCGGCGACCCTCCCGGCTGGACCGGGGGCGTGAGTGCCGGCGACCTGTTCGCCCCTCTGGTGATATGGGCCGCAGCCTGGGCGCGCCGTCTGGCGTCAGCCGACGACGCGGGGGATCACTCCGGCCGGTAAGTCGCCGCCTGGGTCAGTCCCTGGCCAGGCCGTGGCCGCGACGATGACCTTCGAGGTCGGGCCGGAGGTCTTCTCGGGCGGGCCACGTCCAGGACTCAGCCCGCGGCCGGATTTCCCGTACTGCCGAGCGCACGCCACGCCACACCGACTAGGTCGTAGATGCGGGCGGCACGGATGTCCGCGGTTACGAGCACCGCACCCCCCAGTTTGGCGGTCAGTGCCACAACGGCGTCGTAGACCGCACCACCGATGTGACCAGTCGCCGCGAGCCTGCGCACGAGGGCGCGCTGCTCTTGGGCTGGCGGTGGCTGCAGAATCGTGGGGAAGCTGTGGTCCAGCCAGGTGTCGACCAGATCAGGAGCCGCGCGGTGGGGCGGGGGGAAGCCGGTTAACACGGAGTAGGTCTCCAGCAGGGCGTGTGCCGGCAGGACCGCGTCCTCGTCCAGTACCGCCCGCGCGGACTCGTTGAGCCGGTGCCAGTCCCCGAACGCGGCGACCGCCACCGAGCTGTCGATGGCAATCACCGCCGCAGCGACTCCATGACCGCTCGGACGTCGTCCGCGTTGACTGGCGGGAGCGGCTCATCGGTCGTTGCGACGAAACCGTTGCCGCGGCGCACGAGGCGCATCGGCGTCGCGACTGGTTCGAGTTCCAGCTTTCCGTGCAGCGCGCGAATCTCCAGCGTCGTCCCACCTTCCAACGTCAACTGGTCGCGCAATGCTTTCGGCACAACGATCCGGCCAGCTGCATCGATGGTTACTCGCATGGTAGGAATCTACCATGGCAGCAACCGTGGCACGGCCGGTGTCATGAACACCCAGCGGGCCTCGGCCCCGTGGGCCCTCTCCCTTGCTCGGTAACCCCGGCGGGGCTGGACGTAAGCGCCGCCGCTATGGACAGCGGGCGGGCTGGTCGGCTCTGCCGAGGGCCGGGCATTTGGCGCGCCGGTAGCGCCGATGCAGGTCTTGCGGCTTCTCCTGTAAGCCGAGCGCGTATGGGAAGGCCATGCGCCACTTCCCCCACGCTGCCCGGGTCTCGCGTCCTACGCCGTCCTTGACGCGATAGGCGACCATGACCTCGGGGGTGACTCGTTCGATGACGCGAACGGCAGTCCACTCGCCATCAAGGAGACCGCGGGCCACCGTGGTGGTGGAGATGACCTCATCGGCAATGACCGCGCCACTGAGGCCATACAGCACGTCACCCATCACCATAGAGGCCACGCAGAGAGGCCACGCAGTCACCGGCGACGGCACCAAGGACGTCATTGCACGGTTCACGCGTCAGCTCTAGCGGCCAACTGCGACGCGGTGGCAGTTTGCCGTGCGTCTTGGGCTCGTCTGGGGCGACGGGACGCTCTCGTCGCCCGCGGGGACGCTCCGCGGTTTCGGTACGACCGTCCCGATTGGCGAGTGAACCGCTTGTGCGGCGGGTGGCAGCAGCGTTCGGCGAGTCAGTACAGCCGCTGGCAACGGCGGTGAGCACGAGCGTCAGCAGCGCGGCGGCAATGCGCATGGGTAAACCTTCTGCGGTGGCGTCGGTACTCCGACGCCCGAAAACCCCTCAGGGTTCCAACCGCAGTGCTGGGCACCGGCTATGCGGAGACGTCCTGCAGGCCCGGGGGCAGAGCGCCCGTGAACTTCTCCCAAGCACCGGCCGCGCCCCGCGTGGCGATCAGACGGGCGATACCCACCGCGATGCTGGTGGCCACGGTCCAGGTCAGTGCCTCCACCCAGTCCGTCTCGCGGTCGGCCGGGTTGGTCGGCGGGTCGGAGTGCTTGGTCTTACGCCATCCGGCCATCAACATCTTGCGGGTCAGGATCCCGGCGACGATGGCGCCACCGGTACCCAGCACCTTCCATGCGGTCTTCTCGGCCGTGTGACCCATCTGTGCGCGCACCTCCGTGTCGAGTGTGTCGAGATCCCGTCCTAGGCGTGCCCGCGCCGCTTCAACGGCGGCGACATGCGGCGCCAGGCCGTTGAGATTCGCGCGACGGGCGCCGGTGGCGCCGCTCAGCGACTGGGCAGATGTGCTTTGGTCCACGCCACATCCTCCTCGACATTGGTCTTGGTGGTGTCCAGCGACACCGGGGTCTCGAACTTCTTCTTGCCGAGCAAGCCCGCCACCGCGGCCCCCGCCAACAGCAGCAGGGTGACCACCAGCGCCGCCACCCAACCCGGCATCACCAGGGCCAGCAGGAATCCCAGGGTTATCAACAGGCCCTGCAGGCCGAGCCAGCCGAGCACGGCGGCGCCCACGAAGGCACCGATGCCCATGGCCTTGGGCTTGATCCCGGCCATAAGCTCGGCCTTGGCCAAGGCGATCTCGGCCTTGATCAGCGCCGATAGGTCCTCGGCGACGGCCTTGCCGGCCGGGCCTACGCCCACGGTGGGCTTTACGCCGATCCAGCGTCGCCAGTCACCGGGCGGGCCGCCGCCAGGAGGCGGACCACTGGTCGAGGCCGGCAGGGCCGGTTGCTGCGTCACTGCGGTCATCCCAGGTCGACTCCATCTTCGTGGTCGGGTCTTCATGTTCGGGTCACGTCGGCGCGCGATGGCATCACGCGTGCTGTGGCTTCGCCTACCCGAGCGCCCTCGCCGCGACACCGGAACACAACGCTAGGGTGGAACAACAACAAAAGTGCTTCCCGGAAGGTCCGGTTAGGCGTACCCTCATTACGAGGATCTAACGGCACACGACCGGGGGAGCATCTCCCAGACGTGAGCAGTCCGCAAGAGCGCGCCGACCGGCCGGCGCGTGCCACAAGATTGAAGACTCCCGGGCCACAGTCGCCCGGTGCGCTATGCCATGTCCGGGCACCGCACCGTGTCAGCTGCCCCGCAACCAGGAGAGGGTGAAGGCGACCGTGCCACCTGTTGTCGAGGAGATGCCGCTGCATGACCACGTGCAGCTGTACCTCCGGGAGATGGCCCGCACGGCGCTGCTCACGGCCGAGGAAGAAGTCGACCTCGCCAAGCGCTACGAGGCCGGGTTGGAGGCCGAGCGGCTCCTGGCCGAACGCAAGCGCGTGGCGGCGGCGCGCAAGCGCCAGCTCAACTTGGTCGACCGTGACGGCAAGCGTGCCAAGGAACGCCTGGTGCAGGCCAACCTTCGGTTGGTCGTTTCGGTGGCCAAGCGTTACCAGGGGCAGGGACTGCCGCTGCTCGACCTGATCCAGGAGGGCAATCTCGGCCTGCTGCGGGCGGTGGAGAAATTTGACTACCGCCGCGGCTACAAGTTCTCCACCTACGCGACGTGGTGGATTCGCCAGGCGGTCGGTCGCGGAGTGGCCGACAAGGGCCGCACCATCCGCCTGCCGGTCCACATGATGGAGCGCGTCCGCCGTGCGCTGTCCATGCAGCGTGACCTGGCCGAGGCCCTCGGTCGCGAGCCCGCGCTGGAAGAACTCGCCGCAGAGCTCGGTGAGGACATCGCCACCGTGGAGGAGCTGCTCACCTACGCGCGCACGCCTACGTCGCTTGAGACCCCCGTCGGCGAGGACGGCGACGCCGAGCTGGGCGACTTCATCGAGGACCGCAACGCCGACGACCCGCTTGAGGTCGCCGCCAAGGGCCTGGCTCGCCAGGAGCTGCTGGATGTCGTCGCCGGGTTGCCAGAGCGCGAGCGGATCATCCTCGAGCTGCGCTTCGGCCTGCTGGACGGCGAGGCGCGCACCCTGGACGACGTAGGCCGCTACTTCGGCCTGACCCGCGAGCGCATCCGCCAGTTGGAGGCGCGCGCGCTGTCTAAGCTGCGGCACCCCTCGCGCGGTCGCGCGCTGTCCGACACCGCCGCCTGACCCCGCAGAGCTTTCGGCGGATGGCTGCCGATCCCGTGGCGGTCGATCTGGCCCGGCGCCGTCCCGATGACGACGGTCGCCTCCTGCGCTGGGGCTTGCTCGGCGCCGCGCGCATCACGCAGTCGGCCCTGGCGCCGGCGATGCGCAAGGCGGGTCACGACCTGGCCGTGGTCGGTTCCCGGTCGGTGACTCGCGCGCGGGCCTTCGCCGCGAACAACGGGGTACGCCGGGCGTGCGGCTCCTACGAAGAAGTCGTCACCGCCGATGACGTCGACGCCGTCTATGTCGCGTTGCCCAATGACGCGCACGAGCAGTGGACAATCGCCGCGCTGCAGGCCGGCAAACACGTGCTGTGCGAGAAGCCGCTGTCGACCGACTCCGCCTCGGCCGGTCGCATGGCCTCTGCGGCGACGGCCAACCCACGAGTGTTGATGGAGGCGGTCATGACCCGTTTTCATCCTCGAACCGTCGCGCTGCTGGAACTGGTGCACCGCGGCGAGCTCGGCAGCTTGCGACTCCTCCACGCCACCTTCGCGTCCCCCATGCGCCACCCCGACGACTACCGTTACCATCCGCAGCACGGGGGTGGGGCGCTGCTGGATGTCGGCATCTACGGTGTGGCGATGGCCCGTTGGCTGGTGGGCGAGGAGCCCGACGGGGTCCACGCTGTGACGCGGCGCTGGGCGACGGGCGTGGACGGGACCACCTCGGCGCTGCTCAGCTTTCCTGGCGGTGCCGTGGCCTCGATCGACGCCTCGTTCGACACCGCGCAGCAGCAGGTGCTGCAGCTCGTCGGCACCGAAGGCACGTTGCGGATACCTTCGCCGTTCGGGGCCGGCCCTGATGTCGACGCGGTCATCTTGCGGGGAGACGACGTCGTCGGCTCGTGGCGCGGCGACCACTACGAGCGGATGGTCAGCGCCTTCGCCGAGGCCATCGCGACGGGCTCGACTCCCCCGCTGCCCGTGAGCGACGCGGTCGCAACCGCCACCGTGCTGGACGCCATCCGCGAGGCCGCCGGCTGACGTCGCGCGAGGCCGCCGGCTGACGCCACCGTTAGGATGCGGCGCCCACCGATTGCAAGGAGAACCACGCATGGCCAAGTTCGTGGCGTTGTACGACAAGCCGAACGACGTGGACGGCTTCGAGGAGCATTACCGCACCAGACACCTGCCGATCGTCGCGCAGTGGCCCGGCGTGCAGTCGACTAGCACCACGCGGATCACGGGTACGCCCCGCGGCGCCGACGCGCCGTACTACCTGATGTTCGTGGCCGAGTGGGCCACCGACGAGGAGATGGCGGCCGCTCTGCGCAGCGAGCCTGGCATGGCCTCCGCCAAGGACGCCAAGGCGATGGCCGAGCAGTTCGGGGTCACCCCGACGATGCTGCTCGGCGCTGACCTGTAGCGGCGGAGCTGAGCGGCTGACCTGTAGCGGCTGACCTGTAGCGGCTGACCTGTAGCGGCTGAGCTGGCCCGCCCGCGCTAGCGTGGCTGGCATGGCTGCCCGGTCGCTCCTGCTGCGCACGTGCTGCCTGGTGTGCAGCGCTGGCCTGTTGCTGGTTGCCTTGGCCGCTCCGGCCGCCGCGCACGGCCGTGGCAGCGACGCGACGAACTACCGCAGCCAGGTGACCGGCGAGCCCGACGTGCCCGGCGTCAGCTGGCAGATCTACGGCAGCGACGAGTTCCTGAGCGTGACGAACGCCTCGGACACCGAGCTCACGGTGCTGGGCTACGAAGGCGAGCCGTACCTGCGGGTCGGACCCGAGGGGGTCTTCGAGAACCGCGCCTCCGCGGCGACCTACCAGAACACTGACCGCTACGCCGACATCGGTGAACTGCCGCCTGATGTGGGGGTGAACGAGGAGCCGCGTTGGCAGCGGGTCTCGGGCGCCAACAGCTACCTGTGGCACGACCACCGCGCGCATTGGATGAGCCGGAACCTGCCACCGTCGGTCACCGACCCGAGCGTGGAAACCGTCGTGCAGCGCTGGGAGGTGCCCTTCATGATCGGCGGCGGCGAGCGCCTCGTCGAGGGAGAGTTGCGCTGGATCCCGCCGCCGTCGGCAGCCGTTTGGCTTGCGGTCGCTCTGCTGCTCACACTGACGGCGCTGCTGGGACTGCGCTCGCTGCGCTCATTGCCCGATGATTCCCCCGACCATCCGTGGATCACGGCCTTGGCCAGACCTGCGGCAGTGGTGCTCGGGGTCGTGGCCCTGCTGAACCTGACCCACCTGGTCGACGACCTGTTCGCCGTGCCGCTGCCCTGGCCCACCAAGGCACTGGCGGCCTCGCAGACGGCGCTGTTCATCGGCATCGGCGCCTTCGGTGCCCTGCGAGGTTGGCAGGGCCGGGACGGCGCCTTCACCGCGCTGGGCGTCGGAGCGGGCGCGATCCTGATCGGTCAGGGCGTGCTGTACGCCAGCGTGCTGACCACGTCCCAGGCGGCGACGCTGTTCCCCGACGTCGCGGCGCGGCTGGTGGTCGCCCTTTCGATCGTCCAGGCGCTGCCCGTCGGTGCGGTCGCGGTGATCGGCAACCGCAGGCTCGCCGCCGAGGCGGAGCCGGCGCGGTCAGAGGCTGCTGCCGCCACGTGAGCGACCAGGTCGGCCTGGTCGTCACCGATCTCGACGGCACGCTGTGGGACGCTCAGGAGCGTATCCACGATCGGACATTGGATGCCCTTCGGACGCTGGAGCGCCGTCAGACGCCCCTCCTGGTCGCCACCGGCCGGCGCCGGCGCAGCGCCGCCAGCGGCCTCGCCCGAGAAGGGCTCGCCCCGCCGGCTGTGGTGCTCGACGGGGCACTGGGAGTGGACCTGAGCACCGGGCGGGTGTTCCACGAGGCGGCCTTCGACCCGCCCGACGCGGTCGCGGTCATCGACATCCTCGCTTCGCTAGGGCTGTCGCCGTGCCTGCAGGTCTTTCGCGACCACGCCGACGTGGTCGCCGGGCCGGACCCTTCGACCAACCCTCGCCACGTGGAGCTGATCGGCGAGCGGCTCGCTCGCGACGACGTGCGCAGGGTGGCCGCCGGCGAGACAGTCCTTGGCTTCACGATCGCGGGCCGTCCACCCCAGCTGCTCGGCGGGGTTGTCGCGGCGATCGCCAACGTGGCTGACGCTGTGGTTACCCGCGACCTGTTCTACGGCGGTGCCACGCTGACCGTGCGCCCCAAGGGGGTCAGCAAGTGGGAGGGCGTCCTTGCGTACTGCACGGACCAGGGCATCGACCCGGGCGGCGTGCTTGCGCTCGGCGACGGCGAGAACGACTTGGAGCTGCTGGGTGGTGCGGCCGTGGCCTGCGTGGTGTCCGACGGCTGCGAGCAAGCGCTGGCGCTGGCCGACCACGTCATCGGGCCGGCCAGCGAAGGCGGCTGGTGCGCTGTGCTTGACCACTGCTAGTGCCTTTCCGGCCGTGCGGTAGGGCGCACGTCAGCTGCGTGGGGTCGGCTCAGACGTAGTCGCGAAGAAAGTCGCGGAGCGACTTGGCGCTGGATTGGATGTCCTCTTCGTCGGCTGCGGCGACGGCCGTGACAACCGCCGCCGACAGCCGAGTTGCTTCTTCCCAGGTGGCGGCGGTCACACCGAATGGTGGCGTCATCACAGCCAGCGAGAGGTGCAGCCGGCGGATCTCGTCGTGGAGATCTCCGCGTCGTGGGGTGAGCCGGAGCCGATCAGCGACCAGGAACACGTCACTCATAACGGCCTGGCCCGCCTGGTCGGAAGCCATAGGATCTTCGGGCTCGGTCAAGGTGGGATGCACGCGCTCCCCTCTGACGGCGACCTGCTCGGATTCCATCTCGACCAGCGCTTCACTTCGGTCGGCCGCGAAGACGTCGCCGCGCAGTAGTTCGCCAGCGCTGTGGGCGTCGGCATCGGAGATCCACACAGACGGCAGCAGCTCTGGGGCTTCCCCGGGGATCAAGTGCTCACCTCGGACCCTCGCGTGAATGCCCTCTTCCAGCAGCGCATCCTTGATCAGATACGCCTCGGCCACGGTCTTGGTGACGCGGACCTGCTGCATGAAAGTCCCCTACTCGCGCTCGGGGGCACGCTGGCCGGAAGGTAGACCACTGGCCCTCGCCGCTCAAGGCCCGCGCGCCGATGGGTTTCGGTAGCCGGGATACCGGAACCTCTGGGAGGCAGGGGTCATCATCGCCAGGGCGTTAGATATCCGGCAATCTGTTACGGGTGACCACGACGGCCGCAACAGGCGGAGCGGCGGTGCTCGAGTGCCTGGCGAACGACGACTCGCAACCGGTGTCACGAAGGTCGAAATTCCCACTGGCTAACGCGGGCGGCGGATATCGGCCGCTCTCTGGCCGATGAAGCCAAGGCATTGGCCTGACAGACGCTAACCGTACATCGTGGCGCTAAACGCCACTTGGCTTGTCCGGCATGCGGTCGCCATGTCGGTGAACAATCTTCCACTCGCCGTTCTCACGTCGGTAAATGTGTGTGACGCGGAGCGTGTAGGTGCTCGGTTCGCCGTTTACCGTCGCTGTAGTGTGTTCGTACGCGACCGTGTAGGCGAGGTCACCGCTTGCGTCAGCCGCAACGAGTTCAACGTCATACGACTCGCACTTTTCCATCGCATCTGCGAGCCGCTTGAAGATGCCGCTGACGTCGTCCCATCCCGTCGCTGAGAACCACGCGCCGAACAACGTCACCGGGTCGTTGCTCGACCACATCGAAATACGCGGCTCCACTTGACCGTTGTGCATAGCCGTCTCCGCCTCGATTTGCCTCGGCATCGTCGAGTCGAGGAAGGCGTCACGCTCGCTCATTGGACACTCCTAGCGACGGGTCGTCTGTAGGCGAAGCATGCCGCACGAGACGGTGGAAGAGAAGTGCCGATACCTGACGGCGCAGGCGTGACGTATCGCCAGTGCGTATCGCCCTCTCCCGCTATGCGGTGGTTGGCACAAGGTCGCGTTCCCGAACCTTCGAACCCTCTGGTAGCGGCTGAACCGCCCACTGCGACAGGATGGCGTCGAGTCAAATGCTCGCCGGCTCTGCGCCGCCTGCCGCGGAGAGCCAAACCTCGTCGGGCATGGTCACCACGACGACACCGAGCCAGGCCAGACCCGCGCCAAGCCATTTTCAGAGGGCGGACCGAGAGCTTCAGTTCGACTTGCCCACCCCTGGCGGTCTGCCGCCGTTCCTCCTCGAAGATCGCGATGGCGAACGGTTTGAGGCGCATGACGCTGACGCGGCCACGGCCCTATCTCGCAAGTCCTCCGGCCCGTAGGGCCGGTTCGGGACAGCTCCGCTTACCATTCGAGGATGTCCGTAACCGGCAACGGCGCCCGTGTCGGAAGTGACGAGCACGCAACCTCTGCATCCAGTCCCAGCCCGGGCGCGGCAGGCATGAGCTTCGGGGTCCTGCTCAGGGCGCTCTCGGCGTTCGTTACTGGCCACTGAAGGCACATGGTGCGGATTCGCCACGCGACAGCTGCCGAGATCCAGGCGCCAGCCGACTTCACGGTGACCGACCCGGTCGCCTCCGTCGACGCCTGCCGGGTCCGGGCAGAGGCGGCGGCCGGCCGGATTCGTCCTGAGTGGACATGGTTCGCCCAGGACGGCTCGCGGATCGTCGCGCGCGCCCTGTGGTGGGGACGCGAGGACAGCGAGCGCCCACTCACCCTCGACTGCCTCCACGTGGTTCCCGAAGTGCCTGATCGCGCTGCGCTGGCGACCGAGCTCCTTTTGCGTGCGCACACGGAATTCGACACGAAGCCCGAGTATCAGTTGATCGTGCCGGCCGGCGGGCGCGCGGAGGATTCCGCCGTCGTGGATGCTGTTGCGTGGCGTCATGACGCGGCCAGGGCAGCCGGGCTGACCGACGTCGTGGAGCGGCTTCGCTACGAGTGGACGCCCGCATCCGGAGTGCCTGCTCCGTCGGGGCGCCTGGTGTTCCGTCCCGCCTCCGACGGAGAGTTCCTCGCGGTGTTCCGGCAGGTGGCCGTCGGCAGCCTGGACGTCGCCACGCAACGAGATCTCGCGGTGATGGACGCCGACAGTCAGGCCCGCGCCGATCTGCGGTTCTACGAGTCATGCCCAGGCGAACGAGGGTGGTGGCGCCTGGCGGAGACGACGGACGGGGAGTGGGTCGGTTTCGCCATCCCGTCCGCGACGCCCTACGACCGCAACGTGGGGTATCTCGGGGTGCTGCCCGAGCTGCGTGGTCGAGGCTACGTTGACGACATTCTCGGTGAGATCACCCGCATGCACGCCGCCGATGGCGCCGACCGCATCACCGCGACCACGGACGTGTCCAACACTCCGATGGCCGCGGCGTTCGACCGGTCGAACTATCGAGTGACCGAAGTAAGGATGGTGTTCACGGCCCCAGCGGGCTGACCAGGTGGCGAGCCCGACGTTGGCTAGGGTCACCAACCGCATCCCCGAAGTCTGCCCTGTCGAGCTTTCCCGTCGGAATCGAACGGCTAGCAGAGCAGCCATGTGGCTGACCGGCGTTGGCGGCAGTTGGCGGTCGCAGGACCTTCGCCGAAGCAGGTCGACCGACAGGCTCACGCTGCGGTCCTTGCCGGGGAGGGCTCAGGGGGTCAGCCGATCTCAGAAGGTTCGCGGCTCCCGGCTGATGTCGGTCCTTGGGCCCAGGTCCGTGGAGTCCGGCACAGCGGACGCGAGTCGGGAGCGCCACCTGCGGCTTCCTTCGCGACCTCGGTCTGTTCCACCCCTCACGGGCCGGTGCCGGCGCCCTGAACCCACGCGCCGGTATGCGGAGGCCATCTGTCGGCGCATCCAAGGGGCGCTTGCACACCGGGCAGGCGGGCGACCGTTTGTGGGGGCGGTGCCGCAGCGAGAGTAGTTCTGCGTGCGCCAGAAGCCGGTGGCAGGCCCGACAGCCGAGGGAAGGCGTGCGGCATGGTGTCCCGGCCGCGGTCCAGGGGAACCCACAGCGGCCGCTAGGCCCAGCCGCCGAAGCCTGCAGGGCGGGTGCCGTCGGTGCCCTTGGCCGCCTTGCAGACCGGACAGTAGGTGTATTTGCGGGCGTAACGCTCGCTGCAGCCTTTGCACTTGCGGGTGCGCAGGTGCTGGCGGACCCACACGCGGGTGGCTTCGCTCATGGTCATGACGGCCTCCTGTCGCAGGACGCGGTGCTCCGCGACCCCACCTTGTGCTGATACCAGTTGTGCGAACCGCCAGCTCAGATCCGCCGGCACGCCGCATACGACGCGACGGGCGATCGACAACGCCACCCACAGCTGGGAGACGGTGCGCTCGCTCGTGTCGTGGCTGTGCTCCCATAGGTCGGAGGCCAGCTCGTCGCGGCGTGCCTGCGCGACGCGGGTCGGCAGGCGGCGGGTGTAACAGGCCACCCAGCGGGCAGCCAGAGCGACGGTCCGCTCGGTGGCGGTCACGTCGGCTCCCAGCCGGGACGGGCCGAAGCTTGCTGCGGCGCCTGTTGGAGGCGCCAGGCGGACAGCGCCCGCTCACCGGCCCCGGTGATCTCGTACAGTCTGCGGCGGGGACGGCCCTGCGCCGCGGCAGCGTGCGGGTCCTCCCAGCGGCTGGCCAGCAGCCCCGCGTCCTGCAGCCGACCCAGGGCCTTGTACAGCGTCCCGTGGGCGGTGAGCTTGCCGGCGCCGGTGTGGTCGGCGATCTCCTTGGCGAGCTGGAAGCCATGAAAGCGCGCCTGTCCGCTGCGGCGCAGCTGCAGCCCGGCGGCGAGGATATCGGCCTCCACCGGCAACAAAACCCCTTGCTTGCGTCGCATAGACCAAATTATAGGAAGATATCTTCCTATAATCAAGTGCCGGCCTGCCACACCGATGTTCCGCTCCACCGACATCGACCACCGCCTTGTGTGATCCCCGGCTACCGCAGAGCTGCCCCACGGACCGATAAGCCTGCGGGGCCCTGACCGGCGCTGGATAGACTCGACCGGCCGAGCCGTTCCGGAGGACCTCTTGGGCGAGTTCACCAGCATCACCACCGACGACGCCGGGGTGGCCACCCTGCGGCTGGATCGCGCTCCGATGAACGCGCTGAACAGCCAGGTGTGGACCGAGCTCGGCGAGGCGGCGCGGACGCTGACCGCCGCCGACGACGTCGCGGCCGTGGTCATCTGGGGCGGGCCCAAGATCTTCGCCGCGGGCGCGGACATCAAGCAGATGCAGGGCATGGACTTTCAGGAGTTCTTCTCGCACGGCGGCGGACTGCAGGAGTCCTTCCAAGCGCTGGCCCGCCTCCCCAAAGTCACCATCGCCGCGATCAACGGCTACGCCCTCGGCGGCGGTTGCGAACTGGCACTGACCGCCGACTTCCGCTTCGCTGCGGACAACGCCAAGCTGGGACAACCGGAGATCCTGCTCGGCGTGATCCCTGGCGCCGGCGGCACCCAGCGCCTGAGCCGGCTGGTCGGCGTCTCCAAAGCCAAGGAGATGGTCTACGGCGGCGGCACCTACGACGCGCAGCAGTGTCTCGACATGGGGCTGGTCGACCAGGTCCACCCTGCCGACGAGGTGTACGACCGCGCGGTCGAGGCGGCCCGGCGCTACGCCGGGGGCCCCTATGCGCTGCGCATGGCCAAGAAGGCCATCGACGAGGGCGCCGAGATGGACCTGGACAGCGCCCTGCGGCTGGAGACCACGCTGTTCACCGCCTGCTTCGCCACCGAAGACCGGCGCATCGGCATGGACAGCTTCGTCCAGGACGGTCCCGGCAAGGCGGTGTTCACGCGCCGGTGAACAGGTCCGTCGCGGAGGTCACTGGTGTCGCCGGCGTCAAAGCGCAACAGGTCGCCTATCACGATTGGGAGTCCGGCCACTACGACCACAAGTGGTCGATCAGCTTCGACCAGCGCTGCATCGACTACGCCTATGGCCGCTTCCGCAAGGCCGTCCCCGACGGTCGCCGCTTCGACCGGGCGCTGGAGGTGGGCTGCGGCACCGGCTTCTTCCTGCTCAACCTGGCGCAGGCAGGTGTGGTGGGAGCCGTCCATTGCACCGACATCTCCAAGGGCATGGTCGACACCTGCGTCGCCAACGGCGCGCGGCTCGGCATCGACGTCCACGGCCGGGTTGCCGACGTGGAGTCGCTGCCCCACGACGACGACAGCTTCGACCTCGTCGTCGGCCACGCGGTCGTCCACCACCTGCCCGACCTGCCGGCCGCCTT
>Ga0136615_10000351_pt1 | contig 20981 bp, 16 predicted proteins | sample AntDrymUQ2882206_2_FD_106647 | JGI IMG/M metagenome (GOLD analysis project Ga0136615, IMG submission 106647) | Polar desert sand microbial communities from Dry Valleys, Antarctica - metaG UQ288 (22.06) | ecosystem: Environmental > Terrestrial > Soil > Desert | place: Antarctica: Dry Valley... | reverse complement strand
CGCACTGATTCCACGAGCGCTCCCGCGGGAGACGACTGGAGCCGGCGCACGGCGGGGGAAGTCTTCAGGCAGAAACGCTTGAGGTCGTCTCGATGGTAGATACCGACACGCGGCCAGAGCAGGCTCTCGCCTGAGCGGAAGCGGTAGGACAGCGTGGCCGCGGCCTTGTAGCCGGCCGCTTGGGTCGCCTCGACAACCCGCGCATCCACGTCGCCGTACGGATACGCCAGCGTCTTGCAAGGCCGTCCGAGCCGCTCCTCGCAAGTGCGACGTGAGCCACCAAGCTCTTGGGTGAGTAGGTCCTCCGAGAGCTGCGTAAGTCTCGCGTGAGACCGCGTGTGGGACCCGATCTCCCATCCCGCCGCGGCGAGCTCGCCGAGCTCCTCCCAGGACATGCCGAGCAGCTCCCTCTCGTGCGGGCCACCAAGCCAGCGTTCGATTCCAGGCCACGCCATCGGCTGGCCGGTGCCGACGAGGTCGGTCGGGACGAATACGGTCGCCGGCAGGCCGAGGCGCTCGAGAACGGGAAAGGCGAGGTCGATAACAGAGCGGTACGCATCGTCGAATGTCACGGAGACCGTGCGACCGGGCGAGGCGCGGGTCACAGCGTCGTGGAAGGTGGCGCCCCGATAGCCGCGTTCGACCAGCAGGGCGAGCGCCTCCTCTAGCAGTTGCGGCGTGCTCGAGAGGTCGGCCGGCCAGTCGTCGCTCACGGCGTGGAAGCAGAGCACCAGGACGTCGCTCATTCCGGGCACCATGCTGACGAGATCGACCGAAGAGGCCGATCCTCAGTTGCGGGCGGGAGCATTCGATCGATGACCGCGCTGTCGGCGCCGCCGCCGGGACCTTCTCCGCGACTCTTGGCTGCGCACGCCACCATACGCACCGCACGTTACCCGCGCGTCCGCGTGGACGACGTGAGTCACGGCGGGCGATCTACCTCGTCAACCTATCCTCGGCCCGTGCACCTACCCGGCTCTCCCGGATCAGACCAATCACCCGTCGCACACAGCCAGGTGGGCGGGCAGACGGCTCGCCCGAGCAGCATCCGGCTGGGTCGCAGCTGGCATCGTTTCCACTTGCCGCCGGGCCAGCGCGTCTCCCGGGACGGAACCGCCGGCTACTACATCGACTTCACGTCCAAGGCGACTGACGCTCGATGGCCACCGGCTTTCATGACCGGGTCACAGCGACCCCTTTATGTCGCCATCATCCAGTGGGGGCTCGGATGCTATGAGCGCTTCCTCGCCGAAGAGGACGAGCGCTGGCTCGCCGCCGCGCTCCAGGTGGGCGAATACCTCGTCGACGAGCAGCACCGCGGCGGGCGACTCGATGGAGGCTGGTTCCACCGCGCGCCTTTTCCTCACACCTTTGCGTTACGGCCGCCTTGGCTCTCCGGCATGGCACAGGGCGAGGGGGCCAGCCTGCTCATCCGCTTGAGGAGCGCGTCCGGGCGTGAGACGTTCAGCGAAGCCGCGCGTCGCGCGCTCGGCCCGCTGAACGTGCCCACGGCCGCCGGGGGTGTCCGCGCCCTGCTCGACGGACGCCCCTTCCCCGAGGAGTACCCGACCGATCCCCCCTCACACGTGCTCAACGGCGGCATCTTTGCGCTATGGGGGCTCCGTGACGTGGGCGCCGCTCTGGACGATGCCCCGGCGAGCAGCGGTTTCGATGAGGGTCTCGACGCGCTCGTGGCCAGCCTGCCCAAGTGGGATCTCGGCGGATGGTCGCGTTATGACCTCTTTCCCCACCCGGTCACGAACATCGCAAGCTCTGCCTACCACGAGCTTCACATCAACCAGCTGCGCGCGATGGCCACGATCGCTCCCCGTCCGCAGCTTGAGGCCACAGCCGCGCGGTTCGAGGGGTATGCGGCGTCACGGCGTCGACACCTGCACGCGTTCGCTCGCAAGGCTCTCTTTCGAGCCTTCGTGCCGCGCCATCGCGGCCTTTCCCGCCGGCTGCCTTGGACGCGCTTCGTCGGTCGGCGCGATCCCTTCGGGCGGTGAGGTAGGGCTCAGCTCGCGCGCGGTTGCGCCTGTGCGTCGACCGGAAGGGGCGTCGAAACGCCGGGCGCCCCACGCTCCAGCAGTCGCTCGTACAAGGCCTCGAACCGATCGGCGATCCGATCGATGGTCAGCTCCCCGAGCCGCGCGTGAGCGGCCGCGGCCAGCGCGTCCCGTCTCTCCGGCTCGAGCAGCGCGCGCTCGATCTGGCGTGCGAGCGCGGAGGGGTCCCGGCGCGGAGCCAGCAGCACGCTCTCGTTCTCCACGAGGATGTCCCGGATACCTCCGACGTCGGTCGCCACGAGCGGCGTGCGATGCGCCATGCATTCGATGGCGAACAGCGGCAGGCCCTCGCGGTCGGAGCTCATGACGGCAAGGTCGCTGGACTCCAGTATCACGTCCATGTCACTCCGAAAGCCCAGGAAGTGCACGCGGTCGGCGACACCCGCCACGGCGGCGTCGCGCTTCAGCTCGGCCTCGCAGGGACCCTTGCCCGCGATGACCAGGTGGACCCGCGGCAACTGCTGGACGACCTGGGCGAACGCGTCGATGAGGACGTCGAGTGCCTTCTCCGCCCTCAGGATCGCGCCGGTGACCAGCAGCGGCGCGTCCTTCTCGAGCCCCAACTCGGCGCGCAGGTCAGCTACCACAGGCTCGCGCGGGCGCGGCAGATAGGCGTTGGGGATCGTGACGACCTTCTCTGCGGGAACCTTCTCGACGGCCACCATGCGTGTCGCATCCAGGGTCGAGACGGCCACGAAGGCGGAGGCTCCGCGCCCGATGAGGTAGCGGTCGAGCAGCAGGCGCACGGGATCCCCCTCGTACGACCAGGAGTGCTCGTGGGCGACGATCACCCGGACTCCTGAGAGTCGGCCGATCACAGTGCCCCAGACGTTCGAGCCGAACTTGTGCGCGTGAAGCACGTCGACGCGCTCGCGCCGCAGGTACCGCACCAGACGGCCGAAGGCGTGCGGCTTGAAATCGGTGCCCCGCTCGAGGCTCAGGACACGGATGCCGGCGGCGGCCATGGTGGCGGGGAGCCGGCCCGTCGCGTGGCGGGTGGCGCACACGGTGACCGCGTAGCGGTCGGGGGCAAGCGCCCCGGCCAAGCCGACTGCGAAGCGCTCCGCGCCGGCGGAGCTGTCGCCGATCGAGTCCACCAGCATCAGGACCCGCGTTCGCCGATCGCCGCCCGCCTGACCCTGCCGAGCGGCGTGCAAGCTAGAGGGAGCCGGCGGGCGCCGGCGACTCGGTCCTATTCGAGCGCCACACCGGCGGCGCCGGTCCACTAGACGTCGGTGCGAGGTAGAGCAGCGCCGGAGCCAGGCCCAGAAGCAGCCACAGCTGCTTGCTGTACTGATCGGACAGGAAGAAGTCTGCGGCCAGAAGGCCGATCAGCGCCAGCAGCACGCCACGCGACAGCAGCTCCATGCGGACGTCCTCAGCCTGCCGGAAGCGGGTGGCGGCTCGCATCGCGCACGAGAGGGAGAAGCCCAGGATGGCCAGGAACAGCAAGAGGCCGACCACCCCGAGCTCGGCGGTCACCTGGAGGTAGACGTTGTGCGCGGCGAGCGGAGAGACGACGATGAATTCGTCACGCAGGATGCTACCCGGCTCGAGGAGGTAATGGATCGCCGACTGCTGGAAGTTACCGGCACCGACACCTGTCACCGGCTTATCCTGCACCATGCGCCACCCCACGGTCCAGATGTCGAGGCGACCAGTCCCCCGGTCCTCGAGCGTCAGCCGATCGCTCGCGCCCGACGCGGAGAAGTAGACGGCGCCGCTGATGGCGACCAAGACCGTGGCGAAGAGGACGACTGGTCGCCATCTTCCGGCGAGAAACAGGGCCGCGAGAAGCGCCACGGCGAGGGCGACGAGGCCTCCGCGTGAGACACTCACGAAGATTCCGGCCGTGCACAGGACGGCGGCGAGGACGGAGGCTGTACGTAGAACGGGCGCGCGCCTGGCCACGCCGATCAGGGCGACGGCGAGAACGAGGCCGGCCACCAGCAACGCGGCAAACTCGTTCGGGTCCCCGATCGTGCCGCTGACACGAGCGACGCCCTCGCTCTGGTCGGCGGCGGGAGGGCTGACGATGCCGTGCGCGGCGGATGCCGTCGCGGCGAGGACGAAAGCCCCGACCACCCAGGTCGCTCGGCGCCGGTCGCTCACCGCGGTGAAGACGATGAGCAACAGGACCACGTTGAGGGCGTAGCGGACAAGGGACTCAGCGCCGCCGGTCGGATCCTCCGACCAGGCGAGGCTCAGGCATACCCAACCGAGGAAGAACGCCAGCACGTACGTCATGCCCGGATGCGCGGACACGAACGTCCGTGCCCGTCCGGCGGTCGCCACGGTCGCAAACCACGAAGCGGCGAGCAGCAGGCCGACGAACTTGGTCAAAGTGAGGGACGAGTCGCCGACCTGCGGTAGCTGGTCGACGAAGGCGAGCAGCGCGAAGATGCACAGGCCGACGGTCACGTCGGCGAGCGCGACCAGGACGAAGGCGAGGCCCAGAGTCGCCGCCAGGGCGAGCACCGGATCGATTCCGGCGAGGACGCCGATCCCGATGGCGACAGTGCCGAGCGCGATGTGCTCCCACCGCACGGGCAACCCGAGGCGAGCGGTCACGAGCGGTGCGTGCTACCGAAGAGAGTCGCCGTCGTCGCCGCGTGCGCCCACCGGCTCACGCCGCGCGTCCGGCTTTGCGGACGGCTCGCCGCGCTGCGACCCCGAGCGCTGACCACGCCCGCGCGCCCGACCCGACACGTAGGAGTAGTAGCCGCCGCCGGCCTGCACGGTGACGCCCACGAACACGAATCCGGTCGGCGTGATGCCGTGCCGAACGAGCAGCTCGGCGAGCTGGGCGAGCTTGGTCAGGTGGGTCTTGGCGCGGCGGACGACGACGAGCACGTCGTCCGCGCGCTGCGCGAGCGGAAGCGCATCGATGACCTCGGACAAGGGTGGGGAGTCGATGACGACGTAGTCGGCCAGCTCCTTGGCGTGGTCGATGAGGTCGCGGGCCATCGGGAGGAACAGGCGATCGGCCATCCAACCGCTTGCGTAGCTGCTCTCCTCGGCCAGCAGGACCTTGAGGTAGTTGCCGTAGGCCTTCGTGGTGATGAGCGCGTCGTCGAGCGTCGCCTGCTCGATCAGCACGCTGCCGGTCCCCAAAGCAGCCGACTCCCCGAGCGCCTCCCCCACGGCCGGCCGGCGTAGATCGGCCTCGATCAGGACGACGCGGTTTCCGCCGAGCGCCAGCGAGGAGGCCAGGTTGATGGCGGTCGTGGTCTTGCCCTCGGACTGCGAGGCACTCGTGACGAGGATCGCGCGCGGGCCCGGCTCACCCCCGCGAGAGGCCCCGATGGTCGCGCGCAGCGTGCGGTAGGCCTCGACGGCCGGCGGCGCCAGCTTCTCGAGGGCCAGGGGTCCGGCGTGCTGCATGCGCATGAGGGCGTTCGGCACCCGAGCCAGGATCGGGAGGGCGTAGAGATCGCGGAGCTGCTTCTCGCGACGCAGGCGGGGGTCGAGGACCTGAAGGCCAAAGGCCGCACCGACTCCGAGCACAAGCCCGGCGAGGATGCCGGCGGCGAGGCTCAGCAGCGGCTTGGGGCGCACGGGATTCGCGGGAGCCTCGGCGCGAGTCTCGAAGCGCATGGTCGGGTCGTCGCCTCCGCGCAATGCCTCGAGAGCGGCGAGTTGGCTGGCGGGTGAGTCGACATCGGTGCTCGCCCGGCCGCGGGGAATGTCCCTGATGGTCCGGCGCAGACGCGCGATCCCGCGGTCGAGCTGGCGGCGCAGCTGTGCCGTACGGTCCTCTATCGTCGCCGAGGCAAACGCGTTGGCGAGGGCCTGTGCGCGCCGCGGGCCCTCCGCTGCCGCGGTGATCGTCACGATGTTGCTCTGTGCGACCGGCTCGACCTCGATCTGCTCGAGCAGGCCGCTCGGCTCGTCCGAGAGCGACAGCCGGCGGGCGACGAGCCTGGCCACATCGACGTTTGTCACGAGCTGTGCCGCCGTCTCGACGTCGCGGGTCGGATCACTCGACTCGCGGATGATTCCTAGCCCGGCGAGCGTCGGGTCGTCGCTCGAGACCGGCGTGATCAAGAGCTGCGCCTGCGCCTCGTAGACCTTGTCGGCCGCGACGACGTAGAGCCCTGCCACGGCCGTGGTGATCGCGACGACGGCGAGAATTAGCCACACCCGCTCGCGCAGCGTCTCGGCGTACCTGCGCAGCGGAAGGTCCTCCCCGCGGGGATTCTGCCACGCCGCGACGGGCGCCTGGGAACCGTTGGGTGAGGTCATGGGCGTATCAGCCCGACCGGTGGTGGCAGGACGGGCTTGTTCTCCTGAGCGTAGCGGGCATTCTTGTCACGTCTACCTACGGACATCGGCACCGACGAGCCGCTACGTGAGAGTGCCATGAGAAACTGCCGTGCCGATGTTCATATGACGCCGTCCTTGCCGCCCCCCCATGAGCCCACCCCCCCAGGGCACCGCGAGCCGTGACGCACTGAGTCCGGCCTTTCTTGCCGGAGGCGGCGCGAGCGTCCTCGTGCCGATCCTCAACGAGGGCGAGCACATCCGTGAGACGGTCGCCGCCATGCAGAGACAGAGATTCGCCGGCGACCTCGAGTTCCTCTTCATGGACGGGCGCTCGACCGACCGCACGCGCGAGATCCTCGAGGAGCTCGGCCGTGACGATCCGCGCCTCCGGATCCTCGACAATCCCGAGCGCCACACCGCCGCCGCTCTGAACGTCGGCCTGCACGAGGCGAGGGCTGAGTTCGTCGTCAGGATGGACGCCCACACCCTGTATCCCTCCGACTACATCGCGCGCGGAGTCGAGCGTCTCCGGCGGGGCGATGTAGCCTGGGTCAGCGGCCCGCAGCTGCCGCACGGCACCGGCCAGTGGTCACGACGGGTCGCGCTCGCCCTCGAGTCACCCCTCGGCACGGGACCGTCGAAGCGGTGGGGGCGAGCGGGCGCCTCGGATGACGAGGAGCTCGAGCTCGACACGGGAGTCTTCGCGGGCGTCTGGCGGCACTCGACCGTGGCGGCGCACGGCGGCTGGGACGAGGGCTGGCCGATCAACCAGGACTCAGAGCTCGCCGCGCGCTTCCTGGAGGCCGGAGAGCGCATCGTGAGCCTGCCGGCGCTGGCCGCGCGCTATGTGCCGCGAAACAGCCCGTGCGCGCTCGCCCGCCAGTACTTTCGCTACGGGATGTATCGCGCCAAGACCGCTCGGCGACATCCGGCGAGCCTGCGGCGAGGAAACCTGCTCCCGCCGAGCCTCGCGCTCGCGGTCGCCCTCGCCCTCCTCGGGCCGCGACCGGTCCGTCGCGCCGCCCGCCTGGCCGTCGGGGCCTACCTGGCCGCCGTGGGAGCCGCAGCGGGACGCGCGGTAGCGGCCGGACACGGCAGCGACGGCCTCGGCGTCGCGGCGGTGCTCCCGATCATGCATCTCACTTGGGGCGCCGGCTTTCTCACCGGATCCGGCCGGTTCGGGCCTCCATGGTCGGCACTGAGGCGGCTGGCCGCCGGGCGGCCGGCGGCGGGCGCCGCCCCGTCTGCGGCCGCGAGCCGATCGGACTGAGCTCGGCTCGCGTGCGCCTCGGGGTCTATACGGACTACGCGTACCGCCGCCAGGGCGACGCCATCTATGCCCAACGCGCCTTTGCCGTCTTCCTGGCGGGCGTGGCGACACACTTCGAGGAGGCGGTGCTCGTCGGCCGCGTCGAGCCCGAGCCCGGCACCTCCCATTATCGGCTTCCGCCCGACCTGCGCTTCGTGGCCCTCCCCCACTACCCGAGCCTCACGCGTCCACTGGCGAGCATCCCGGCCGTCGCGCGGTCCATCCGTCGCTTCTGGCGCGTGCTCGACGAGGTCGACGTGGTCTGGCTGCTCGGCCCCCACGGGCTCGCCCTCCCCTTTCTGGTTCTCGCGGTGGTCCGCCGGCGAGGCATCGTGCTCGGGGTCCGCCAGGACCTTCCGCGCTACGTACGCAGCCGCCACCCGGGTCGCCACTGGATCCACCTCTCCGCGCTCGTCCTCGAAGGTGCCTTCCGAGCCCTCGCCCGGCGCTACCCGGTCGTGGTCGTCGGTCCCGAGCTGGGTCGCCGTTACCGCCGGGCCCGAGCCTGCCTCGTCGCGGTGATCTCCCTCGTCCGGGAAGCCGACCTCGCGGATATGGCCCGGGCGGCCGCGCGCACCTACGATGGCGAGCTGCACGCGCTCAGCGTCGGGCGACTCGAGAGCGAGAAGAACCCATTGATGCTCGCCGACGTCCTTGCGCGGCTGCACGAGCGGGATCCTCGCTGGCGCCTGACGGTCTGCGGCGAGGGACCGATGCGAGACGCGCTCGAGAAGCGGCTGACCGCGCTCGGAGTCGCGGATCGAGCCGAGCTCCTCGGCTACGTTCCGGTCGACGGTGGTCTTCTGGATGTGTACGCGCGAAGCCACGCACTCCTGCATGTCTCCTGGACGGAGGGCTTGCCCCAGATCCTGTTCGAGGCCTTCGCGGCTCGACTGCCGGTGGTAGCCACCGCGGTGGGCGGCGTGGCGGATGCCGTCGGGGAGGGCGCCCTTCTCGTGACCCCGGGTGATCCGGACGCCCCGGCGGAAGCGCTCGTCCGCATCGGCGAGGATCCCGCCCTGCGCGCTCGCCTTGTCGAGTCCGGCCTCCGGCGCGTTCGGCACTCGACCCTGGAGGCGGAGTGCCGACGGGTGGCGGCCTTCATCGCCGACTCTCGGCGATGAGCCGCGCGCGTCGGTAGGCCGCGGCGAGCGGGGGTCGGATCGCTCGCCGGTAGGCGTACCGCGCGACGCCACTCGGTCGCCGGCCGTAGAGGCGCACCACCCGGTGCTGCCGAGCGCCCGTGGCGAACTTGCGCTTCCACTCGGAGTCGGCGCCCAGCAGCTCGTGGCCCTCGAGCCCGAGCTCATAGCAGCGTTGGATGATCTTGAGGCGAAGCACGAGGCCGGGAGCCAGGCGGCGAAACGACTCGTCGTAGCCGGTCTTCAGCAGCCACAGGCGGCGGGCGTGCAAGAGGGAGAGGTCGAAGGCGACCAGGCGGTCGTCGAAGTAGATCCCCGACAGCCTCAAGCCGTCCGCGGCGTGGAAGGACCGCGCGATCTCTCGGTAGAAGGTGTCGGTGTCCGGCGAGGAGAGGATCGCCGTCCCGGCAGCGCCCTTCCACCCGCCGGCCTCGACCTCGAACCCACGCTGGAGCTCCCGCTCGAGGTCGAGCGGGCTCTCCACGAGTGAGAAGCGCGCGCCGTTCTCGCGCTCCATCTTGCGGCCGAAGCGCTCGAGGGGCGCGCCCCAGCGAGGCTTGCTCTGACGGCGGAAGCTCTCGAAGTCGCCCTCGAGCTCGATCACGGGAGAGGTGTGCTGAGGCTCGGTCACGAGCAGATCGCGGGCCTTGTACGAGCGACGGCGAAGAGCGCTCAAGGCCGGTGCGAAGCTCGGCAAGGCCGAGACGACAAGCTCAGGCGGGCAGCCCGCGAGGGCGGCGTCGAGCAGGGCGTCGAGGGCAGCAGCGTCCTGCGCAAGAGGGACGAAGACCGGGGTGTGGACGTTGGCCATGGCCTCGCGACGCCGGCCCCGACGGTGCAGCGGGAAGACGCCGACAATGCGATCGTCGCGCCAGAGGACGCAGACCTCCATGGTCGAGTGCGAGCCGAAGGCCTTCCACCAGGCCGCGAACCAGGCATGGCGGGCAAACGGCATCGGCTCGGTCTCCGCCAGTCGGTCCCAAGGCTGCGCGAGCGCGGCGAAGCGCGACTCGCTGGAGATCCACTCGACCTGCTCAGTCACCTAGGGGAGAACTTACTTGCGTTGCTCTGGCGACTCGATCTCCACCGGTCGAGCGGCTGATGCCCGGGCGCCCGCGGGTGGGCCGGGCCGCCCGGCTGCTTGCCAAGGGCACCGATTTCGGGCTGGCCTAGTGGATCACCCGCCAGTAGCCACTCAGTCGCTTATCCTCGCCCGGTGGACTCCGCGACTCGCCCGGCGCCTCCGCGCGCTCCCACGGGCGACCGCGGGTCTCCGGCTCGGGGACCGGTCGAGGCCGACGGCGAGCTCTCTGTCGATCCGCTCGGTGACCTCGACGCCGCTCGCTCGGCGTGGATCGGGTTGGCCGAGCAGTCGGACAACCTGTTTGCCACGTGGGAGTGGGCGTCGACGTGGTGGCGGCACTTCGGTGGCGACCGGCCGCTCCGCCTCATCGGCTGCCGCCGCCCCGACGGGTCGCTAGCCGCGATCCTTCCACTGTACGAAGCCGGCAGCCGACCGCTTCGAGTAGCTCGGTTCGTCGGCCATGGGCCGGCCGACCAGCTCGGTCCGGTCGCTCCGGCGGCGGAGCGTCCGGCCGCCGTCCGCGCCCTGCGCCGCGCCACCGAGTGGAGCTCGCCGCGCTGGGATCTGATCCTCGCCGAACGACTGCCGGTCGACGAGAGCCGGTCGGTGAGGACCGGCGCCACGATCGTCCGGCGAGAATCGAGCCCGGTCGTTCGCATCGACGGCACGACATGGGAGGACTTCCTCGGCGCCCGGAGCGCGAACTTCCGCCAGCAGGTTCGGCGTCGGGAGCGCAAGCTCATGCGCGAGCACGCCGTCGGCTACCGGCTGAGCGACGACCCGGCGCGGCTCCCCGAGGACCTCGACACCCTTCTCGCCCTTCACCGGGCGCGCTGGGGTCCCGAGTTGGGGGCGTTCCCGGCTACCCGTCGTGCCTTTCACCGCGACTTCGCCTCGCTCGCGCTCGAGCGCGGCTGGCTGCGGCTGTGGATCGCCGAGGTCGGCGACCGCCCGATCGCGGCCTGGTACGGCTTTCGCTTCGGCGGAGCGGACTGGTACTACCAGGCCGGTCGAGACCCGGCTTGGGAGCACTCCTCCGTGGGCTTCGTGCTGCTGGCTCACACCATCCGCGAGGCCTTCCGAGACGGGATGCGCGAATACCGCCTGCTGCTTGGGGACGAGCCCTACAAGGAGCGCTTCGCGACAGGCGACCCGGGCCTCGAGACGATCGCCCTGGCGGGAACGCGGCGGGGTGGGGTCGCCCTGCGGGGGGAGTCCTTGGTCCATCGGCTCCCAGGCCGCGCGAGCGGGTTGACCGGCCGGCTCATCGACCGGGGGACCCGGCGCTAGATGGTTGATTCCACGGCCGCGTGCGTCCGGGGGCGCGTCAGAGCGACCCGGCCGCGGACGCAGGCCGAAGGCGATGTTGGTGGGAGCGCATTGTCGCGTGCCCGTGGCACGCCGACGATTAGAGCCAGTGCGTCCCCGGCCGTAATCGTCACCGATGGCCGCTACACCGGGGTCTTGGCGGCGGTCAGAGCCCTCCGGGCGGGCGGCTACCGGCCGTGGGTGGCGGCATCGGACCGCGGTGCCCGTGCGGCCTGGTCTCGTGCCGCGGCCGGCGTCGTACGCACCCCTGACCCCGGGGTGGACCCCGACGGGTTCACCGAGGCACTGGTCGACGCCGCCGGCCGGCACGGGCTGAACGCGATCCTGCCCGGAACCGAGCGCGCCCTCGTGCTCCTCGCCGAGCGTCGTGACGCCTTCTCGCCTTCTGTGGCGCTCGGGACCTGCGATCTCGACCTGGTCGACCGCGCCACCGACAAGCTGCTGCTTGGAGACCTGGCGGCCGAGGCCGGCCTCGAGACCCCGCCCACGGTCCTTCGAGCCGCTGACGGGGGCGACTTTCCCGGCATGAGCTTTCCGGTCGTGGTGAAGCCCGCGCGCTCGGAGATGCGCACACCCGGGGGTGGCTTTCGCCACTTCGGCACCCGTGTGGCCGAGAACCCCGAGAGCCTGCGTCGAGCGCTGGCGGCGCTACCCGACGCGCGTGGGCTCGTTCAGCCTTTCCTCCCGGGCACGCTCGTCACGCTGAACGGGGTCGCGTGGGGCGGGAAAGTGCTCTGCGCGGTCCACCAGCGAGCGGAGCGACTGTGGCCACCCCGCAACGGCGTGCTGGCCTACGCCGTCACTGCCCGGGCCGACCATCGTCTCGAAGAAGCGGGCACGAAGCTGGTCGGGCTGCTGGGATGGAGCGGGATCTTCAACCTTCAGTTCCTCGAGTGCGCCGGCACGCGCTTCCTGATCGATGTGAACCCGCGCATCTACCACTCGCTCGCATTGGCGGTCGCCGCCGGCCCGAACCTCCCGGCCATGTGGTGCGACCTGCTCCTCGGGCGAACGCCGGTCGTTCCCCCCGGCTATCGCGTCGGCCTGCGCTTCCGCGCCGAGGACGAGGATCTCCGGGCCATCGTCTCGGCCGTGCGCGCGGGCAAGCTCAGGGCCGGCGCCTCGGCCCTTCGTCCCCGGCGTCGCACCGTGCACGCCGGCTTTTCCGTCCGTGACCCGCTTCCCGCCGCCGTCACGCTGCTCAGGGTGGCGAGCCGACTCGGGTCCCGGCCACGAGCAGCCGGAGGGAACCCAGCCGAGTCGGCCTGATCCCCGATCCCGCTGGGCGTCACGTCTCCTCCTCAGGGCTCCCCACCGACTGCCGCGGCACGAGCACGCTGCGCCGGAACGTCGCGACGAGCGTACCGTCCTGCTTGTAGGCGTCGGTGCGCACCTTCACCACCCCCCGGTCGGACTTCGAGCGCGACCGCGTGACCTCGAGCACCTCGCTCTCTGTGTAGAGCGTGTCTCCGTGGAAGACGGGCGCAGGATGCTTGAGCTCCTCGGTGGCGAGATTGGCGATCGCCTTGCCGGAGACGTCTCCCACCGACATGCCGAGCATCAGCGAGTAGACGAGCGGCCCCACCACCACGTTACGTCCCTGCTGCGACTGCGCAGCGTAGACATCGTTGATATGGAGCGGGTGGTGGTTCATCGTCAGCAGGCAGAACAGGTGATCGTCCGCCTCGGTGATGGTCTTCGCGGGCCAGTGCTTGTAGACCGCACCGACCTCGAACTGCTCCAGGTAACGGCCATAGGCTCGCGCGCCGGAGGCCTCGCGCTCGGCCTGGTTCAGACTGATCTCGTGGTCGCTCAAGGTTGTATTCCCTTTGGTTCCGTTACGGTCTCGGGGCGTTGGAGGGCTCGGCATCCTAGTGACAGGGCTCGAGACGACGGACCGCCCGGGGCTCTCCCTGAGGCGAGACGAACGAAACCGGCGGGTCGAGCGGCGCGGCAGTCCTTGTCCCCGACTACGAGTCGCTGAACGCTTGGCGCGAGGCGACTCGCCAACCATCGGACCTCTGTCGAGGTTCGCGCGGGAGGGCGCGGCCCGCCACAGACCGCGGCTCCACCGACTCCCGCTCGAGGCCATTGCGAAGCTCGCCGATCATTCCTGTGTGTACCGCGGACGTCGACACTCCTCCAAAGTCGGCTACAAACGCTCGTGTCGCTTGCCGCGGGCGCTGGACCTGCGCGGCCGGGTGCTGCGCGAAGCACGCGAGGCGGGGCCCGCTTGAGCGCAGCACGGCCCCTCGCCTGCGTGCTGGGCGACATGGACCTCGTTCGCCCCTTGGGGCTCGCCGGGATCCGTTGCGCCGTGGTGGCGCGCCCGTCATCCCCGGCGGCACGCTCTCGATTCTGCTGCGCACGCATCGAGTGGGCCGACAACTACGACGCGCGTGCGGCGCTCGAGCGCAGCCTGCTCGACTTCGCTCGCGGGCTCGCCGATCCGCCCGTGCTGTTCTTCCAGACCGACGGTGACCTGCTCTTCGCATCGGCCCACCGGAGGGCGCTCGGCGAGGCCCTCCGGTTGTCCCTCCCGGATGAGAGCATGATCTGGAACCTGGTGCGCAAGGACCGCTTCTTCGAGCTCGCGCGCTCGCTCGACCTGCCGGTCCCCCGCTCGTTTAGATTGCCCTCGATCTCCAGCGAGGAGCCACCTTCGGTCCCGATCGACCTGCCCTGGGTGATCAAGCCGCTCACGCGACGCGACGTGTCCTGGCATCCCGTGGCGGGTGAGGCCAAGGCGCTGCGGGTGGACTCCCCCAGTCATCTGCGCGAGCTATGGCCCGCGCTCCGGGCCGCCGGGGTGGACGCGCTCGCACAGGAGCTCGTCCAGGGCAGCGAGGAGCACATCGAGAGCTACCACGCCTACGTCGACCCGGAGGGCGAGGTGGCCGGTGAGTTCACAGGCCGCAAGCTGCGCACGCTGCCGCCCGCCTACGGTCAGACCACCGCGCTCACGATCACCCGGGAACCCGACGTCGCGGAGCTCGGGCGACATTGCATGGAACAGCTGGGGCTGCGCGGGGTGGCCAAGCTCGACTTCAAGCGCGGGCCGGACGGCGAACTGCGCCTCCTCGAGGTCAACCCGCGCTTCAATCTGTGGCATCTTCCGGGCGCCGTGGCGGGGGTCAACCTGCCGGCCTTGGCGTATGCGGACCTCACCGGAAGGCCGCGCCCTCCGGCCGGCCTCTTGCGGCCGGGCGTTCGCTGGACCGTAAGCTGGAACGACCTCCGGGTGCGCGCCGCCCACGGGCTCGGATGGCGGGAGTGGCTCCACTTCCAGCTCACGTGCGAGACGCATTCGGTGGTCGCGCTCGACGATCCACAGCCGTTTCTCCGCTCGCTCCCATGGCGGCGGCTGCGCGCGCTCGCGCAACGGAGGTCCCGCGCATGAAGCCGCGCGTCGTTTTCGTCGACCCGCTGATGGACGCCCGCTGGAACGCGCTCGTCGAATCCCATCCAGCCGCCGGCACATACCACCTGGCTGCTTGGGCGACCGTGCTGCGGCGCGCGCACGGTGTGAAGCCCCGCTACCTCGGGCTGGAGGGCCGCGATGGCCGCCTGGAGGGCGGACTGCCGCTGATGTCGAGCCGGGGGCTCGTGAGCGGACGCCGGCTGAGGGCGCTGCCGGTGCTGCCCACCGCGGGCCCCATCGCCGGCTCGCGCGAGGGTGAGCTCGCGCTCGTGGGCGCCGCGTGCGAGCTCGTGCACGCCGAGGCGGCGAACGTGCTCATCATGCGCGCGCGCCGAGACGGCTACGAGACCGAGATCGAAGGGCTCCTGCCCGTGCCTCAGCCGCCGACCTGGATCGTCGACCTCCCCGACGATCCTGACGAGCTGCGGGCGATCTGGAGGAAGCGCTCGAAGATGCTTCACCGCAACATCGCCAAGGCGGAGCGCTCTGGTCTCGTGGTTCGGGAGGCGCGCACGGAAGCCGACCTGCGCCGCTTCTACGCCCTCTACCTCGAAGCGATGCGCCGTCACCGCTCGCTCCCCCGCCCCTATTCCCAGGTCAAGCTCTCGCACACGCTCCTGGGACCATCCGGACGCTCGAAGGTCTTCCTGGTGGACCACGGCGCTCACACCCATGCGGCGGGACTCTTCCACCGCTTCGGGGACACCGTCGACCTGCTCTACAACGGCAGCGACACCGCAGGGTTCGCACTGCGGGCGAACAACGCGCTGTACTGGCATGTCCTTCGCTGGTCGATCGAGGAGGGCGTTCGCCGCTTCGACTTCGGCCCCGCCTGGCCCGAAAGCTCGCTTGGCCGCTTCAAGAGCCAGTGGAGCGCCGTGCAGGTGCCGGAATACCGCTACGACTACGCGCGCAAGCAGGCAGCCCAGCGCATGGAGAGCATGCGGTCGGTGAGCCACCGGCTCGACGAGGGGGAGCATCCGCTCGTGGCCCTCTGGGACCGCGTCCCGACCTCGCTCACGCGCGCAGCGGGCGCCGTGGCCTACCGGCTGCTGTGAGCGCAGTGCTCGGGGAGAGCAAGCCCGTCCTCTACACCGGGGACGAGAGCACCGGCTCGCTCGCCGCTGTGCGGGCGCTGCGCGCCGCCGGCTACGAGCCGTGGCTGGCGGTTTCGCAGCCGGGAACGTATGCGGCCCACTCGCGGGCGCTCGCCGGCCTGCTCGAGCTCGACGCCTCCGACCCCCACGGCTACGCACAGGCACTCGCGGGTCACGCGGCGCGCGTACGACCTGCCGCGGTGCTCCCCTGCACCGAGGCCAGCCTGTCGGCCCTCACCGGCCGGGAGCATCTCTTCGGCCGCGTGCCGGTCGGCACGGCCGGGCCCGAGCCCCTCGAGCGGGCGAGGGACAAGTCGCTGCTGCCCGAGCTCTGCACTGAGGCGGGTCTCGCCACCGCTCGGTCCGCGGCGCTCACGCTCGCGGAGGTCGACACCTACGAGGACACCCTCCGTTTCCCGGCGATCGTGAAGCCCCGCCGCTCGATCGAGTGGCGCGAGGACAGCGAGTTCGGGCGCACCGGTGTGCGCAAAGTGGAATCACCGGCCGAGCTGCGGCGTGTCCTCGCAGAGGCACCGCAGGAGCAGTGGGTGGTCGAGTCGGCCGTCCGTGGAACGCTCGCGGCCGTATGCGGCGTCGCCTGGGAGGGCGAGGTCGTCTGCACGCTGCACCAGGTCTCGCCGCGCACCTTCCCGCCCGAGATCGGTGTCTCGAGCTACGCGCTCACGGTCGAGCCGGACCCGTCTCGCGACGCCGGCGTGCGTACGCTGATGCGGTCGATCGGCTGGAGCGGGATCTTCGGAGTCCAGTTCCTGCTCGCCGACGACGACGCCTACGTGATCGATGTGAACCCCCGGGTGTACGGGTCGCTCGCGCTGGCGGTGGCGGCCGGCCACAATCTCCCGGCGATCTGGACGGAGCTGTTGCTCGGTGGCCGACCGCGGCCCGGTCCTTACCGGCGAGGCGTGCGCTACCGCGTGGAGGAGGACGACTACAGGCTCCTTCTCGGCATGCTGCGGCGCGGTCCGCGGCGCGACGCGCTGCTCGGCCTGCTCCCTCACTCGAACACGACGCACGCCATCTTCGCGCTGCGCGACCCGCGGCCTGCGCTCGCGTCGCTGCACAAGCTCGCCGGGAAGATCAGCCGCGCCGGGAGGTGACGCGGCCGAGCCACCGGGCGGCGCGCGCCCGCGGACGGCTCATCGCGGACCTGGCCGCTCGGAAGCCGGTGAACGCGGAGGTTTCTTCTACTCCTCATGGTGGTCGCCTACCAACTCCCTTACATGCTGTCCTTCTCCGGGGGCCGCTGGCACTCGCCTGCCGTCGGCCTTCTGTTCCCCTCGCCGCCGGGGGCGTGACCTGGCTGCCCTCCCGCCAGGGAAGGTGGCGAGCGATAAGAGCGAGTCGGAGCTTCTGGGTCGGTATGGCAGTCTTCGCGTTGCTCCAGGTGGAGTACGCGTACTCCACCTTTCGGAACATCTCGTGACGCGCGCCCGAGCCGCCGGCCTCCCGACGAGGGTTCACTCGGACGCCCTGTGCTCGAACCCGTAAGCGAGAGCCGACGGGTTCGGACCCGCCCGGCGTGTGTAGGACGCGCCCCGGCGGGGTCGGTACCGTGTCGGGAGCATCGATCACGACCCACTCGCCGACTCCCTCAGGAGAACCGAACATTGCGCAACCCCCGCACCTTCGCCGCGCCGCTCGCGGTCGGCGCCCCCTCCCCGCCGCTCGAGATCCCGGTCAAGCCGGCCCGAATGATCCACTTCTTCGACCCCTCGAACGAGAAGATGGCCGGCAAGCTCCCCGAGCTCGCGAAGCAGTGCGACATCCTGCTCGGCAACCTCGAGGACGCGGTGGCGGTCGACAAGAAGGAGGCCGCGCGCGAGGGGCTCGTCAGGCTCGGCCGCGAGGTCGACTTCGGCGACGCGGCGCTGTGGACGCGCGTCAACGCGCTCGAGTCGCCGTGGGTCCTCGACGATCTCATGCGCCTGGTCGGCGAGCTCGGCGATCGGCTCGAGGTGATCATGGTCCCCAAGGTCGAGGGCGCGTGGGACATCCACTACGTCGACCGCCTGCTCGCACAGCTCGAGGCGCGCCACGGCCTGACCAAGCCGATCCTCGTCCACGCCATCCTCGAGACCGCCCTCGGGGTGACCAACCTCGAGGAGATCGCCGCGGCGAGCCCGCGCATGCAGGGCATGAGCTTCGGCCCGGCCGACCTCGCGGCATCGCGGCGCATGAAGACGACGCGCGTCGGCGGCGGGCACCCCGGCTACCGCGTGATCGAGGACCCGGATCCCAACGACGGCGCCGTCCCCCGGCGGTCCGCCCAGCAGGACCTCTGGCACTACTCGATCGGGCGCATGGTCGACGCCTGCGCGGCCACCGGGATCCTCCCCTTCTACGGCCCCTTCGGGGACATCGCCGACGACACCGGCTGCGAAGCCCAGTTCCGCGCCGCCTTCCTGATGGGCTGCGTAGGCGCCTGGACGCTCCACCCGCGCCAGATCGAGGTGGCGCGGCGGGTGTTCAGCCCCGACCCCGAGGAGGTCCGCTTCGCCAAGAGGGTGATCGAGGCCATCCCCGACGGGCGCGGCGTGCACATGATCGACGGCAGGATGCAGGACGACGCCACGTGGAAGCAGTGCAAGGTGATGGTCTCGCTGGCGGAGATGCTCGCCCACAAGGATCCGGGGCTGGCCGAGGAGTACGGGCTCGAGGGCAAGAGCCCCGAGGAGGCGCGCGTCGAGCTCGGCGAGGCGGTGCCGTCGTGGAGCTGATGCGCGCATCGAGGATGAGCGGCCCCGTGGCGCTGCCCGAGACAAGTAGGCGACGCAGAGCTCGCCACTAGCCGGCCGGCTCGGCGAGGAGTTGAACGCCGGGCGCGGCCAGCATGGGAGTCGATCGACCGGGCGCGGTCTCCGGCCTGAGCGCTCACCGCTAGATTCTCGCCCCCTGATGCGCTTATTCGAGTACGAGTCCCGCCAAATCCTTCAGCGCGAGCGAGTACCGACCTCCGCCGCGGGCTTCGCCCGCACCGGCGAGGAAGCACGCACCGCCGCTGAGGCGATCGCCGGGCCGGTGGTCATCAAGTCCCAGGTCCTTACGGGTGGGCGCATGAAGGCCGGCGGGGTCAAGTTCGCCGACACGCCGGAGGAGTGCGAGGCCCACGCGCGCGGCATCCTCGCGCTCGAGATCAACGGCCACGTCCCGCGCGGGGTGCTCGTCGCCGCCAAGGCGCCGATCGCCCACGAGTATTACGCGGGAGTCATCTACGACGCCGTCCGCAAGCTCCCGACGTTCGTCTTCTCGGACATGGGCGGGATCGACATCGAGGAGGTCGCCGAGAGCCATCCCGAGCACATCGGGCGGAGCCACTTCTCGACGGTCCTACCCCACATGGACTTCCGCGCCAAGAACGCGATCGCCCAGACCGGCGTCACGGGCCGCGACCTCACGCGCCTCAGCCCGATCCTCTCCGCGCTCGCGCGGCTGTTCGTGAAGTACGACATGACCCTCGCCGAGATCAACCCACTGGTCAAGCTCGAGGACGGCTCGTTCGTGGCGGTCGACGCGCACATGGACATGGAGAACGAGGCTCGCCCGCGCCAGAAGGCACTGCTGGCCGAGCTCGGAGTGGGCGACGACGAGACCCGCGAGGCTCGCGAGGGGACGCCCTTCGAGATCGAGGGCGAGCGGATCGACTCGGTCGACCATCGCGGCGTCGCCGGCAACGTCACCGAGTTCGACGGCAACCTCGGCCTTGTGATCGGCGCGGGCGGCGGCTCCCTGACCCTGTTCGACGCCGTCCGCCGCCACGGCGGCGAGCCCGCCAACTACTGCGAGATCGGCGGCAACCCGAGCGTCTCGAAGGCCGCGAACCTGACGAAGCTCGTGCTCCGCAAGCCCGGCGTCGAGAAGATCGCGGTGATGATGTCGATCGTCTCGAACACACGCGTCGACATCGTCGCCCGGGGGGTCATCAAGGCCTGCGTCGAGCTCGGCCACGACCCCGCTGAGAAGATCGCCATCTTCCGCATCCCCGGTGCCTGGGAGGAGGAGGGCTTCAAGATCCTCGCCCGCTACGGGGTCGAGTACTGCGACCGGTCGGTCTCGATGCACGAGGCGGCGCGAATCGCCGTCGAGAAGGTCTCGACGGGCCCTGACGGAGCGAAGCCGCTCCCCGGCGAGCGCGCGGGCGAGGAGAAGCCGCCGGCCGAGCGCCTCTCGGGCACCGGCGAGGTCGTGGAGGGTTAGACACGATGTCGATCCTCATCGACGAAGGGACTACCTTCATCGTCCAGGGCATCACCGGGCGCGAGGCGGTCAACCTCACGCGCGAGTGCCTCGACTACGGCTCGACCATCATCGGTGGCGTCACTCCCGGCCGGCGCGGGCGCGAGGTGCACGGCGTGCCGGTGTTCGACTCGGTCGCCCAGCTCGTCGAGGCCACCGGACGGGTGCCCGACGGCTCGGTGGTCACCGTCCCCCCCGCCTTCACCCGCGACGCCGTCTTCGAGGCGATCGAGGCCGGCGTCCGGCTCGTGGTGATCGTCACCGAGCGCATCCCCCGGTTCGACGTCGCCCAGATGGTCGAGCTCGCCGCGCTGCGCGGCGCGCGGATCATCGGGCCCAACTGCCTCGGCGTGATCCGTCCCGGCGTCGGCAAGATAGGCGGCATCGGCGGCCCCGCTCGCGACGCCGCCAAGGCCTATCAGCCGGGCCCGATCGGAGTGATGTCACGCTCGGGCGGCATGACCACCGAGATCTCGTCGACGCTCACTGCCGCCGGCCTGGGAGTGTCGACGGCGATCTCGATCGGCGGCGACGCGATCATCGGTTCGACCTACGCCGAGCTGATGCCGCTGTTCGAGGCCGACGCCCGGACCGAGGCGATCGTCATCTACTCCGAGCCCGGCGGGCGCATGGAGGCCGAGCTCGCCGCCTGGGTGACCGAGAACGGCTCCCGCCTGCCGATCGTGGCCTTCATGGCGGGACGCTTCATGGACGCGATGCCCGGCATGAGCTTCGGCCACGCCGGCACGATCGTCGAGGGCAAGGCGGATACGGCGACCGAGAAGATCGCCCGCCTCGAGGCCGCAGGTATCGCCGTGGCGCAGGAGATCGCGGAGATCCCGGGCATGGTCACGCAGCGCCTCGGCACCCGGGCGGCCGCCTGATGGCCGGCCTCTTCATCGACGTCGGGGTCGACGCCTCGATACGCGACGACGCCGACCTCGCGCGCCGCCTCACAGAGGCCTGCCCGGTCGACATCTACGCCGACGCGGGCGGCCGCGTCGAGATCG
>Ga0136615_10000350_pt1 | contig 20999 bp, 24 predicted proteins | sample AntDrymUQ2882206_2_FD_106647 | JGI IMG/M metagenome (GOLD analysis project Ga0136615, IMG submission 106647) | Polar desert sand microbial communities from Dry Valleys, Antarctica - metaG UQ288 (22.06) | ecosystem: Environmental > Terrestrial > Soil > Desert | place: Antarctica: Dry Valley... | reverse complement strand
GGAGAACGTGGAGATCGTGCGGCGGCTCTACGACGCGATCGCCCGCCAAGATGTAGCCGCCGTCCTCTCCTTCTATGACCCGGAAGTCGAGGCGGATTTCTCTCGCTCCCCGCAGGGGGCTCTCACGGGAGGGGCCCTCAACTACCACGGGCACGAGGGTGTTCGGCGCATGTCGCGCGACTGGAACGAAGCGTGGGTGAACGTCGAGTATGAGATCGTGGATCTGGTCGACGCGGGTGAGCACGTGATTTCGGTTCTGACCTACCGAGGGCGTGGGCGGTCGAGCGGGGCCGAGGTCGAGCAGACTGACTACCCGGTCTGGACGATTCGTAAGGGCAAGATCGTCCGGGTGGTCTGGCTTCAGACGCGCGAGGAAGCCCTCGAAGCCGCCGGGCTGTCGGAGTAGGCGATGTCGAAGGAGAACGTGGAAGTGGTGCGGCGCATCTATCACGCTTGGGACCGGGAGGAGTCGGCTCGGGACTTCATCGCTGCAGACGTTGAGTATGTGAACCCGAGCTACGCCGTGGAGCCGGGTTCCCGGCGCGGGCGCAAGAGCTTTGCCGTCATACGGGATACGTACGGAGACTTCCAGCTTCGGGTCGAACGCTTCATCGACACGAATGGCGACGACGTCGTCGTGCTCGCTCAATACACGGGATCCGGTCGGGGTAGCGGTGTTCCGGTAGCGGGCGAACACGGCTACGTGTGGACCGTCCGGGATGGACTGGCCGTGCGCTTTCAGTGGTTCCAGTCCCACCGCGAAGCCCTCGAAGCCGCCGGCCTCTCGGAGTAGGCGATGTCGGAGGAGAACGTGGAGATCGTGCGGCGCGGGTATACGGCGTACTCGCGCGGGGACATGGAGACCGCCGCGATCGACTTTGCGCCTGACATCGAGTGGATCGAGAACCCGGCATTTCCCGAAGCCAAGGTCTACCGGGGCCGCGAAGAGGTCATCGCCTACCACAACGCGTTCTTCGAGATGTTCCGAAAGCTGGCGTCTCGACGTTGAGGAAATTCTCGACGCCGGGAATGACGTGCTGGCCTTTGTCGAGTGGCACGTGCGCGGCAAGGGCAGCGGCGCGGAAAGCACGATGCGGATCATTCACCGCTGGACACTCGACGCTGGGCGTCCTGTGCGCTTTCAGTCGTACTTCGATCGCCGGGAAGCCCTCGAAGCCGTGGGGCTGCAGGAGTAGGCGATGTTTCTCGCGCTGAGGCAGCACCCACCGCGGGTAGCTGACCGTTCTGGTGCGCCCGCACCAAAACCGGAAGCTCCGATCCAAGCGAGCACGCCCCTCTAGCTGGGCTCATGTCCCCACAGATCCCGATAACGCCGACGAGCCTGGGCCTTGTCTTTACGCTCAGCCTCGCGGCCCTCGTCAGTCGCCAGCCAGACCGCTTCCTCGTCGTCGCTTGGCTTCGCACCCATCGCGGTCGCCTGCTCTGCGGTGACGGCGGTCGAAAGCGTCTCGACATCGGCGCGGAGCAACGCCCAGAGGCGCTCCGGGTCGAGCTGACCGGCGATGCCTGCTTGCTCGAGAACGCGACGCCTACCGCCCGCCACGCTCGCCGGGGGACGCGCACCGGCTGAGCGGTCAGGGTAGGTGGCCGCCCATACGGCCGCCCCGCGGGCTTCGAGCAGCGCGGTCCGGGTCGCCGCCAGCTCAGCGACGAGCTGCTCGGCGCGTTCGCGCAGCTTCGCAGTCTGGGCGTCGGCGTCGCGGACGAGGCGCTTGCGGTGTTTCTGGATGTGGCTGACCTTCTGCTCGAGCACCTGGCCGGCGGCGGCGAGGAGCCCATCGCGCTCGATCTCGAGCTCCTCGATGCGGGCGTCCAGCTCGGGTCGGCTCGACGCGGGCGCGTCTCCCCTCTCGCCGGCCGCGATCCAGTGTGCGTGCGCACGAGCGTCCGCCTCAGGTGCGGCGTTGCGCTGCTGCGTCGCCTCCTGTAGCTCCTCGCTCGCCGCGGCTGCGCGTTGCTCTAGCTCGGCGACGCGCCGGTCGAGCTCGGCGATCTCGGGCCACTTGCTTCGCAACGGGCTAAGCCTCCGGAGCGCTGATTCCTCCTCCGCCGCGAGGCTGCGCGGCAGGGCTTCCAGGGCCGTGTCTGGGTGATCGGCGAGCTCGGATACCGGCGTTGAGCGCCGAGGCGGTCTGCGAGTCATTTTTCAGTCTCCTTAGTGGTGACGTTGTTGTGGTTGCAGGTCTTGGCGACCCGAGCCTCGGCGGCGGGCACGGTGACGAGCCGGTATCCACCGGCGGGCAGCGCCTCGAGCATCCGCCGCGCGCGTTCGTGAGAGGTCGCCACAACCGCGAGGCGGCCGCAGATTTTGCAGCGCAGCGCGGGGATCGAGGTCGGCCGGGTCACGCTCGGTCCCCTGTCAGTCCGTGGGCCTTCCGTGCGCGCAGGAGCGCGTCGATCCGAGCCTCCGCCGTGCGCTTGCGCTTCTCGTTGCGTCTCTTCATTCGCTTCGCTCTTCTCGTCTTGTAGGACACCTCAGCGTTCCTCTCAGGTTGCCTTGACTCCGTGCGCTCTTCACCATCCCCGAGCGGGGAGCGTGCGCTTTCGGTCGCACTCCCGACCTTCTCCCCGCGGCTTGCCTTCGCTTCTCCGCCCCCCGCGACACGCTCCCCGACCTGGCGCCTGTCACGTTTGCCGGCCGTCCCATTCGGTTCCACATGTCGGCGGTCTTCGCTGCTCGTGCCGGCTCTCACCGGTCCCCGATTCACCCGCGACGCCCCGCGCCTTCCCGGCCCGTTCTGGGCGTCCCTGCGGTCCACCTCGGCAGCGGCCGCGGTTGTCCGGGCGTGCGTCCGGCCCGTGGGCGTGCGGCTACATGGCCCCTCCCAGAGCGGGTGCGGGCCAAAGGTGCGGCGGGCCTCCGTGGTTTGGAGCGGCGGCTCCGCGACGGAGATTGGACCCCAAATGGACCCCAACGCGGGATTCATGGCCGGGGTTGGAGGGAGAGAATGTGCCCCTATGCGGGGCTTTCGTCAGGGTGAGCGACGGGACTCGAACCCGCGACCGCCTGGACCACAACCAGGACGGTAGGGGTCAGGACGGGTCCTATTCCGCTCCGGAATGCGAGTTTAGCTCCGATGAGGTCGGCTCAGTTTCGCTCAAATTGGACCGACGATTGGACCGACGAGCGAACGCGCGCCGCACGAGCTCGGCCTCGCCGGCGTTCGGCTGATAGTCCGCGTAGATCGCGGTCGTCTTCGAGTCGCGGTGGCCCATCCACTCCTGAAGCGTCCGAAGCGCGACGCCAGCCCCGGCCATGCGCGTGCCGAACGTGTGGCGGAGGTCATGGAAGCGCACCTGGTCGAGTCCCGCCTTCTTCCCAGCCGCCTTGAAGCGCTTGAGTAGCCGCGATCGATCGAGTGGGTCGCCCGCTTCCGGATGGCAGAACACGAGGTCGTCGTCGGCCTGATAAGCGCTCCGCTGAAAGTGTCGCTCGAGCTCGCCCGCCACCTCATCGGCAAGCGGCACTGACCGGCTGGAGCGGCGCGACTTGGGCGTTCCGAACTCGCCGCGGACGAAGCTCCGCCGGACGCGGACCCGACCGGCTGACCAGTCGATGTCCTGCCAACGCAGCCCGAGGAGCTCGCCCTGCCTGAGCCCGGTCATCGCCGCCGTCAGGTAGAGCGCGCGCTCGGTCGGTCCACGCCTGTCGTCCGGGACGGCGGCGATCAGCTCATCGAGCTCGGCGTCGTCGAGGAACCGGATGTCGGGCGTGGCACCGGGCCGCTCGGGTTTGTCGACATGCTTGACCGGGTTCTCGCGCGCGAGGCCGCGTCGCCCGGCGAAGTCGAAGATCGAGTGCAGGAGGCCGAGATAGTTGAGGATGCTCTTCGTGGCCTTCCCCTCGCGGCGCTTGGCCGCGATGAACGCCTCGACCCGCCCCGGCGTAACCTTGTCGAGCGCGGCCTGGCCGAAGAACGGCGTGAGGTGGACCTCGAGGTAGGAGCGGTACTCCCCGACTGTCGAGCGCTTGCGTCCGAGCGACCCGAGGTGTTCGAGCAGCAGCTCACCCGCCTCCCCCACGTCGAGGCGATCTTCGACCGACATGTGCAGCTCTGTGTCGATCAACCGCTGAAGCTTCCGCTCTGCCTGGGCGCGGGTGAGGCCGGTCCGACTTCCAGCAGGGCGCTTCGGGCCGAGGCTGCGGTTAACACGTCGCTCCCCCACGCGCCACCGGCCGTACCAGGTCTCGCGTCCGCGAGCGTCCCGATGAACGAAGAGCTGCCCGGTTCCATAGGAGCGCTTCGGCATGGACGAATTGTCGCGCATGGCGTCCCGGTCGCGATGCTCGCTCCTTCGAGCTTTGCCCAACGCGCGGCGAGCGCCGATACACCTGTCCTCGCTAGGCGACTCGGCGCCGATGCCTTCCATTGCCCTCGGCTTCAAGCTCCTCCACCCACGCCTCGATCGCGCTCCGCCTGTAGCGCCGGTAGCGCCCGAGCGTGACGGTTGGAATGCGCCCGCCGCGTGACTGCTCGTAGACCCACGATGTGGGCACACCGAGGAACTCGGCGACTTCGCGGGCGGTGAGGAGCGAGTCCCCGTTCGCCGCCTCGCCCTCGCCAACGTCGCGCAACATGAGAGAGTCTTAGGTCCCGGGACAGACGAAAACCGTCGCGCTAGGTGGCGTCGTCTATGACCTCGACCCGCCCCACCCCGCCGGCGCGAGCCGTAAGCATCGTTGAGGCGAAACTGTCGCGGAAGTAGACGCCCTCTCGTCGACGGGCTTGACCGATCTATGAACGGACCGGAGCAAGAAGGGCGTGGGTCGGACGCTGACGGGCGGCACCTCGCTCAAGGAGCGACAGCACTTCGCCTGGGGCGTGGTCACGTCTCCGGAAGGCGCTCGACCTCGAACCTCACTTCCTCTCGCCCCGTCCCTTCGGAGAAACACACCGCGCGAGAACGTCCGCCGGATCCTGAGCCGCCGGTGAACTGAAACGCGCATTCCCAGGTCGTCCCGCCGACCATGACTTCCGGGCAATCGAAGTCAGGGCTGTTGAACAAGCATTCCGATGCGGCTGTGGCGACCACTCCCGCTGTCGAGCAGTCGGCGTTGTCCGCTTCGAGGTAGTTGATTTGGAAGTCGAGAAGCTCTGGCGGCTCACATTTCGCCGCGGAAGGGCCGGTGGCGCTCTCGCTCGTGCCCGGGCTTTCGTCGCCTCCGCACGCGACAAGCGTCGTGAGAGCAAATCCGACCACGACGGCATGACGGCGGATAGTCATCGGCGCGGCAGCCTAGAAGCTACCGCTGCCCTCGTCACCGGACTCGCAGCCGATCCCATCGTCATCGCGGTCCAGGTCGAAAGGATCTGAGCCCGAGACCCTTACCTCGCCCGTGTACCTCGGGCCGTCGGGAAAGCTGGTGCTTCCCTTGCAGTCGTAGTCGCGGGCGACCGGATCCAGGCACCCCGAGTACGAGGGGTGACACCGCCGCGCGGAATCCTCCTGCCCCGACCCGGTCCCCCACATCCGGCGACCGCTACCACCAGGGCCGCAAGCGCCGCCCTAGACGGGACGGTGGAAGTCTCCGCCGCACACCCCCACACGCCACGGTTCTGTGCGTTGGCGCTTCTCTGTGCGTGGCGATACGGCCGGATGCGGTTGAAACGACCGTCGAACTTGACCACCTTGGCCCAGCCTCTTCCGACCTGGGCCTTGCCCACGTCCCTCGAGCCGTCCTCGATGTAGCGCAGCAACCGACCGAAGGCGTCCCGGTTGTTCTGGCTTCGGTCTCGGATCAGCGTGACCCGGTCGCCGGGGTCGAGCATCCGCTTCATCGAGTTGGACGCCTGCTGGCCGCCACATTCCTCGCCGCCGAAGACCTCGGGCGTGTCGATTCCAATGAGGCGCACGTCCGGCCGGCCGCCGTTCAAGCGGACCTCGACCGTATCGCCGTCGATCACTCGGTTGACGCGACGCTCTGCTTGTTGTGGCGCCTCGGCCGGTCGCCGCCTCCGCCTCCACCGCCGCCTCCACTGCCACCACAGGGACAGGGAAGGTCTTCGCAGGCCTTGCCGTCGCCATCGGAGTCGAGGTTGTGAGGATCCTGGTTCGGGTTGTGGTTGGCGACCGCCTACGTCTCCGTAGGCGACCTCGCATCGCCGGGCTCTCGGTCGTCGATCCCGGCCGCGAAAAAGCGTCCACTCCAAATCGTCGAGAGCGCGTCCTCATCCGCTCGCCTCAGCGCACGACCGAATTCCGAGGTGAGAGCTCCGATCGAGTCGGGCCGGCAAGTCGCTGGCAAGTTCGGGGCATCCCGTGTGACGACGACGCGCTCGGCCGAGGCGTCCTGTTGCCTCTGATCGTCGTCGCTCCCGCACCCCGACAGGATGCCCAACACCGTCGTTACCGCCAAGACCAAGGCGGAGGGGAATTCGGGCGCCACTTGACCCCGACGACCAGGGGCTCGAGGGCCCGCCGGGGCTAAGCGCCGGAACCGAACGCTCCACGGTCTCACAGCCCTACGAGGACGATGGTCGCCGCGGAAACAACGGCAGGGGGCCCGTTGGCGGGCATCCGACTCCGGCTCGGGCAACCCAGCCCGACTTGCAGGCGTCATCTGCGACAGAGCCGATACCCTCGCCCCCGCTCGGGGCCGCGGTTGCGAATTGCAGCCCAGTGTGTGGGCCAAGCCTCGCGCAGATCAGGAGCGTGCGCAGGTCTCCCCGCATGTCCTGTCCGCGCGCTCACGCGCGACTAATCGCCGCGGAAACTCTCCGCCCGCCGACGGTGCGCTGAACGATGCTGTCCTTCTTGTCCCGGCGCGGCAGCAACGAACTTAAACCGCCCAGTCCCCGCGTCGCGTCCGATCAGACGTCCTTTCTTACGAGCCATACCGACTGGGTACTCGCCGCCTGCCGTTGTCACGCGCGCCACTAGAGAAGCGGGCTCGAGCCGAAACAACTACGGAGCGCCAGTCACCAGTTCCAGTGCGCCATGCTGACGGCATGCGCGAAACGATCCCCCAGGTCTATCTAGTAGCCCGGCCCGCCGTCGACGTGGCCGGAATCGAGTCGTACCTAAGAGCAGTTGAAGGCACGAGTTGGCTCGCACTTCGACGCGGCCAAGAGCCAGTCGGTACTGACGCCGAGCTCCTGGTCGAGTTCGCCGGGCGAGCCTGCTACCGCAGCTGGGAGCCGGGGCTCAATCCAAACGTGACACGCATCCGAACCGACCAGCGCGAGTACTTCGGGAACCTGCTCGCAAGCGCGCACGGCAGCGTTCTCGAGCACGCCAACTTCACCTTCGCCTTCCACCAGGTCTCGCGCGTTTTCACACACGAGCTGGTACGTCACCGTGCCGGCTCAGCCTTCAGCCAGGAGAGCCTACGCTACGTCCGGCTCGTCGACATTGGCTTCCGCGTCCCAGCCGCGCTCAAGGGGGTGCGGCAGCACGTCATCGAGCTCGTCGAGCGCCTGGAGACCTTCCAGCGCGAGGCCGCAGACGGCTTGATCGAAGGCGACATGCCGTTCGCTGTTAGGAAGGAAATTACCTCGGCCCTTCGCCGGCTCGCCCCGCTCGGCCTTAGCACAGACATCATCTGGACGGCCAACGTCCGGACGCTGCGTCACGTCATCGCCCAGCGCACCGCCGTCGGCACCGAGGAGGAGATGCGACTGGTCTTCGACGCCGTCGCGCGTCTGGCGTTGACCGAGGCGCCTGGGCTTTTCCAGGACTTCGAGCGACATGAGGACGGTTCTTGGGTCCCGGCCTATCCCAAAGTCTGAGCGAATCCAGTGCCGATCCGCGTCGTCCGCTTCCAGCACCAATCCCAGTCACTCGCGCGCGACGGTGACAAGCGCATTCTGCTGTTCGACCCGCGCATGGAGCGCGGGGTCGATCTGCTCGGCGACCGGTACCGCCGCCTCGACATCGGCGCGCGCAACGCCGAGCTCGTCATCGTCCGCGCCAGCACGCCTGACCTCATCGGCACGGTCGCTGAGGGAGGCATGCTGCGCAATCTGATTGGCGCGACCCCGGTTCGTGTGCTGGCCCCCGAGAGCCCGGGCGCGGCACCGTCTTTGCACGACGTCGAGTGGTCCGAGCCGCTCTCCTTCGAGGGCCCATCCCCGGAGACCCTGCGCGAAGCGGAGATGCTGTGCGCGATTCAGGCCGCCGGCGCCGCCTACCGTGCGCCCGGCACCCACTACCTCCTCCCGAACGGGCAATTCCACGCGAAAAGCTTCGTCCGGCTGGCCGACGCGCTCCAGGATTACATCGACCTCATTCGCCTCAGCGACTGGCTTGCCTACCGAGTCGATGAGAGCACCGCGCTCGTCGCCGACAACGGATCACTCCTCGCCCTCTTGACGACGATCGCGCTACGCGTTCGTGAGCGCCTCGAGCACGCGCCGCCGATCGCCACGCTCAACGAGTATCCGGTCGGGCCGACGGCGATCGCCGACGCCGTCGACCGCTTTCGGGCACAGGGCTGGCAGCGCCTGCTCTTTTGCGTCAGCGTCAACGCCAGCGGCCGGCTCGCACGCGAGGTCAGCGCCCTGCACGATGTCGAGACGGACGTCGTTGTCCTCTGCGAGACCCATCCAGAGCCGGCAGACGATTTCGAGCGGTTCGCCCACCACCCGATCGAGCGTTGGCGGGTCAACCCCGACGGCACCTGCTCGCAGTGCCCCGAACTCCACCTGCTCAGCATCGACCCGCGGACCTACGAGATCCGGCCCCAGCTACGCCTGCGGCCGCAGGGTCCGGACACGCATCACGCGGCCGAGAACAAGGAGTTCTGGGAGGCGGTCGAGAGGACGTCCGCGGTCAAGCTGCACTACGACGCCGCGACGGCCGCCGGCGCTGGGAGTCCGTCGCGTCACCTCGCCGTCTGGCTTGATGCCCCGCAGCTGCTTGAGGACGAGAGGTTCCGCTCGCTCTGCCTCGAGAAGATCCGTGCAATCGACGCCCCCGACCTCGTCGTGATCCCGCACCATCGGGCTAGCGATGCACTGACGGCGCTCATGCGTGAGGCCTTGCCGAATCTCGCCGACGACCGGATTCTCTCGTGCGCGCTCGGCGAGGCTGCCGAGGCGGCGGGCGAGCACCTCGATGGCCTCACACATGTGCTCCTCGTCGACGACACCGCCGTCTCCGGCACCACGCTCGTGCGGCTGCATCAAGAGGTCCGCGACCTGCGCCAAGAAGCGATACCGCGGATCAGTGCGTTCGTGGTCCTCAGCCGGCCGTCGACGACCGAGGACTTCGACCACCTATGCCGCCGGTTCACGCACTTCGACGGGCGAGGTCGATGTCCCGGGTTCCACTTCGGTCACCATCTCCTGTCGCCGGGAAGCGAATGTCCCTGGTGCCGCGAGCGAGACTTTCTCGCCGAGCGACTCGACGGCCTTGATGGACCGGCGCGAGCGGAGGCAACCAAACGGCTCGGGCGCCTGGCAGCCATGCTTGAGCCGCCACTCCTTTGGGGCGGCGGTGAGCAGCTGCGCGAGACCTTCGGCTCGATCTTCGGCGAGCTCAATCCCGAAGCGGCCTTCGCGGCCGTGAGTGCGCTCGCCCAGTACATGCACTGCCGCCTAGACGCGGATCGGCGCGACGAGACGATCAAGATCGTCGACGTGCCGCTGATCCTCCAGGCCTTCTTCGATCCGATCATCGTCGCCGGGCTGCTGCGGACTCTGCCGGCGCGCGATTTGCGCGAACCGGCAAGCGATCCGGCGCTGGCGCGGACGCTGCGTGAGAACGCACGGTCCTATCCGCCGGCGACGATCGCCGAGCTCGCCCTAGCCGTGACTGAGGGCAAGCTGCCGGCTGCGCCCGTGCGCGAGCTGCTCCAGGAGCACGAAGGCGATTGGGTTGAGGCCTTAAAGGCCCTGCTCGCCGGCTACTAGTGCCCTGTCCCCGAACCTTTCACCTGAAACCCCATCGCTCAGGCGGCGATCCGATGGCGCTTCTCGAGCTCGGCGAGGCGCCGGTCGCGGTGAGGGCCGTTGCGGTAGCGGACGTGGCGGGCGAGCGCCCAGTTCGCCGCCTCCCAGTCGAGGTAGTCCGCGTTGCCGAAGCAGAACTGGCCGATCGGCGTGAAGTGGCACTCGATCGGGTTCAGGTAGCTCGCGTAGGTTGGGGTCGGGACGAGCTCGATGTTGTGCTCGCGGGCGAAGTCGCGGATGTCGGCGGTCCAGTTCGCCGAGAGGTTGTCCTGGATCCAGTAGATGCGGACCCCTCGCCGGTAGCAGAGCCGGACCTGGCGCATGAACGCGAGCACGTCCGAGCCCCTGCGCCGCATCCGTGTCCGCAGGCGGTCGTCGTGGACGTCGTAGGCGCCGAACACGTAGCGCGTCCCCGCCCGGCGGCTGTAGTCGGCGCGCTGGCGCTCTGGCCGCGTGCGCGGCGCCCAGCCCGCGCCGGGCATCGGCCGCAGCGAGACCGGCCCCATCTGGTCGAAGGAGACGACCACCGAGTCCTCAGGAGCCCGCTTTGCAAGCGCGATCATGCGCTCTGCCTTCGTCCGGTAGTCCGGGTCTGGAGAGGCCTTCCAGGTGCGCGTGCGCTGGAACGAGAGCCCGGCCTCGGCGAGCAGCCTGCCGAGGTGCGAGGCAGACACCGTGATCTGCTCGTGGTCGGCCAGATAGGCCGCGAGGCGCCTGAGCGACCAGCGCGTCAAGGGCACCCCCAGCGAGTCGGGACGGGCACCCCCAGCGAGTCGGGACGGGCACCGGCCACCGACACGATCCGCTCGCGCTCTCGGTCGGTCAGCCGGCGGGGGCACCCGCCCCGCCAGTCAGGGTCCAGCGCGCCGAACCCCCGCTCGTTGAAGGCGTGGATCACCTTGCGCACGTGCGACTCGTCCGAGCCCACCAAGCGCGCGATCACCGGCACGACTGGCCCGTCGCAGAGGCCCAGCAGATCAGCGCCCGCTGGCGCTTGACTGCGTGCCTGGCCGTCTTCGACAGCCGCTCGGCGGTTTCCCTCCTCAGGCGAGAGCTCCCGCACGAACACCTCCGGGGGACGCATGGCCACCTCCACCGTCGTGGACATGCGTCCTTGTTCGCCACCAGCTGGCGAGTTTCCGGTCAAACGTTGCGGGACAGGGCACTAGGCCAGCGCTAGCTGGGGGTCCTCGAGCGGAATGATCAGCTGCAGGGCCGTCCCACCGAGGGGCGCGAGGACCTGCGAACGGAACGTCCAGCGATCACCGACGGCCGCGAACGGATCGAGCTCGATCAGTTGTCGGCCCGTTCGCAGACATCCATATCCGGCAACGTCCTTGAGAGCATCGGCGAGCAGCCAGAGGCCCCAGCCGGGATCGCCGCGTAGCTGCGCATCGCGCGCGCGCAGCTTGACGCTCGCCTGCGGCTCAACCGCGTCAGCGAGAGTTGCCTCCTCGTCGGCGAACGCAGCTGAGTAGATCTCGAGATCTAAGGCGTGACGCGCGGGGACCCCGTTGCCGTCGTCGACGATCGTGACGGTTACCCAGCGCAGGCCGTCGGTCCGCAGAGCCTCGTTCACTTGCTCGATGTAGGGCTGGAGCCCCAATGGGTCGCCCGGGTTGGCCGAGAGCCGCTCCTGCCAGCTGACGAGGATGAACGCCGTGCGGTTCAGTGACTCCTCAAACGGCGCGGCGAACGCGTGATCGACAACGTTGACCACCGCTTCGTATCCCGCCTTGGAGAGGGCAGCTCGGGTCGCGCTCACAAGGCGCCGATCGAGATCCGGAAGGTTCTTCTTGAGCGCCGACCACAGGCGCGCCGCGAAGCGGTCCTTGTCCGGGACGAGCGCACCGTCATCGATGCGGTTGAAGAGGACGACGTTCGACGAGCTAACGGGTGAGAACGGGTCCTGACGCACGCGCTCGAAGGTCGCGTCCGGCTCGCCGGCAACTTCCTCGGCGTGCGCGGCCAACGCTGCCACAAGACCGGATCGGTAGAGAACGCGGTAACGCTCCTTCCGCGTGGGCAGCGTCACCACGAGCCGGTGCCTGGCAAGCTCACGCATCCCAGCGGCCAAGCGGGATGTCGCCAGCGGCTCGACGTGGCGTGCTCGGGCGAGGTCGAGGTGCCACTCCGATGGCGTAGTGCGACGCTCAACCGCCCGCGCGAGGAGCTCCTCCACCTCGGCGACGCCGAGGCTCGGGCCGACCCGATGTACAAGCCGCTCGAGCGTCGTCATGACGCGAGCTCCATCCGAAAGGTCAGCGACACGCGCTCGGCGCCCGCCGGACGCACGGCGTGCAGCGGCCGCGGGTCGACGCCTAACGGGTCGGCCGGATCCGGTCCCGCGAGGACGACCACATCACCCGGGCGGCAGCGCCACTCAGACACCGCGCGTCCGGGGCGGCTAGCGAAGGTCGAGAAGACCCCTTCACCATCAAGACAGACGACGGCGACGGCATAAACAAACCGGCGGTGGTCGCGGTGGGTCGAAATCCCGCCACCCCGGCGGTAGCGCATCACCGCAGCTTCGGTCGGGCGCCAGCGGGCATCCGCGACTAGCTCGCAAACCTTTGCCACGAGCGGCTGAAGTGAGCGCTCGCGCCCCGCAAGAGCACGGACGGCGATGTGAGCACGCTGGCGGACGGGCCCGACTACCTCAGGGGCGGGACTGAGCTTCTGCTCGCCGGCCCAAGACCGTGCGCCCGCCAGCAGCAAAACATTGATCGCGCCGCGCCACAGCCGAGCCGCTTCCGGCCTCAGAACCTCGCTCGAGCAGGTCATCCCACACCCCACTGTCGCAGCCTCGAATTCGCAGCGGAAACCCCGAAATCGAGCCAGCCCCGCAAATGAGGGGAAAAACACGTGCCGACGACAGGGACGTGGATTTGCCAATCCTGCCTCCTGAGCCGGACGCCAGCGCGCGGATGCCGATCGAAAACTGTCACTGGTTGACTGTAGGCCAGGCCGGGCAACCGCGCGCCGATTTCGCTTCGGGGCCCGGAGGGCACCTCGGCACCATCGCTACGGCTACCGCACGCAAGCCTGGCCGCCGTCGGCGCGCCCTGGTCGGAAGCACGCCTTCTGAGCTGCTGTGCGACCGATCCCGAGCCTGACCGAGTGTGCCGAGAGCGCCAAGCTAAGGCCGATGGGCGACGAGATTTCTGTCGACTACACCTTTACCGAGGCCAGTTCACTGCCAATGGCTGAGACGCAGATGTTTCGGCCTGATCTAGCCCTTTCGTCCGCACGACCAGCCCAATCGTCTATGAGTGTCAGCTATGGCGCTGAGCGCCAAAGAGGCCATAAAGCAGAACCCCGAGATCACGGTGGGCGAGTACGTAGCAGCCCATCGGACGGGATCGATCCACCGTGAGCTAGACGACTTTTACTCGATCCAGGGCTCCCGCCTCGAGGACGTGCTTAAGACGTGTTCCTCTAAGACGCACAAGCTCCTGACGCACGGCGACTACCGAAAGAACGACTGAGTGGGCAAACTCTCGGGCAGAATTGGATGAGATGAGCGCGAGCACCGAATCTCTCGAGCAGAGCTTTCAGACTCTCGAAGAGCTGGACGTCGAAGATGCCCGCTACTGGGGGCTGATCGACCAGCTGGTCGAATCACGGCCGCTGGGACCGGCGTTGGTAGGGCTGCTCGGACGCAGACACACCGACCGTCGGCTGATGGTGCTAGCCGATCTGCTGGGTCGGCTTGTTGAAGCCAACGGACAAGACATCCCGCAGGAAGCAAGCCAACTATTGACGACTTGGCTTCATGAACGCTCGGACCCACAGGCGCTTACAGCCACGCTTGCCGCCCTCCGACGACTGCAGGCGATCGATGCCGCCGATGATGTTGCAAGCGTTGCCGGCCACTCGGCCGCGGATGTCCGCCAGCAGGTTGCCCAAACGCTTCCGGTGCTGCTCGCTGCCGGTTCTGCGAGCGAGGTAGCTCGTGAGACGCTGCTGAAGCAGGCCCACGACCGACATCCACGCGTTCGGGCGTGGGCCACCTACGGCCTTTCCTCGGTGCTGGACCCGACTAGGGACGATGAAATACAGGAGGTGTTGCGGGGTCTGCTGAACGATCCCTCTGAGGAGGTGCGCTGTCAAGCTCTTCGAGGCTTGGCGCGCACCGGCGACGCAGAGGCGCTAGCCCTAGCTCTGTCTGAATGCGATGTTGACCGTGAGCTGCTCGAGCTCGCGGCGACCGCGTCACCCAATGAGCCTGCCCATGCCACTCTCACCGCTCTTGCACTCGACGAGGAATGGATCGGCGACCGCGAGCTCCTTCAGCGTGCGCTCGACGCTACGCGTCCAAGTAGCGGTGTCCGCCCCCTTACTTTCCTGATTTTTGTTGATCGATCTGGCGGTTTCAGATGGCGACTCATCGCCGCCAACGGGAGGCTTCTCGCCGAGGCGCCCGAGTCGTACGCGCGTCGCGGCGAAGCGCGGAACGCTTTGGCCCACCTCAGCAGTTGGCTGCGCAATACGGTGGTGGCAGAGCGGGTACCGGAGCGTTGGGTAGTGCCGAGTCAGCAGGGCGGATGGGATGTGTTTGCGCCTGACACGCAGCGGGCAAGCAAGCATTTCGAGCGACAGCAGGACGCCATTGCGCGGGCGCGAGAGATCCTCCGAAATAGCGGCGGCGGTGAGCTAATCATCCAGAACCGCGAGGGGCGCATTCGCGAGAGCGACACTGTGCCGGGCAAGCCAAAGTCGCAGTCCTCGCACGACCCCGTCGCCTAAGCGCCGGGGCCCCGCATGCTCATCTTCCATGTCTCGAGGGACCCCCCCACCCGCTCCGCGGTAGACCTACTCTGGCCACGCCGGTGACTACGACGTTCGACGTCGCTGCTCGGAGCCCGGAGCCGATGTCGTCACAACCGACGCTGGGGCGACGTAGATAACCCGGCCGGCAGCTGAGGTCCATCCGCAAAGATGGCTACCAGTCGAGTGGGTTGCACTCTTCCGGCTCAGACCTTGCGGACGGATGGACTGGACCTCCCCCGGTTTCGTGGACACTTGACCACCGGACCCCTGCGGGTCCGGGAAAGGAGTCCAAGTGCCACGCACCCGACCGCCGTACCCACCGGAGTTTCGCCGCGAGGCGATCGAGCTCGTGCGCTCCTCGGGCGAGCCGATCGGCCAGATCGCGAAGGACCTCGGCTGCACCGAGCAGACGCTGCGCAACCGGGTTAAGCAGGCTGAGGTCGACCTCGGCCGCCGACCCGGCGTGAGAAGCGACGAGCGCGAGGAGCTCACGCAGCTGCGCCGCGAGAACCGCGTCCTGCGCCAGGAGCGCGAGGTGCTGAGAAAAGCCGCGGCCTTCTTCGCGAGGGAAAGCGAGACGCGGTGAGCCTGTTTCAGTTCATCGCGGCGGAGAGGGCGGACCTGCCGATCTCGCTGATGTGCAGGGTGCTCGGGGTCTCACGCCAGGGCTTCCACGCCTGGGAGCGACGGCCGGCCTCGAAGCGCGCGCTTTCCGACGATCGGCTCGCAGAGCGGATCAAGCGGGTCCACTCGCGCTCGCGCGAGACCTACGGGGCACCCAGGATCCACGCCCAGCTGCGCCATGAGGGCGTCAGGGTCTCGCGCAAGCGGGTCGAGCGGCTGATGCGCCGCGAGCAGCTCTCGGGGCTCAGGCGCCGCAAGCGTGGTCGCACGACGATCCGCGTGCCGGGTGTCAGGTTGGCGCCCGACCTCGTCGAGCGCGACTTCTCGCCAACCGCGAGGGACCGCCTCTGGGCGGCTGACATCACCTACGTCAGGACCTGGGAGGGCTGGCTCTACGTGGCCTCGGTGATCGACTGCTTCAGTCGCAGGATCGTCGGCTGGTCGATCGAGGACCACCTCAGGGCGGAGCTCGTCGTCGATGCGCTCGAGATGGCCGTCGCGCGCCGCCGTCCGGGTCCCGGCCTCGTCCACCACTCAGACCAGGGCTCGCAATTCGTGGCGCTCGTCTTCTCGCAGCGGCTCGAGGCCGCCGGCGTCGTCCAGTCGATGGGCGCGCGGGGCGACTGCTACGACAACCCCGTCTGCGAGGCCCCACGCCACCCGTCGCGCAGTGGTCAGCCTGTTCATACTGACCATTATGCTTGACCGGTCGGACAGAACGGTCAGTTACAAGCTACTGCCCGCTTGGCTCCTCGCCATCCTTGTCCCGTGGGGCAGGCTCGGGTTCGGGCAGCCCCCGCCACGCTTCGAGCGTGCGCTCATCAATCGAAATATCTACTGGGCCCCAATCCTGAATCTGAGTCTGTGCACCGTCGCGGCTACGCATCAGTTCGTCTTGCACGCCATCACCTCCTCGTGGTTTTCTTCGCGGGCGCTGCTTTCCTTCGCCGGCCATTGGCTTTCGCTCCATCCGGGATGACGTAGCGGATGCAGTGCGTCATCTCCTGCTCGATGAGGTATTTACTGAGCCAGTACCGCATGACCTTCCAGGCTTCGGCGCGGTCGGCGGCGTCAACGATGTTGAGGCCGATCGCCCTGGCCTTGTTCTGATTCAGGACGTAGGAGTGCGTGGGATAGCCCCTCACCAGCTGTACGGCGATCGCCTCCGCGTCCTGATACCCGCTCAGCTCGAGTATCTCGGTTACGTAATGCGTCATAGCCGAGATCACGCCGTTCCACTCCTCCATGAGGTAGGGGTCGAGCTTCTCGGTAAGAGCGCGCTGGGGGTACGGGGCCTCCTCCGGCGTCTTCTTCTCGAACCAGTCGATCGCCCTCTGATAGAAGCGAGCCCCCGACGTTGCCGAAATCCATTCGCGCTTGAACCGAACTTGCGAATCGAGCGGCGTGATATGGCTCATCGGTCCCATGACGATCTCATTCCCGGCGATGGCCAGGAGGGTGCCACCGCTCGCCGCGACGTGGGGAACGAACGTCGTCACCTCCTTCAGTGCCTCGCGTACGGCGAGAGCGATCTTGTATGACGAGTCCATCTGCCCGCCGGGACTGTTCACGAGCAGGTAGGCGCGCTCGACGCCTGACTCGCGGAGCTTGTTGACGAGCGCCTCTACTCCGAACTCCTCAAGCAAGCCGATCGAAGCGCTCACCGTGTCCGCCGGAGAGACTCGTACCGGAACACGCGGCGCGATAAACGCGACGAGCGCGATCTTTTCGCGATCGGCGAAGTCTTTGATCGTCGGGTGGTCCTCCTCGTGGCAGTTGATGACGGTTGGGAGGAACTCCGGGACCGCCGGGGGCGCCTTGGCGCCCTTTGCGGAGGCGCCATTACCGGCAGTGTCGGCGGGCGGGCTGGCGAACTCTGGAGCCATTACGGCGAGTCTAGTCCTGCGCGGCGTCCCGCGTCCAGCGCGCCTGCGCCGCTCTACGGGCAAGAGCTGATCGCTCACCAGGCGAGAGCTTTTCGGCGCGCGCCGGCCCACCTATCAGACCGCCACGCCGGCCCAGCTCAACAGCAGCCGGGTTCTTCTGGGGGTCAGGTACCGGCGCCTCGTCCGTGGCATCGCCCACGATGCTCGCGGCCAGCCGGTTCAGGTCGCGGGGGTTGCTCGACCGCTTGGGCATGACCGGATCGTAACGGCGCTCCCAGCGTCCGCAACTTCAAACTGACCCACTACCGAAACGACAGCCCCGCCTCAGACAGCACCCGCGAGAGCCCGGCGGGCGACCTCACGCTCGGCCAGGTGGGCCGCGAGCCGCGGCAGCGACCAGCGCGTCAGCGCCACCCCCTGGGCATCGGGACGGGCACCGGCCACCGCGACGATCCGCCTCCGCTCGTCGGCCGTGATCCGGCGGGGACGCCCGCCCCGGTAGTTAGGGCGCAGCGAGTCAAAACCGCGCTCGTTGAAGTCGTGGATCACCTTGCGCACGTGCGAGTCGTCGGTCATCCACATAGCGCTCGCGGTTCTCGGCCGCCTGGTCGACGCCGTTGGGGTCGGAGCCGTCGCCCTCGGATCCCCACGGCAGCTGGGTCGTCAGCAGCTGGTCGTCGGGGCTGTACTGGTTGACGGTCGCGTGCTCGGCGTTCTCCCACGCCTGGGTGCCGTCGTCCGCCGCCACGGGGTCGCCCCGCCTCCGACACCCCGCGCGGGGCGACGATCCGGCGCAGGTTGCCGTTTGGGTCGTACTCGCTGACCGTCGTGCGGCGGTAGTCGCCCTCGCCGACGGTCTCGCGCCAGGGCAGGTCGCGGCCGTCGTAGGCGTAGGTCGTGACCTGCGCCTGGACCGCGTTCGGGTCAAGCCCGGAGTCGAGCGCGGTCGCGGCGCCCGGCTCGAGCGCGCGCACGAGGTTGCCGTTTCGGTCATAGGCGAGCTCGGTCACGCGGCCCTCGGGCTCGGCGATCTCGATCGGGCGGTTTGCCGGGTCGTAGCTCGTCGTGGTCGTGAAGTCGTAGGAGATCACTTCCCCGACAGCCCATCGAGCAACTGCCCTATCCGTCGAAGCAGAGCTCGAGCCTCCTCGCGTTCGCTCCCGATTCGCGTCGAGAACTCAAAGTCGTCGATCTCGACTCCGTTGCAGACCTCGTTCAGCGCGTTGTTGAGGATCAACAGCTCGTCCGCGCTAAGAGCGACGCTGACGGTTGCAGGTGGATCCGCCTCGTCGCTCGCACTCATTTCAGATTCTCGAAGTAAGTATGGCCGCCACTGGGACGGAAAGCCGTCCCGCCACCGATCGTGTTCGGATCCCGGATCACGACGGTGCCGGTACCTGAGTCCCACCAGGCCTGCCGACCCTGCGCAAGATCGACCCGGCGGGCAGTGGGATTGTTGATCACATCCTCGATGTGCTGCTGATACTGCGGCCGGCTCTGGATCCAGGGGAACTCGTCAGCGTGCTTGCTGTAGGCGTGGCCGCTGGCAATCTGTTTAGCCGATAGCTGGCCCTTGAGTCGAGAGTACTGCGCAGCGCTCGAGGCGACGTCGTCTGCACCCCTTGCGGTACTTCCGCCTGCGGGCCCGACTCCGGGGAGTTTGAACTCGTCGGCGACGTTAGCTGCGTCATCGGCAAACCGCTTCCCTGCGAACTCGAAGAGGTTGCGGATCCCGCCAGATAGTCCACCGAGATTGAATGGGTCTATGAGCCCCGCATCGGTGCTGTACTCGTCGCGCGCGAGTTCATCGGTCGGGTCCTCGCCATAGAGAAGGCCCTGCGAGATCTCGTCGGCGTTGGCTTCCAGCTCCTCCTCGCTGCAGAGGGTGGGGCTATCTATGGAATCCGGCGGGGTGCAGAAATCGACGGCCTTGTGACGGGCGGTATCCGCGACCAGCCGCCGGACCTCCTTCGGCGGCCGGGGACCTGGCGCCGCCCCCTTCGCCTGGTCGCCGACCGACGACCCGCTGCTCGAACCGCCCGACCCGTAGGAGCTGCTCACCGCTGCATCGGAGTAGGTCGTCGAGCCGGAGCTGCCTCCACCACTTGAGCCACCACCACCACGGGACCCACTGGCACCCCCTCCGCCACCTCTACGGCCGTGATCGTGATAGCCGCACTCCCATCCGGAGCAAGCCCAGTGCCCGTCCCACTCGATGTTGCTGACCGGATTGCCGCCCGCGAACGCGTAGCGGTTCTGAGTCAGCGGGTCTGACTGCAGCGCGAGGTCCATCCCGGCCGCCTGGAAGCGGTCGGCTGACAGAAAGCGCCCGACCTGCGGCAGGTATTCGCGCGCCTGCATGTCGTAGGTCTTGATCGCCGAGTCGTAGTAGAAGCCCTCGAAGCGGAAGGGATTTGACTCGGCGTCGGCGCCGAGCTCTGAGTCGGCGTCCTGGTCGTTGTCCTCGTTCGGGTCCTCGAGCTCGCCGTAGGGGTCGTAGCGGTAGCGGTCTGCCTCGGCGATCGAGCCGTCGTCCTGCTCGAGCGCCTCGACCGAGCCGTTGGCGTCCTTGGCGTAGGGGTGGAACTCGTCGGTGCCAGCGTCGCGCAGGCGCTGGCCCATGCGTTCTCCCGTGGCCGAGTAGTCGTAGTCGGCCGCGCCGCCGTCCGGGCGCTGCTCTCTGGCGAGCGACTCCGAGGTGCCGACGTAGGAGTACTCGGAGATCCGCGCGCCCCCGTCGCGTGTCAGCTTTAGGTCGCGGCGGTCGAGGCCGTCGTGGATGTAGCTCTCGCCGTCCTGACCCGGGCCCTGGGAGGCGCCGAGGCGCTCGAACTCGTCGTAGCAGTAGTAGGTGTCAGAGGCCTCGGTCCAGCCTGCGATCTCCTCGGCGCAGGCATAGCCGGGCGAGGGCGGCGCCGGGGCGTCGGGGAAGACCCCGTTGTCGAGGCGCGACTGGGTCGAGATCCGGCGCACGTTGCCGAAGTCGTCGTAGAAGTAGGTCGAGCGGGTCTCGTCATCCTCGGCGGAGATCAGCCGCTCGCCGTTGTAGCGGTAGGTCGTCTGCTCGCCGTCGTCCAGCTCGCGCTCGATCGCTCCTGAGCCGTTCAGGACGTAGGAGACGAACGTCCCGGGCTTCGGCTGGTTTTCGCCGCGCTCCCAGAGCACGAGCTGATCGCGGGCGTTGAATGAGTGCGCGCCGCGCTCGTCGCGGGTGCGGTTGCCGTTGAGGTCGTAGGCGTAGGTCTGGTCCTTTGAGTTGCCCGCGCCTCCCTGGCGCATCATCTGCGCGATCAGGCCGTCCGAGCGGTAGGCGAACGCCTCCTCGACCGCGGCGTTGCCCGCAACCCAGCGGGTGCGCTCTGCGACCTGGCTAGCCGGGTGGTAGGAGGTCTCGACCGTGCGCGCGTCGCCGGAGCCCGAGACCTCCATGCGCGTCTCGCGACCGAGCTCGTCGAAGCTGAAGGCAGTCGTCTTGCCGCCCGAGTAGGAGCCGCCGGAGTAGTCGCCGTCGGTACGGCGCTGGGTCACGTTTCCGTCGGCGTCGTACGAGAAGGCGGTGTCGCGCCCGGAGGCCCACTGCTCGTCGACAGCCGCCTCGCGCTCGGCGCCGTCGCGGACGATGCGCGTCTCGCGGACCGCCTGGTCGACCGGTGATCCCTCCGGCAGCCGGTCCGTGACTTGGGTCAGCGAGCGGTTCTCGTTGTAGCTGTAGCTGTAGCTGCGCCGGGCGACGTCATCTGCGCCCTCCACGGGCTTTGACCCCGTGCGCTCGCGGAGCAGCCCCGAAGGCCAGAACTCGCGC
>Ga0136615_10000347_pt1 | contig 21046 bp, 19 predicted proteins | sample AntDrymUQ2882206_2_FD_106647 | JGI IMG/M metagenome (GOLD analysis project Ga0136615, IMG submission 106647) | Polar desert sand microbial communities from Dry Valleys, Antarctica - metaG UQ288 (22.06) | ecosystem: Environmental > Terrestrial > Soil > Desert | place: Antarctica: Dry Valley... | reverse complement strand
GCTGGGTCTCCGCCCAAACCCTCGGTCTGGGCGCGGTCTCACTCGCGCTGGTCGGCGCCTTCGTCCGGCGCGAGACGACGGCGAAGGATCCGCTCGTGCCGCTGCGGATCTTCCGCTCGCGCAGCGTCAGCGGAGCGAACGTCGTCCAGGCGTTCATGATCGCCGGGATCTTCGGGATGTTCTTCCTCGGCGTCCTGTACATGCAGCGGCTGCTCGGCTGATATGGAGGTCGTGTTGTCAAGGGCGCGTGGGTTGTTGCCGTCCTGAGGTCAGGCGTTGGGGGGGTCGGCCGGTCCTCCGCCACGATCTCGATTCGCTTCGCATGCGCTGCCATCGCTGCCTCCATGGTCACCAAACCCGGACGACAACGCAATTTGCCTGCATAACAACGGATTTCTGCAACCGGCAGACAACTTACCGGAGGGACCACTAGATGACGGTGCCGGTCGTGGAATCAACCAGCTAGGCCGCGGGCAGCACGCGCGGCAGCTCGTCGCGCAGGCGCGCGAGCAGCTCGGCGACCTCGCTGTTCTCGGCAAGGCGCAGCGCGCAGTCGCAGGCGTCGACCGCGTCGCTGACGCGGTCGGTGCGGGCCAGCGCGTGGGCGTAGCGCGCCCAGGCGGCCGGGCTCTCGCCGTCGACGAGCGTCGCGTGCTCGCACGCGGTCAGCTCGGCGCCGAGGTCACCGGCGAGGTGGTAGGCCAGCGCGAGGTCAAGCAGGCCGTCCACCGAAGGGACCAGCGAGCGCGCATGCTCGAGCGCGAAGATCGCTGCCTCGCGGTCCATGAGGCGCAGGCGCAGGCGTCCCAGCCGCTCCCAGGCGTCGGCGTCGTGGTTCCCGCGGTCAACCGCCCGCTGGGCGGACTCGGCGGCGAGGTCGATCGCGCCCATGTCCTCGTAGATGCGTGCCGCGAAGCGGTGCGGCGCCGGCCGGTCGCCCTCGGCACGCGCCCAGTCGCGCACGGCCCGGCCGGCGGCCGGCAGGTTGCCCGCCTGCCAGAAGGCGAGCGTCAGCATGCGCAGGACCGTGACGTTGTGCGGCTCGGCGTCGCGCGCGTAGATGAGGCGCTGTGCCGCCAGCTCATGGTTGCCCTCGAGCGTCGCGTGCTGCGCGGCCGTCATGAAGCGCTCGACGCGGTCGGCGCCGGCGTCGGGCTTTGAGAAGTCGACGAACTGCAGCGTCCCGGCCGGCACGGTGCGGACGCCGACCTGGAAGCGGATGCGCGCCCACTGCTGGATGTCGTCGCCGCCGCCGGTGAAGTAGATGCCGGTGACGCTGCCGACGCCCCACTCGGGATAGGCGACGCAGCGGGCGTAGCGGTGCACGACGGAGTGGTCGGGCACCTGCGAGGCGAAGGGATCGTTCGCGGCGCGGTCCTCGGCATGCGCGCGCTCGCGCTGCTGGGCCTCGTAGTTGCGCCGGCCCTCCTCGGCGCGCGCCGTGCGCGCGGCGGCGGCGCTGACCTTCACCGCGTTGCGCGAGACCTTCCCGCCGCGCGAACCCTCGGCGAGACGCTCGAGCTGGTCGGCGGCCTCGTTGATCGCCTTGAGGTGGCGCTCGTGCTCGAACTGCTTGCCGGGCGGCGCGATGTCGGGGTGCCAGACCTTCGCCTGGCGGCGCCGCGCCAGCTGCACGTCGCGCTTGTCGAACGGTGGCTGCAGCTCGAGGAGCAGCAGCGATTGCTCGATGTCGAGGACGGCAGGCATGGAACCTCCCAGGGTAACGTCGCCGGCAGGTCAGCGGTACGTCGCCGGACGGCGAACCGATGCGGGCGTCCTACGTGATGAGCTTGCGCTCGAGCGCGACGATCGCCAGCCGCCACAGCACGAGCGCGAACAGCACGAGCGCTCCGAGGTGCAGCAGATCCGCGCCGGGGTCCCAGCCGAACGCCGCGTGGCGCACGAGCTCGACCGTGTGGTACAGCGGGTTGAAGTTGCCCAGCACCTGCGCCCACTCGGGCAGACCGCTGAGCGGAAAGAACGTGCCGGCCGTGAGGAACGTCGGCGTGATGACCGTGCTCGTGACGTAGTTGAAGTTGTCGATCGACTTCAGCAGGCCGGCGATCATGATCCCGAACGACGCCCACCCGAAGCCCGCGATGAACGCGATCAGCGGCACGGCCAGCATCCCGATCCGCGGTTCTAATCCGAAGACGATCGCGACCAGCATCGGCACGCAGCCGTACGTGCCCGCGCGGATGGAGATCCACAGCGCCTCGGCCGTGACGATCTCCTCGGTGTCCACGGGCGCGGCGAGGATCGCGTCGTAGGTGTGCTGGAACGAGTACTTGACGAACGTCCCGAACATCGACGGGAAGACCGACGCGAACAGCACCGCCGTCGCGACGGTGCCCGTCCCGACGAAGTCGACGTAGTCGTAGCCGCCGACCTGCGAGACCAGCGAGCCGAAGCCGAAGCCGAAGGCCAGCAGGTAGATCGTCGGCTCGACGGTCGACGAGAACGTCGTCGAGCGCCAGTAGGAGCTGAAGTTCGTCATCTCGCGGACGAGGACACCGGCGATCGCCGGGCGGTCGAGGCGTCCGACGCGCTTGCGACCGCGGGCCGGCACTACGCCACCTCCTCGCCGGTGAGCAGCACGAAGACGTCCTCGAGGTTCGCCGCGCGGCGCACGCCGTCAGGCAGGTCGCCGTTGTGGCCCTCGATGCCCATCAGCGCCACGCTCGTGCCGGTGCGCCGCGTGCGCACGCCCGCGCCGACCGCCTGCGCCTCGACCTCGACGAGCCGCGCGGGTGGTCCGTAGACCTCGAGCACCTCGTGCCCGGCGTGGTCCATGACGAGCTTCGCCGGCGGGCCCATCGCGACCGCCTTGCCGTGCGACATGATCGTCACAGAGTCGGCGAGCCGCTGGGCCTCCTCGATGTAGTGCGTCGACATGAGGATCGAGGTGCCCTCGCTGCGCAGCGCGTCGATCAGCGCCCACAGCTCCTGGCGCACCTGCGGGTCCAGGCCCACCGTCGGCTCGTCGAGCAGCAGAAGCCGCGGCTGGTGCACGAGCCCGCGCGCGATCAGCAGGCGCCGCCGCATCCCGCCCGACAGCTCGTCGACCTTCGCCTTGCGCCGGTCGGTGAGGTTCGCGATCTTCAGCGCCCGGTCGATCGCCGCCGCGCGGTCGGGGCGATCGATGCGGTACAGGTGCGTGAAGACGCGCAGGTTCTGCTCGACGGTCAGCGTCGTGTCGAGGTTGTCGAGCTGCGGCACGACGCCCATCTCGGCGCGCGCAATCTTCGAGTCGTCGGGCAGCTTGTAGCCGAGCACCTCGATCTCGCCGGCGCTGGGCAGGACCTGCGCGGTGAGCATCTTCATCGTGGTCGACTTGCCCGCGCCGTTGGGGCCCAGTAGGCCGACGCACGTGCCCTCCGGCACGTCGAGGTCCAGGCCGTCGACCGCGACGATCTCGCCGAAGTGCTTGACGACGCCGCGCAGGGAGATCGCGAGCTCGGGCACCGCGGGAAGGCTAGCCATGCGCATATGACCGCTGGGTGGCCACGAACTCATCGCGGACAGATTCTGACCTCAATTCTCGTTAGCGTGGGGTTCGATTCCTGCGGCAACCCGAGAGGACGGCGTCATGGACTGGAAGCTCGAGCTGGTGGCGATTCCCGTATCCGACGTGGATCGCGCGAAGGCGTTCTACGTCGAGCAGGTCGGCTTCAACGCCGACCACGACCATCAGGTCAACGACGAGCTGCGCTTCGTGCAGCTCACGCCCCCCGGCTCGGGCTGCTCGATCGCGATCGGCACAGGGATCACCGGTGCCGAGCCCGGCTCCGTGCAGGGGGTGCAGCTCGTCGTGTCCGACATCGAAGCCGCGCACGAGCAGCTCAACGCGGCGGGTGTGGAGGTTGGCGAGATCCAGGACCTTCCGTGGGGGTCGTTCGTGTTCTTCCAGGACCCCGACGGCAACGCCTGGAGCGTCCAGCAGAGCCCCGGCCGCCACCAGTGACCCAGCGGGCCTTCCCCGAACAGAGAAGGCCCACGAGCTACCCTCACAGGCGATGTCGTCTCAGTACATCTACACGATGCATCGCCTGTCGAAGGAGTTTCCGCCCGACAAGCAGGTGCTCAAGGACGTCAACCTGCAGTTCCTGCCGGGCGCGAAGATCGGCGTCCTCGGCTACAACGGCGCGGGCAAGTCGACGGTCCTGAAGATCATGGCCGGCATCGAGACCGAGTACCGCGGCGACGCCCAGCTCGCGCCCGCAGCGACCGTCGGACTGCTCGAGCAGGAGCCGCACCTCGACGAGGCCAAGGACGTCAAGGGCAACGTCGAGGAGGCGGTCGCCGAGACGAAGGCGCTGCTCGAGCGCTTCAACGAGCTGGCCGCCAACTACTCCGAAGAGACCGCCGACGAGTTCGCGCGCCTGCAGGAGCAGATCGACGCGGCCGACGCCTGGAACCTCGACACGACGATCGAGTACGCGATGGACGCGCTGCGCCTGCCGCCCGCCGACGCCGACGTCACGCGGCTCTCCGGCGGCGAACGCCGCCGCGTCGCGCTGTGCCGCCTGCTGCTGCGCCAGCCCGACCTGCTGCTGCTCGACGAGCCGACGAACCACCTCGACGCCGAGTCGGTCGACTGGCTGGAGCGCCATCTCGCCGAGTACAAGGGCACGATCGTCGCCGTCACCCACGATCGCTACTTCCTCGACAACGTCGCGGGCTGGATCCTCGAGCTCGACCGCGGACGCGGGCTTCCCTACGAGGGCAACTACTCGTCGTGGCTGGAGCAGAAGCAGCGCCGCCTCGCGCAGGAGGAAAAGGGCGACAAGGTCCGCCAGCGCACGATCGAGCAGGAGCTCGAGTGGGTGCGCGAGAACCCCAAGGGCCGGCGCAAGAAGGCCAAGGCGCGCCTGAACAACTACGAGGCGCTGCTTGCCGAGGAGCGCAACGTCAAGCTCGACACGGTCCAGATCCACATCCCGCCGGGCCCGCGCCTGGGCGACGTCGTGATCGAGGCGGAGGGGCTGCGCAAGGGCTTCGGCGACCGCCTGCTGATCGAGGACCTGACGTTCAAGCTCCCGCGCGGCGGGATCGTCGGCGTGATCGGGCCCAACGGCGCCGGCAAGACCACGCTGTTTCGCATGATCACCGGCCAGGAGCAGCCCGACGCCGGCGAGCTGCGCGTGGGCGACACCGTCGAGCTGGCCTACGTCGACCAGTCGCGCGACGCGCTGGCCGACGACAAGTCCGCTTGGGAGGAGATCTCGGGCGGCATGGACCAGATCAAGGTCGGCGACCGCACGATGAACTCGCGCGCGTACTGCTCGTCGTGGAACTTCAAGGGCTCCGACCAGCAGAAAAAGGTCGGCAAGCTCTCCGGCGGCGAGCGCAACCGCCTGCATCTCGCCAAGCTGCTGCGCGCCGGCGGCAACGTCCTGCTGCTCGACGAGCCGACGAACGACCTCGACGTCGACACGCTGCGCGCGCTCGAGGAGGCGCTGCTCGCCTTCGCCGGCTGCGCCGTGGTCATCTCGCACGATCGCTGGTTCTTGGATCGCGTCGCCACGCACGTGCTGGCGTTCGAGGGCGACTCGCAGGTGCGCTGGTTCGAGGGCAACTTCGAGGCCTACGAGGAGCACCGCCGCGAGCTGCTGGGCGACGAGGCCGACCGCCCCCACCGCATCACGTACAAGCGCCTCACCCGCACCTGATCAGCCGGTGAGCGCCCCCGACGTCTGCATCACCGAGTTCACGGACCCAGGCTGCCCGTGGGCGTGGTCGGCCGAGCCGTTTCGCCGCCGCCTGCAGTGGCTCTACGGCGACAGGCTGGACTGGTCGCATCGCATGGTCGTGCTCGCCGACGACCCGCAGGAGTACCTCGACAAGGGCTTCACGCCCGAGCTCCTCGCGGCGGGCTCGGCGAAGATCGCCCGCGAGCACGGGATGCCGATCGACACGTCCGTGCGCCCGCGCATGCATGCGACGGCGCCGGCCTGCCGCGCGATCGTCGCCGCCCGGGTGCACGCCCCAGCGGCCGAGGCCCCGCTGCTGCGGGCGTTTCGGGTGCGCAACTTCGCTGGCGAGCTGCTCGACGAGCCCGCGACGCTGGACGGCGCCGCCGCTGATGCCGGCCTCGACGCGGCGCAGCTGGGCGCCTGGATGGAGGATCCCGACGTCGAGGCGCGCCTTGACGAGGATCGCGCCGCGGCGCGTGAGCCGATGAGCGCCGCGCGCGTGCTCGACGAGAAGCTCGCCAACTGGTCGGGCGGGCGCCGCTACACGTGCCCGTCGCTGGAGATCGTCCGCCGCGGCGACGGCGTGCGGATCGCCGTGCCCGGCTTTCAGCCCTTCGCCGCCTACGACGTCGTGCTGGCCAACCTCGTTCCCGGCTCTGAGCGCCGCGACCCGCCGTCGTCGGTGCTCGAGGTGCTCGAGTGGGCCGGCGAGCCGCTGGCCACACGTGAGGTCGCCGTCGTGTGCGACATCGGCCACGACGAGGCCCGCCAGGAGCTCGGCCGCGTCGCGAGCGAGCGCCACCTGGGCTTCGACGGGCTCTGGTCGCCGACCTGACCGGCGCCGGGCGGGGCCGCGCCGAGCCGAGCCGCCGGCTACGGCTCGACGACGAGCTTGCCGATCTGCGTGCCGCTGCCGTGCAGCTCGATCTCGTAGATGCCCTCGGCGTTTGCCGTGAACGCAAAGCGCGCTGAGCGGCCCGGCGCGACGTCTGCGTACTTGTCGTAGCCGTGCAGGTGGATCTCGTCGGAGGTGTCCGTCGAGGTGACGCGGATGCGGACGCGGTCGTCCTTCTGGACGGTGATCGTCTGCACGCCGCCGACGGGCTTGCCGTCGCGGACGCGGATCGTCTCGAACGTCGGTGCGGGTGGCGGCGGGGGCCTGACGGCGGTCGTCGTTGCGGGCGCTGGGGCGGTCGGCGTGGTCGCGGTGCCGGACTCGTCGTCGTCGCCGGGGGACAGCAGCACGAACGCCAGCACGAGCACGACGACGGTTGCGACCAGCAGCCCGATGCGCGCGCGGTTGCTCATGAGGGCAGCGTAGTTCGGTGCGCGAGCCAGCGCTCCAGCACCGCGCCGAGCTCCCTCGCGTCGCGCGCGACGGCGTCGGCCTGGCGCAGGTCGTCGGCTGCGTAGGGGCCGGTGGCGATCCCCACGACCCGCACCCCGTCGGCGCGCGCGCAAGCGATGTCGCGCGGCGTATCGCCGATCACGGCGGTCTGCGCGCGCGGCCACGGGTCGCCGTCGCCCGCTCGGCGGCGCGCGATCGGCGGCAGCATCGCGCGATCCTCGTGGTCGGAGCCGAAGCCGCCCTGGCCGCGCTCGAAGAACCGACCGAGTCCGGCGGCGCGCAGCTTCAGGCGGGCGATCGGCTCGTAGTTGCCCGTGACGAGCGCGAGCTTCGTGTCGTCGCGCTGCGCCAGGCGCGCCAGCAGCTCCTTCATCCCCGGCGTGACGTACGCGGAGAGGTCGTCGGGGACGAGTCGCGCATAGGCCTCGCAGGCGGCGATCCGCACGTCGTCGGCGCGCTCGTCGATCTGCGCCGCCGTGATGCCCGCGGCGACGAGCAGGTGGCGCGCGAGGTAGGGATCGGTGCGGCCCGCGACCTCCAACCCCCCGCGCTTGGGGTCCGTCACGCCGTGGACGGTCCGCAGCGCCTCGTGGATCGCGTCGCGATGCGCGTCGGCGGCGCGCACCAGCAGGGTCCCGTCGATGTCGAAGAGCAGGAGCATGCTGCGGCCTTGCGGATCAGCCTCGTGCGAACGACGTCTCGGCGCTGAGCGACTGCGCGAAGGCCGCGATCAGGCGCGCGCAGGCGTCGATGTCGTCGAGCTGGACCATCTCGACGGGCGAGTGCATGTAGCGCAGCGCGATCGACACGCCGCCCGTCGGCACACCGGCGCGCGAGAGGTGGATCGCGTCGGCGTCCGTGCCGGTCGAGCGCGCCGACGCCTGCACCGTGAACGGGATCTCCTCGCGGTCGGCGGCGTCGTGCAGCAGCTCGAACACGACCGGGTTGAGCACCGAGCCGCGCTCGATGACCGCACCCTGGCCGAACTCGTGCTTGCCGATCTCGTTGACCTCGACGCCCGGTGACGCCGTCTCGTGCGTGACGTCGACGACGATCGCGACGTCGGGCTGCAGGCGAAACGCCGACGTGCGCGCGCCGGCGAACGTGACCTCCTCCTGCACGACGCCGAGCGCCGCGACATCGCCCGGCGCGCCGCCCGCCTCTGCCACCAGCCGCGCCGTCTCGAGCGCGATGAACGCGCCCAGGCGGTTGTCCATCGAGCGCGAGATGACGCGGTCGTTGCGCAGCTCCAGCGGCTCGCCCGCGATCACCGCGACGTCGCCGATGCGCACGAGCTCGCGCGCCTCGTCGCCGTCCTTGGCGCCGATGTCGATGTGCAGGTCGCGCAGCTTGGGGACCTTCTCGCGTTCCTCCTCGCGCAGCAGGTGGATCGCCTTGCGGCCGGCGACGCCCGGCAGGACGCCGTCGCGCGTCGCGAGCTCGACGCGCTGGCCGACGAGGATCTGCGGGTCCCAGCCGCCCACGCCCATGAAGCGCAGAAAGCCGTTGTCGTCGATGTGCGTGACGATCAGCCCGATCTCGTCGATGTGTCCGACGACCGCGAGGAACGGCGCGCCGGGCGTGGTTCCCGGAACGCGCGCCACGGCCGAGCCCATGACGTCGATCTCGACGTCCTCGGTGAAGCGCCGGCCGGCCTCGGCGAAGACGGCGGCGGGCGCCGTCTCGTAGCCCGAGGGCCCGGCGGCGGTGAGAAGCTGGCGAAGGACGTCGGGTAGCGGCATGACGGGCAGCGTATCGGCGCCGTCGTCGACGTCCCGCCGCGATGGCGTTCCCACTGGTGCAGCCCTGTGCGCTATCTCTAGGAGCGAATAGAGATGAGCCGATCCGAGATCTTCCTGCACGACGACCACGGGCTCGCGCCGCCATGACCTCGCGCTGGATGACGCTGCTGCTCATGACCCGGCTGCTCGCGGCGGCGGTCGCGGTGCTGCTGCTGCTCGTGCATCGCGTCACCGCGTACGACCTGGGGCTGATCATCGCGACGATCGCCTACAGCGCGGGCTCGCTCGGCATCCTGACGGCCGTGCCGCGCCTGCAGCTCTCGCCGGCGGCGTGGCTCGTCGACTGCGCGGCCGTGCTCGCGCTCGTGGTGGCCACGGAGGACTGGCGCAGCCCGTTCTACATCCTCATGCTCACCGCGCTCGTCCTGCCGTCGACCGGCCAGCCGTTTCGGCGCGCGATCGCCTGGGGGCTGGCGTTCGCGCTCGCCTACCTCGGCGTGGCGCTCTACACCGGCCTGGAGGAGAACACGCTGGAGAGCGCGATCCGCCTGGAGACGATCGCCACGCACCTCATGGTGCCGCTCGTCGTCGTGCTCGCGCTCGCCTACGCCACGGACGTGCTCGAGCGCCTGCGCGACGAGCGCCTGCGCTCTGAGCGGCTGGCGGTGGAGAGCGAGCGCCAGCGGATCGCCTGGGAGCTGCACGACTCGGCCAAGCAGCGCGTGCACGCAGCGCACCTCGTGCTGAGCGCGTTGCAGGGTCAGGTGGACGGCGACCAGGCGCAGCTCGTCGGCCATGCGCTCAGCGAGCTGCGCGCGGCCGGCGCGGACATGGACACAAGCGTCGCGGAGCTGCGCACGCCGCTCGAGGGACGCTCCGTCGAGCGCCTGCTCGACGAGCGGGCGGCCGAGCTTGCTCCCGTCAGCGAGGCGAAGATCAGCGTTTGCGGCACCGTCGGCGAACTGCCCGCCCACATCGCGGCGCACGTCTACCGGATCGCCGGCGAGGCCCTCACCAACGCCGTCCGCCATGGCAACGCGCGCCACGTCGAGGTCCTGCTCGTGCGCGATCGGTCGACCGCGACGATCGAGGTCCGCGACGACGGACGCGGGCTGCCACCGATCCGCCGCCCCGGCGCCAACGGCCTGCGCTCGATGCGCGCTCGGGCCGACACGATCGGCGCGACGCTGGCGATTGGGGCCGGCGCCGACGGGCGCGGCACGAGCGTCGTCCTGTCACTCTCGACGGAGCCAGACCAAGGGAGCGCCAAGCCATGATCCGGATCCTCATCGTCGACGACCACCCCGCGATGCGCGCGGGGCTGACCGCCGTGCTGCGCGCCGAGCCGGGCTTCGTCCCGCTCGACGCGGCGGCCTCGGTCAGCGACCTCTGGCCGACGCTGAACCGCACCAGGCCCGACGTCGTCGTGCTCGACTACCACCTGCCCGGAGACGACGGCCTCGTGCTGTGCCGCCGCATCAAGCGCCAGCTGCCGGCCCCGGCGGTGCTGCTGTACTCCGCGTATGCCGACGGCTCGCTGACGATTCCCGCCCGGCTGGCGGGGATCGACGGGCTGGTCGGCAAGGCGGCTCCGGCGAGTGAGCTCTATGACGCCATCCGCCGCCTGGTGCGCGGCGAGCGCGTGCTGCCGCCGATCTCGCGCGAGATGCTCGACGACGCCGGCAACCGGCTCGGACCCGACGAGCTGCCGATCCTCGGGATGACGATCGACGACACGCCGCTGCTGGAGATCGCCGCCACGCTGGGCATCGAACCGACCGAGGTCGCACATCGCATCGATCGCATGATCAAGCGCCTGAAGGTCGAGATCCCCGCCCCGCGCGCAACGACCTAGGACGGGCGCGCCGCCTCAGGCAGGCTCGGCGGCGGGCGCGGCCGCCAGCCGCCGCAGGACCGGCGGCACGAGCAGCGTCGTCAGCACGGACATGGCGACGATGATCGCGAACAGCTCGCCGTCGATCGTGCCGCTCGCGTTGCCGATCCCGGCGACGATGATCCCGACCTCGCCGCGCGGCACCATCCCCACGCCGACGAACGTGGCGTCGCGGCGGCCCAGGCGCAGCGCGCCGAGATAGGCGCCGGCGAACTTCGTCGTGACGGCGAGCAGCGTGACGCCTGCGAGCAGCAGCAGCGTGTCGAGGTCAGCGAGGGCCGCGAGCGAGACCTCGAGGCCGATGAAGGCGAAGAAGAACGGCGGAAAAGAACGCGTACAGCGGCGCGATCTCCTGCTGGATCGGCGACTGGTCGCGTGTCTCAGCGACGATCATGCCGGCGAGAAACGCGCCGATGATCGCCGCGAGGCCGATCTGTGCCGAGAAGGCCGCGAGGCCGAGACAGATGATCACCGCGGGGAGCAGGGGCGACTCGGAGAAGCGCGGCGCGTGCAGGAGCGCGGGTCGCGCGGCCAGCAGCGTCGTCCCGCCGAGCGCGATGAAGCCGACGAACGCCAGCGCCACCAGGGCGGTCAGCGCGATCGAGCCGCCGTCGACTCCGCCGTCGGCCGCGACGCCGGCGGCGACGGCGACGAGCAGCAGCGCCAGGATGTCGTCGACGATCGCGGCGCCGAGGATCGTGCGGCTCGTGCGACGCTCGAGCACATCGAGGTCGAGCAGCACGGCGGACGTGATCGCGACGCTGGTCGCGACGAGCGCCTCGACCTCGCGCAGATCGGACAGCCGCGTCTGTAGCCCGACCCAGAACAGCAGGAAGACGACGCCCAGCTCGGCGAAGACCTGGAGCACCTCGCTGGGCTCGACGAGCCCGAAGACGGCGGGGCCGACGAGCAGGCCGGCGAGGATCTCGCCGACGAGCGTCGGCTGGTGCAGGCGCCGGAACAGCTCGTCGCCGAGCTTCGCCGCGAGCAGGACGACGAACAGGTCGGTCAGGACGTCGGCGACACCGGCGGAGGCGGAGGCGGCAACTGGCACGGGCAGGTTCCTCTCGTCTGGTCAGCGGGGATCCGTGCCGACCAGGCTTCCCGGCGCACCGCGCCCGAGGCTATCGAAGCTCGTGGGCCTTCTCCGAACGTCCCGGGAAGACCCTCTACGCGTGCCCGACGATGACGCCGACGGCGGCGACGATGATGCCCCCGAGCGTGACCTGGATCAGCGAGGTGCGCAGCGCGACGTTAAGGAAGCGCTTGCGAACCCAGGCGATCGCGACCAGCTCGACGCTGACGACGGCGTAGGCGACGGTCAGCGCCGTGTCGATGTCGGAGATGAGGAACGGCAGCGCGTGTGCCGTGCCGCCCGCGAACGTCGCGACGCCCGTGATCAGGCCGCGCTGCAGCGCGGCGCCGCGCCCGGTGATCTCGCCGTCGTCGGACAGGCCCTCGGACATGCCCATGCTGATCGCCGCGCCGAGCGCGGCCGCGAGACCGACGAGCAGGGCGGCCTTCGAGCCCGCGATGTACGCCGTGGCGAAGATCGGGGCGAGCGTGGAGATCGTCCCGTCGATCAGGCCGATCAGCGCCGGCTGGACCACCTGCAGGAGGCGCTGGCGCTCGTCGGCGGCGCGCCAGCGGCGCACCAGCGTGATGTCGGCGGCGGGCATGAAAGTAGAATAGCATAACAACAAAAGACTTGTAATAAGGAGTCCCTAAGTAGGATGCCCTAAGATGGACCGCATGACCGAGGACCTTGCCACCGCGCTGCGTGACCGTGGGATGCGGGTGACCCCGCAGCGCGTCGTGCTGCACCGTGCGCTGCGCGAGCTCGACCGCCACGTGACCGCCGACGAGCTGCTCGAGTCCGTCTCCGACCGCCTGCCGAACGTCTCGCTGCCGACGATCTACGCGACCCTGGAGCTGCTCGAGGAGCTCGGCATGGTGCGCCGCGTCCAGCGCGCCGGCACGACGCTGTTCGACCCGCGCACCGAGTCGCACCACCACCTGATCTGCACGAGCTGTGGCGCGATCGAGGACCTCGACTCGGACCTCGACACCGCCAGGCTCGAGCGTGCCGCCGCCCGCCACGGCTTCGAGCACGAGCGCATCGAGGCCGTCGTCCACGGCCGCTGCGCGCGCTGCCGGGCGGCCATCAGCAGCTGAGCAGCCCCCGCAGGGTCGTGGCGACGTGACCGGGTTCGAACGTGACCTGGCGCCACGTGAACCGGACGACGCGGAAGCCGAGGATCGACAGGCGTTGATCACGTCGACGGTCGCTTTCGAACGCACGCCGGGTGGTATGGACGTCGCGGCCGTCGACTTCGACGATCAGGCGCGGCCCGCGCCAGAGGAAGTCCGCTTCGGCGCCATCGCCGTCGGAGAACGCGATCCAGACGTTGACGCCGTCCGGTGCCATCCCCGCGTGACGCGAGATCGCGAGGAAGCGCTCCTCGAGCTCGTTGCGGGTCAGGGTGCTGCCGAGCTGGTGCTCGCTGAGAACCGCTCGAAGAAGGCTCGCACCACGGCGGCCCTGTGCTCGGTGAAGGACGCCGTCGATCGCGAGCATGTCCAGCATGCGCTGTGTCTCCGCCTGCTCACAGGCACGCTCGATCTCGCGGCGCGTGGCGTCCTCGGCGACGTCGAGCAATGTGCGCGCGAGCGTCGTGCACGGGATGTTGTCGACGAGGACGACATCGTCAGCTGTCAACGTCGCGCCGCTGTGGATGCGAATGCCGGCGCGTCTCCGTGCGGTCGAGTCCGCAGCAGTCACGTCGATCCATCCGGGGACGCGCATCCGCAGGTTGAGCAGCACCGCTGCCGTGCGATGCGAAGCCACGGTCTCCGGTCGGCAAGCGAGCACCGCAGCCATGACGCGCCCGCGATGCGTCAGCCCGCGACGACCGACCGCAAATACGCCGCGATGGACCCGATGCAAGCGCCCTGCGGCGACGCGACTGCGGACGGCGCTCGCTGACAGCCCCAACGCGACGAGCTGGCGCAACGCGACAACCCCGTGTTGGTGTTCGGCCAATCGCGCGAGGAGGTGATCACGGGGGGTCTCGACGTTTTCGTCCAGCATGTGGACGTTTTTGGGCAAGGCCTCCATCGAGCGCCATGCTCGTCTGGCGTTCGTGGCGGAACCACACGTGATCGCCAAGAGCAAGGCGTGAAACTGTCACCGATCTGCGCTGGCTACGCTCCGCCCATGCGCGCGATCCCGGCCGGCCTCCTGCTGCTCGCGGCCGCCGCCGGGTCCTGCGGTGCGTCGACGGTCGATGCCGCCAAGGCCGAGCGGATCATCCGCCGCGCGGTCGCCGAGCAGTTGCAGTCGCGTGTCGCGTCGGTCACGTGCCCCGGGGACGTCAGGCAGGAGCCGGGCGGCAGGTTCACGTGTACGGTGACGGGCGCGGACGGCTCCAAGGGCGCCGCCACCGCTACGCAGCGCGAGAACGGCGGCTTATCGGTCAACGCGCCGTTTCTGAACGTGCGCGAGGCGGAGGGTGTCATGGCCGAGCAGATCGGCCGGCCGATCAAGCGCGACGACGTCCGCGTCTCGTGCCCGGAGATCGTCGTGGATCGCCAGGACCGGCGCTTCACGTGCACGGCGACCGCCGGCGGCAGATCGGCGAACTTCACCGTACGCCTCACCGACGGCGCCGGGCATTTCACATACAGGCCGCCGAAGCTGCGTTGACCGCCGCGACTCAGCTGTCGCGCAGCTGGCGCAGCACGTACTGCAGGATCCCGCCATGGCGGAAGTACTCCGCCTCCTTCGGCGTGTCGATCCGCACGCGTGCCTTGAGCTCGCGCTCGGCCGCGTGCACGGTGACCTCCGCGGGCACCGGCTCGCCCGCGTTCATCGGCGCTGCCAGCCCGCTGATCGAGAAGACCTCGTCGCCGTGCAGCCCCAGGTCGGCGGCGCTGGCCGGCAGCTGCAGCGGCAGGACGCCCATCCCGATGAGGTTCGAGCGATGGATGCGCTCGAAGGACTCCGCCAGCACCGCGCGCACCCCGAGCAGCCGCGTGCCCTTCGCCGCCCAGTCGCGCGACGAGCCCGAGCCGTACTCCTTGCCCGCGAGCACGACGAGCGGCGTGCCCTCCTCGAGGTAGGCGAGCGAGGCCTCGTAGATCGTCATCTGCCGCGGCTCGCGATGGGCGTTGAACTTCAGCGTCCAGCCGCCCTCGGGCAGATCGGCCCAGCGGCCGCCGAGCAGGTTGCGCAGCCGGATGTTCGCGAACGTGCCGCGCACCATCACCTCGTGGTTGCCGCGCCGCGCGCCGTAGGAGTTGAAGTCGCGCGGCGCGACGCCGTGCTGCTGCAGGTACAGGCCCGCCGGCGAGTCGGGCTTGATGGATCCGGCGGGGGAGATGTGGTCGGTCGTGACGGAGTCGCCGAGCAGCGCCAGCACGCGCGCGCCCTCGATGTCCTGCACCGGCGGCGGCTCGGCCGGCATGCCCTGGAAGTACGGCGGCAGGTGCACGTAGGTCGAGCTCTCGTCCCACGCGAAGCGGTCGCCGACCGGCACGTCGAGCGAGTTCCAGCGTTCGTCGCCGGCGAAGACGTCGCCGTAGGACGAGCGGAACATCTCCGAGCGCACCGCGCGCTCGACCGTCTCGCCGACCTCCTGGCTGGACGGCCACAGGTCGCGCAGGTAGACGTCGTTGCCGGCGCGATCCTGGCCGATCGGCTCGTTGACGATGTCGGCGTCCATCGATCCGGCCAGCGCGTAGGCGACCACGAGCGGCGGTGACGCGAGGTAGTTCATCTTCACGTCGGGGTTGATACGTCCCTCGAAGTTGCGGTTGCCCGACAGCACCGACACGACCGCGAGGTCGTTGGCGGCCACGGCGTCCGATACCGCGCGCGGCAGCGGCCCCGAGTTGCCGATGCACGTCGTGCAGCCGTAGCCGACGAGGTGAAAGCCGAGCGCCTCGAGGTCGTCGGTCAGCCCGGCCCGGTCGAGGTACTGCGTGACGACCTTCGAGCCGGGTGCCAGCGATGTCTTGACCCACGGCTGGCTGCTCAGCCCGTGGGCGACCGCGTTGCGCGCCAGCAGGCCGGCGGCGAGCATCACCGATGGGTTGGACGTGTTCGTGCAGCTCGTGATCGCGGCGATCACGACGCGGCCGTGGTCGAGGTCGGTCTCGGTCCCGTCGTCCATCACGATCTCGACGCGGTTGTCCTGGCGCTCGGCGAGCCTCGCCGCGGCGATCGCCTCCGCGTGACCTGGATCGGTCGCGTGCTCGGGTGGGCGCATGCCCTTGCGCCCCGTGTACGTCGGCGGGTCGGAGGCCGGGAACGAGAGCGCGTCGAACTCGATCGTGTCGCCACCGTCGGCGTCCTCGGCGCCGTCATGCGGCAGGAAGTCCTTCAGTGCGATGCGAAACGCCGCCTGCGCGTCGCTCAGCGCGACGCGATCCTGCGGGCGCTTCGGACCCGCCAGCGACGGGACGATCTCGCCGAGGTCGAGCTCGATCGTGTCCGAGTAGATGGGCTCGGGTGAGCTCTCGTCGTGCCACAGTCCCTGCTCGCGCGCGTACGCCTCCACGAGCTCGAGGCGGTCCTGCGGTCGCCCCGAGAACTTCAGGTAGCGAATCGTCTCGGCATCGATCGGGAAGATCGCGCACGTCGAGCCGAACTCGGGGCTCATGTTGCCGATCGTCGCGCGGTCGGCGAGCGGCAGCGACGCGAGGCCCTGGCCGTAGAACTCGACGAACTTGCCGACGACGCCGTGCTCGCGCAGCATCTCGGTGACGGTCAGCACGAGATCGGTCGCCGTCGCGCCCTCCGGCAGCTCGCCACGCAGCTTGAAGCCGAGCACCTGTGGGATCAGCATCGGCATCGGCTGGCCGAGCATCGCCGCCTCGGCCTCGATCCCGCCGACGCCCCAGCCCAGCACGCCGAGGCCGTTGATCATCGTCGTGTGCGAGTCCGTGCCGACGAGCGTGTCTGGGTACGCCACCGATGGGTGAGCGTCGTCTCCGCGGGTGACGAAGACCACGCGCGCGAGGTATTCGAGGTTGACCTGGTGGACGATCCCCGTGTCCGGCGGCACGACCGCGAAGTCGTCGAACGCGGTCTGGCCCCAGCGCAGGAACGCGTAGCGCTCCTCGTTGCGCTCGAACTCGCGCTCGGCGTTGCGCGTGAACGCGTCGCGGCTGCCGAACGCGTCGACCTGGACGGAGTGGTCGATGACGAGCTCGGCGGGCACGAGCGGGTTGATCATCGCCGGATCGCCGCCCATGTCCGCCATCGCGTCGCGCATCGCCGCGAGGTCGACGACGGCGGGCACGCCGGTGAAGTCCTGCATGACCACGCGCGCGGGCGTGAACGCGATCTCCTGCGACGGCTCGGCAGCCGGATCCCAGCCCGCGAGCGCCTCGATGTCCTCGGCGGTCACCGATCCGTTGCCCTCCGTGCGCAACAGGTTCTCGAGCAGGATCTTCAGCGAGAACGGCAGTCGGGCGACGTCGAATCGGGGTGCGAGGGCGTCGAGGCGAAAGATCTCGACCGTGCGCGCTCCGATCTGGAGCGTGCTGCGGGCATCGAAGCTGTTCGTGGACAAGCGGGTCTCCGGGGGTGGCGCGGGCCGCGCCGCGCGAGATTGACTCGCTGCGAGCGCAGAACGAATCCATGAGTGTGGCAGCACCCGCCCGACTTCCGCCTGTCCGTCGGATGACGACGCTGTGAGCGAGCGCGTCTGGGACTATCCGCGCCCGTCCGCGCTCGTGCCGTGCGCGCGCCGCGTGCGGCGCGCCCGGCACGCGCACCTGGTGACGCGGCGCGGGCGCCGCCGCGCGTCTACTGCCATGCGCCGAAATATCGTCGTCTACTCTGTTCGGCGGGGAGCATGCTGTGCACGCTGCGGCCATGAGCGAACGGCGCAGTTCGGGCCTGGTGGGGCGCGGACGCGAGCTTGCACAGCTTGACGCGGGCCTGGAGCAGGCGTTCGCCGGCCGCGGCGGCCTGATCCTGCTGACGGGTGAGCCGGGCATCGGGAAGACCGCGTTGGCGCGCGAGTTCGTCGAGCACGTCTCCGCGCGGGGGGCCGAATGCGCCTGGGGCAGCTGCTGGGACGGCGGCGGCGCGCCCGCATACTGGCCCTGGGTGCAGGTCGGGCGCGCGATCAGCCGCCGCACGGACGCGCAGGCGCTGCGCGTCGCGCTCGGCGACGGCGCGCCGTGGATCGCGGGCCTACTGCCCGAGCTCGCGGGCGCGCTCGGCCCGCCCGCCGAGCCCTCCGAGCTCGACACCGACCAGGCGCGCTTCCGGCTCTTCGACGCGCTCGCCACGCTGCTGGCGACGGTCGCCGAGCAGCGCCCGCTCGTCGTCGTCCTCGACGACCTGCACTGGGCCGACGCGTCGTCGCTGCTGGCGCTGGAGTTCGTCGCCCGCGCGTTGCCCGACATCCCGCTGCTGGCGATCGCCGCGTACCGCCACGCCGAGGCGCATGCGCGCCCCGATCTCGCGGCCCCGCTCGGTGGCCTGGCCCGGGCGGCGACGCGACTGCCGCTCGAGGGCCTCGGCCGCGACGAGGTCGGGCTGCTGGCACAGGCGCGCGCACGCGGCCTTGGCCGCGGCGAGCGCGAGCCGATCCCGCCGCGGCTCGTCACGGCCGTGCACCAGGCCAGCGCCGGCAACCCGTTCTTCGTGGACGAGCTCGTGCAGCTGCTGGCCTCGCAGGGGCGCCTGCACGACAGCCACGCCGCCGATGGCCCGCTGCCGCTGCCCGACGGCGTGCGCGACGCGATCCGCCGGCGCCTGGACCCGCTGGAGCCGGTCGTGCTGGGGGCGCTCTGTGCCGCCGCCGTGATCGGCGGCGAGTTCGACCTGCACCCGCTCGCGAGCGTGCTCGGGGAGCCGCCGGGCACGGTGCTCGACTGGCTCGAGGTGCCGCTGCGCAGCGGGATCGTCAGCGCCGGCCGCGACGCCGGCCGCTACCACTTCGCGCACGCGCTCGTGCGCGACACGCTGCTGGAGAGCCTCGGCGCCACGCGCCGAGCGCGGCTGCACCGCGTCGTCGCCGAAGCGCTCGAGGAGGCCTACGGCGACGACCTCGAGCAGCACCTCGCCGTGATCGCGCATCACTTCCTGCAATCGGCGACCGAGGGCGGTGCCGAGCGCGCGGTCGACTACGCGGCGCGGGCGGCGCAGCGGGCCGTCGTGCAGTTCGCCTACGAGGAGGCCGCGCGTCTCTACGAGCGCGCGCTCGACGTCGCCGCCTCGCTGCCCGCCGACGAGCGGCGTGCCTGGCAGCTCACGCAGGGACTCGGCGAGGCGCGGATGCGCGCGGGCGACGTCGACGGCGCGCAGCGCGCGCTGCGCGCCGCGGCCGGGCACGCGCGCCGGCTCGACGACCCCGAGCGCCTCGCGCAGACCGCGCTCGCCGGCACGCTCGGGTCGTTCTCGCCCGGCCTGGTCGAGCCCGAGCTCGTCGCGACGCTCGAGGAGGGGCTGCGCCGCCTGGAGGGCATGCCGCCCGTCGAGGAGTCGCTGCGGCGCGCGACGATCGACGCGCTGCGCTGCCGCCTGCGCGTCCAGCTCGCGCTGGCGCTGTACTGGTCGCCGCAACGTGCGCGCCGCGAGCGGCTCGTCGACCAGGCGCTCGGCATCGCGCGGAGTCTGTACACCGGCCGGACCGCGCGCGCCTCGCGCGCGCACCGCGTGCTCGGCGACCGCACGCTGGCGTTCGCGCTCGCGCAGGGGTTCGTCGCGGTGTGGGGGCCCGAGACCGTGACGCGCGGGCTGCCGATCTCGATCGAGGCGCTCGAGCTGTGCGAGCGCACGAACGACGCCGAGCTCGGGATGCAGGTGCGCCTGTGGCGCATCAGCCTGCTGCTCGAGCTCGACGACCCCGTTCGCGCCGACGAGGAGATCGAGGCCTTCGGCTCGACCGCGCGCCGCCTCGGCCAGCCGCGGATGCTCGTCTACGACCCGCTGCACCGCGCGATGGCCGCCCACCTGCGCGGCGACTTCGCGGCATCCGAGCGCTTCACGGCCGAGGCCGTCGCGCAATCGCGCGGCGTGCCTGGCTCGATCGCGCCGATCATCGCCGACGCGCAGACGTTCCTCGTGCGCCGCACGCAGGGTCGCCACCTCGACCTCGAGCCGCTCGTGCGAAAGAACGCCGACCGGCTGCCGGCGATGCGCCGCTGGCGCTGCGGCCTGGCGCTCGTGCTCGCCGAACTGGGTCGCGAGGACGAGGCCCGCCGGGAGCTCGAACACCTCGCCGCCGCCGACTTCGAGGATGTCCCGCGCGACGCGCTCTGGCTGGTCTCGATGTCGCTGCTCGCCGAGCTGTGCACGCTGCTGCACGACCGTCCGCGGGCGCGCCGCCTGTACGAGCTGCTCGTGCCCTACGAGGGTCGCAACGTCGTCTCGATGGGCGCCGCCTACGTCGGCCCGGTCGCGCGCTACCTCGGCCTGCTGGCGATGACGATCGGCGAGGATGAGCGCGCGCTCGGGCACCTGGGGACGGCCCGCGCGGCGGCCGAGCGGATGGGCGCGCGGCCCACGGTCGTGCTGACCGCACTGGACGCCGCCGAGGTGCTCGCACGACGCGACGCGCCGGGTGACGCGCCACGCGGCCGCGCGCTCGTGCAACGCGTCACGCAGGACGCGGTGCAGATGCGGATGGACGGCGCGATCGCCCGCGCCGACGATCTCCTCGCGCGCCTGGAGGAGGCGCCGGCCCCGGCGCGACACGCGCCCCGCCTGCGCCCGCTCCACGCTGCGCTGCGCCGCGAGCAGGACGTCTGGCTGCTGGACTACGACGGGCGCAGCATCTGCCTGCACGACGCCAAGGGCCTGCACCACCTGGCGGCGCTGCTCGCGAATCCCGGCACGCCGATCGCCTCGGTTGCGCTCGCGGGCGCACTCTCGGGTGGCGATCACGGCGCGGCGGCGGCCGGCATGACGGCCTACCGCGCGCGGGCGCTCGACCTGCGCGAGGAGCTCGACGAGGCCCAGGCCTTCAACGATCCCGAGCGGGTCTCGCGTGCGCGCGAGCAGCTCGAGGCGCTGGCGGTCGCCGTGGCGCAGGCCGACCTCAGCACGAGCGCCGCCGGCGAGCGCGCGCGGATCAACGTCACCCGGGCGATCAAGGCGGCGGTCCGGCGGATCGCCGCGCTCGAGCCCGAGCTCGGCCACCTGCTGCGCGGCACGGTCCGCACCGGCACCTCGTGCGCCTATGAGCCGGATCCCGGGGTGCCGCTGGAGTGGGAGGTGCAGCGCTAGTGCTCCGTCTCATAACAGTCCACCCGAAACCCCGGGCGCCGATCACCGCCTGGCCGCGTCCTCGGACACTCGATGTGCCAGAGGCACACCTTCGGTCCTGCGTCCTTGCCAGCCGGC
>Ga0136615_10000346_pt1 | contig 21058 bp, 19 predicted proteins | sample AntDrymUQ2882206_2_FD_106647 | JGI IMG/M metagenome (GOLD analysis project Ga0136615, IMG submission 106647) | Polar desert sand microbial communities from Dry Valleys, Antarctica - metaG UQ288 (22.06) | ecosystem: Environmental > Terrestrial > Soil > Desert | place: Antarctica: Dry Valley... | reverse complement strand
GACGTCCACCGAGCGGTCGTAGCTCCGGTATTCGCCATCCCAGACGGAGACGTAGAGCTCAGAGCGGCTTACGACCTGGTTCGAGCGCTGCGCGAGCGCGGTCAGGAGCTGGAGCTCGCGCACGGTCAGCGGCAGCGGGCCGCCCTCGACCAGCGCGACGTGCTCGGCCGGGCGGATCTCGAGCGGGCCCGCGTTGAGCACGCCGCAGCCGTTCGCCCGTGCGTGTCCGTCGACCGCCGCCATGCTCGGCGTACAGCTTCCGGCGGGCGCGCCGCGTGCCCGTTACCGGGGCGTGATCCTCCTGTGAAAAACGTGTGAAGCCCGCAGAGCCGCCTGTGATCACACGTACACTGCCTCGAAGATGATCCGACTCGCGATCGTCGACTCCGACTCGGGCTTCGTGCGCGTGCTGTGCAAGCGCCTCGAGGCAATGAGCTGGGATCACCGCGTCCTGGCCGCGCCTCCGCCCGTCGAGGAGCTCGTGGCCATCCGCCTGAACGCGATGGTCGTGGACCCGGCGGTGCTCGGTCCGCACGCCTGGGAGTTCCTCGAGCGCGTCGGGGCCGCGCTTCCCGCGATGGGACTCGTCGTGTGCACCGGCCGCTCCACCGTGGCGCAGCGCGTCCGCGGCCTCAGGCTCGGTGCGGACGACTGGATCACCAAGCCCTGCCACCCGGAGGAGGTCGTGGCGCGCGTCGAGGCCGTCGTGCGGCGGCGCCGACGAGCGTCCACACCCGCCGACGTGGGCCCGCTCGTGGCCGGCGAGCTCGAGATCCGAGCCGACCAGTTCCAGGCGTTCGTGGGGTCCCAGAGCGCCGAGCTCACGCGGCGCGAGTTCGAGCTGCTCCACCTGCTCGCCGAGGGCCGCGGGCAGGTGCTCCAGCGCGAGGAGGTCTACCAACGCGTCTGGGGCTACCAGATGGCGCGCGGGGACCGCTCGGTGGACGTCTTCGTCCGCAAGGTGCGCAGCAAGCTCAAGGCGCTGTCGCCGGAGTGGAACTACATCCACACGCACTTCGGCATCGGCTACCGCTTCCAGCCGGAGACGAGCGACGGCGAGCCGGCCGATGTGACCGCCCCGGGCGCGGATGTCCCGGGTCCGGTCCCCGACGCCGCGCCGGCCGATAGCCGGCCGGCCGACGGCGAGCCGGGCGCCGTGTACGAGGGCGCCGTGCACGAGCTGGGCGCCCGCCTCGCCTCGTCGGCATGAGCGTTCTCCGGCGCCAGGCGCCACTCGACTCGGGTCTGCTCGGCCTGTTCGAGGAGGCGGCGAGCAACGCCGAGCGAGCGGCGGTCCTGCTGCGCGAGATGCTTGCGGGCTTCCCGGAGCGCTCGGAGCTCGCGCGCGACGTGCTGCTCTGCGAGCAGGAGGGCGACCGCATCACCCACGACGTGATGCAGCGCATGAGCTCGAACGGCACGAGGCCGGGCATCGAGGCAGGCGACGTTCACGCGCTGGCGGGCGCGATCGACGACATCGTCGATCATGCCGAGGAGGCCGCCGACTTCCTAGGGCTCTACGGGATCGAGGCCCCGATGGAGCAGGCGGAGGAGCTCTCCGAGGTGCTGGTGGGCGCGACCGGCGGCGTGACGCGCGCGCTCGATGCGCTTCGGACCGGCGACGATCTCGCGAGCCGCCTAGTCGCGATCCACCAGCTCGAGAACGAGGGCGACCGGGTTTCGCGCGACGCGATCGCTGCGCTGTTCGCCGGACACATCGATCCGATGGTCGTGATCCGCTGGAAGGACATCTTCGAGTCGCTCGAGGAGGCGGTCGACGCCTGCGAGACCGCGGCGCACGTGATCGAGGGCATCGACCTCAAGCGTCGTCGCTAGAGCGACGCGCGTTCTCACCCGCCGTCCGGCAGATGGCGGCGGCGGACCCGCCGGCTCGCTTCGCCCCCCGGATCGACGGGCAGCTCGCCGAAGCCGCCGAGCGTCACGGCATGAGCCGGCTCGAGGCCGCGGCCTACGATCGGCTCGGGGTTCAGCTGGCGTAGGCGGGCGTGCGGGAGCGCAGGAGCCCGCCGCTCACGAGCCGGATCGGCCCGAGGCCGGTGGCCCGCCGGGCCAGCGGCTCGGGGACGCCGGCCCGAATCGCGGCGCGCAGTCCGCGCTTGAGCGCGGGACCGCGGGCCAGCGAGTGGGCGTCTGAGGCGAGCGCCCCCACCACGCCGGCGTGCACGAGCAGGTTCGCCGCGGCGCGTGCCGTCGGGCCGTGGTCGCCCACCAGCGAGCTCGCGTTGACCTGGAGCGCGGCGCCCCGGTCGACTTCGCGGCGCAGCCCTGCGCCATCGTCGGCGAGGAGCGCGGCGCTGCGCTCGGGGTGCGCCAGGACGACGCCGAAGCCGCGCTCGCGCAGCTCGTCGGCGGCATCGTGGAACGCCGGGTCGATCGCGAACGGGCTCTCCAGCAGGAGCCAGCGCGCCCCCGGCGGCCCGACGGCCACGGTCTGGAGCTCGCTCTCCGTCAGCCGGGCGACCATGTCGTGGCCGAGCTCCGCCCCGCACAGGACGCGCAGCGGGATGGCCTCCGCCGCGAGCGCGGCGCGGACCTCGCGGACGCGCGCGGGCAGGTCGTCCACCTCCGCGTGGAAGTCGCCGCGAACGTGCGGCGTGGCCACCACCGTTGCGGTGCCGTCGCGCACGGCGGCGCAAGCCAGTGCGAGCGAGTGCCCCATGGTCGCGGGCCCATCGTCCACGCCAGGGAGCAGGTGGAAGTGCAGGTCCACCCAGGCTGTCATCGTGAGGAGAGCGTCGCGCGCGCCCGCGCGCGACGCGTGAACGGGTCGTGATCGCCGTGTGAAGAGACCGTGACCGTGCCCGCCGCGCCCTGAGGCGTCGCGACCCGCGGCCCGGCGGACCGTCTACAGTCACGCCGTGCTCTGGCTCCTTCGCCACGGGGACGCCGCGGATGGCTCGCCGGACGCAGAGCGGAAGCTGACGAAGAAGGGCGAGCGACAGGCGGTTACGGCCGGCGCCGCCTTGGCCGCGCTCGGGGTGGAGATCGAGGCCTGTCTCACCAGTCCCAAGGTGCGCGCCGCCGAGACGGCTCGGCTGGCCTGCGAGCCGCTCCGCGCGGAGCCGCAGCACGAGCCCGCGCTCGCCGGCGGGCCCTTCGACGCCAACCAGCTTGCCGCCGGCCTCGGCGAGGTGCTGCTCGTGGGCCACGACCCCGACTTCTCGATGGCCGTCCACGACCTGACCGGAGCGCAGGTCCGGATGAAGAAGGGCGGGCTCGCTGGCGTGGATCGCGGTGAGCTGATCGTGATGCTGCGGCCCGCTGAGCTGCACGCCATCGCGGGAGCCTCCTGAGGCGCTGGGCCGCCGCCTCGCGACCCTCCCAGGCTCCTCTCAGTTTCCTCTCAGGTAGCGGGTCATGATGGCGGCATGCGCGTGCTGCTCGTCGAGGACGACCTACGAATGGCCGCGGCCATCCGCCGCAGCCTGCGCGGCGAGGGGATCGTCGCCGACGTGGCCGCCAAGGGCTCCGACGCGCTCTGGATGGTGAGGGCCACCGAGTACGACGCCGTCGTGCTCGATGTGATGCTGCCCGACGCGGACGGCTTTGCGACCTGCCGCCGGCTGCGTTCGGAAGGCATGTGGCTGCCGGTGATCATGCTGACCGCGCGCGACTCGGTGGAGGACCGCGTGCGCGGCCTCGACGAGGGTGCGGACGACTACCTGACCAAGCCCTTCTCGCTGGCGGAGCTGCTCGCGCGGCTTCGAGCGCTCGTGCGGCGAGGGCCGGTGGAGCGCCCGACCGTGCTCGTGGTGGGCGACCTGCGCCTCGACCCCGCGACCCGCCAGGTGTGGCGCGGCGACAGCGAGGTCGAGCTCTCGGCGCGGGAGTTCGCCCTGCTCGAGACGTTCATGCGCCGTCCGGGTCAGGTGTTCAGCCAGACCCAGCTCTTGGAGGCCGCCTGGGACCTCGGCTACGAGCAGCGCTCGAACGTGGTCGAGGTGTACGTGCGCTACCTGCGCGAGAAGCTCGACCGGCCGTTCGGCGTCACGTCGCTCGAGACGGTCCGCGGCATGGGCTACCGGCTACGAAAGGACGGCGGCGCGTGAGCCGGGTCCCGATCCGCGCCCGGCTGACGGCCGCGTTCGCGCTGGCGATGGTGCTGGTCCTCGCGGGCGCCGGCCTGTTCGTCTACCTCCGCCTCGAGGCCGACCTCAGCGAAGCGGTGGACGAGGGCCTTCGCGCCCGCGCCGACGCCGTCGCGGCGCTGGCGCAGCAGTCCGCTTCCGCTCCCGACAGCGCCGACGCCGGCGGCCTCGAGGACGCGGAGGAGGGCTTCGCTCAGGTCCTGTCGGCCGACGGCCGGGTGCTGGACGCGACCGGTGGTGCCGGCGGCCCGGCGCTGAGCGCTGAGGAGCTCCGGCGCGCGACGGAGGAGAGCTTCCTGCTCGAGCGCGAGGTGGCGGGCATCGAGGGCACGGCGCGGGTGCTCGCGCTGGCGGCTCCGGGCCCCGGCAGCGCACCGCCCGTCGTGGCGGTCGGGCAGTCACTGGACGACCGCGACGAGGCGCTCGCGGGTCTCGTCGCCTCCTTTGCGATCGGCGGCCCGCTGGCGGTCCTGCTCGCGTCGATCCTCGGCTACGCGCTCGCCGCGGCGGGGCTACGGCCCGTGGAGGCGATGCGCCGGCGCGCCGAGAAGGTCTCGCTGCGCGAGGAAGGCGAGCGGCTGCCGCTGCCGGAGGCTCGCGACGAGGTCCGCCGCCTCGGCGAGACGCTCAACGAGATGCTCGACCGGCTGCGGCGATCGTTCGAGCGCGAGCGACGCTTCGTGGCGGACGCGAGCCACGAGCTACGCACGCCGGTCGCCGTCGTCAAGACCGAGCTCGAGGGCGCCCTGCGTACGGGCGACCTCGGGCCGGGGGTGCGCGAGGCGCTCCTCGCGGCCGTCGAGGAGTGCGACCGGATCGCGCAGCTCGCCGAGGACCTGCTGGTCATCGCGCGCGCGGCCGACGGCGAGCTGTCTGTCCGCCTCGAGCGGCTCGACGCGCGCGCGGCGCTCGACCGTATCCGTGAGCGCTTCGTCGACCGCGCCGCCGGGCACGGCCGCCTCCTCGGGGTCGAGGCGCCCGAGGGCCTGACGCTGTGCGCCGACCCGCTGCGGCTGCGCCAGGCGCTCGGCAACCTGCTCGACAACGCGCTGCGGCACGGCGAAGGCGACGTCGTGATCGTCGCTCGGTCCTCCGGAAGCGGCGCCGAGGTCGACGTGAGCGACCGGGGCGCCGGCTTCGGCCCCGCGATGGACGAGCGGGCGTTCGAGCGCTTCACGCGCGGCGACGAGGCGCGCATTCGGGGGGGAGCGGGCCTCGGCCTCGCGATCGTCAGGGCGATTGCCGACGCCCACGGGGGCAGCGCCGCCATCGTCCCCGGCGCGGGAGCGACCGTGCGCGTGTGGCTGCCGGACCCCGCGCCGCACACCAACCTGCCGCGAGCCGGCGAGCCGGCCGGCTACACGAATCGGTAACCGGTCGGTCACCGAGAAGTCACGCAATGCGACCGGGCGCGGTCGAGGATCGTCGTGTCAGCCCCGACCCCCCGAAAGGACCTCGACATGACGAACGTGCTCGACCGAGTGGAGCGCCTGCTCGCCGCATCACGCTCGACCGACGTGCCGGCCTGCATCGTCTGCAGGCGGCCGATCCGCGCCGGCGACAGGCGCATGACCGTGCGCGGCACGGTCCAGGCGCACCAGCTCTGCGCCACCTACCGCATGCGCCAGGTGGACGCCGGCGCGACGCGCGCCGGCTACCCGCCGCGATGAGCGGCGCGGCCGCCGGCCGGTAGGCCGCGCCGGCGGGCGTCGCCCCCAAGGCGGTCGGCGAGCGTCTGCGAAGCTTGGCGCGCGTGGCCTACGCCTGCGTCGACATCGGCAGCAACACCACCCGCCTGCTCGTGGCGGAGGCCAGCGACGGGCGCCTGCGCGAGCTCATGACCCAACGGGTCTACAACCAGCTCGGCAAGAGCCTCGGCAACGCGGGCGTCATACCGACCGACAAGGTCGGCGAGACCGCCGAGACCGTGGCGACGCAGGCCCGCCACGCCCACGAGTACGGGGCGGAGCGGATCGAGGTGGTGGCCACGGCCGCGATTCGAGAGGCGGCGAACCGCGAGCTCCTGACCGCCGCGGTCAAGGCGGAGGCCGGGATAGCGGTACGCGTGCTGACCGGCGACGAGGAGGCACGACTTTCCTTCCTCGGTGCCACCAAGGCGCTCGGCGCTCCGGTCGAGGGCCAGGTCGCCGTCGTGGACGTCGGCGGCGGTTCGACGGAGATCGCGATCGGGACCGTGGCGGGGGGCGTCGAATGGTCTGAGACCTTCCGAATCGGCTCCGGCTTTCTCACCGACAGCTACGTCCGTTCCGACCCCCCGGCCGCGGCCGAGCTCCAGGCGGTGCGCGAGCACGTCGCCGGCATCTTCGAGGGACTCGTCCCGCCTCCGGTGCAGCGCGCGGTGGCGGTCGGCGGCAGCGCCACCTCGCTGCGGCGGGTCGTCGGCGCGGAGCTGGCGCACGACGCGCTCGAGCGCGGCGTACGAATCCTCTGCACCACGGAGGTGGACGAGGTGGCGAGGCGCTTCGAGCTCGACGCTCGCCGGGTGCGGCTCCTGCCCGCCGGCATCCTGGTCCTCGAGGCGCTGTCGGACACGCTCGGGCACCCGCTCACGATCGGCGGAGGCGGGTTGCGCGAGGGTGTGATCATCGAGATGGTCGCCGGGGCTGAGGCCTGATGGCCAAGGCACGCGCGATCCCGGGCATCGCTCCACAGAGCAGCTTCAGCGAGGCGGCGGCCGACGCGGTGGAGGTGCGCACCGGGGAGCTGTTCTCGTTCACGGAGGGAGTGCTGGACACCGGCGACGTCGAGCGCGTGCACGACATGCGCGTGGCCAGCCGCCGGCTGCGCGCGGTGCTCGAGGTATTCGCTCCGTGCTTTCCCAAGCGGGAGCTGCGGCAGACGCTGCGCGAGGTCAAGGCACTGGCCGACGACCTCGGCGAGCGCCGCGACCCGGACGTCGCGATCGCGGCGCTCGAGCGGGTGGGCGCCGGACTCGCGGCCCCGGACCGCCCCGGGCTCGACGGCTTGATCGCGGAGCTCTCGAAGAGTCAGGAGAGCGGCAACGCGCTGCTCGCCCGCCGTCTCGAGCGCGTGGAGGAGATCGACCTGCAGGGGCGCCTCCTGGCGCTGTCGGCGGCCGCGAGGACGACGTGGGCGCCACCTGGAGCCGAGAAGCCATGAAGGCGCGCAAGGTCAAGGGGCTCGACCCGGAGGGCGCGCTGGCCGAGAACGCCCTGCGGATCGCGCGCACTCGCCTCGACGAGCTCCACTCGTTCGCCGGCGCGGCGCGCGATCCCGAGAACGTGACCGCGCTGCACGACATGCGGATCGCCGCCAAGCGAGTCCGCTACCTGCTCGAGCTGGTGGAGCCGTGCTTCGGGCAGCCCGCCAAGCGGGGCGCGAAGCGCGCGAAGGCGCTTCAGACGCTCCTGGGCGAGATCCACGATTGCGACGAGATGCTGCCGCTCGTGCGGGGACACGTGAAGCGGCTGCGCGCCGAGGACGCTACCGCCATTCGAGCCGGGGCGGGCGAGCGCGCCACGGACCTGGACCCCGACGCCGCGCGCGCGGCGCCCAACCGCACCCGCTACCGCGGCCTCGAGGCGCTCCACGCCTACCTGCGCGCGCGCCGCCACGTGCTCTACGTGCGCTTCGTGCGCGAGTGGGCCAAGCTCGAGGGCGACGGCTTTCGCGAGGCGCTCGAAGGCGACCTCGCCCGCGCCGCCGGCGCTACGCTTCAGTCCGGCAGCGAGGAGGGGGTCCACGCGAGCTGAATATGCCGCACGCTGCTAACAGCCAGACCGAAGTCGCAGAGCGCCCGGCCGAGTCGGGCGAGGCGCCGCAGCGAGAGGCGCCCTCGCTCGACGCGCCCGAGCTCTACACCAACCGCGAGCTGTCGTGGCTCGACTTCAACGACCGCGTGCTCCAGCTCGCCGAGGACGAGTCGCTGCCGCTGCTCGAGCGGCTCAAGTTCATTGCGATCTACGCGTCGAACCTCGACGAGTTCTTCATGGTGCGGGTCGCCGGCCTCCACGACCAGGTCGACGCCGGCATCGACGTGCGGGGGCCCGACGGGCTCAGCCCGTCGCAGACGATCGATGGGGTCGCGGAGCGCGTGCGCGCGCAGGCTCATCGGCACTCGCGGCAGTTCGCGGAGGAGCTGTGCCCGGCGCTGGCGCGCGAGGGCATCAAGGTCGTGTCCTGCGACGACTGCGACGAGCCCGAGCTCGAGGCTCTCGACCGCCGCTTCCACGAGCAGATCTTTCCCGCGCTGACGCCGCTCGGCGTGGGGCCGGGCCGGCCCTTCCCCTACATCTCGAACCTCTCGCTGAGCCTCGCGGTGTGGCTGCGCGATCCCATCTCCGGGGCCGAGAGCTTTGCTCGCGTGAAGGTCCCCAAGGAGGTGCTGCCGCGGTTCGTCGAGATCGAGGGCGGTACGTTCGTCCCGCTCGAGAGCGTGATCGCACGCCACCTCGGCGAGCTCTTCCCCGGCACGGAGGTGGTCAGCCACGACGTCTTCCGCGTGGCCCGCGACGCCGACTTCACCGTCTCCGACGAGGCCGACGACCTGGTTCGCGCCGTCGAGGACGAGCTTCGCCGCCGCCGCTTCGGAGAGGTTGTCCGGCTCGAGGTGGGATCGGGGATGGCGCCCGAGATGCGCTCGCGGCTGGTCGGCTGGCTCGACGTGGAGGAGCGCCAGGTCTACGACGTGGACGGCCTGCTCGACATGACCGACCTGTGGGAGCTCCACGACCTCGACGGCCACCGCAAGCTCCGCGACCGGCCGTGGACGCCCGTCACGCGCCCGGCGTTCCAGTCCGACGGCCGCGAGAAGGCGGACCTGTTCGCGGCGATGCGCGAGCGCGACCTGCTCGTGCATCATCCCTACGACTCGTTCGGCTCCAGCGTCGAGCGCTTCCTCGAGCAGGCGGTGCGCGACCCCAACGTGCTGGCGATCAAGCTCACGGTCTACAGGACCTCCGACGACTCGGCCCTGGTCCCGTCGCTGATCGAGGCGGCCGAGCAGGGCAAGCAGGCGGTGTGCATGGTCGAGCTCAAGGCGCGCTTCGACGAGCGCCGCAACATCGAGTGGACGCGCGCCCTGGAGGAGGTCGGCGCGCACGTGGTGCACGGGCTGCCGGGGCTCAAGACGCACGCGAAGTGCCTGCTCGTGGTGCGCCGCGAGGGCCGCGGCGTGCGCCACTACGTCCAGATAGGCACGGGGAACTACCACGCCAAGACCGCCCGCCTCTACGAGGACTTCGGCCTGTTCACGACCGATCGCGAGATCACGGCGGACGTGGCCGACATGTTCAACCTGCTCACGGGGTTCGCCAGGCCCGCCAAGTTCCGCCGCGTGCTCGTGGCGCCGGAGTACCTGCGTGACGCGCTGCTCGAGGAGATCGAGGCGACCGTGGCGGCGCACCGCGATGGCGAGCCGGCGCGGATCGCGATGAAGATCAACGCGCTCGTCGATCGCCGCTGCATCCGCGCGCTGTATGAAGCGTCGCGGGCCGGCGTACAGATCGATCTCGCGGTGCGCGGGATCTGCTCGCTGATGCCCGGCGTGCCCGGGGTCAGCGAGACGATCACGGTCCGGTCGGTCGTGGGGCGCTTTCTCGAGCACTCGCGGATCTACTCGTTCCGGCGCGGCGAGGAGACGAGCTACTACATCGGCTCCGCCGATCTCATGCCACGCAACCTCGACGATCGCGTGGAGCTGCTCGCGCCCGTGTCCGACCCCGCCCTGCGCGCCGAGCTCGAGGACACGCTCGAGCGCTGCCTGGCTGATGACACCTTCTCCTGGGAGCTCGCCCCCGACGGCGAATGGATGCGCCGCACGGGCGGCGAGCGCGCGGCCCACGAGGAGCTGATCGAGGCGGCGATCGAGCGCTCGGCGCTCGCCGAGCCCTGAGCCGGGCTCGCGCGACGCGACGGGTTCAGCGCCACGGCCGGCGCGCCCGGCTCCGAAAAGGCGACGTGGCCCCGGAGGCCACGGCCCACGGAGCCACGCGCGGTAACGAGGAGGGGATCTCGTCGGTGGGAAGGCTGACGCGCGGCGGTCCGGAGCGTGTGAAAAGGTTGAGAACCGGCCGCATCCCTCCGAGACCGGCGGGCCCGCCAGCTACGCTCGGCGCATGACGGTGATCGCCCACGTCGGCCACGACCTCGTGTCGCTGATCTTCTTCGTGCCGGTGGTCGCGTTCCTCGCGTGGCTCGCGATCGACCAGGTGCGGGCCCGCAGAGGCGAGCGCGATGCCGGTCGGGACGGGGCCGACGCCCGACCGGACGCCTGAGCGGTCCGGCGTCGTCCGCTACCCTAGGAGCCCTTCTCGCGGGCGTAGTTCAGTTGGTTAGAACGCCGGCCTGTCACGCCGGAGGTCGCCGGTTCGAGTCCGGTCGCTCGCGTTTCGACCGGCCCCGCCGCGGGCAGTTCATCTGTCCGACAGGTCCATTCCCCTGCCTGTAGACGACCGTGCCCGAGCAGCTTCAGCCCATCGACCGTGAGGCCGCCAGAGCGGAGGCCTCCGGGCCGCCGCTCGAGACCGTCGCGCGTCCTGCTGCGAACGGCCACCTGCCGCGCGCGTCCGGGCGTTCGCTCCCCGGGGCCCTGCTGCGCGAGGCGCGCCCGAAGCAGTGGATCAAGAACCTGCTCGTATTCGCCGCGCCGGGCGCGGCCGGGGTCCTCACCCAGGCGGACGCCCTCGGCAGCGCGCTGCTCGCCTTCGCCGCGTTCTGCTTCGTCGCGAGCGGCACCTATTTCGTAAACGACGCGCGCGACGCCGAGGCCGACCGCGCCCACCCCCACAAGCGCCACCGGCCGGTGGCCGCGGGGCTCGTCTCGGTGGAGATGGCGCTCGGCGTCGGAGCGCTGCTGCTCGCGGGCGGGTTCGCGCTTGCGGCGGCGGTGAGCCTCGAGTTGCTCGCGCTGATGGCCCTGTACGTCGCGATCGGCGTGGCCTACACGCTGTTTCTCAAGCACACCGCGGTGATCGACATCGCGGTGGTGGCCTCCGGGTTCATCATCCGTGCCGTGGCGGGCGGCCTGGCGGTTGGGGTGCCGATCTCGCGCTACTTCCTGATCGTGGCATCGTTCGGCTCGCTGTTCATGGTCGCCGGCAAGCGCCACGGCGAGCACATCGACCTCGGGCCGGAGCGCGGGTCCGTTCGAGCCACGCTGTCCGAGTACTCGCGCGAGTACCTGCGCTTCGTGTGGACGATGTCCTCGGCGGTGACGATCACCGCGTACTGCCTGTGGGCGTTCGAGCAGTCGGGCGGCTCCGGGCTGCCCTGGTTCGAGCTGTCGATCGTCCCCTTCGTCCTCTTCGTGCTGCGCTACGCGCTGCTGCTCGGCAACGGCCGCGGGAGCGCCCCGGAGGAGCTGGTGCTGCGCGACCGCGGGCTCCAACTGTCCGCCCTGGTCTGGCTGCTCGCCTACGGCGCCGGCGTTTACCTCGGCGTGTAGCGGTACGTGAGCGCTGTTGGGGTCGCGGCCGAACCGCGGCTGCTCACCGGTTGGGGGCGGACGGCGCCGACGCTCGCGACCGTGACCGAGCCCGCCGACGTGGCCACGCTCCGAACCGCGGTGGAGCACGCTCCAGCGCGCGGCGTGGTGGCCCGCGGCCTCGGGCGCAGCTACGGCGACGCCGCCCAGAACGCCGGCGGAGCGGTGCTCTGCACCACCGCCCTCGACGCCGTGCGGCGGCTCGACCTCGATGGCGACCTGCTGACCGTCGGGGCGGGCGCCAGCCTGGCATCGCTCACCCGTCTCCTGGTCCCGCGCGGGCGCTTCCTGCCGGTCGTGCCGGGGACGGGGCACGTCACCGTCGGCGGGGCGATCGCCTCGGACGTGCACGGCAAGAGCCATCATCGCGACGGCGGCTTCGCCGCCCACGTCGCCTGCATCGAGCTCCTGACCCCGGACGGCGAGCGGCGGCGCGTGAGCCACGACGAGGACGGGGACCTGTTCGCGGCCACGGCCGGCGGAATGGGGCTCACCGGCGTGATCCTCGAGGCGACGCTGCGCCTGCTCCGGATCGAGAGCGACCGGATGGTGGTAGACACCGAGCGCGCGCGCGACCTCGACGACGTCATGGCTCGAATGGAGTCCGGCGACGCGCGCTACCGCTACTCGGTCGCGTGGATCGACTGCCTGGCGCGCGGCGCCCGCCTCGGACGCTCGGTGCTGATCCGCGGGGACCACGCGACCGCCGACCAGGTCGCCGCCGAGCGCGATGGAAAGCCCACGCTCGCCGCGCCCGCAGACGGCGCGATCGCCGCTCCGCCGTGGGCGCCACGCGGCCTGCTGCGCCCGGCCGCCGTTCGCGCCTTCAACGAGCTCTGGTTTCGGCGCGCGCCGCGCGAGCGGCGCGGGCAGCTCGAGGGGATGCGGGCGTTCTTCCATCCGCTCGACGGCGTGCGCGACTGGAACCGGCTCTACGGACCCTCGGGGCTGCTCCAGTACCAGCTGGTCGTGCCCTTCGGGCAGGAGCGGACGGTGCGCGCGGTGCTCGAGCGGCTCGCCGGCGCGCGGTCGCCGTCGTTCCTCGCGGTGATTAAGCGGCTGGGGCCGGAAGCCGGCCCGCTTTCCTTCCCGCTCCCCGGCTGGACGCTCGCGCTCGATCTCCCGGCCGGCGGCGGCGGGCTGGCCGACCTGCTCGACGGCCTCGACGAGCTGGTCGCCGATGTCGGCGGCCGGCTCTACCTGGCGAAGGACTCGCGCATGCGACCGGAGCTGCTGCCGCGGATGTACCCGCGGCTCGACGAGTGGCGGGCGGTGCGCGACCGCGTCGACCCCGACCGCCGCATGCGCTCCGACCTCTCCCGCCGGCTGGGACTCGATCGATGAGGGACGCACTCGGGCTGCCCCAGTCGGTGCTTGTGCTCGGCGGGACGTCCGAGATCGGCGTCGCGACGGCAGCCGCGCTCGCGCAGCGGCGAGCCCGGACCGTCGCGCTCGGCGTTCGCGACCCGGCTCGTGCCGAGGCCGCCGCGGCACGGATCCGTGCGGCCGGCGCCACCACGGTGGAGGCGGTCGCCTTCGACGCCGACGATCCCGACTCGCACGAGCGCTTCGTCGACGAGATCTTCGACCGCCACGGCGACATCGACCTGGTGCTGGTCGCGTTCGGCGTGCTGGGCGACTCGGATCGCAGCGCCGTCGACGGGCGCGTCGCGGCTGATGTGATCCGCACCAACTTCCTCGGGGCAGTGTCCGTCACCGTGCCGCTCGTGCGCCGCCTGCGCGGGCAGGGCCACGGCGCGATCGTCGTGCTGTCCTCGGTTGCCGGCGAGCGGGTGCGCAAGTCGAACTTCGTCTACGGGTCGTCGAAGGCGGGGCTCGACGGCTTCGCGCAGGGCCTGGGCGACAGCCTGCACGGGACCGGCGTGGACGTGATGGTCGTGCGTCCGGGCTTCGTCAAGACCAAGATGACGGCGGGCCTCGAGCCGGCGCCGCTCTCGACGACCGCGGATACCGTGGCGAGTGCGATCCTCGACGGGCTCGCCCGCGGCGCCCATACCGTCTGGGTCCCGGGCGCGCTGCGCTTCGTCATGGCGGCGCTGCGCCACCTGCCGCGGCCGCTGTATCGGCGGCTTGACGTCTAGCCGCCTGGCTCGGCCCGAGTTTGGCGAGTTGCGCCAGAGGCGTTAGCGCAACTCGCCAAGGTTTCGGATTCCGGGCGCCGCTACCGCTTGTCGCGCTGCGCGTCGGCCAGCGCCGCGGCCACGCGCCTCGCGCCGAGCCGCCGGTTGAGCGCGGCGACGAGCCCCGGGGCCGGCCCGGAGATCCAACCCCCCGCGCGCAGGGCGAGCGGGGCGACGTCGATCTCGGCGCGGTCGCGTTCGATGCCGCGCACCACCGCCTCGGCTACCTGGTCCGGCGATCGCAGCGAGACGCCCGGCGGCAACGAGACGTTCGCGTCGGCGAACATCCCCGCCTCGGAGATGAACCCAGGGAAGACGGTGGTCACGCCGACGCCGGAGCCGAGCAGGTCCTCGCGCAGGGCGAACGCGAACCCGCGCAGCCCGAACTTGGTGGCCGAATAGACCGAGCTACCGCCGGAGGCGACCTTCCCCGAGAACGACGAGACGAAGACGAGGTGGCCGGCGCCGCGCTCCACCATCGCCGGTGAGAGGGCCCGCGCGAGCTGCATCGGGGCGCGGAGGTTGACCGCCAGCGAGCGGTCGACCTGCTCCGCCGTGAACGAGTCGAGCGTGCCGCTTGCGGGCAGCCCGGCGTTTGCCACGAGCACGTCCACGCTCCCGGCGCGCTCCACCAGATCGGCGACCGACTCCCGCTCGGCCAGGTCGCAGACCGCGAACTCGACGCGGTCCCCGAGCTCCGCCGCCGCCTCCTCGAGCGCGTCCCGGCGGCGCCCCGAGAGCACGAGCTCGGCGCCGCGCCGGTGAAGCGCTTGCGCGATCGCTCGCCCGATGCCGCCCGACGCGCCGGTGAGGAGCGCCCGGCGCCCGGCGAGGTTCAGGCCCACGAAGCGTTCAGGACCCGGTACCCGAGTGAGTGGTGGTCCGCAGGGCGCTCTCCTCCGCCCCCTCGCCGCGCGGCTCGGTCAGGTCGAGCGCCGCGCGGACGATCCGGCTCTGCATCGCGAGGTGGGCGGGCGGGTAGCCCTCGCCGGGACTGGCTCGCAGCGGGCGGCCGACGTACTCGTACTCGACCCCGTCGGGGAGTATTGACCGCACCCGTGCCTCCATCACCGCGCGGGCGCCCATGTTCCGCGGCTCCTCCTGGGCCCAGACCACGCTGTCGAGCGACGGGTAGCTCGACATCAGCGCCTGGAGCTCGTTGGCGGCGAAGGGATAGAGGAGCTCGACGCGACCGATCGCGACGTGCTCCTGCCTAGCTCGCTGCTCGTGCTGGCTGAGGTCGTAGTAGACCTTGCCCGAGCAGAGCACGAGGCGGGTGACCCCCTCACGATCGCCGGCGAGCGACGGGTCGTCGAGCACCGGCTGGAACGAGCCCTCGGTGAGCTCCTCGAGCCGCGAGACGGCGGCCGCGTGACGCAGCAGGCTCTTCGGCGTCATGACGATCAGCGGGCGACGCTTCTTGACCAGCGCCTGGCGGCGCAGCAGGTGGAAGTACTGCCCCGGCGTCGTGCAGTTCGCGATTCGGATGTTTCCCTCCGACGCGAGGCTGATGAAGCGCTCGATCCGGGCGCTCGAGTGTTCGGGCCCCGAGCCCTCGTAGCCGTGGGGCAACAGCAGCGTCAGCCGCGAGGTGATCCCCCACTTGGAAAGGCCCGAGACCAGGAACTGGTCCACGACGACCTGGGCGGCGTTGACGAAGTCGCCGAACTGCGCCTCCCACAGCACCAGCGTCTCCGGCGCGTGGGCGCTGTAGCCGTACTCGAAGCCGAGGCAGCCGATCTCCGACAGCGGGCTGTTGTGGAGCTCGAACGGCGCCTGCGCCTTGGTCAGGCACTGGATCGGGACGTGGCGCTTCCCGGTCTCGGCGTCGTGCAGCACCAGGTGTCGCTGGCTGAACGTGCCGCGCTCGGTGTCCTGGCCGGTGAGCCGGACCGGGACGCTCTGCTGGAGCAGCGAGGCGAGCGCGAGCGCCTCGGCGTGGGCCCAATCGACCGTGCCCTCCTCCTCGAACGTCTTGCGGCGCCGCTCGAGTTGGGGGCCGAGCTTGCGGTGCAGCGTGAATCCCTCGGGGACCTTGTGCAGCTGGTTGTTGAGCGAGCGCAGCGTGTCCGCCCCAAGCGACGTCCGCGGCTCCCTGCTCGGCGTGCGGTCCACCTCGAACTCCCCGGTCTCGGGCTCGGGCTGCTCGATCGCGGCCTTGAGCTCGTCGTGCGCGTCGGCGAGCCGCTTGTGCGCCGCGCCGGCCATCGCCTCCACTTCGTCCTCGGTGACCACCCGGGCCTCGACGAGCCGCCCGGCGTAGAGCTTGCGCGCCGGGGGGTGGTGGCTGATCCGCTCGTACATGTCCGGCTGGGTGTAGGCCGGCTCGTCGGTCTCGTTGTGCCCGTAGCGGCGGTAGCCGATCAGGTCGATCAGGGCGTCGCGCTTGAAGCGGTCCCGGAAGGCGAACGCGAGCCAGGCAGCGGCCACGCAGGCCTCGACGTCGTCGGCGTTGACGTGGATGATCGGAACGTCGTAGCCCTTCGCGAGGTCCGAGGCGTAGCGCGTCGAGCGCGCCTGCTCGGGGCCGGTCGTGAACCCGAGCTGGTTGTTCGTGATGATGTGGATCGTGCCGCCGGTGGAGTAGCCCTCCAAACCGCTCAGGTTGAGCGTCTCCGCCACGACGCCCTGGCCGGGGAACGAGGCGTCGCCGTGGATCAGCACCGGCAGCACGATGCTCGGATCGTGGTGGACCTCCCGCCCCTTGCGGCTGGTCTGGTCGGCTCTGGCCCGTCCGACCACGACCGGGTTCACGTACTCGAGATGGCTCGGGTTGGCCGCCAGGGTCACGTTGATGCCCTTGCCGCCGCTCGTCCGGTAGGTGCCGGCGGCGCCGTGGTGGTACTTGACGTCGCCCGTGCCGCCCTCGGGCAGCGCCGTCTGCACCTCGAGGTTCTGCTCGCCCTCGAACTCCGCGAGGATGGCCTGGTAGGAGCGGCCGACGATGTGAGCCAGCACGTTCAGGCGCCCGCGGTGGGCCATGCCCAGCACGACCTCGCGGGCTCCCTCCGCCGACGCCATCTCGATCGTCTCGTCGAGCATCGGCACGAGCGAGTCGAGCCCCTCGATCGAGAACGACTTCTTGCCGAGGAACGCCCGGTGAAGGTAGGTCTCGAGCGCCTCGACCTCGGTCAGCCGCTCGAGCAGCGCGCGCTTGCGCCCGGCGTCGAGCGCCGGGCTGAACGCGCCCGACTCGATCGCTTGGCGCAGCCACACGCGCTGGTTGTGGTCGGAGATGTGCTCGATCTCGTAGGCGATCGTGCCGCAGTAGGTCTGCTGGAGCTTCGGCAGCGCGTCGGCGAACGTCTTGCCCGGCACCGCGACCCGGAGCACGGAGGCCGGGATTGCGCGCATCTGCTCCTGGGACAGGTTGACGCTGGCCGGGTCGAGCGCCGGGTCGCCGAGCGGCTCGGACTCGAGCGGGTCGAGCCGCGCCGCCAGGTGCCCGTGCATGCGGTGCGCCTTCACGATCGAAGTCGCCGCCTGGACGGCCTGGAGGAGCTCCTCTGGGGCGCCTTCGACAGCCGGCTCCACACGCGCCGGAACGGGCTCCGCCGCGGTCTGTGGCGCGGGGCTCGGGGCGGCCTCCACCTGCGCGCCGAGCGCCGAGAAAACGTTCTGGTAGAAGCCGTCGCCGCCTTGGAGCAGCTCGTCGACGCGGGCGAGGAACGAGCCGGACTCCGCGCCCTGGATCACGCGGTGGTCGTAGGTGCTCGTCATCGTCATGACCTTCGTCACTCCGAGCTCGCGCAGCCGGCCGGGGTCGGCCTGCGCCAGGCCGGGCGGGTAGGCGATCGAGCCGGTGGCGACGATCGTCCCCTGGCCGGGCATCAGCCGCGGCACCGAGGCGACGGTGCCGATCCCGCCGGGGTTGGTCAGCGTGATGCCGGCTCCCCGGTAAGCGTCGGGGGGAAGGTCGCCGGCGCGGGCGCCGGCGACGAGCTCGTCGTAGCGGGAGGCGAAATCGCCGAAGGCGAGCCGGTCCCCGCCGCGCAGCACCGGGACGACGAGCGACCGCGTGCCGTCGCGGCGCTCGACGTCGACGGCGAGCCCGAGGCTCACGTCGCCCGGATCGAGCCGGAACGGCTTGCCGTCCTCCTCCTCGAACGAGTTCGTCATCACCGGCATCTCGCTCGCGGCACAGACGATCGCCCACGCGATCAGATGGGTGAACGAGAGCCTGTTGCCGCCCTCCTTCAGCGCGCGGCGGCGGTCGTCGAGCACACCGACCGGGATCGTGCGAAAGCTCGTGGCGGTCGGAAGCGTGCGGCTCTGGTCCATGAAGCGAACCGCGGTGGCCGCGGGCCCGCGGATCGGGCTGCGCCGCGGTTGTGGCTCGTCCGCGTGGCGTGAAGGCCCTGCGGGAGCGGTGCCGGCGCCGTTGCCCTGGACCGCCGCCAGGACGTCCTCCTTTAAGACGCGGCCGCGGGGACCGCTCCCCGAGAGGGATGCGAGATCGATGCCGTGCGCGGCGGCGATCCGCTGCGCCACCGGGGTGGCGTCCTGCCTCGGCGCCGCCGGCGGATGGCCATCGCCGTCAGCGGCCGGTGCCTCGGCCTTCTCGTCAGTCGGCGCCGCCGCCGCCTCGGCCGGCGGGGCGGCTGCGCCGCCGCTCGCCCCGTCGCCGGCCACGGCCGCGGCGCCCGCGCTGACCGCGATGCGGCACAGCGGCGTGCCTACCGAGACGGTCTCGTCCGGCTGCACGAGGATCTCGACGATCCGTCCCGTCGCCGGGGCCGGGACCTCGGTGTCGACCTTGTCGGTCGAGACCTCGACCACGGCCTCGTCGCGCGCGACCTCGTCGCCGACCTGCTTGAGCCACTCGAGGATCGTCCCCTCGCTCACCGACTCGCCCATCTGGGGCATCTCGAGCTCGACGACGTCGGCGTCGGTATCGGCGGCGGATCCAGCGCCCGCACCGGTCTGCGCCGCGGCCTCCGCGGTCGCCGCCCCATCATCGGGCGCCGTGGCTCGGCTCTCGCGATCGGGGGTCTCGGGCGCGCCGCCGTTGCCCGCGGCGACGGGGCCGCCACCGTCGCCGCCGGTCTCGATCTCCCCGAGCACCGTGCCCACCGGCACCGTCTCGTCGGGCTGCACCACGATCTTCGTGAGAGTCCCTGTGGCGGGGGCCGGCACCTCCGTGTCGACCTTGTCGGTCGAGACTTCGACCAGGCCCTCGTCGCGCGCGACCTCGTCGCCGACCTGCTTGAGCCACTCGAGGATCGTCCCCTCGGTCACCGACTCGCCCATCTGGGGCATCGTGATCTGGACGGTGGTCCGAGTGGCCATCTAACCGGTCCCACACTCTAGCTACCCCGACCCCGGGCGGGATCACGTGAACGGCCGCTCGCACGGGCGTTACGGTGGCGCGGGTGACGACCGCGGAAGCCCATCGCCTCGCGCGTGAGAAGGGCGTGTCCGGGCCGCTCTACGCGCTCGTTCGCGGCGTCCTGACGCCGCTCATGCGTGGGTGGTTTCGGATGCACATCTCGGGCCGCGAGCACATCCCGCCCGAGGGCGCCGCGATCCTCGCCCCGAACCACAAGAGCTTCTGGGACTCGTTCTTCATCGCGCTCGCCACGCCCCGTCACCTGCGCTTCATGGGCAAGATGGAGCTGTTTCAGGGACGGTGGGGGCGCCTGCTCGTGCGCCTCGGTGCGTTCCCGGTGCAACGCGGCCGGGCCGACGCGGAGGCGCTCGAGACCGCGCGGGCCCTGCTCGCCGCGGGTCAGCTGCTGGCGATCTTCCCGGAGGGTACGCGGGTGCGAGAGGCCGTCACCCTCGGACAGCCGCGGCGCGGCGCCGGGCGGCTGGCGCTCGAGTCGGGCGCGCCGCTCGTCCCGGCCGCGATCACCGGCAGCGACGCCCTCTGGGCCGGGCCGTTCCCCAAGCCGAAGCGCGTCCAGGTCACCTTCGCCGCGCCGATCCCCGTGGCCGAGATCGCCTCGAGCCCGGACGAGGCCGGGAAGCTCGTCGAGGAAGTCCTCTGGCCGCAGGTCGAGACCCAGTTCGACCGCCTGCTCCTGCGCCCCGGCGTGGTCGCCGCGCTGCTCACCGCGCTAGGCGTGGGCGGTGGGATCGCGCTCGGCCGGCGCTCGGGCGGGAAGAGGCGGCTCCCACTGCCCGGGCGCTCGCGTAGGCGCCGGTTCTCTCTGCGCCGTTGAGCGCCGCTGGGCTGCATTGCCCTCGCATAGCGATGGCAATGCAGCACGGTGGCCGTGGCCCGCGGGGGTCGCGCGCTAGCGCGCCGCTTCGGACGCGTCGAAAGGCACGCTCGCGGCCAGGATCGTGTCCACCTGCGGGCTATGGATCACGCTCCGGTCACGCCCGAGCGCCTTCGCTGCGAACAGCGCCCGGTCCGCCGCGTGCATCAGCTGCTCGGCGGTGCCGCCGTGAGTCGGGAAGCTCGCGATGCCGAACGAGACCGTGAGCGGCACGGAGGCGTCAGACATCTGCCCGCGCAGGCGCTCACGCAGGCGCTCACGCAGGCGCTCGGTGGCGACCAGCGCCTGGTGCGCGTCGCTCTCGGCCATCACGAGCGCGAACTCCTCGCCACCGAGCCGCGCGACCACGTCGCTCGAGCGCCGCTCGTCGCGCAGGCAGGCCGCCACGCCGCACAGGACGTTGTCACCGGCCTCGTGCCCGAGCGTGTCGTTGACCCGCTTGAAGTAGTCGAGGTCAGCGATCGCGAGGCTCAGCGACCGCTCGCCCCGTCGGGCGCGCTCGAGCTCGTGGTCGAAGAGGTCGAGGAACGACCGCCGGTTCGACAGCCCGGTGAGCGAGTCCGTGCTGGCCACCTCGTGCAGCCGCGCGATCATTTCGCGGATCCGCAGGCGCAGGAGGCCGATCAGGAGCGCGAAGAAGACCGCGGTACCGAAGCTGACCATCCAGGTGAGAAGCGGAGCCGAGTCGTCCTTCACGGCCAGCACGGCGGCGAGCGCGACGCCGATCAGCAGGACCTGCGCTACCGCCCATCGCCACGGCAGGAAGTAGGCGGCGTACGCCACGACCCAGAGGTAGAAGTAGCCGCGCACGCTCGCGCCCTCGCCGCCGAAGGCGATCCCGCTGGTCACGAGCGCGGTGCCGGTCGCGGCGATGATCGGGACCGCCCAGGCCGGGAGCCGATGGCCGGCCGCCAGCAGCGCGAGCGCCACGGCGAACGCGACGAGCGACGTGGCCACGACCCCGACCTCGTCGAGCCCCGGCGGCGACGGGAGGAGCAGCGCCAGGAGCCCGATCAGCCCTCCACCGCCGAAGAGGAGCGCGCCGGCGCGTGCCAGCGTGCGCCGGCCGCCGGCCCAGCCGGGCCACTTCTCCCGCGCGGGGTCGGGCTCGGACAGGCG
>Ga0136615_10000345_pt1 | contig 21081 bp, 19 predicted proteins | sample AntDrymUQ2882206_2_FD_106647 | JGI IMG/M metagenome (GOLD analysis project Ga0136615, IMG submission 106647) | Polar desert sand microbial communities from Dry Valleys, Antarctica - metaG UQ288 (22.06) | ecosystem: Environmental > Terrestrial > Soil > Desert | place: Antarctica: Dry Valley... | reverse complement strand
CGATCCGCACGACAGGCAGAATCGCAGGTCGCCCGTCACCGCTGCGCCGCAGCTCGGACAGCCGCCGTCAGGAGTCATCGGCGCGGTCCCCTGCGCAGAGCATCCTCACGCGCCTCCCGCCGGGCGGTCCACCAGCGAGTGATGAGCACGCTGACCAGGAACACGATGCTGAAGGCGACCGTTCCCGTGACGAGGAAGGGCACGAATTGTGAGCCCTGCCGATCTGGGAACGACGCTCCCAGCACAGCCGCGACCGGGATGCCGATGAGCAGCCCGACGAGCCACTGGAGCGCCTTGGGATCCTCGCTGAGAGCTCTCACCAGCCGCCCTCGTCGCGCAGCATGCGGTGCATGATGCGTCCCGTGACCGCGCGGCGATAGTCGGCCGTGGAGCGTACGTCGTCGATGGGCGTGATCTCCCGGGCGATGACCGCCGCGGCGTGATCGGCCACGGTTCGCCGTGGCGCGGCGCCCTCCAGGACGCTTTCGGTCTGAGGCACGCGGACGGGCGTGGCAGCGACAGAGCCGAGTGCCACGCGCACATCGCGCCACACGCCGCCGTCCTCGCGATAGGCGAGTGCCATGACGACCTTGGAGATGGCCTGCGCCCGCCGTGTGCCGACCTTGCGAAAGCGGATGGTCCGTGGGGGTTCCAGCGGGAAGCGGATGCGCAGCACCAGCTCGTCAGCGGATCGTGCCGTCTCGCGGTATCCCGTCCAGAAGTCGCCAGCGCTCACCTCGCGCTCGCCCTGTCCCCCGCCCAGCACGATCGAAGCGTCCGCGGCCAGCAGGACCGGCAGCGTGTCGCCCGCTGGCGAAGCGTTGACGATGTTGCCGCCCAGCGTGCCCCGGTTCTGGATCTGCGCCGCGCCGATGGTGGCGGCAGCCTCGGCCAGGGCCGGCAGCCACTCGCCCACCAGTGCCGCGCGGCGGATCTCCGTGTAGGTCGACAGGGCGCCGACCACCAGCGCGCCGTCTTCGACCCGGATGCCTCGAAGCTCGTCCAGACGCCAGAGGTCGATGATGCGCTCCGGCGGCTCGCCCAGCTCACCCGTGATCTGGACTATCAGATCGGTGCCGCCCGCGATGGGTCGGTACACGTCGCTGGCGAGCAGGCTGTACGCCTCGGGCAGCGTGCGGGGCGTGGTGACGGGCGGCTCGACCGGCATGCTAGTCGCTCCCAGGTCCACCGGCCGAAAGATCCTTCGTCGAGGGCTCGGGGGGCAGTTCGGCGGGCCCCCGAATGAGATCGATGTAGTCGTCGGTGGACGTTCCCAGGTCGAGGTTCCCGTAGACGGCCGCCACCGGGTCGCCTTCACGGCCCTCATCCGCAGCGACTGCGATGGCCTCGATGATCTTGGTGTAGCCGGTACAGCGGCACAGGTTGCCGGCGATGGCCTCGCGGATCGCGCCGTCCGTCGGCTCGCCGCCGTTGTCGAGGAAGGCCCGCGCGGCCATCAGCATGCCCGGCGTGCAGATGCCGCACTGCGCCCCGCCCAGATCCAGGAACGACTGTTGAAGCGGGCTGAGAGCGCCGGTGGCCGGGTCGGCCATGCCCTCCACCGTGCGCACGTCCGAGCCCTCGATCTGGCAGACGGGCACCAGGCAAGCATCCACCACAGCCCCATCGACAAGGACTGAGCAGGCCCCGCACTCGCCCTCGCCGCAGCCCTCCTTGGTGCCGGTGAGCCCGAGGTCCTCCCGCAGCGCGTCAAGGAGACGGCGCATACCCGGTACCTCCAGTTCCACGGCCTCGCCGTTCAGGGTGAAGCGATATCCCTGCACCACGGCAGCCTACCGGACCGTGAGGCCGAGGGCCCGGGCAGCCGCGGCTTGGTCTCGGTCCAGCGTGACGAACTGGATCTCGTCGCCGGCCGCCAGCCTGGGACCCTCCTCCATCGCCACGGCCAGATGGATGGCATCAAGCGTCCGAAGCCGATGCTCCGCCACCAAACGAAGGGCGGCGGGAAGGATCAGCTCCCGTCGCAGCGCGATGAGGGCGATCATGCCGGCGGGGCCGGTGTCTGCTTCCATCGTTGCCAGCACCTCCTCCCAACCTGGGGTTCGTCCTGTGCGCGACGCCCACACGATGGCGTTGGCCAGCTCGATGCGAGCGAGCTCGCTGGTGACCACCCGGTAGTCCGACTCGAAGAGCAGGGTCCGTAGCTGCTCGTGACCGACTTCATCGGTCAGATACGCTCGAGCGAGGGCGCTGGTGTCAGCGTAGACGAGCGTCACCGCCGAGCGCGATCAGCTTCCAGCGCTTCGCTCACCACAGTGCCCCAGCCGCGAGTCAGCTCGATGGCCTCGTTGCGCGGGAGCGGATCACCGCCGGTGGGCGTCCAGTTCACCTCCAGGCCCAGTGCCCGGATGCGAGCCCTCAGCGCAGCCTGCGGGTCAGCCGGCGTTACGGCGTCACGCAGGATCTCACCGACCAGGGAGTTGACGGAGCGACCCTCGGCGGCGGCGCGTTCCTTGAGGTCCGCGTGAAGTTCCTCGTCAATGCGGGTGATCAGCTGTCTCATCGGCTGATGATAGCACCGGCGGCAGCGACGCTATCATCGTGGAGATCAGCCCTCCGGTCGCGTCTCGTCGTCTGGCGGAGGGGACCAGTCCTGCGGCGGGTCGGTCGGGGCGCGGAAGGGCAGGGGATCGGTGCGTGCCTCTGGATCGGGATCCAGGCCGCTCGGAGGGGCCGCTTCGTTGGCCAGGGCCCCGGGATCGGCGTTCGGCGTGCCGTCCGAGACCTCGGCGTCCGGCTCACGGCCGGCGTGACCGGCCTGCCCGACGAGCGTGCCGGCCTCCACCGATGAACCGGGCGGGGTCGGTCCGCTGTCCGCCGCGGCCGCTGACATGGCCGCCAGGATGCGCTCCGGGCTGGCGGGCAGGTCGTGGATCCAGACACCGGTCGCGTCGTGGATGGCCGCCACCACGGCGGGCGCGCCCACGTCCATGGGCAACTCCCCGACACCCTTGGCGCCGTGCGGCGCGCCGCTGAACGGCTTCTCCACCAGGATGGACGTTATGCGCGGCGCATCCAGGGCCGTGGGGATCAGGTAGGTGGCCAGTCGGTCGTTGAGATAGCGCCCCTGGTCCAGCTTGATCTCCTCGATCGTGGCGTAGCCCACGGCCTGGAGCGTGCCGCCCTCGACCTGACCCTCGGCCATGACCGGATGGATGGCCTTGCCGATGTCGTCGGCGGCCACCACGGAACGCACGGTGACCTCGCCCGTGTCGAGGTCGACATCGACCTCCGCTACGGCAGCCGCCCAGCCGTAGCAGGGGTACGCGTCGCCGCGGTACGTGCCGTCATCAAAATGGACGTTGGGATAGGGCTCGAAACGCTGGTCGATGCGCACGGCGCCGTGCTCCCGCACGTAGTCCAGATAAGACTCGGCGAAGAGCCGCCGCATCCGCTCCTCCACCTGAGTCCGCATCCGCTCGGAGGCCTTGATGAGCAGCCCGCCCACGACCATCGCGGTGCGTGACGCCACGGTGGGGCCGCTGTCGGGCACGATCGAGGTGTCCTGGGGCGCCATCACCACCAGCGTCTGGTCGATCCCGAGCTGCTCGCCCACCAGTTGCGGAAGGATCGTCTTGGTGCCCTGGCCCATCTCCGTCGACCCGGTCAGCACGCGGATCGTGCCCTCGGCGGTCAGCTCCAGGCTGGCCACGCTGGCCAGCTTGACCTCGCCGCTGCCCGTGAAGCCGGCCCCGTGCCAGGCCAGGGCCAGGCCGATGCCGGGGGCGCTCGGGTTGCCCGTCCGCGACCGAGCCACCCGCGCGAGACGCGTCTGCTCGCGCACGCGTTCGAACTCGGATGACTCGGCGGCACGCTCCAGGACCTCTTCGCCGCCCACACTCTCCCGCAGGATCTGGCCGGTCGGCGTGGCATCTCCCTCGCGGTAGACCCACATCCGGCGCAGCTCCAGCGGCGAGACGTCCAGCGCCTCCGCCGCGCGGTTGACCTGCATCTCCGCGGCGAACTCGGTCTGTGGCGCGCCGAAGCCGCGGAACGCTCCGTTGGGCGGCGTGTTGGTGGCCACGGCGCGGCCGCGGATGCGGACGTTCGGACAACGATAGGGTCCGCCGGCGTGCAGCAGCCCGCGGGAGAGGACCACCGGTGTCAGGGTGCAGTAGGCGCCACCGTCCATGACGATGTCCACGTCCTGCGCGACCAGCCGGCCGTCGTGCATCAGCCCGGTCCGGTAGCGCACGATGGCCGGATGCCGCTTCGTGGTCGCCGCGAGGTCCTCGTGGCGGTCGTAGATCATGCGCACCGGCTTGCCGCACTTCTGGGCCAGCAGAGCGGCGTGGATGGCCAGCATGGAGGGGTATTCCTCCTTGCCGCCGAAGCCGCCGCCGGTCTCGGCCTGGACCACCACCGCCTGATCGGGTGAGAGACCCAGCGCGCGCCGCAGCGCCTTGTGGATGTAGTACGGACACTGGAGCGAGCCGTGCACGGTCACGCCGCCGTCGTCGCGCGGCACGCCGATCATGGCCTGGTTCTCTATGTACAGCTGCTCCTGGTGACCCACGCGGTACTCGCCTTCGACCACCAGGTCCGCCGCCGCCAGGGCTGCCTCGACATCCCCGTCGGCCACCTCGTAGTGGGCGAACTCCTGGCTCGACTCGAGGGGGTCGAAAACGGCGGGCAACGGCTCGGTGCGCAGCTTGATGGCCCGTTTGGCGGCACGCAGGATGGCCCGATCGGGCGCGGCGAGGAGTGCCACCGGCTCCGCGTGGTGGCGGATCTCATCGGCGACGAGCGCGGGCTGGTCGTCGGAGATGAGGCTGACCACGTTCTCACCGGGGATATCCCGGGCGGTCACGACTACCACCTTGGACCAGTCGAAGGCGGGGTCCAGGTCGATGGAGAGCAGGCGCGCATGCGCCTCTGTGGAACGGATGGTCGCGCCGTACCAGGCACCGGGGAAGACAAGATCGTCGGCGTACCTGGCCAGGCCAGTGAGCTTCTCCGGACCTTCCCGCCGGCTCGGGGAGGCGGCGGCGCGGCCGACGGCCAGCTCGTTCGGTCCCGGCGCGACCAGCGCCGAGGGCAGGTCGGGCAGGGGCGCCGTGACCGTGCGCCCAGGACGTGTGGTGATGGTCGACTCGGCACCGGGGCGGGCGCGCTGGTCGCTCATCGGCTCCTCATCAGAGCGGGATGGTACTCGTCCGAGGTCCCGCTCACCCGTTGCTGGATGTCTTCCACCGGGCGGAAGACAAACCGCTTTCCTACTCGATGGTGCCTCAGGAGACCTCGTTCAGCGAGGGTCAGCAGATCCATTCGCGCCGTCTGATACACGACACCATTAGGCGAAGTCCAGGAGGAGCAGCGAGAGCTTGTCGGCGTCGCCCGGCCCAACGGATCCGGCGCCATCTCTGCGGATGTCTCCATCCAGGGGCACTCGCTGTCTGGCTTCGCCCCGATAGAGCGTCCACTCCATGCTGTCCGTGTAGATGAGGTTGGGCAGTCTCTGGAACTTCTGCCACTGGATCCGATCGGCGCCCTTGAAGGTCTCAGGAGACCGTCGATCTCGACTCCGATGTCGGGCTTGGCGCCAAGTCCCGCACTTGAGCTTCGGTTCGCGTCCTCGTTTGCGTGGCCGAGAGCTGCTCCGGCCTCCTTGAGAAGCTGCTGGACCGGTCCCTTGAGCTGGTCTTCCGGCTGAGCGCTGACGCGGGTGGTGAAGTTGTCCGTCACGGAAGCCGCGAACGCCCGGAGAGACGTTCCGACGGCGGACGAGTCGATCGAGGTGACGCCGCCGGTCACTGCCGATCCAAGGGTCGGCGGCGACATCGATCGTGGCATTCCATCGGAGCCATGGTACGAGTCAGCAGGCTCGGTCACCGGACCCATGGACACCCAGCCCGTGTGGGCTCCGCCTGAGAGTCTTCTCATGCCCGCCTCAGCGGATTCCCAGATGCCTCCGTCAGGCTGTGCCCATCACGCTGATCGACAGACACTTGACCGCAGCACACTGGAGGAACCTCATGCAGAAGCGAACCATGTTGATCCCAATCTCCATCCTGGCCCTCACCCTGGCGGCCTGTCAGGGCGCGGGGTCGGGCGGTGGAGGTCCGCTCGACGTCGGCTCCACCGGCGCGCCGGCGGTCGACGTCTCAGGGCCCGCCGCCACTGCTGGCGCCACGCCAACGAACGACAGCGCCGACGCGTCCGCCAGCCCGGATCCCTCCGCCAGCCCCGCGGAAAGTGCGGGCACGGGTCAGGCCGTCGCCGACGGGACGTACACCTTTCAGGCAGGCGATGCAGGGATGGTTTTCCTGTCGGTCGCCGGTACGGAGCTCTCGCTCGACTCACTCACGCCGGCAGAGGGCTGGCAGCACAGCGAGGACGTCGACGATGACGGCGACGACCGGGACGTGGAGGTCGACTTCCGCAACGGCGACATGGAGGTCGACTTCGACGCCGAGCTGGAGGACCAGACGCTGGATGTCGACGTCGACATCGATGGTCCGGCGGCCGATGGCTCGTACGCCTTTCCGCTGGGTGAGGCAGGCACGGTCACCGTCGATGTGACCGGCACGGACCTGACGCTCGCCGAGATGTCACCCGCCGAGGGCTGGGCGATCCAGGAGCACGAGCGTGATGGCGAAGTCGAGCTGGAACTCCGCAACGCCGCCACGTTCACCTCCATCGAGTTCCAGGCAGACATCGACGACGGCCGCCTGGACGTGGACATCGAGATCGAGATCGGCCGCGACTTCGACGCTCTTCGGAACGACGATGACGACGACGATGGCGATGACTCGGACGATGGCGACAACAGCAACGATGACTCGAACGACGATGACGGCGGCGACGAAGGCGCCACCGCCGAAAGCGCCCAGAGCACCGAAGGTGCCAGCACGGACGCTTGACACCATCCCTCTGTACCTGGCAGGAGCCCGTCCGGTATTACGCCGGGCGGGCTCTTTGCGTGTGCCTCCGCGGCTTACCGAGCGACGCGCCGGACGCTACCGTTGCAGCCGGGGAGTGGATCGCCAAACGGGACCAAAAGGAAGGCCGCGCATGAACTTCGCCAACCCGAACCTGCTGTTCCTGCTCTTCCTGTTCCTCCACATCGGCGCTGCCATCGTGGCCTTCGGGCCGACCTTCGCCTTTCCCATCATCGGTGCCATGGGCGGCCGCGAGCCTCAGTTCGCCAACTTCGCGATGCGTGTGAGCGACGCCATCGCCGGCAAGCTGGTCGCTCCCCTGGCCCTCCTGGTGGGGATCACCGGGCTGGGTCTTATCTGGACTTCGGGTCGGGACGTGCTCCGCGACGAGTGGCTGCTGCTCGCCATCATCCTCTACGTCATTTCCCTGCTGATCGCCGTCTTGGTGTCGGGACCCGCGAGCCGCCGGCTGATCGAGGCAACCAGTGCGCCCCCACCCGCGGAGCCTCCCACCCGGCCGATGGGCGGCGGCCCGCCACCACATATCGCCGCGGACGTGAAGCGCGTTCGGGCCGGAGGGATGGCCCTGATGCTCCTGAGCTTGATCATCCTTTTCCTGATGGTGTTCAAGCCCCAGATCTAGCGGCGCCCGAGCGACCTCGGACCGGTCAGTCGGCGCGGCCGCGGCGCAGGGTCCGACCCGGCAGCGCGCCGGTGTGCTCTCCGCCGTCCACGACCAGCTCCCCGTTGACGATCACGTAAGGGATGCCCTCGGGGAACTGCCGCGGCTCGTTGTAGGTTGCGGTGGCCCGGACCGTCGCGGCGTCGAAGATGCAGATGTCGGCCTTCATGCCGTCGCGCAGCAAGCCGCGGTCGTGGAGGCCCAAACGCTGCGCGGCTGCCCAGGTCATCCTGTGCACCGCCTCGGGCAGTGAGATGAGCGCCATGTCACGCACGAACTGGCCCAGCACGCGCGGGAACGAGCCGTAGGTCCTGGGGCTCGGCTTGTCCCCGATGAACGTCGAATCCGTGCCGATCATGCCCGCCGGGTGACGGATGAAGGGCGGCAGCCCGTCGGTCCAGGGCCCCGGCGTGACCTGGTTGACGCGCAGGTCCTCGCCCAGCAGCAGCTCGCAGATGGCGTCCACGGCGTCCATGCCCGTGGCGGCCATGTACTCGGACAGCGTGCGTCCCTCCCAGCGGAGGTTCTCCGGCCGCGCGAAGTAGCCCAGGCGCAGGTCCGCCCATGGGTCGACGCCGGCATAGGAGCGGCCGCGCACGCCGATCTCGTCTCGCAGCCGGTCCCGCACCGCCGGGTCGGCCAGTCGCTCCAGCGTGGCGTCCGGCCCGCCGGCCTGAGTCCAGGGCGGCAACATGATCAGCAGACGGGTGCTGGCCCACTCGTAGGGATAGGTGTCGTAGGTCACGTCCAGGCCCTCGGCGCGCGCGTCATCGACCAGCGCCAGCATCTGTTCCGGGCTGCCGGGGAACGTCTCACGGTGGTAGAAGTGGGTGATGTGGACGGGACCCTCGCCCTGTCGCCCGATCCCGATGGCCTCACGGAAGGGGTCCAGGAAACGATCGCCCAGCGCGTAGCGCACATGCGTGTGGTAGATGCCGCCCAGCGCGGCCGCCTCGCGCGTGAGCCCCGCCAGCTCCTCAGTGGAGGCGAAGGAGCCGGGCGGGTAATCCAGTCCCGAGGAGATGCCCACCGCGCCATCCTCCATGGCCTCGCGCAGGAGCGCACGCATGCGATCGAGCGCCCGCGCGTCGGCTGGCACATCGTCCCAGCCCAGGGCATCGATGCGCAGCGCGGAGGTGCCCACCAGGTAGACGAGGTTGAGGCTGACCTGCCGGTCGAATCGGGCCAGGTAGGAGGTCACCGTGTCCCAGTCGTAGGCGATCTCGGGCAAGCCGTCCAGACCGGCATTGAGACGGGCGAAGGCGAGCAGATCCTCGGTACGCCGGAAGGGCGCATAGGAGTTGCCGTCGACCCCGAAGACCTCCGTTGTCACGCCCTGGCGGACCTTGGGCTCGTGGCGCGGATCGGCCAGGATCATCAGTCCCGAGTGAGAGTGCAGATCGATGAATCCGGGCGTGACGGTCAGGCCCGCGGCGTCGATGCGCCGCTCCGCTTGCAAGTCGCTCACGTCGCCGCGGACGATCCGCAGCGAGTCGCCGTTGACGGCCACGCCCGCGCGATAGCCCGGGCTGCCCGTCCCGTCGATGATGGTGCCGCCCTCGATCAGCAGGTCGCAGTGCTCCATGAGTCGAAGGCTACCCGGGACGGATGACGTAGCGGCATTTCGGCCATCCCGCATTCGTCAAGGCCGGTCGTGCTTCTCTACGCTGCGCACATTCGTACCGAAAGCCATGCAACGAGGACCCTGCGGAATGCGCACCTACCGACTCGCTCCGCTCCTGGCGTTACCGCTCCTGATCGTGGCCTGCAACCCGACCGCGATCCAGCCGTCGGCTGCGCCCAGTGCCGCTCCCAGCAGCCCGCCCTCGGCTGCCCCGACGGATGCCCCGACCTCCCCGACGGATGCCCCCGACCGATGTGCCCACCGCGGCGCCGACGGTCGAGCCGACCGCTTCCCCCACTGCCGCGCCGACCACACCTCCGACCGCTGAGCCCTCGCCCGAGCCGAGCAGCGGCACCGGCGGATTGGATCCGTCGCTGAGCGATGCCGGCATCGTCGCTCGGGTGACGCTGACTGGTGACTCGCGCGGCTTCGAGCGCGACGGCACCTACGAGATCATCGCCGTGGCCGCGGATGCCTCCTGCTCCTTCACCTTCGATGGGGACGAGTGCCAGGCCGTCGCCTACGACCTCTCAACAGAGATCGACCAGGTGCAGCGCCTGTCGGTGACGGTCCCGGCCGAGGCCATCCCCGAGTCGGACGGTGACACGACAGGCGTAGATGGCCGCGTCTCCTTCGACTTCAACGCCGAGAGCATCTTCGGGATGACCTACACCGGTGACGCGTCACAGGACGAAGAGGGTTCGTCAACCATCGAGATCAACCGAGTCGGGGAGACGATCGACTTCACCTTTGACTCCACGACCTGGGACGATGCCACCTTCACCGGTCAGCTCGTCTGCGGCGCCGCGTGACCCAGCTACCGGGGGCTCGTTCGCGTTCGGGGCGGCGCGAAGAAACCGCAAGCCTCCAACGCCTCCGCCGTACCACCACTATCGCTACCAGGACAGACCATCGGAGGCCCTTTACCGCCTCGGTACCGATAGTGCTGGTTCGGAGGACCTCTGGCGGTTGATCGCGACGGATGACGGAAGCCTCGGGCATGACGAGCTACCGACCCAAGAGCCGTCCGCGGACCCAGGCGGCCTGCACCATCTCGGGATGGCCGCGAAAGATGAGTCGGGAGGCGACCTCCGCGGGATCGTCCGAGTCGATGCCCGGCAGCGGCGAGGTCCTGGCAGGGTCTACGGCGATGAGGTCGGCCTCCTTGCCCGCTTCCAGCGACCCGATCGACTCCCCGAGGCCCAATGCCCTGGCGCCCTCCAGGGTGCCCAGTCGAAGCCAGCCCAGCGGGTCGAGGATCGCTCGAGGGTCATCGCCGACGGTGCGCAGCGCGTTCTGCAGGTAAGCCCCCACGCGCATCTGAGTGACGATCGAGAGGTCCGGCCCGCCGGCCACATCCGAGCCGAGCCCGACTACGGCGCCCGCCTCCAGATACCGCGCCAGTGGCATGACGCCACTGGCCAGGAACAGGTTGGAGGCGGGGCAATGCGCGATCCTCGAGCCGCTCTGGACGATCCGCTCCAGCTCACGCTCGGAGAGGTGGACAGCGTGGGCCAGGATCGACCGCTCGCCGAGGGCGCCGGCGCGGTCGTAGACGTCCAGGTAGTCGAGCGCGTCTGGAAAGCGGCTGGCCACCTCCGCGATCTCGCCGCGATCCTCGGACAGGTGCGTCTGCCAGTACGCGCCGTAGTGGCGTGCCAGCGAGGCGGACTCGCGCAGCATCTCCGCCGAGCAGCTCAACGCGAAGCGCGGTGTGAACGCGTACCGGAGCCGGCCGTCGTCGGTGCCGTGCCATCGCTCGCAGAGCTCCGCTGACTGCCGCAGGCTGACGTCAAGGATCCGCTCTCGCGGGATCCGCTCGTCGTAGGTCAGCTCGTCCATCATGACCTTGCCGATGACCGCGCGGATGCCGTGGGCTTCGGCGGCCCGGAAGGCGGCGTCGAGGCTGTCCGGCCAGATCGCGCCATAGGCCAGCATCGTCGTGGTGCCGGCACGCGCCATCGCCCGAAGGATCCGCGGCATCACGCGCTTTGCCGTCACCTCGTCGAACGCTCGCTCCAGCGGGAAGATGTAGCGGTCCAGCCAGGTCATCAGATCCAGGCCGGCCCCGAGACCCGCGGCAGGCACCTGGGGCAGGTGGACGTGGAGGTCGACCAGGCCCGGCATCACCAGCCAAGGTCGGAGGTCGATGACGGGGGACGCGGGTGGGGATCCCGCGCGCTCGAGCCAGCGCTCATACGGCTCTACCGTGGCGATCCGTCCGGTCCCGTCGATGTCCACCACCGCGTCGCTCTCGTAACGCGTCCCGCCATCGTCCAGCGGCGTCAGGACCCGGGCACGCAGGTGGAACGGAGGGCCGATGGGAAGCTCCACGGTCCAAGCGTAATGGTCCGACCCGTTCGATCGGATGCTCATCGCACAGGCCGGCCTGGAGGGTCTGACCATCGTCACCCGCGATGCCCGCTTCGGGCCGTACGGCGTGCCGCTCCTGGTGCCCTGACCGTCCGACCGGACGAGGACTCGCTGCAACACGCTCTCAACGCGGGCCCATCGCCGTGACAGGCTGATGGGCAGGGCAGTGGTGCACGATCGGGCGCACGTCATGACCCAGACCCCCGATCGTCCTCGTCCCCGCGTCCCGGGGCCGACCACGGCTTCTTCGGCCCGTTCGGCCCCTTCGGCCACGCCCGGCTCCGCTGTGGCAGCACGTGTGCTGGCCGATCGCTACGAGATCGTGGCGAAGATCGGCGAAGGCGGCACGGCCGAGGTCTTCCGCGCTCGCGACCTGCGCTTGGAGCGCGTGGTGGCGGTCAAGTTGCTGCGGCCTCAGTTCAGCCACGATCCGCAGATGCGGGAGCGCTTCGCCGTCGAGGCGCGCTCCGCTGCCGGGCTCGCGGCGGCGCACGTCGTGCCAGTCTACGACTTCGGCACGACCGACGACGGCTCCCTCTTCATCGTGATGCAGCTCATCGAGGGCCGCTCGCTGCGGGAGCTTCTGCGCGAACGCGGAACGGTGAGCGAGCCGGAGGTCGTGTGGATAGGGGGCCACGTGGCAGCGGGCCTCGAGGCTGCCCACGCGCGCGACCTGGTCCACCGCGACGTCAAGCCGGGCAACGTGCTCATCGACCAGGACGGACGCGCGCACCTGACCGACTTCGGCATCGTCAAGGCTCTTGGCGGGCGTTCCGAGATCACGCAGACCGGCCTCGCCTTCGGCACGGCGGCCTATCTCTCGCCGGAGCAGGCCACCGGCGGCCCCGTGGAGCCCCGCTCCGACCTGTACGCGCTGGGCACGGTCCTCTACGAGATGCTGGCCGGACGGCCGCCCTTCAGCGGTGACGACCCGGCGAGCGTCGGCTACCGACAGGCCTGGGAGCGTCCTGCGGCACTGGGCGACCTGGTGCCGGGCGTCGATCCCGAGCTGGAGTCACTGGTGATGCGGTCCCTGGAGAAGGACCCGCGCTTCCGGCCGCACTCCGCGCAGGAGGTGCGCGAGGCGTTGGAGCGCATCGGGGAGCGTTTGGGGGCTCATCAAGCCCGTAACGGCGCCACCGGCTGGGTGGGGAGGGACACAACGACCGTAGCCATGGCGTTGGGCGCTGCCGCTGCGGCCCCGCGGCCGGCGGGTCCAGCGCCGCACGCGATCCGGGACGAGACCATGGCACTGCCCGTCGTTCCTGCCCCGGGCCTGGCGTCGGCCGGCGGCTACCGGACGGGTGTGGTGTCGGGCCGTCGCGGCCGCTTGGCGACCACGGCTCCTCAGAGACATCGGGAAAGGTTGCCGTTCGCCATCCTGGGCGCCGTGGCAGGTCTCATCGTCCTGGCGCTGGCCGGAATGGCGCTCGGTGCTTTTGGTCTGTTCGCGGGGGGCGCCGCTCCGCCAACGGAGCCGGCCATCATCGCGGGCGGATCCGCGAGCACACGGCCTCGGTCGACGCTCCGCATCGTGGTGCCGCCCGTGGCACCCGACCCGAGCCCGACGGATGTCCCCGAGCCCGTGCCAACGGTGCCACCTACTGCCGAGCCGACCTCGGAACCCGCGACGACGGAGCCCACGCCCGAGCCGACTGCTCCGCCGACCCCCGAGCCGACTGCTCCGCCGACCCCCGAGCCGACTGCTCCGCCGACCCCCGAGCGGACGCCGCGGGCCACCCGGGAGCCGACGCCGGAGTCCACCCCGGACCCCACGCCCCGAGCGACCCGCCGACCGACGCCCGAACCGACGCCCGAACCGACGCCCCGTCCTACGCGGCGCCCGACGCCTGAGCCCACGCCTCCGCCGTCCCCACCGCCGACCGACCCGCCAGTCACCCGCTCCGTCAGCGTGACCATCCCCGACCAGATCCTGAGCGGGGGCTACGAGGATCCCGACGGTCGCTACAAGGGTCGGACCGCTTCCTGGGTCTACGGGCAAGGGACTTCCTTCGACACGATGCGCGGCAGCTTCGGCGCAGAGGGCGGTCGCCGTGCCGTGGGCACGGCACGGTTGCGTCTGGTGGGCATGGACGATGAGCGACCCGAGAAGAACCCCATGCGCCTGACGCTCAACGGTCAGGTCCTGTACGAGGGCCCCGACCCGCTGCCCAACGACTTCTGCTGCGGCCCCACCGGCGAGGGCAACTGGGGTGCCGTGATATTCGAGTTCCCGGCCTCGCTGCTGCGCGACACCAATGAGCTGTCGATCACGAACCTGAGCACGAGCGACTGCACCCTCTGCCCGTTCTACGTGATGGTGGACTTCGGCGAGCTGACCTACCGGACCCGCGGCTGACCGAACGAACCCACGGCTGAGCCTATGCTGCGGCCATGCAGCCTGTCACCGCCAGCCGCTCGCTGTCCCGCGCGCGAGTCGTGGCCGTCACCGGCGCTGACGCCGCGGAACGCGACGAGGCACTGGCCGGCGAGGAGCCGCTGGAGATCCGGGCCTGCGGTCCAGGACAGGATCCCGTGGGCATCGCCGTCACGATGCGCACGCCGGGCGACGAGGGATCCCTCGCGACCGGCTTCCTGGTCTCCGAGGGGCTCGTCGCACCGAGCGAGCTCGCGGCCGTGCGCTTCGAGGTGGGCGATCCCGCGGCCATGGCCCAGCCGGAGAACGAGATCACCGTGCGCCTCGCCCAGCGGTTCGATGCCTCCAGGGTCGCCAGTCGCAACTTCGTGGCGACCGCCTCGTGCGGTATCTGCGGCAAGGCCTCCGTGGACGACATCGTGCAGCGCTGCGAGACACTGCCGGACGGCCCGGTCATCGCCCGCGCCACGCTGCTGGGTCTCCCGGCCGCCATGCGCCAGGCGCAGGAGGTGTTCGCCTCGACCGGCGGCCTTCACGCCTCCGCGCTGTTCACCTCGGAAGGGCAGTTGCGCGCGCTGCGCGAGGACGTCGGTCGCCACAACGCGCTGGACAAGCTTATCGGCGCCATGGCTCTGTCCGGGGAGCTGCCGCTGCACGGATCGCTGCTGCTCGTGTCGGGGCGCGTCAGCTTCGAGATCGTGCAGAAGGCGGCCATGGCGGGAGTTCCCATCCTGGCGGCCGTATCGGCGCCCACGGACCTGGCCGTGGCCACGGCAGAGCGGCTGGGCATGACGATGATCGGCTTTCTCCGGGGCGAGCGCTTCAACATCTACACGGGCCGGGAGCGGATCGACCTGACGGGCTGAACGTGCATACTCGGGCGCATGGATGCGCGGGACCATCTTCGGGATGTGGCAGGTGAGCCGGGCTCCGAGCCATCGTCCATCGCTGGCTCGGAGTCGCCCATCACCAACGGCCACCACGGGAACGGGAAGCCCGATCCGCGAGCCACCTTCCAGCCGCCACGCAAGAAGGCGCGCCGCATCGCCCCGAACCTGTGGGCCGGCCTCGTGCCCAACGGCCTCGACCAGCAGAAGCCCAACCACTACTGGGAGATGGTGCGCACCATCTGGGAGAACCGCCGCCACCCCTTCTACGCCTTGAGGATCCTGCGGAAGGGCGTCTGTGATGGCTGCGCGCTTGGCGTGGCCGGGTTCAAGGACTGGACCATGGATGGCGTCCACCTCTGCACTACGCGCCTCAATCTGCTTCAGGTCAACACGATGGACGCGCTGGACCCGCGCAAGCTGGCCGTGGTCGACCACCTGCGGGAGCTCGACGGCACGGCCCTGCGCAAGCTCGGCCGGCTGCCCTACCCGATGATCCGGCGCCGAGGCGACCTGGGCTTCCGCAGGATCGGCTGGGATGAGGCGCTGGACCTCGCCGCGGAGCGGATCCGTGGTGCCGGGGCCGCTCGCGGCGCCCAGGACGCAGGCCCGGACCGCTTCGCGTTCTTCCTCACCGCGCGCGGCATCACCAATGAGACCTACTACGTCGCGCAGAAGGTGGCGCGCTTCCTCGGCACCAACAACGTGGACAACGCGGCGCGCATCTGCCATGCGCCCTCCACGGGCGCCCTGAAGCGGGGTGTGGGGGTCGCCGCCACCACGTGCGACTACCGGGACGTCATCGAGTCGGACCTGACGGTGCTCTTCGGCGCGGACGTGGCCAACGCCCAGCCGGTCTTCATGAAGTACCTCTACCTGGCCAAGAAGCGCGGCGGCAAGGTGGCCGTGGTCAACCCGTATCGCGAGCCTGGTCTGGAGCGCTACTGGGTCCCCTCCAATGCGGAGAGCGCCGTCTTCGGCACCAAGATCACCGACGAGTTCTTCCCGGTGCACGTGGGCGGCGACATCGCCTTTTTGAACGGCGTGCTGAAGGTGCTCATCGAGGAGAACGGCGTGGACGATGACTTCGTCACGCGTCACACGGACGGTTGGCCGGAGTTGCGCGCCGAGCTGGCGCAACAGACGCTGGAGGATCTGGCGCGCTGGAGCGGATCGTCCGTTGAGGACTTCCGTCGCTTCGCGCGCATGTACGCGGCGGCCAGGAGTGCCGTGCTCGTCTGGTCCATGGGCATCACTCAGCACGTCTGCGGCACGGACAACGTGGCGGCCATCATCAACCTGGCGCTGGCACGGGGCAATGTGGGCCGGCCAGGTGCGGGCCTCATGCCCATCCGCGGCCACTCCGGCGTGCAGGGCGGCGCTGAGATGGGCTGCTATGCCACCGTGCTGCCGGGCGGCGTACCCATCGAGCAGGAGTCCGCCGAGGCGCTCACGGCGCAGTACGGCTTCAGGATCGGCGCGGAGCGGGGGCTTTCGGCGGCGGAGATGGTCGAGGCCTCGGGGCGCGGCGAGCTGGATGTGCTCTGGTCTGTGGGGGGCAACTTCCTGGACACGCTGCCCGAGCCGGCGGCCGTCCACGCTGCGCTGGAGCGGGTCCCGCTGCGCGTGCACCAGGACATCATCATCAGCTCGCAGATGCTGGTGGACCCCGGCGACACGGTGCTCCTCCTGCCCGCCACGACCCGCTACGAACAGCCGGGCGGCGGCACGGAGACCACTACGGAACGGCGCGTGGCGTTCTCGCCGGAGATCCCCGGGCCGCGCATCGGCGAGGCGCGCAGCGAGTGGCAGGTGCTGCTGGATCTGGCCGCCCGCGTGGATCCGGTGCGGGCGGCCGTGCTCTGTTCCTTCGAGTCGGCCCAGGAGGTCCGCGAGGAGATCGCCTGCGTCGTGCCCTTCTACGACGGCGTGCAGCACCTGAAGCAGACAGGCGATGCCATCCAGTGGGGCGGCGCGCGGCTATGCGAGGGATGGGTGTTCCCCACGCCCAACGGCCGGGCCAACTTCGTGGTGGTGCGTCCTCGTGAGCGCGAGCTTCCCGCGGGACGCTTCCTGCTTTCCACGCGGCGTGGCAAGCAGTTCAACTCCATGGTCTGGCGTACGCACGACCCGCTTACCGGGGCCGACCGGGACGCACTGTTCATGGCACCGTCCGATGCGCAGGGCATGGGCCTGGGCGAGGGCGACACCGTGCTGGTGCGCTCGGCGTCGGGCGAGGTGCGGGCGCGGATCAAGCTATCGACCATCCGGCCAGGCAATCTCCAGATGTTCTTCCCCGAGGCGAATCCGGTCATCCCATCGGACCGACGCGACCCGGTGGCGCTCGTGCCGGATTACAACGCCACGGTCGAGGTCTTGCCGCTCGGACGGGGTGGGTCGCCGTTGCCCGAGCAGCCCCGCACCACTCAGCGCCGCGCAGCGCAGCCCAGAGCGGAACGTCGCGAAGCGGTGCGCCCTCCGTCTGGCTCCACGGCGCCCACGTCTGGGATCGTGCTGGCCGGTGGCCGCTCCAGTCGATTCGGTCGGGACAAGCTGGCCGAGCCGCTCGATGGTCGCCCGCTCCTCCACCATGCCATCCGTGCGCTGGCCTCGGTCTGCACGGAGGTCATCGTCGTCGCGCCGGCAGGCGGCTTGGCGGTAGCGCTGCCGGCTGACCTTCCGGTGCCGCTTCGCGTGGTCACTGACCGGACGAGCTTCGGCGGTCCGCTCCTGGGACTTGCGGCGGGCGCCGAGCGCGCTCGGGAAGCGTGGCTCCTCGTGGTGGGCGGCGACATGCCGGGCCTCGAGCCGGCCGTGCTTCGCGAGATGCTGCGGGCGGTCGTGGCCGGGTCCGGCGATCGGTATGGGGCCGGGCAGGGCGCGGCACTGGAGCTGGACGGCGCCGCACAGCGTCTGCCCTTGGTGCTCCACCGGGGGGTGGCCATCGCAGCCGCGGGCGACCTCGCCTCGTCAGGCGAGCGCAGCCTGGGAGCGCTCCTGAGCGCGTTGGACGTGGTGATCGTGCCGGAGGATCGCTGGCGACGGCTCGATCCAGGCGCGCGGACCCTTCACGACATCGACGTCCCGGCGGACCTGGCATCAGAGACCCTCGAGGCCGATCCTTCCGCGTGATGGGCTCCCTCCGGACGTGGCCGTGGTGCGTGAGACGCTCCAAACCACCGCGAGACGGCCCACGGCGTCCGCGTAAGGACCTCTAGACGTGGCCGTGGTGCGTGAGAAGCTCCAACCGATCGAGAGACGGGCCCACGGCGTCCGCGGAGGGCGTTCGCCCGAACGTGAGACGTTGCTCCGCGGTTAATCGGCACGTCAGGGACACCAAACGACGGAGGAGGCGGCTTCTCAGGGCGAACGCGGCGAAAGCTACCGGCCGGATGGAGCCGCAGGCGCACCAGCCGTGCCGCAGGCACACCAGCCGAGCCGCAGGCGCGCCAGCCGTGCCGCCGGGCGTACCGCTCAGATGGAGCCGCAGGCGCACCAGCCGAGCCGCAGGCGCACCAGCCGAGCATGGATCTCGACGAGGCGGGGCAGCACGTGGTTGGGAGACTCCTCCCGCTGGTCGAGCCTCAGGCCTGGGCTGGCGGGACAAGTCCGACATCCAGGCGGAACTGTCCCGCCGTCCATTCCAACAGGGGCACCTCCAGAGCGTTCGGGTCCATCGAGCGCAGTTCTTCCAGGAACTAGGCGGCCAGCTCCCGGTCCGTGTCGATGGGCATCGTGAAGACGACATCACGCATCGGGACAAGAACCAGCGCAGGATCCTCACCGAACCGCCGACCGAACTCGTCCGGCAGCAGCACGAGCGCGGACGCCCAGCCGTCGCGTGACTGGAAAGCGCGCGTGGGCACGCCATCTACCGAGTCGCAGAAGAGCGCGTGCACGTCGCGGGCGGCGGCCAGCGTCCGCAGGTTGGTCAGGGCGCGATCTGCCACGTCCGGCACCGTGACGCCCCATCCGTCGACGAGCTTGTCGGTCACGTGCATGAAGGCCAGCCCGATGTCGACACCAAAGCCCACCTCGATGCCAGGCGGGTAGCGCTTCTGTACCGGCCGGTCGCCGCCCGGTGGCAGCGGTCGCCTGCGTGGCAGCACCGGTAGCAGGGACTCGCCGATGTGTGGCCAAGGGCGCTCCAGATCGACCCGCCCGATGGCATCCAGAAGTCTCTCCACCGTGGCCATCTCCACGAGCGGGCCAGCCTGCCGGCGACGATGCCCGCTGTGCCCGCTGGGTCCGCTGTGCCCGTGGCGAGACTTCCGATCTGAGCGATCAGGTCGAGTGCGAGGGCTCCACATGGCCGCCATCCTGACGAGGAGGCCTTATCGGGCGCTCGACGGATCGTTGTCAATGCCTTGGATCACCGGCGTTGACCCATGGCGGATAAAGAAAGAGCCGGGCGCACTTGGCGCTCCGGCTCTTGTTCCGATCGCTTGAGGAGCTAGCGGCGGTCGTCGTCGCCCTGGAGCTTGTCCTGGATGTCACCGACGCCCTGGCGGACGTTCCCCTTCGCCTGATCGAGCTTGCCCTCGTTCTCCATCTGGGGATCGTCGATCGCCTGACCGACACCCTCCTTGACGTTCCCGCGGCCTTCTTCGAACCGGCCTTCGTTCTTGTTGTCCATGGTGTTTGTCCCCTTTCGTGGGATCGCGATGGCTCTTGGCCGTCGCACCCGGAGCATGCTTCAGCCCACTGATCGGCCGGTATCTCGCGCATAGCCGAGGCGTTACAAGTGGCTTCCAGCGTGTCCGGCTCCCCTTGCCGCCTCCGGCACGGTATGGTCACGACGATGACCGACCAAGCGCAGACGAGCGACCGAGCGGAGACTCCCCTGGTGTCGCGCACGCCGGCCTCGCCGCGGCCGTCCAGGAGCGACGCGACCGCACCGTGGCTCTCCTCCTCGCCAGCGCGGCCGTCCTTGCGGCCATCATCGCCACACGCGCATCCTTCCTGGCGAACGAGGCGGCGGGACACTGGCAGCAGGCGGTCCGCTCGGAGATCAAGCGTGCCGCTGCGACCGTCGAGGATGTTCGCTACGTGTACACGTCAGAGGCGCCCCTGGCGTACCGCATCGCCGAAGCGCAGGTCCGAGAGCAGGCCTTTCGGGAGGCGGCAGAGGGCGCGACAGGGGAGATACAGGCCGCGCTTCTCCACGAGGCAGATGTCCAGAAGGCACTCGCCGACGCACTCATCCCCGCCTCGGAGATAGCCGCGGATGCCAGGTACGCGCTTCCAGAGGGTGGTTTCGACCTCTCGACGCGCCTGGCGGACAACCGCGCCCTCAATCCGGAGCTCCTGGCGGTCGATCCCGATGCCGAGATGGACGTCGGTGATCGGGTGAGCGCCAAGGCGGTGATGCTGGTGGCGGCAGGACTCCCCGTGGGCCTGACGCTGCTCCTGGGTGCCCTGGCCACCGCGATCGCGCGCTATCGTAGGGTCCTGTTGGCGGCCGGTGTCGTGGCCATGGGGTCGGCGGTGACCGCGGCCCTCGCCATCGAGCTGCCGGCGTGACCAGGCTCGACCTGGATCTGGAAGTAGTCGAGGAGACGGCCAAGGGCACGCCGTTCCATCGCTGGACGGCCGCCCTCATCGGCGCCATCGCGGTGCTGGCATCCATCCTGGCTCTGCTTCAGGTCAACGCCAGCCAGGAAGACCAACGGGCATCGCTCATGGCCACGCGTCTCTCCACGGCCATCTCCGAGCGCGTGGAGGCGAGCTCCCTGCTGTTCACCTTCTCGGGGAGCACCGCCCGGGATGCCCTCGCCTTGGCCATCGAGGCTACGAGCCGAACGCTGACCACTCTTCAGAGCGGTGACCCGACCGGTGTGGAGGAGGCTCGAGCCAGGCCCGACGCGACGGCAGCTGAACGGCTCCAGGAGATAGCCGTGGTGATGGGCGCGCTCCCGGTGGCCGGTGGCCCGGTCGACTCGCACACGGCGGAAGTGCTGCGGGCGGACATCCCCGATCTCGAGCAGATGGTGGTGCAACAGAACCAGCAGGTCGATATGACCGAGAGCTGGGCCACGCGTTCCTCGCGAGCCGTGCTCAGCTTGACCCTCCTCGCCCTGGCCGGTGTGCTGTCCGGTCTTGCGGCTTCCTTCGGTGCCGGCCGGGCCGGCCGCGCGGCACTCACCGCCGCGGGTGCCGCGACCCTGGTGGCCGCCCTCGCTGGCGTCGCGGCGCTGCTGCCATGAGGGTCAGGGTCCGTGGCTCAGCGCCCGGAT